>Ga0105248_10001884_pt1 | contig 23269 bp, 19 predicted proteins | sample KBSS34metaG_FD_81524 | JGI IMG/M metagenome (GOLD analysis project Ga0105248, IMG submission 81524) | Switchgrass rhizosphere microbial communities from Kellogg Biological Station, Michigan, USA - KBS S3-4 metaG | ecosystem: Host-associated > Plants > Roots > Rhizosphere > Soil | place...
ACCCGAAAAAGTTGTCGATGTCATGGCTCTGCGAGGCGACAGTATTGACAACATCCCTGGAGCACCAGGCATTGGTGACAAGGGGAGTGTCGATCTGATTGTCGAGTTCGGCAGCCTTGAAGCTGTCCTCGATCGTGCCTCCGAGGTTAAGCGAAAGAGCTATCGCGAATCGCTCGAACAGAATCGCGATGCAGTGCTGCTTTCAAAAGAACTCGTCACGATTGACTGCCGCGTCCCTCTTCCGCTCGATCTCACGGCGATGCAGACTCAGGAGCCCGATCTTGAGGCCTGTCGCTCGCTGTTCAGCGAACTTGAGTTCACTTCGATGCTTCGAGAACTCGCGCCATCTGCATCAGCACCACAGCTGGAACTCATTGACAAGCCCACCGCCGAACTGGCTGCGGCCTTCTATGCAGCCGCTCGTGACGATGGCTTCGCATTTGCCCTCGAAGCCGAAGAGCCGACGGAATCAGAAAGCGATTCCGATGAGCCCGACGTGCCTCAGATTCTTTCGCTACTTGACGCTGTTGAAGAGGCTGAGAGGAAGACGCAGTCCAGCATCGGTGTCAGTACCGAGGTCGGCAGAGGGCTCTGCCTTGCCCTTACTCCCGAGCTGAAGGCGCTATTCGAAGATGCTGCTGTACCCAAGCGAGTTCACGATCTCAAGCTTGCCCTGCATGTTCTTGGCGGCCTGAATGTCGAGCTTCAGGGACGAGTCGATGACTCTCAGCTGCTATCCTATGCGCTTAATCCAACACATACGACGCAGACTCTCGCAGATGTAGCGGCTCGCCAAAATCAGTCTTCTCCTGAGACATTGCCCGCGGCAGCCGCTATAACTCAAGCTCTTGTAGCCGATCTCCGGGTTGAAGCGGAGCGCTTGAACGTCATCAGCGTCTATGAACGAATCGACCTTCCCCTTGCGCCGGTCCTTTATCGCATGGAAAGGAACGGCGTGCGCATCGACAAGGACGTGCTCTTTCATCTCTCGACGCGCTTCGGTTCAGAGATCGAACGTGTCAGCGAACGCATCTATGAACTGGCTGGCGAACGCTTCAACATTGGCTCGCCGAAGAAGCTGGGCGAAGTGTTGTTCACCAGGATGGATCTCCCCATGCCAGTTAAATACGGCAAGGGCAAGACCATCTCCACGGCGCAGGATGTGCTCGAACCGTTGGCTGAGAAATACGAGGTCGTTCGTCTCGTCCTCGAGTACCGCCACCTCTCCAAGCTCAAGTCAACTTACATCGATGTGCTTCCACGTCAGGCGGATGGTGAGTCTCGCGTTCACACTACTTTCCAGTCGGCCGCCACTGCAACGGGAAGACTGTCCTCATTCAACCCCAATCTCCAGAACATCCCGATCAAAACCGAACTCGGCCGCGAGATCCGAGCCGCTTTCACTGCTGCACCTGGAACCGAACTCCTGTCGGCCGACTATTCTCAAATTGAGCTCCGTCTTCTTGCTCACTTCAGTGCTGATCCGCTACTTATGCGTGCCTATCAGCAGAACGAAGACATCCATACGCTCACAGCGAGCGAAGTCTTCGGAGTTCCGGCAGAGACGATGGACAAGGAGACCCGCAATCGAGCTAAGGCAGTGAACTTCGGGATCGTTTACGGTATCTCGCCATTCGGGCTTGCAGCACAGCTGGGGATTCCGCAGGCTGAAGCTCGTGCGTATATTGACCGTTACTTCGAGCGTTATCAGGGCGTCAAAGCCTTTATCAACAAGACGCTTGAGGACACTCGCAGCGAAGGCTCCGTACGCACCATGTTCGGGCGCGTCCGCCCCATACCCGACATTACGAGCAGAAACTCGAACGCCCGCGGATTTGCGGAGCGCACCGCGGTCAATACTCCGCTTCAGGGTACAGCGGCCGACCTCATCAAGCTCGCAATGATCTCGCTGGATCGCAAGCTCACAGAAAGAAAACTCAAGACGCGCATGGTCCTGCAGGTTCATGACGAACTGCTCTTCGAAGTACCAAACGATGAAAAGCAGGAAGTAGAAGAACTTGTCCGTGCCGAAATGGAAGGTGTCGTTACGCTGAAAGTTCCGCTAGTGGCTGATCTTGGCTTCGGTCGGAACTGGCGCGATCTCTGAAGAAAGGCGCGATGTTCAAGCCCCCAATTCATCCCGGATGGCGCCCGCAATCGCATCCGCATGACGGCGCATGGCGTCTTCGCTTTCGGCTTCGATCATCACCCGTGCCAATGCCTCTGTTCCTGAATAGCGAATGACGACGCGCCCAGAATCGCTGAGTTCCTGTTCAGCCTCGCGTATTCGTTCCGCAATCGACGGAATGCTCTCGAGAGGCTTCTTCTCCCGCACTTTCACATTCACGATCACTTGCGGAAAGACCTTGAGGTCTCCAATAAGTTCCTCGATGCTCTTGCCGCTACGCGCAACCAGGTCCAATACCACCAGCGCTGTAAGCAGGCCATCTCCGGTTGTCGACAGGTGAGGGAAGAGAATATGTCCCGATTGCTCGCCACCCAGTGCGGCTTTGTTCTGCTGCATCTGTTCCAGAACGTAGCGATCGCCCACCGGCGCGCGTAGCATTCGGATTCCCGATCGCCTCAACGCCGCTTCCAAGCCCATATTTGACATCGTGGTGGCAACCACGACCTCTCCCGCCAACATTCCTCGCGCCTTCAGATCGCGACCAGCCAACAGCAGAATCGCATCCCCATTGATCACGTTGCCATTCGTGCCGGCCAGCATACACCGGTCTGCATCGCCGTCGAACGTCACGCCGACTGAAGCGCCCAGCTTCTTGACTTCTGAGGCTACCCACTCCGGATGTAGCGCGCCGCACCCATCGTTGATATTTCGGCCGTCCGGCGAAACGTTCAGCACAGCAAATTCATCAGGAATTCGTGCACCTAGCTTCGTAAACAATTCTGGAGCTATTGCCGCGGCCGCTCCATTTGCGCAGTCCGCAACCATCCGGAGTCCTTTCAAATTCAAATCCGGAACGCAACCGGCCAAAAACTGGATATAGTCGGCTTTCAACGCGGAGTTATCCTGCAATTCAGGCAGAGAGGCCAACTCCCGCACTTGTGCGTTCTCCGCGTGACGGAGGATCTCCTCCTCCATTGCGAGTTCCGTGACGTCGGGCAATTTGAATCCGTCCGGACCAAACAGCTTGATGCCGTTATCACGCCACGGATTGTGCGATGCCGAGATCACAACTCCTGCGTCGAACCCATGCGTCCGTGCCAGAAATGCCACTGCGGGCGTTGGCACAACGCCCGCACTCTCCACGCGGACGCCCACTTCTCCAAGCGCCGCCGCAATCGTAGCGGCAATCCACGGACTTGACTCACGCGTATCGCGCCCAAGTAATACCTTCCGCTCCGACTTGCTTCGCAGTGAGTGCCCCAAGGCGAGGCCCGTAGCATAAATCGTCTTCGTATCGAGCGGCGGCTCACCTGCGACACCCCGAATCCCATCAGTCCCAAACAGTTTGCGTGTTCCAGCTCTGTTCATATCCTCACTCGGCGCTCTTCGCCTTTTTGAATACTCCATCCACGGTACTGCTGAATTCGCCATCTGCGATCCTGGTTCGGACTCGCTCACCTCTTTGCAGGCGAGACGCAGACCGTATCACCGTTCCATTCTCACTGATCACCAACGCATATCCTCGTTCCAGCACAGCTAATGGTGAGAGCGACTTCAGCCGTGCGTCGAGTCCTTCCACCCGTGCGAGAGCCCTGCGAACAGTTCTCTCTGCCGATCTCTCAATTCTTGTCTGGCTGACTTGCAAGCGTTCCCGTACGCGCGCGAGCATCTGCCGGGGTTCATGATGCAGCACATCTGCTGCCAGTTCACCGACCCTGCGCTGGCGCGCCCGAATGAAGCCGTTGACACTTCCATCCAATCGAAATTCAAGATCGTCGAGTTGCTGGCTGATTGCCCGAAGACTTGTGGAAATGCGCCGCTCCGCGCGATCGATGGGCACGCTATCGAGCTTTTGCCTGGAGCGCAATACCTGAAATCGAGCGGCGCGCTCTAACCTGTTGGTCTGATTCATCACTCGTTCCGCGACCCGATATTGCGCTTCTGTGATCAGCTCCGCTGCCGCCGACGGGGTGGGCGCCCTCAGGTCCGCCACGAAATCTGCGATCGTGAAATCTGTCTCATGGCCCACGGCTGAAACCACCGGCAACTCTGACGCTGCAATCGCGCGCGCGACTCGTTCGCTGTTGAATGCCGCGAGATCTTCGGCCGAGCCGCCACCGCGCGCCAGCACGATCAGATCAACCCGCTTCGACGCATTCAAATTCGCAATTGCCAGCTCAACCTCTGCAATTGCAGTATCTCCTTGCACCGCCGCTGGACACACTAGTACATCCAATCCGGCATGTCGACGTCCCACAATATTCAGAAAGTCTTGAATGACAGCTCCAGTTGGAGAAGTCACAATTCCCACGGTTCGCGGATAACCTGGCAAAGGCCGCTTTCGCGCCGATTCAAAAAGTCCTTCAGCCTTCAACTTCTCTTTGAGTTGCTCGAATGCGAGTTGGAGGGATCCGGCCCCGACGGCTTCAATCGTCTCTCCCACAAGCTGCCACTGTCCTCGCTGTGCGTAGACGCTCACACGTCCGCGCACCAGCACATGCAATCCGTCGCTGACCTTAAACCGCAGGAGCAGAGCCTGGCGCCGAAACAGTACCACCGGCAACTGTGCGTCAGCATCCTTCAGTGTGAAATAGAGGTGCCCCGAGGGAGCTGGCCGGCAATTTGAGATCTCGCCCTCAACCCAGATGTCGCCGTATTCCTGCTCAACCTGTTCACATACGTGGGAAACCAGCTCGCGCACCGGCCATATGCGGCGCATACGTTTTGGCTCTTCAAACGTGAAGCCTAGCTGGGGCGAGGATGCTTCCGGGCGAATCACCATCTTCGAGTGTAATTGTTCACCGTTGTCCCGAAATCAACGAAAGGACTAGGCTCGGTCGGCAATCATTGCCTTCAATTGCCCTGTGATCGACGTCAGCCGCGACAACGATGCTGGCAACGCATCCGGGGGTCCTTCGAATAGACTTTCCGCCTCCCGCGCCAGCTCAGTGCCTTCTTTCAAACCGAAGGTTCCGAGCACGCCGGCCAGTTTGTGCGCGTCGGCGGCTGCACCGCTCTGTTCTTCCAGGGTGAGAGTGGCGCGATTTGCAAGCTGGGTCGTAGCCGACTGCAACGTAGCAACCCGCTCTTCCATCTGCGGTAAAAACTTCTGCCACAGGCGGTTCATCGCCTCAGAGATCTGAGATGCAGCTGGGTCCCCCATCTTCACTCCCTCAGTTCCAGCCAAGAATCTCCGCTACCTGCTGTGACAGGGACATCGGATCAAACGGCTTCACCAACACGGCCTTCACACCCAGATCGGCAAAACGCGATCGATCTGTCGCCTGCACCTTTGCTGTCAGGAGCATTACCGGGATATGTGCAGTAGCCGGGTTCTTCTGCAGCTCACGGAATGTTGCCGGTCCGTCCATTCCCGGCATCATCACATCCAGCAGGATTGCATCCGGCTGATAGGTCGCCGCACGGGCAAGTCCCTGAGCTCCCGAACTCGCCACCATTACTTCCCAGCCTGCCACTGTCTCCAGGCTCAACGCTGCTACTTCGCGAATATCGTCTTCATCATCAATGATAAGAATGCGGTGCATGAACTACTTCTCCAAACTCGGTTAGGAACCCTGATTGGCTGAGACTTCAGGAACCGTCTCTTCGGCCTCTTGTGGGCTGCGCAGCATGGTTAGAACGAGCGCTTCCAATTGCTCTGGCTCAACGCTGGCCTTCGCCAAAAAGTGATTCAATCCAAGCACCAGTTGCATTCGCTCTGCCTGCGTCAATCCGTGCGCGGAGTAGGCGATGAGCGGCGATTTACACAGGTCCTCATGTTGTCGCAGCCAGTCAACAACGTTGAACCCGTCGCCATTGGGCATCCCAATGTCGAGAACGATCATATGCGGTTGGAAGCTCAGACAATCGTCAAGCGCCGCTTGGCGCGATGCCGCGACGTGCACAATGGTGTTTTCGCGTCGGAATATCTCGCCGATTACCTGACCCAATTCCGGATCATCTTCGACTACCAGGACCCGGGCTTGCTCGCCCGGTACGCATAGAACCCTCACCAGTTCTTCCAGCAGAACGTCATCGCTGGGGCGAGGGAACAACCTGTCCGATTTCCTTCTGTTAGCTGGTTCGGGCGGATGTTGTGGATTCGCCACACCCAGCAGAACGACTGGCGTGTTTGCCTCGGGCTCTTCTCTTCGAAGCAGTGGCAGAATCTCCCACCCGTTGATGCCATCCAAAGTCGTATCCAGGACGATCGCGGAGACCCCATCGTGCGCCACAGCCACAGTCTGGTCTACGGTGGTTGCTTCCACGATGCGATATCCGAACCGAGCCAACTGGTCCGCGATAAGCGGGCGAGTCATTCCATTGGTATCGGCGATCAATACTGCTCCATGCGCCGCTGGGCTGGCCGGATTCTCCTGGTGCTTCGCTGCCGCAACCGGCTGATAGGGAAGAAAGACTCTGAAAGTCGATCCGCGAACAGGATTCCGCTCCGCCCAGATTCGTCCGCTGTGTTGCAGCACGATAGCGCGGCAGATCGCCAGTCCGAGGCCGCTTCCGCCCTTTTGACGCGAGTCGGAAGCGTCGACCTGTTGGAATCGTCCGAAGATAGCTTCCAGTTTGTCCGCCGGGATGCCGCGGCCCTGATCGATCACAGAGAGCGTCACTCCGCTCGCTCCTGAGCGGAGCATTACGGAGATTGCGGAGTTTGCCGGCGAGAACTTGATCGCATTGGACAAAAGGTTCGTGATGACCTGGAGGAGACGATCCGGATCAGCGGTGACTTCGGTCTGCGTCTTATCGTGAATCAGCAACACCCCGGCTTCATCGGCCATGGGCTGAACACCATCGATTGCCTGCCGAACGATTTCGCCAAGCTGGATCTGGCGAAATGCGAGCGGCTCGCGTCCGCTCTGTGTGCGTTCCAGATCGAGAATGTCATTGATGAGTCGAACCAGCCGCTCCGAGTTGTTCAGCGCAATTCGCAACAGGTTCGCGGCCTTTTCGTTGATCACCCCAAGCATGCCCGAAGAGAGCAGCCCGAGAGCTCCGCGGATCGAAGTCAGCGGAGTGCGAAGCTCGTGGCTCACCGTCGAGACGAATTCATCTTTCATCCGGTCCAGCGCATACCGCTGGCTAATGTCTCTGAAGCTGAGCACCGATCCGGAGAACCGTCCCTGATCCAGGATTGGATTGAGGAAGAACTCCGCCGGAAAACCAGTTCCATTGCTGCGGAAGATCGTGCCTTCTCCCGTAACGGACTTCCGCTGGCCGGTTGCACGCCGCAGGGGGCAATCGTCCGCGCATTTTTTCTCCGCAGGCGCTGAGCCGTGAACCAGCTGATGAATCGGCTTGCCGATAAGGTTTTGCGGACGCGCTCCCAGCAGCCGTGCTGCTGCAGGATTCGCGAAACGTACCAGCCCGTTGCGATCGATTCCGCATATACCGTCAGCCACCGAGCCCAGCAGAATCTCCTGCTGACGGCTCAACTCCTCGGCGCGCTCTCGCTCTCGCGTCCGCGCCAGCATCTGTGCCAGGGATCCTGCCACGGTCTCCATTGCGGCGGTCGTTTCCCGATCCTCGCGGATACGAGAGTGGCAGTAAAACTCCAGAACCGCCAGCACATGATTGCCAACCTGCACCGGCGCTGCCCAGCCAGAGATCATCCTGCTGCGCAACGCAGTCTGAACTCGAGGCGTGGCGTTGATGACCGAAAGATCTGAAGCCCAGACCAGCCGCCCCTCTTTCCATGCACGCCCAGGCAAGCTTCCTCCCGCTGCCAGGGTTACGCCCATGCTCTCCTGGATTAGCGCCTCGGCGTCTTTTCCCGGTACACCCCATCCCGTGCTGAATTCCAGGCGGTTCTCCTCGGGATTTACGTCCCACTTCACTGCGACGTCCCACCCCTGCGAGATACACAGGGCTTCCAGCACGCGCTTTGTCGCCACTTCAGCCGAAATATTTTCGCCGACAATCTGGCTTACCACCAATTGCAGCGCCAGCCTGTGTTCGCGCTGCTTCTGCTGCGTGACATCGTGCAGAAGGCACTGTATGGCGACCGGCTTACCCGCACGTCGGCGCTGATGCAGGCTCATCTCCAGCTGCAAAACGCGTCCGTCGCTAGTCTCGGTGCGCACAGGCGCGCGATCGACGGTGAGGCCTTCCTGCGCTTTCCTCAGCAGGATGGCAGCCTCTTCCCGCGCTCCGGGCCCGAACATATCCGCGAAGAGCTCGCTTTCGAGGGGAGCGGTTGGGTCCAGCCGAAAAATCGTCCGCCACGCGGGATTCGCATAGAGGAACTTGCCTTCCAGATCGAGCGTTGCAATCATTTCGCTCGAGTTCTCGAACAACTCGCGATAACGGTCACGCGGTATCTTCAGCGCTTCGCTCGGCGTTCCAGACGCGGACTGATCAAGCGCTACCGCCACCAGCCCTGTAGGCACTCCCTCTCTGTTCCGAAGAGTAGAGATGTGCAGACGGACAGGGAAGAGCACCCCATCTTTCCGCCGCAGGTGAGTTTCGAATGTCGGAACCTGGCTAGGTGCAAGAGAATGCACAACCTCAGCGTACGAAGCCAGCGAACCCTCCTGTCCAATCGTACCCGCCTTGTTAATGCCGTATAGCCGTCGCAGTTCCGAAACGAGACGATTCTCTTCGCCCGGCGCCATCAGCTTCTCGGTGCTCTCGTGATTCACCAACTCTGAGGCGTGATATCCGAGCAGGCGCTCCGCAGAAGGGTTAACGTAGGTTAGCTTTCCGTCGAGGCCGACGGAGAGAACCAGTGTTCCAGCTGAATCCAGAATGTCTTTGAGTGGATCGCCCGCATAGCGGGCAGCGGCTTCCTGTTCAGCTGCATTGTCGGCCAGAACACGCATCAGGACCGCGGCAGTCAGTCCCATGGCAATCATGATCAGCAGCCAGTCGTAACTGGGACCCGCCTCGACGCGGGCGAGAATAGCTCCAGCAGCCATCGCTACAGCCAAAATGGAAAGCGATGACCATATCGGCGGAGATTGACTCTCTGCGTCCTGCTTCAACTGCCTGGCTTCGCGTGAGTCCATCCGTTTTGCCGCGCTCCTGAATCCCGTGCCGGATCTTCGTCAGCCCCCTCGTTCACGGAACCTGGCGCTTGCACCGGTGTAACAACTTCGCCGCACGACAAGCTTTAGATCGCACGGGCATTCCTCGGCAGAATCCTTACTGCCACATCCGCTCGCACTGTTTCAGCGAGAATACATGCAATCAACGTCAACTGTCCTTGACCCGGCATGGATGCCAGACAGTGGGAATCAGTGCGAGCGCAGATTTACTTATCTGCACCCTCCCACAAACAGAACATGTTTTCAAGCGTAAGTTACTGAACCCAAGAACGTTTGTACCCAAAACGGCATCAGTTTCGAACGCGAAATCAAGCGATCCTTCAAGGCAAGCAACTGAAGACCTAAAACAGGCCCAGCCGTATACTGCTTCCATGCTGCGGATCCACATGCGCAAGAAGCTCTATCTGCCTGTCTTCATTCTCGTTGTAAGCACTTTCGTGCACGCTCCTTTCGCTTATGCCTGGGGTAACGAAGGTCATCGGCTGATCAATCGTCTCGCTGCTCTCAGCTTGCCTCAGGACGCCCCTGGCTTCCTGCGCTGGGCTGGAGCGGTTTCTGAGATCGAATACCTAGGTCCTGAACCCGACCGCTGGCGTTCCCTGGCCGAGCCTGAACTGCTGGCCGTACAGGCTCCTGAGCATTTCATCGACCTTGAGCTTGCCGATCCTCTTGGCCCGCTTCCGCACCGCCGGTTTGATTTTGAAGCTGCTGTATATGCCTCGGGGCAACGACCGGACAAGATCGGCCTACAGCCGTGGCAGGCAACCGAGGTCTGGGAAAGGCTGAAAGCAGCCCTGCGCGAATACCGTCGCCTCTCCAGCGCCAACCAGGACACGCACGATGTCGAACAGGCTGCCATTTTTTATGCCGGCTGGCTCGGCCACTATGTGGGTGACGCCTGCCAGCCCCTCCATACTACCGTTCAGTACAACGGCTGGACTGGCCCGAATCCCAACGGGTATACCACTGAACACAAGATTCATTGGCAGTTTGAAGGACCCTTCGTTGGAGCCAACATCCACGAATCCGACGTGCAACCGCGAATGACGATCACCCACGCGCTCCAAGGAGACGTCTTCGACGACTATGTTGCTTATCTTCGCCGGACTTCGAAGTATGTCGAGCGGGTCTATCAACTCGAAAAGGCCGGTGGCTTTGAAGGCTCTGGTTCTCAGCAATCGAGAGACTTTACTGCGGACCGCATCGCGGCAGGCGCGAGTATGCTTCGCGACATGGTCTATTCGGCATGGCTACGCAGTGCCGATCCTGAACCGCAACGTCCTGTCTCGGGCAATTAGCTTTACGTCGGACGTTCGTGGGTTTCGGCGGAACGCTGACAAGTGGATTGGGACTGTGAGCCACTTCCTTCCGCTCAGTCTCCGGCTTCTGCGTTCGCTAGCACGGGCACTCTACGCAGCAGAGCGGTAAGCACAAATGTCATCAGCAGCACCATCGGGATTGCGGTCACGAACCAGGCTCCAAGGGCTTGCCCGGCGAGACTTCCCGAGGCCGAAATCAACTTCAGGGGCGACGTATGCGTGTCCATTCCCTGGTGTAGCGAAACATGACTGCCCGATGCGAACATCCAACCGCCCAGGCGCACAAATGGGAACATCAGCGCGATTTGCAGAGGCATTGCTGCGTAATTTGCAGCCTGAATTGCTGGAATATTCAAGCGAAGACCAACTGCGATCGCGAGGCAAAGAGCGGTGGGAATGCCGATCATGGGAAGACACCCTATCGCGAATCCCAACGCAAGCGTAAGCGCAAGCCGCTCAGGTGAAGTTCCCTGGCTCAGCCAGCCCTCGACTCTTGTACGCATCGCTCGCAATGAACTTCTCATCTCTGTTTCCTACGCTATTGATACGAATCCCGTTCCCGAATGGATTTTGCGTGAATTCGGTGAACTGAACCAATAGTGCATCGCCCGCCTCGTCCGTTTCACTTGTGACGAGTTGCTATTCACCAGCGTAGGCCGCATTGACGATCAAAAGACCTCCCACTTTAGCCGCAGTGGTCCAGTCCAAAGTGTCAGAAATGTGAGAGAAATCAGGCTGGCAGCCGCAGAAGGCCCCTTTTTCTCATTGCGGAGATCACTTGCTCAACCTTCCAGTCGAGGGCTGCTGTGCCGTCGATGACCAGATCAGCGTGAGCTCTGGTCGGCTGCACATAGCTGATACTCGACGGCCTGACAGCCGACTCGTACTGTAGCCGGACAGATTCCGGCGACCTTCCACGCTCTACCGTATCGCGCCTCATCCGTCTCTCGAAGCAAATGTCATCCGGGGTATCGACATAAATCCGCAGCTGGTAAAGAGGCAGAAGCTCTGGGTAGTAGAGCGAGAATAGTCCTTCCACCAGCACGAAGTTACTCGCCCGAATCGTTTCGGTTCGGTTCGGAACGCGGGTATGACAGGAAAAGTCATACTGTGGCCGCTCGATCGCTTCGCCGCGCGCAAGTGCGCCCACGTGTTCTGCCAGCAGGGAATCCTCGATCGACGCTGGGTCGTCAAAGTTTTGTCTGATTCGCTCTGAGAAATCGAGATGACTCAGGTCGCGATAGTAGTTATCGAGAGGGAAGTAAACACCATCCAGATCTCGTGCCAACTCCGCGGCGAGCGTCGTCTTTCCCGAGCCCGATGTCCCGGCGATTCCTATTACCGCCGGGGGAAAAGGCAGTCGCTGCGCTAGCTCTGAGGGTCCACTTTCGCTCACGATTCTGCATCCACGAGAGCTGCCATCCACATCGCCAGACGCTCCAGCAGTTCAGCCAACTTCCGTTCTACCTGCCGACCCGCCTCGAAGACTTCCGTATGACTTAAGGGGGTTGCGCTCAAGCCCGACGCCAGGTTCGTCACGCACGAGATACCCAGCACCTCGATACCCATGTGCCGCGCCACGATCGTCTCTGGGACGGTGGACATACCCACCAGCGTCGCACCCATCGTCCGATAAGCGCGAATCTCCGCAGGCGTCTCGAAGCTCGGGCCACTCACAGCCAGGTACACGCCCTCATCGAGCTTCTCGCCCTCCAGCGCGGCGGCCCGGCTTGACATCTCCCGCAGCCGCTTGGAGTATGCCTCCGACATGTCAAAAAAACGCAGCCCGCAGTTGTTTCGTTTGAATGCAAAGCGCGGCTCATTCGGACCCACCAGAGGGTTCCAGCCCATCATGTTGATGTGGTCTGAGATCAGCACCAATTGCCCGATACGGTATTTTTCCGAAATACCGCCGGCAGCGTTGGTCAGAATTACCGCCCGAATCCCCAAAGCCCCCATCACGCGCATCGGAAACGTGACCGCCTCCGGCTGATGCCCTTCGTAGTAGTGGACGCGGCCTTGCATCACTACAACTGAGGCCCCGCCCAGCGTCCCCGCGACCAGACGTCCCGAGTGACCTTCGACAGTGGACCGCGGAAAGTTCGGGATATCTTCGTACGGGATGATGACTGGGTTTATCACCGATCCGGCAGCGGCCCCGAGCCCCGAGCCAAGTACGATTCCGAGATGTGGTTGTAAGCGTCCCAGCTTGCCGCGAACATACTGCGCGGCCATCATGACATCGTCAAAATAGCTCATATTTTGCGAATAAGTTCCGTTGCTGCGATTCTACAACTGACCAGGATCGCTTCCGCGTGATGCGAACCTTACCCCTTGGAGGTCCCGATGTGCAGGAATATCAAACCCCTCTTTAATTTCGACCCGCCTGTCACGGAAGACGAGATTCGAGCTGCATCTCTGCAGTTTGTCCGCAAGATCAGCGGGTTCAACAAACCGTCGAAGGTCAACGAAGCCGCATTCTTCACCGCCATCGACGAGGTCGCGGCCGCATCCGCCCGCCTCCTGGTTTCGCTCGAAACCAATTCGCCTGCGCGTAATCGCGAGGAAGAAGCAGCTAAAGCGCGCTTGAAGAATGAAGAGAGATTTCCCAGGAACGTGACTCAATGAAAGAGATCGTCGCAGTCATTTTCGGTCTTGGCTTGCTTGGGAACGCCTTGCTGTTCGTCCCCCAGGTCATCGCCGTGTGGCGCAAGAAGAGCGACGAAGGAATATCTCTCATCACCTTCGGAGGCTTTAGCGTTCTTCAGATAATCGGAATCATTCACGGTCTCTATCAGCGCGATCCATCGCTGATCATCGGCATGGCGGCCAGCCTGCTGACGTGTGGCTCTGTTACCGCGCTGACGGTCTTCTACCGAATTCGGCGGCTGGGAAAAACTGGGACGTCCCGCGCTGTCTGAGGCGCGGTCCAACATTCTTCTGTCCTTCTCAGGTAACCCTCCCCGGCTTACAACCGCATCTAAGCCATTGTCTGTGGCCCGTCGGAGGTTCTCCGTGACCCGCACTCCACCACTTCTGGCGTTCACGTTGTTGTTTCCGGTCGTCGTAAGCGCGCAGGCTCCGCGTGACTTCGTCAGGCAAGCAGTGCAGACAGAGCTCGCCGCCTCCAACCTGGATCACACTCACTGGCTTTATTTCGAATGGGACCGCAAACCTGAAAAGAGCGTGAAGCAGTGGGTGGCCGAGGCTCGTTCTGTCAGCCTTGAGCGCGTGGTAGAGAGAGATGGTCAGCCACTGCCTGACTTTCAGCAGCGTCAGGAGATGAGTTCTTTCATCAATGATCCAGGCGCGCAGAATAAAAAGCGCAAGAGCGGTCAGCATGATGATGAGCAGGCCGCGGAACTTCTCAAGATCCTCCCGGACGCATTCCTTTGGAACATCGAGGGTGAGAAGGGAAGTCTGACGCTACTGCACTTCAGGCCCGATCCGCAGTTTCACCCCCCGGATCTTGAGGCACGCGTCTTCGCGGCGATGGAGGGCGAAATGGCGATTGACCGCAGGCAGCATCGCATTGCCACCCTCAAAGGCCATCTGATCCACGATGTGAAGATTGGTTTCGGGTTTCTTGGAGAGTTGAAGGCCGGAGGAACCTTTGACGTTGAACGCCGCGAACTGGCGCCGACCGTGTGGGAGATCGTTGAGACGCACGTCCATATTCAGGGTCATGCCCTCATCTTCAAAACCATCTCAGAGAATGAAGACGATGTGAAGTCGCATTTCAGGCAGATTGATCGAGGAACTTCGTTGCAGGATGCCAAGTCGGAACTCATGCAATTATCTCCCGACCCTGCAAAGGCCACGAGGGCTATGCTTACCGAACACTGAGTCAGTCGCCAATTTGCGCCGGTGCTGTTGTCTGAGTTGAGGCTATCCGCCTCGGTTCAACGGTGAGACGAGGCCGTCCACACGCAGCGGGAACGTTCCGCATCTGCTCGACGAAGACCCGATTACCCGGCCATCCCGGCCTCAGGGTTGACCAATAGCTGGTGACCGACATCAGCGGCTTCTTGTGTTCCACCAGCTGATTTGCCAAAATGCTCACTCCACACAGCAGATTGTTGTCCGGTTGGAGAATCGTCTTTCGCGGATCATGAGGGGGCAGGTGCTTGTCGGCCTTCCAATCAAAATCGCAGCCGTATCGCCGCGAATCTTCGTATGTCAGCTGAAGGAGCCCCTGGGCCCGGACCATGCGATGGCTGACGCCATCCACCACGGCTACCTGTGGATCCGTATGCTGAACGTCTGCCGTAGCTTGCAACCCCGCTTCGGCTCCGGCCAGCGCCTGGAAAAAGTATGCCCAGAAGGCTCGGCGGTCTGGTTCGCTGATGCTGCCGTACCGGGGGCAGAATTGCGCAACTTTGTGACCCATTTTTGGAGAGATCAATTCATCCGGCAGCGCCTTCTCGATCGTGGCATCCCACTCTGGCTGCCACGTGTCGTCATCGCCCAGGAAGGCCTTTTGTTCTGCGATCGGTGTGGAGGGAGCTGGCTTCAGTACGGGTGCTGGCACTACCGGAACTTCAATGCGAGCTGGCTCAGCAGGTGCGGGATCGCTGCGAAACGCTACCAGTCCTGATGCCAGTCCGGCTGCGAGCAGGCAAACGGCAATTCGAATTGTGCGCTGCATCGCCACCGGCAAATGTCTCCTGCATGGTGTGATGCCAAGCCCTGAAACAGCGGTTGGTCGCCTTCGGGTAGTTATCTATAAACAACTTGTTTTCATAGATTTGAGTTAAGTGTCAGGATTACTTGTTGTGCGCAATATTCTGGGAAACCTGATAGTGTCCTGGCAACCCCGTCACCGCAATCGGAATCACCGCTCCGGCATTCTTCTTCTTGAAAAACGGGGCAAGTGGCTTTAGAAGGAAAGATTTGAACCCGGTGGCGGTGTGTGAGATGTCGGTGTCCATCATCAGATTCCCTGTCAGATGCACGGCGTTATCGTGAAAGCGATAGGTTCCCGCCAGCGTTGTCTCGGCACCCGGAACTCTAAATTGCAGGCGGGACGTAGTCGCCACCCCGTTTTCGATCTTTACGGGGCCTTGGAGCGACGAAAGCACGTCAGTTCCTGGCGGCGGCGCACTGGGATCAGATTCAAGTCCCGTGTTTTTCTGTTTGCCCTGTGCTCTCTGGCTGAACGAAGAGAGACTTTTCTCGGTATCGCGGTCCGTTATCTTCTCCGCTGGCACGTTCAAGGTTCCTGTAACTCTCAGCCTCTCGACAAACCCATCTCCCGGGGGACCGATATAGGCGTGGCTCTTGAGAGTGACCCGGCCGCTGATGGGAACATCGTCGTGAAGGAAGGGGCGCATCACGTCCTCGGCCCTTCCTCGATCCACGATGATGTCGAGATTGGTCTTCTTCGGAGCGCCCGCAATCGAACCTGTCGAATGAATTGTCGTTGTGCCGATTTTCACCTCAATCGCTTGAACATTCAGATCGCCGTTTGCAGCATTCAGCAACCCTTGCAGTGTCCCTTCGACGCGAGTCGGTTTGCCATCCTGTACGGCAAAGTTCGCAGTCGTCTCTGACGCTTCCACCTGCAACTGCTCCAGGGAGCCTTTGAATTCGCCGCGTGAATCGAGCGTGCCGCTGATCTCGCCGACATCATGCAGATTCACACCGGTGAACGCGAACGTGCCACTAAGCGGAGTTGCATCGAAACCATTTTCGCGAAGCGGCCCCATGCTGCCTCTGGCGATGATTCGTCCGCGAGGAATCGGATTCTGCATGTCCAGGCCGTAGGTGAATGCTTCCCCTTTGTGCAGGTTCGTTATCTCAACCTGCTTGATTGGAAACAGTAATGGCTTTCCGCTCTGCCGCAAGACCTCGAGCAGGCTCTCATGCACAATCAGCCTTTCGATCATCGTCTCTGGTCCGGTGAAATCCTTTGAGCTGCCGGCAGGGAAGCTTAATCTGCTCTCATTTCCGCCTACCGCCGGCACTACGATATGGAAGCCGGTCATGTCCACCTGCTCCACCCGTTGACGAAGCATGATGAGATCGCTCCACGTGCCGACAACCTTCATCGACGCGATCCGTCCTAGCGGCGGAACGTTGGCCGGGGACGTCTTCCTTCGGATTGTGATTCCCGTTGCCTCGAAGCCGGGGCGAGGGAAATAAACGCGGTGATAACCCGTGAACTTCACGTCGCTGGTGAGTACATCTTCGAGCATCGCGTGTATTTTTCGGTGCCGGTAAGGCCAGTTTGCCGTGACAAATACCGTAGCGGCGGCAAGCAGGGCGCCCCCAGCTACGATCGAGATGTGAACCCACAAAGGGGCTTCGTGCCAGATGCTCCGGACCTTGCCGCCAATCTTGTGCTTCTTTGGTCCCCGCTCAGGCGCAGGAGAACTTGGAGGGTCGTCATGCACAGGTTGAACTAGAGAAGAATGAGCCATAGTCTTTCGTGCCGTGGCGCGAGGATCTCAACATTCCGCTGAGGAAAAGAACTCTCTGCGATGCGTCAGCACAAGGAGGGGGGTCTTGGCCCGCAGAGCCTGCTCTTTTGAAGCGCAATTCAATTCGCTCGTTGCCCTGTGGAATAGACGGGACTTCTTGGCGGGCTCTATCCGAGAAACATCCCTGCAATCGCAGCGGAGATCAAATTGGCCATCGTTCCGGCCAGCATGGCTCGCACGCCCAGCTGCGCCAGTTCGTTTCGACGCTCCGGGACCAGGGCGCCGATACCGCCAATCTGCATCCCGATGGAACCGAGGTTCGCGAATCCGCATAGCGCGAATGTCCCTATCGTGAAAGAACGAGGCAGAATCATCGCTTTGTGGGCGCCCAGTGCGATGTATGCGATCACCTCGTTCAGTGCCATACGCGTGCCGAGCAGGTTTCCAATCAGACTGCAGTCCTGCGCCGGCACTCCGATAAGCCACGCAACCGGCCAGAAGATATAACCGAGAATTTCCCCCAGGCTCCCGGGCACCCAGTGGAACCCTGCATGGACGTGAACCCAGCCCAGAAGCATGTCCAGCAATGCGACCAGCGCCAGAAAGCTGATCAGCATAATCGCCACATTCAGTGCCAGCTTGCCGCCGTCAATGGTCCCGCGCGCAATCGCCCCAATCAGGTTCTCTTCCTGATGCTCTTCACTCTTTGGAATGACAACCTTGCCTTCGGTCGCTGGGGTTTCCGTCTCAGGCACCAGCATTTTTGCCATCAGAATCGTTCCCGGCGAGGTCATGATCACCGCCGAAAGCAGGTGGCGCGCTTCGATTCCCTGCGAAATGTACATCGCCATGATGCCGCCGGAGACGTGCGCCATGCCGCTGGTCATGATTGTCATCAACTCGCTGCGTGTTGCGCCGGCTAGAAACGGCCTGATTGTCAGCGGAGCTTCGGTCTGCCCCATGAAGATTGAGGCCGCCACGTTCATGCTCTCGGCACCAGAAATGCGCATTGTCTTGAGCATTACCCATGCCAGCCCGCGAATGATGATCTGCATCAAGCCGATGTGATACATCACCGCAAAGAAGGCCGAAATAAAAATGATGGTAGGCAGAACCTGAAACGCAAAGATCGAACCCAATGAAGTGTCTGGAGTACCAAGCTTTCCGAACAGAACAGTAGTGCCGGCAGCTGTCGCGCTCAACATCTTTGTCACGACGCCACCCGCCCAGAACATTGCTCTCTGACCGAAATCAAATCGCAGCACAAAAAAAGCAAAGAGGAGCTGAAGGCTTAGACCCCACGCAACTGTCCGCCAGCGAATCCGCTGCCTTGCCGTTGAGAACAGCCATGCCGCGAGAAGAACAGCCAGGATTCCCAGCACACCGGTGAAACGTTGCAATCAGGCGCTCCTTTACCAGGCTTTCAGCTTTTCTCGCATCCCAAACCAGGGGTTCGCCAGTGACGCAAGATACATGCGTCTCTTCTCGGCGATAGTTTCCAGGTCAAACTGTCTCCACTACCTTAACGCATCCCTCAGGAAGCTTTCCGCGTTTTCACTGGTGAAGATGCGGCTGAAGAGCGGCACCGCTTCCGGAACTTCATTCGAGAATCTGACCGCGCCTTTGATTCGAGCGATCGGCTCTTCCAACATGGCATCGTTAGTCGCATACAGCGTGGCAAACGGTTGACCCTTTTCAATGTGGGCACCGAGACGTGCGTGAAATTCGATGCCCGCGTGTGGATCCACCGGTTCTCCGGCCTTGATGCGCCCCGCCCCGAGCCGCTGCACGGCCCACCCCAGTTCCATGGTGTTCATCTCTGAGACATAGCCGGTCTCCCACGATTCGAGGGTCAGAGTCGCTCCCGGCTTGTGGGCTGCCTTGAGATTGTCGAAAACCGAAGCGTCGCCACCTTGCGCGGTCACCATCTTAAGGAAGACTTTCAGGCCAGTTCCATCCGCTAGGGCGCGGGCCGCGGCCAGATATCCCATTTCCGCTGATTCGGTTTGCCCCCCCAGATGAATCATCCAGCCTGCCAGCCGGAGCGACAACTCAAGTAGGTCATTGTTGTCTCGCGCCGCTTCGCCTCGCAGCAGTTCGACACACTCGGAAATTTCAATCCAGTTGCCCGCTGTACGCCCCAAAGGCTGGCTCATGTCCGTCATCAGCGCGACGGTTCGAGTGCCGGCACTTTCGGCCGTCGCCACCATGAGCGCCGCCAGAAATTCAGCATCCTCGCGTTTCCGCAGAAACGCTCCCGACCCAGTCTTCACATCCAGGACAAGAGCACGAAGACCGGCAGCCAGTTTTTTACTGAGTATGGATGCGCAGATCAGGCCCGGGTCTTCAACAGTTCCGGTCCGATCTCTCAGCGCGTAGAGAACTCGATCCGCAGGAACAAGAGTCGGAGTCTGGCTCACAATCGCGACACCACATTGCCTCACAACTTTCTCAAATTCCTCGAGCGTAAGCGCCGAACGAAAGCCCGGAATTGAATCCAGCTTGTCGAGCGTCCCTCCCGTGTGTCCCAGCGCGCGCCCGCTGATCATCGGCACAGCCACTCCGCATGCAGCTGCAAGAGGAGCTACCAGAAAGCTTGTCTTGTCTCCGACGCCTCCAGTTGAGTGCTTGTCTACAGCGGGCTTTCCCAGATGCGTGGAATCCAGCTTCTCGCCCGAGTCGCGCATCGCAATCGCGAGGGCGCGCGTTTCGTTGATGGAAAGCCCATTCATCCACGCGGCCATCAGCCATGCAGAGAGCTGCTCGATCGGAATGGATTCCTTAGCGGCACCTTCAACAATGAAGCCGATCTCGCGGTCATCAAGCACCTGGCCGTCCCGCATCTTGCGGATGAGGTCAACCATCTGCAAGGGAGTGCCGGCACTTGCATCTCTCTGTTCAGGCATCCAGCCCCTCGGTCTCAAACAATTGAGACTACCGCACCCGGCGAATGTGCACTGTGATGTGGACCCTAGAAGCAGATTCCTTCGCGGTGGAGACCGACGTCGCTCAGCAGATCAGAGGCCTTGCCAGCGCCCGCGGGCGATTCTGCGCTCTTGAATTGGAATTCGGCTGACACTTTCCAGGGCTGGCAGAAAAGATTTCTTGGCTCTTCTCCAAGATCGATGCGATCGCAGGAAGGTCCGGGTTTGCAATCGGCCGGCGTGAAAGAAGTGTTTTGCTGCTGAAGGTAGTTCTCTACCTGTTCTCGTGTCGAACCGGGCTTCAATGCTGCTCGATAGGATGCGAGCGTGTTCTGAAATCGTACTTCAGCTTCTTTCCGCTCTGATCTTTGCACTGCCGCGACAAGCACCACCACCAGTACCACAAGAGCCACCAGTCCAAGCCACAAACGCATCTTCTCTCCCTCTGAAAACCTGATTCGAATGAGTGTTATTTTTTCTACATTCTGCGGGGCGACTTCTCCAACTTCATTTCAAACCCGAGCGGAAGCAGCTCATGGAAGTGCATCGCTTTGGTTCCTTCTGCCGTAGGGAATACGATCACGGAATCGGGTCCAGCGAACTCTGCAAGCGTCTGACGGCATGCTCCGCAAGGAGAGCTGGCTTCCCCATTCAGATTTGCCACAGCAGCAGCGGCGATGCGTATACCGGGCCCGAATTCACTGACTGCTCTCACCAGGGCGGTCCGCTCCGCGCAGACCGTCAATCCAAAGCTGGCGTTTTCAACGTTAGTGCCAGTTACAACCTGCCCACCATCGAGCAACAGAGCTGCTCCAACCTTGAATCCTGAGTATGGCGAGTAGGACTTTTCGGCAGCAAGCGTCGCTTTTCTCAACAGGTCGTCGAGTGTGATCTGCGAAGTGCTCGTGCTCATGATGGCATTTCTAACAGATTCAGCCTCGGCCTCTAAATGGCGGCAGTCTTAGAGCCCGTGCGTTGTGCGATGGATCATGACCAGCCCAGCAATGCAGAATCCCAGAACGACCGAGGACGCCACGAATGCTCTCCGCAAAGGACTCGACGGGTAGAACCGCCTGTGGCTGCGAAAAGTGACCACGATATCCCGCTGCAACCTGGGGATATCCCAACCATCCAGACCGCGGCGGATCTCCGCAACCATTGCTACCTCAAGGAGGCAGCAGCAGGCAGCGCTCAACAGACTGAACGCCGCAAGTATCTCAGTCAGCAGGAGTATCGACACAGCACCTCGCAGCAATTTCGCCGTATGCTCCATCAAACGGGTTCAACGGTCGGGGTTGTTTCTATTATCCAACGTACCCTATTCCGTCTACGCTCGAAAACCGCTGGGATGTATCGAAAGTAACGTTAACGAATCCCACAAAGGTGGTATTTGCGGGAGTAAGATTGTCAGTGTGGCGCGTTCATCCCGGGAGCAGCTCCTACACTCCCACACAGCGCTTTCTTCCTTGAATTGCGCGAGTTACCGGCTTGATCTTTCCTGAGGGCCTTATGACGAATTCCTCTACCCGCTTCGATGGACAATCAACCGGACAGGGCAGGCGTGCCGAAAGGCGCAGCTCGCCCTCCCTTGCTGCTTATCACTGGAAGGGCCCCTACCCTCGACTTAATTCGATTCGGGATATCAGTTCAACCGGTGCATTCCTGCTGACGCAGGAGCGATGGGAGCCAGGAGAAGTCGTTTCTCTTTCTCTCCAGAGGAGCGGTCCTCCTGAAAAGGAAAACTCGTTCTCGGTTCAGGCCAAGGCTGTCCGCTGGGATGACCAGGGGGTAGCGGTTTCATTCATGCTGCCGGCTGGCGCCGATCTCCGTCTTTGGCAAAGCCCGCTCAAGAGCGCTGACCTGCAGAATGAGCCGGAAGATATTCTGCGCGAGTTTCGTGTCGCCCAAACCATCTCGTTCCTCACCCGCATCGCGCCCGAGACCCAAATTCTCGCCAGCAGACTTCTTCACGATGAACTGAGCAATTACCGCCTGGAGAATGCCATTGAGATAACTCGCAAAGCAGAGCGGATGCTCGGCGCTGCAGTCGAAGAAGACAAGCTTCGCGCCCTGCCCGAAGTAGTCCTGCGTATTGTCGAGGCCGGCTCGTGGTCATCGGATGACAAATGGATGCTTCAGTTCTGGGCTGGCCTTCTAGCGGCTTCTTGCAGTTCAAATGGGAATGATGACTCTACGCTCGCCTTCGCAGAGCTTCTCGGCCAGCTAAAGGCTCTTCACATGCGAATCCTTTCCGCGGCCGCTGCTAAATCGACCAAGGTCTCCGGCGGTCCCGGAAACATGTATTCGCGCCCTTTAAAGTGGAATGCTTCCGACCTTATTAAGTTCTCCGGATCTGGCGATCTCATCAAGCTCGACCGTGAACTCAACTATCTGGCCGACATCGGAATCATCGCCCCTCGCGAAAAGTCAGCGTTCTTCCAGCAGATGACAGACACGACAATCGCGGTCACCAATCTCGGTTTGCAGCTTTATGCCCGCTGCAACGGTCACCGCGGAACTGCTCAGAACTTCTACGGGCTTCCAGTCACTCCGGCCGCCGCGCTCGCTTTCGACAAGTAAGCACTTCTGACTGCAACGATGGTGCCGTGCGAATCGGCAATCATGCGCTTATTGACTACTGGTTCCATTCTGGTTCCGGACTGGGCGGATTCCCGTCCTGCACAGATTGTCACCCCTTCGCTTAGGACGAGTGACGCCGAACACAAAACGCAAAAGTTGACTCTCAATAGAATCTCCCTAGTCAAAACACCAACCTCGGTTAAGAAACTCCTAAATCGAGGTTGGAAATGACCGGATAAGTTCTTGCAGTCCGGAGGGATTCTTTGAGTTCTCCCAGGTCCTGGTTTCGTCTGCCTTTTGTTTACCGGCCACGTGCCGAGCGACACGAGTCACCCGCCCTTGTTGCCATTCACTGGAATGGCCACACACCGCATCAGAGTCGAGTAGCGAACCTAAGCAGCAGCGGGGCCTACGTTCTCACATCAGAGAACTGGAACCCCGGCGAAATCGTCTCTCTCACCCTTCAGCGCAAGGGTACTCTCGAGAATTCGCCCCGCAATCGCTTCACCGTTCAGGTCAAGGCCACTCGGCGCGATAGAAATGGAGTCGGCGTCGCATACATGCTGCCAAAGGATATCGATTTGCGGCTGTGGCAGCCGACTATCAAAGCCGACGCTCCGCAAACAGAACCAGAAGATATCGTTCGTGAGTTCCGTACCGCGGCTGCCATTGCTTTCGTTCGCCGTATCTCTCCCGGTGCAGTGGAACACGCGACTTGGCTTCTGCGGCGCGGGCTGAGTAGCCACCGGCTCGAAAGCGCGCTGGAAGTTGCGTTGCATGCTGAGGAACTTCTCGCGCTCGTTCCTGGGAGCGCTCGTGTAAGAGCGCATCCTGATGC
>Ga0105248_10001888_pt1 | contig 23236 bp, 22 predicted proteins | sample KBSS34metaG_FD_81524 | JGI IMG/M metagenome (GOLD analysis project Ga0105248, IMG submission 81524) | Switchgrass rhizosphere microbial communities from Kellogg Biological Station, Michigan, USA - KBS S3-4 metaG | ecosystem: Host-associated > Plants > Roots > Rhizosphere > Soil | place...
CTCGCCAATCCGTGGATGCTCGGCACGATCCTTTCCGAGCAATCTTCGACGCAATGGTTTTGGCTCGGCTATGCGGCTGCGATCGGCGCCGCGCTTACGATCGCGGCACTGGCAGCGCGGGCATGGCGCGAGCCTCGCTTGCTGGTGCTTCTTGGCGCCATGGCCGGCACTGCCATGCCCTTCCTCCTGCCAAAGATGCTGGAGCGCTATTACTTCCTCGGCGACGTGCTGACCCTCGCTCTCTACCTTTCCTTGAGGGAGCGGCAGAGCCTGATGGCAGTGCGCGGAGTGCAGGCGGCATCGATCCTTTCGCACCTTACCTATCTCTACTTCATCGACCGGCCGTATCCCGCGCTCATCGGTGCCGTTTGCGCTGGCGCCGGACTGGTAGCGATGTCCCGCCTTGCGGCTCCTCAAATCAGGGAATTGTTCAGATCTCTTCCCGCGCCGGGTCGTGGCCCCAGTTCATCAGGCTATAGCGCCAGCGCGACGTATAGATGTTCGCCGGACGCTGCGCCGAGTGCCGCCGAATGAACCCGACGACCTTGCGCATGTGCGCATAGTCGTCGTCGGTGAGGTCGGTCTTTTTCTTTCGAAGTATCGTGACTATCCGCCGTCCGCTGGCGTGGCCGATACTCTCCCCCGCTTTGCCGTCCGCTCCTTTCCACCCGACGGCGCGACTTTGCTCGGTCTCTAGCCATTCCTCGATCTCGGCGGCGCTCATGTTCAGCGCCGCCAGGAAGTCGCTGCGCACCTTCTTGCTGTCGAAGCGCGACACGCCTTAAGCCGGATCGGCGTCGACCGGACTACGCGGTCTGAGATACAGTCTGCGGACCGTCGGGAAGCGTTGTGCCGCTTCGCGCTCGATTCCCCACACGAGCGCCTCGACGTCGCGCGCGGTGATGTCGTCGTCGAAATCGACCGAGAGCATGGCGGTGATCTGGTCCGGCGCGCTGTGCACGGTCAAAACCTGGCCGACCGCAGTGACTCCCTTCCTCGCTTGCACCATCTCGTGAAGCGCCGCGACCAGCTCGGGATCCGCCGCTTCGCCGATCAGCAGGGCCTTCGACTCAAAGGCAAGCAGCGCCGCGGTGAATCCGAGAATGACGCCGATAACGACCGATGCAGCCCCGTCGTAGAACGGATTGCCCGTCAGCTGCGAGAGGAACAGGCCGATTGCGGCGGCAACGATGCCTGCCATCGCGGCACCGTTTTCAAGGAGGACGATGAAGGCCGGCGGGTCCTTGGAGCGACGCACGGCCTGGAACCAGCCGAGATTTCCCTTCGCTTTCCGGAAATCCTGGAAAGCCTCAAGCGTCGACCAGCCCTCGAGAAGAAATGCGACCAGCAAAACGCCGTAGGCAATCACGGGTGAGACCGCCGGCTCGGGCTTCAATATGTGGATGATACCTTCGTAAACCGAGACACCCGCGCCGAGCGAGAAGACCAGGACGGCAACGACGAAGCTCCAGAAATATAGCTCGCGGCCGTATCCGAACGGGTGGCGCCTGTCGGCCGGCCGCTTCGCTGCACGGCGGCCCCACATCAAAAGCAGCTGGTTGGTGGAATCGACGACGCTGTGAACGCCCTCCGTCAGCATGGCCGACGAGCCAGTGATCGCCGCCGCGACGAACTTCGACACTGCGATCCCAAGGTTCGCTAGAAGCGCAACGACAAGGGTTCGCGTCTGGGTGGTTTGCGCGCTCATGCGCCGTAGAAGTAGACGAAGTCGGCGCCAGTCGAAACGAGGCCTCGGTGCGAAGACATGTGCCGTCATTGGCACAATAGCTTGGCTCTAGGACAGCCCCCACGAGGGCCGGCGCGCGAGACCGTTCAGGCGGCTGTCGTCTTTCTTGGAAGCAGCGACGGGATCCCACCCCCATCCGCGACGGCAATGAGCTTGCGCTGTAATTCACGTGCGAAGCGCGTTAGCGAGAACAGGCCGCCGACAACCTGCCGCGGCCAAACGCAGATCCTTCGCACCTGATTGCCACGTTGACGCACGCTGATCTCGAGCCAGAAGCGCGGGGTTCCGATCTCGAGGCTGCCGTTCGTGCGCCAGAGCGGAATGCTGCTGCGCCTGTGCAATGCGATCATGGTGATGTCACACCAGTGGTACCGGACCGGCTTTCCGCCATCTTCGTATCGAAGCCCGTCATCGGTGATGCGAAACAGGGACTTGGAACGGGCCCACTCTTCGAGGTGATGACCCCACCAGAAACAGAATATGCAAAGTGCGCAGGGCTCGAACGGCACCAGTCCGACCGCCGCTGCGGGCAGATAGAAGACCCTGATGAGCTGCCAGTCGCCCCGCACCTGAAGCTCTGTCACGCGAGCCATCGGCAGGTGATGGCAGATGATCGCTAAATGTGAATAACCCTTCCGAACGCGGCGAGGACGCTCTCGTGCATCATTTCGCTGAGCGTAGGGTGCGGGAAGACAGTCTGGATGAAGTCGGTCTCGACCAGTTCTGCGGTCTTGCCGATCGTATAGCCCTGGATCAGCTCCGTGACCTCGGCCCCGATCATATGCGCTCCGAGAAGCTCGCCGGTCCTGGCGTCGAACACGGTCTTCACGAATCCCTCGACTTCTCCAAGCGCAATCGCCTTGCCGTTTCCGATCGCCGGGAACTTGCCGACCTTCACGTCGTAGCCCTTTTCCTTCGCCGCGGCCTCGGTCAGGCCAACGCTTGCAACCTGCGGCCGACAATAAGTGCAACCCGGGATGTTCTTCGGATCGGTGGGGTGCGGGTGCACGTCCTTGTTGCCGAGCTCCTTCGCGATCGCCTCGGCGGCTGTGACGCCTTCGTGGCTGGCCTTATGTGCGAGCCATGGCGGCGCAGTGACGTCGCCGATCGCCCAGATTCCCGGTACGTTGGTGCGGCACATGGGGTCGGTGTCGATGTGCCCCTTGGTCGTTTTCACGCCGAGCGCTTCAATTCCGATGTTTTCGGTGTTCGGTACGATCCCGACCGCGACAATGCAGTGGCTGAAGCGCTGCTCGCTGATCTTGCCGTCACTTGTCTTGATCTTCGCCACGACGCCTTTGCTGTCCGACGCCAGGCTCTCCACCCCGGCCGAGGTGAGGATGGTAAGACCCTGTTTCTGGAGGCTCTTGGCGAGCTGGGCGCTGACTTCCGAGTCCTCGACCGGCACGACGCGGTCGAGCATTTCAACGACGGTCACCCTGGCGCCGAGGTCGGCATAGAAACTGGCAAACTCGATCCCGATCGCGCCCGACCCGATGACCAGCAGCTCGCTCGGCATCTCGGCCGGAGTCATGGCGTGCCGATACGTCCAGATCTTCTTGCCGTCCGCCTTGGCGAACGGGAGGTCGCGGGCGCGGGCGCCGGTCGCGACGATGATGTGTTTGGCAGCGAGCTCGGCTGTCTTGCCGTCCGCTCCGGCGACGCTGAGCTTGCCTTTGCCGCTAATCTTGCCCTCGCCCATCAGGACCGTGATCTTGTTCTTCTTCATCAGGTGCGTGACGCCCTGATTGAGCTGCTTGGCGACGGCACGGCTGCGCGCCACGACCTTGGCGAGATCGAAAGAGGGCTTCTCGTTGCTGAGGCCGTAGGCGTCGGCGTGCTGCATGTAGTGAAACACCTCGGCCGTTCGCAGCAGAGCCTTGGTCGGGATGCAGCCCCAGTTGAGGCAAATGCCGCCCAAATTCTCACGCTCGACGATCGCGGTCTTGAGGCCGAGCTGCGCGGCGCGGATCGCAGCCACATATCCGCCTGGACCGGAACCGAGAACGATGACGTCGTAATTGTCAGCCATTGCTTCCACTTTCTTCCGCGAACGCCCGCGGCTTTCCTTGTTCGTCGAGTGCGACGAACGTGAATTCGCCCTCTGCCACGACCTTTTCTTTGTCCCCGTCCCGTTCGCGCGCGATTGCCTCGGCCTTGAGCTTCAGCGAGGTGCGGCCCTGCTTGACGAGATCGACATAGACGCTGAGTTCGTCGCCGACCGCCATCGCTCCCGGGAACTTGATCGCGTCGGCTGCGACAAGCAGCGCCTTCCCGCGCGTACGCCGCGAAACGAAGGACCCACAGGCAAGACCCATCTGTCCCATCAGCCATCCGCCGAAAACGCCGCCGTACGGGTTCGTGTCGGCGGGCATGGCGGTGACGCGGATCACCGCCTCTCGGTTCAAGCCAGCATCCCTAGCGGGTTCTCGACCAGCCGCTTGAAGGATTGCATCAGCTTCGCACCGTCGGCGCCGTCGATGGCGCGATGATCGAAACTTCCGGTCGCGCTCATCACGGTCGCGATCTGCAGCGAGTCGTTGATGACGTACGGCCGTTTCTCGCCGGCGCCAATCGCCATGATCATGCCCTGCGGCGGATTGATGACGGCTTCGAACTGCTTGATGCCGAACATGCCCATGTTCGAGATTGAGGCAGTCCCGCCCTGATACTGCTGCGGCTGCAGCTTGCCGTCGCGGGCGAGGCCGGCGAGCTCCTTCATCTCGGTCGAGATGGCGGAGATGCTCTTGGTGTCGGCGCCAACGATGATCGGCGTGATCAGTCCTGCCGGGATCGACACCGCAACGGAAATGTCCGCGCGCCCGTATTTCAGCATCTGGTCGCCGGCAAAGGCGACGTTGCAATCGGGCACCTCGATCAGCGCCAGAGCGAGCGCCTTGATCAGCATGTCGTTGACCGACAGCTTCACGCCGCGCGCTTCAAGCCCGGCATTGAGCTCGGTGCGCAGCTTCAACAGCGCATCGAGCTGGATGTCGACGGTGAGATAAATATGCGGAACCTGCTGCTTCGCCTCCGTGAGTCGGCGAGCGATGGTCTTGCGAATGTTGGAGAGCTTGACCGCTTCGTGCGGGATCGCCTGCTCCATGGGTCCGGGCATGACGAGATGTGTCGAAGGCGCTGGAGCTGTGGCCGGAGCAGCTCCTGGCTGAGGCGCAGCAGCCGGCGCCCGGCCGGCTGCGGCATCGACGTCGGCGCGGACGATGCGGCCTCCTGGACCCGTACCCTGGACATTCGACAGATCGATGTTCTGCGCCTGCGCAAGGCGTCGCGCGAGCGGGGATGCCTTGATGCGGTCGCCGCTCGAGCCAGCAGCCGGTTGCGCTGGCGCAGGGGGAGTTTCGACGGGAGCTGCCGCAGGCGGAGCCTTCGGTGTCGCGTCAGCCTTGGGTTCCGGGGCTGCCTTGGGGGGCGCCGGGGCGGACGTGTCGGCCTTCGGCGCAGCGCTCGCAGCCTTCGAGGCGTCTTCTCCTTCGCCGGCGATAATCGCGATCAGCGCGCCGACCTTGACGCCCTCGCTGCCTTCGGGGACGAGAATCTTGGCGACGGTTCCTTCGTCGACCGCCTCGAATTCCATTGTCGCCTTGTCGGTCTCGATCTCGGCGAGGATGTCGCCCGAGGCGACCTTGTCCCCTTCCTTGACCAGCCATTTGGCGAGCGTGCCCTCTTCCATCGTCGGGGAAAGGGCGGGCATCTTGAGTTCGATCGGCATGCTGTTGTGTCCCGAAAAGGCTCGCGCGGCTCAAAGCCAATGCGGCGGGCGCGGTCAAGTGCGCGCCGAACAGCCTAGTCTCCCGACTTGCACTTGGGCGCGGTTTAAAGCAGCACTGCAATCCAGCATGGGGGAAAGCCAGCGCACCTACCTGGTGGTGGTCGACGACAGCGCGGAGTCGCGCGTGGCGCTGCGCTTCGCTGCTAGGCGTGCCGCCAAGACGAGCGGCCGGGTCGAAGTGCTCGGAATCGTCGAGCCGCAGGATTTCGTTCAGTTCGGCGGCGTCCAGGCGGCAATCGAGGAAGAGCAGCGGCATCGCATTGAGGGCGTCGTCAGCGCCGCGATTGGCGAGATCCTCGACGAGTCGGGGATCGACGCTAAGGTCATCCTGCGCCAGGGCGAGGTGGTGAAGACGGTTCGCGACTATCTTTCGGACCGTGAGGACGTTGCAGCGCTGGTGCTCGGCGCAGCGCCGAGTGGAAGCCCGGGACCGCTCGTCGTCAATTTCACGGGCAACGATGCAGGACTACTGCCTTGCCCGGTGATGATCATCCCGGGGAGCCTGACCGACGAGCAGCTGGAGCGGCTGAGCTAAAGGGCGCGGGCCAGGATTTCCGCCAGCCGCACGCAGCCCACCTCGTCTTCCTCGGTGAACCGCGCCTTTTTCGGGCTGTCGATATCGAGAACCCCAATCAGCTCGCCGTCGCGGATAATCGGCACCACGATTTCGCTGTTGGAGGCGCTGTCGCAGGCGATGTGGCCGGGAAAGGCGTGCACGTCCTCGACGCGCTGTACCTGCCGGGTCGCGGCAGCAACGCCGCACACACCCGAACCGAACGGGATCCGGATGCAGGCCGGACGCCCCTGGAACGGACCGAGCACGAGCTCGCCATCGAGGTTGCGATAGAAGCCGACCCAATTGAGATCAGGCAGGGTCTCCCAGATGAGTGCGGATGCATTGGCCATGTTGGCGATTGCATCCGTCTCACCGGTGACGAGCCCCTGGAGCGCGCTCGCAAGGTCACGATAAAGAGTGGGCGCGTCGGCCGCTGCGATCTTGAAATCGTAGGTCAATCGAAAGTCACCTTTCCGCGCGTTTGCTTTACTGCGCTGCGCTGCCGCTTCTTTTGAACTCGCTCTGCCTTCGCGGCCTTGCTTGGCCGTGTCGGCTTGCGCTTGCGTTGTATCATATGGGCAGCGGCAATCATCTCGGCCAGCCTGCGACGCGCATCGGTGCGGTTGGCCTCCTGGGTGCGAAAGCGCCGCGCGGTGATCAGCAATTCGCCTGCGCCCGTTACCCGGTTGCCGGCGATCTGCCTCAAACGCTGGTAAGCGTCGGGATGAAGGCCGAGCCTGAACAAATCGACCCGAAGCTGGACCGCCGTTGCGACCTTGTTGACGTTCTGCCCGCCAGGGCCCGTCGCGGCGAGAAAGGTTTCGCTAAGCGCCTCCTCGGGAAGTTCAACGTCATCAGGTCGCATCGCACCACTCGCTGAAATAGTCGGGCAACGGAGCATTGGCATCGATCGCCGGCTTGACTGGCCGCGGAACCACGAGCCGCGAGGCATGGAGCAGCATCGGTCCGCCGGGAACGCCATAGACGCGATCGCCGACGATCCCGCCGCCGAACGCCTCGCGCGCGTGCGCGCGGATCTGGTGGGTGCGTCCCGTGAGAGGACGAAATTCAACCAGGGTCCGGCCGTCACGCGTGAGGATGCGCCGCCAGCGCGTTGTCGCTTCGAGGCCATGGTCATCGGCAACCATCTTCCAGCCCGCAGCGGCGCTTGACGTTTTCGCGAGCGGCACGTCGATGACCCCTTCCTCCTCGCCGATCGCGGCAGCGACGACCGCAAGATAATATTTTTCGATCAGTCGGGTCTCGAACGCTTGCTGGAAGGTCGAGCGTGCTTTCGCCGTGCGGGCGAACAGCAGGCACCCGCTGGTATCGGTGTCGAGCCGGTGCATCGGCGTCGGTGGCCGTTTGAATCCAAAGTCGATCTCTTCGATTCGAGCCGCAATGGAGTCTCCGCCGCGACGAGGCGTATCAACCGGCAGGCCTGCCGGCTTGTCGAGCACGAGCGCCTCGGCGTCGATGAACAGGATGCGATCCGCAAGAGACATCACCTGCCCATGCGGCGACCACGGCTCCGGACGCAAGCTCGGGCGCGGGCGAGTTTGTGACTCCTTTGCAACGAATCGAAGGAATTCAGCCTGTTAGAAAATATTAACCTTTTCCCTTCAGACCCCAAATGGTTAATGGACGCTTCAAGGCCGTTAAGGACGGTTTACGTCTTCGGCTTCGGACGGGGGGATCATCGATGCGGGTGCTGCTGATTGAGGACGAGCCGACGACGGCCAAGAGCATCGAGCTGATGCTCGGCACGGAGGGCTTCAACGTCTACACTACGGATCTTGGCGAAGAGGGCCTCGATCTCGCGAAGCTCTACGATTACGACATCATCCTTCTCGACCTAAACCTGCCGGACATGCACGGCTATGACGTGCTCAAGAAGGTGCGCACGGCGAAGGTGTCGACGCCGGTCCTGATCCTGTCGGGCATCGGCGAGATGGACTCGAAGGTCCGTGCGCTGGGCTTCGGCGCAGACGATTACGTCACCAAGCCCTTCCACCGCGACGAGCTCGTCGCCCGCATCCACGCGATCGTGCGACGCTCGAAGGGCCACTCTCAATCGGTCATTCGCACCGGCAAGCTCGCCGTAAACCTCGACGCCAAGACGGTTGAGGTCGACGGCTCGCGCGTGCACCTCACCGGCAAGGAATATGCGATGCTGGAGCTTCTTTCGCTCCGCAAGGGCACGACGCTGACCAAGGAGATGTTCCTTAACCATCTCTATGGCGGCATGGACGAGCCCGAACTCAAGATCATCGACGTGTTCATCTGCAAGCTGCGCAAGAAGCTGAGCCTTGCTTGCGGCGGCGCCAATTACATCGAAACCGTCTGGGGCCGCGGCTACGTATTGCGTGATGCCGACGAGGGCGAGGAGAGCGAGCCGCAGGCGGCGGTCGCGTAAAATTCAGTAACAGGGGCAACGGGGAGAAGGCGGGGCGTCAAGCGCTCCGCCTTTTTTCGTTCCTCGCGGAAATAAACCGCCGCCAGTCAGGCGTCGATCAGCAAGCGCTTGCGGTCGCGGCGGGTCGGCAGACTGAGCAACTCGCTCGTTCCTTCGACCGTCTCGGTTTCATCCATTCGCCGCCAGCCGTCGCGGCCGAGGCGCTCGAGCGGACGGAAGCCCGTTTTGTAGGCCATGCGGCTGGAGCCCTCCACCCAATAGCCGAGATAGACGTAAGGCAGCCCGGCTCGCGCGGCTCGAATGATATGGTCGAGGATAATGAACGTCCCAAGACCCCTGCGCGCGTCGGGCCCGACATCGAAGAAGCTGTAGATCATCGAGAGACCGTCGCTCTGCTGGTCGCTGAGACAAGCCCCCACCAGCCTGCCGGGCCGCCCATCGATGGAGGGCTCCCGATATTCGATGACGTAGGTCCGCACCGGCGTCTGCTCGACCATGTCGGCAAAGTCGCTCTCGTCCATCTCCGCCATGCCGCCGCCGGGATGGCGAACCGATAGGTAGCGGCGCAGGAGCTGATACTGCTCGTCGGTCGTCCAGGGCTTGCACGCACTTACTTCAAGGTCGGCGTGACGGCGAAGGAGCTTGCGCTGGCTTGCCGTTGCCTCGAACTCGGCTGCGAGAACGCGCACGGAGACGCAGGCCGAGCAGTCGATACAGCTTGGACGATAGGCCACCGACTGGCTTCGTCGGAAGCCGATCCGGCCCAGGGCCTCGTTGAGTTCGCTCGCATGGCGCCCGCTGAGCTCGGTAAATACCTTCCGCTCAACCTTGCCCGGGAGATACGGGCACGGGCTCGGGTTCGTTACGAAGAATTTTGGGAAGCGAAAAGGTGCGCTCACCCGCCGACCTCGCTGAAATAGTTACGCGACTCTTTATGCGGCGGGTTAACGCCGAAGAAAAGAGTTTGGCAGCGTCAATTTCGACGAACAATCAGCATTGTCCCGCGCGGGGACAGAGATCAGTCGAGCGACGAGCGCTCCACGGTGAATCCCGCAGCCTCGAGGCGGCTCACGACGTCATCGATCGAGGCTGCGTCGCGCGCCTCGCATTCGACCTCGATCAACGTGTCCTTGGCCGGAAGCCGGGTAAAGATACGGCTATGCCTGATGTCGATGACGTTGACGCCCGCTTCATAGACCTTCGCGGTAATTGCCGCGAGCGCACCTGGCTGGTCGTGGGCCGCGACGCGCAGTCGGGCGATGCGGCCCTGGCGGACGAGATCGCGGACGAGCACGTTGGCAAGGAGGTGCGTGTCGATATTGCCGCCGCACAACAAGGTCGCGACTTTCTTGCCTTTGTACCGGTCCGGCTCTGACAAGAGGGCAGCAAGCCCCGCCGCGCCGGCACCTTCGACCACGGTCTTCTCGATCCCGACCAGCATTGCGACCGCGCGCTCGAGGTCTCGTTCGGAAACGAGCACGACGTCGTTCGCATATTCGCTGAGGATCCGGGACGTCAGCTCGCCCGGCTGCTTGACCGCAATGCCTTCCGCCAACGTGTCGCCGCCGAGCGGCATCTGGCAATTCTGGATCGCGCATTTCATCGATGGATAAAGCTCGGCCTCGACGCCGATAAGCTCGATGTCTGGCTTCATCGCGCGAGCGGCAATCGAAACCCCGGACATGAGGCCGCCGCCACCGATCGGAACGGTGATGACGTCGAGGTCGGGGGCCTCTTCGAGCATTTCGAGCCCCACGGTTCCCGCACCGGCAATGATCTTGGGGTCGTCAAAGGCGTGGATGAACACGTAGCCCTTCTCGAGCGCCAGCTCGCGCGCCCTCGCAAAGGCGTCGTCGACGATCTTGCCGTAGAGCACCACCGTAGCACCGTGGCCCGCGGTCTGAGTGACCTTCACGGTCGGCGTCGACTCCGGCATGACGATCGTCGCGGGGATGCCGAGGCGTTTGGCGTGGTAAGCAACCGCCTGCGCGTGATTGCCCGCGGATGCCGCGATGACCCCGCGCGCCCGCTCTTCGGGAGTGAGCTGCAGAAGCTTGTTGAGAGCGCCCCGCTCCTTGTAGGCGGCAGTGAACTGCAGGTTCTCGAACTTCAGCCAGACTTCGGCGCCGATAATCTCGGAGAGGGTGCGACTGACCAGCATGGGAGTGCGGATGACCGCGCCCTCGATACGCTGCGCGGCTGCGCGGATGTCATCGATCGTAGGAGGTGCCAGCATTTGGTCAGCGGCCTAGCCGTTCACTTGGGCCGGGACAATGCTATGCGAGCGCGATGAAAAGTCCTGCGCTCGCACTCGCCATCGCCCTGGTCAGCTCATCAGCGCTTGCAGACACGCTCGTCAGCAACGTCAACGGGATTCAGGCAAGCGCAGACGGCAGGATCGAGCATTTCGGCAGCCTGCTGATCGGCGACGATGGCCGCGTGAAGCAGGTCTTCGCTAATCCCGCTCCCAAGCTCCCGCGCTTCGATCACATGATCAATGGCGAAGGGCGAACGTTGCTGCCGGGGCTGATCGATGCCCATGGCCATGTGCTCGGACTCGGTTTTGGAGCCATCCAGCTCGACCTCGTCGGGACGAGCTCGCTCGATGATCTGAAGCAAAGGCTGCGAACCTATGCGGCTGCGCATCCAGGTGCCGGCTGGATCATCGGCCGAGGCTGGAACCAGGAGTTGTGGCCCGACAAGAAATTCCCGACGGCGGCTGACCTCGATACCGTCGTGAGCGATCGGCCGGTCGTGCTGGAACGGGTCGACGGCCACGCTTATGTCGTGAACAGCGCGGCGATGAAGGCCGCGGTGGTGACTGCGAACACACCAGCGCCGCCCGGGGGTCGCATCGAGAGCGGCCTGTTCGTCGACAACGCAAAGGCGCTCATCGACAAGGCAACGCCCCCACCAACCCCGGCTGAGCTCGACGAGGCACTGGCAAAGGCGCAGGAGATACTCCTCAGCTACGGCGTCACGGGCGTCGGATCAATGAGCACGGCACTCGGCGACTGGGAGGCGATGCGCCGTGCGGGAGAGGCAGGTCGGTTGAATGTACGGCTGATGGTCTATGCCGACGAGCTGAAGTTGCTCGCGCAGCAACCGCATCCGACCGACTGGCTTTATGGCGACCGGCTTCGGATGGCTGGGATCAAATTCTACGCCGACGGAGCGCTCGGGTCGCGCGGAGCCTGGCTGAAGCGGCCCTATGCCGACAAACCTGACACGCGCGGTCTGCAGTTCCATTCGGATGCCGAGATGCTGAACCTCGCGGACAGGGCGACCGCGGCGGGTTTCCAGGTCGCAACACACGCCATCGGCGATGCGGCCAATTCGCAGATCATTTCCGTTTACGAACAGATGCACCGTAAATATCCGGGCGACCGCCGCTGGCGCATCGAGCATTTCCAGATCGTCGATCCCGCCGACATTCCCCGGATCGGTCCGGCGGGCATTGTCGCATCGATGCAGCCAACCCACGAGACCAGCGATCGCTTGATGGCAGAGAAAAGGCTGGGACCGGATCGCTTGCCTGGGGCCTATGCCTGGCAGACGGTGCTGAAGACGGGTGCGAAGCTCGCCTTCGGCACGGATTTTCCGGTGGAATCCGCCAACCCCTTCCCTGGCCTCTCCGCGGCAGTGAGCCGCCAGGACGTGAACGGACAACCCCCCGGCGGCTGGATGGCATCCGAGCGGCTGACTTTCGGACAGGCGCTTCGGGCGTACACGCGAGGTGCCGCCTATGCCGGGTTCGCGGAAGACAAAATTGGCGCGTTGGAGCCTGGCAAGTGGGCAGACTTCATCATCATCGATCGCGACCCATCCAAGGCCGATCCGCGGTCGCTCGCACGGACCCAAGTGCTCGAAACCTGGATCGCTGGGAAGAAGGTCTGGAGCAGGCCAGCTACCGCTTCGCGGCCCGAGCGCGGTCGATGAGCATTGCCGGGGTGAGGACCTGCGGCAGCTCTTCGGGGGGCCTGCCGGGCGCGTACCACAGGTAAAGCGGCACGCCGGCACGGCCGCGGCTTTCAAGGAACCGGGTGATCGCCGGATCGCCATTGGTCCAGTCGCCGGAAAGGACTGTGACCCCCGCTTGCCTGAAGGCGTCGCGGACTTCGCCGCGATCGATTGATGTTGCTTCGTTGACCTTGCAGCTGAGGCACCAGTCGGCGGTGAAGTAAACGAATGCGGGCTTGCGCTGCTGGATGAGGGAGGTGACGCGGACCTCGCTCCATTGATCTGCGCGCGATGCCGACGCCGTCCGGGCGAATGGCACAGCCGGAACACGCGCGACGGCCGCGGCGACGACGACTAGGCCGAGCAATCCTGCAAACGACGCACGCCGGCTGCCGCTTCGTTGCATCTGACCGGAAAAATAGAGGCAGATCACCAGGGCGGCGGAAGCGAAAAGGCCGAAGAACAGAGCCTTGTCGCCAGCCTGACGGTACAGGAGCCAGAGCGCTGCTGCGGCGCTCGCGGCCATCGGAATTGCAAGAAAGCGTTTCAGCCGGTCCATCCATCGGCCAGGCTTCGGCAGCTTCTGGCGCAGCGCCGGGACGAATGCGACGGCCAAGAAAGGCAGCGCGAGGCCGAGGCCGAGAGCTGCAAAGACAGCGATCGAGCCGGCAGGCGGCAACAGCAATGCAGTGCCAAGCGCTGCTCCAAGGAATGGTCCCGCACAAGGCGTCGCAACGAAAGCTGCGAGCGCGCCGGTGCCGAAGCTGCCGGCCGGCTGGGCTCCACCGCCAAGGACCGGCAACTCGAAAAGGCCAAGAAGGTTGGCGGTGATTGCGACTCCAAGCAGTAGGAGAAGCATGATGGTCCGCGGATCCTGCAGCTGGAATGCCCAGCCTGCCTCGGCACCGGCGGCCCGGATTGCGAGCAATACGGCGCCGAGAGCGCCGGTGCCGACCATGGCTCCGGCAGTGTAGGCAAGGGCATCCGCCCGAGCTTCGCGCGGCCCCTCGCCGGCCCTCGAAATGTGCAAGGCCTTGAGAGCGAGGATTGGGAAAACGCACGGCATCAGGTTGAGCAGGATGCCGCCCGCGACTGCACCGAGAATTGCGATGGTCACTGCCGTCCATCCAAGGCTCGCGCCGCCGATCGGCGAGCCGCCTTCCGGGACCGAGCCGGGGACAGCGTGGAACTCGAGGCCGCGATCGCCTCCTGTCGAGAGTACACCGGCGAACTGGGCAGGCGCCTTCTTGATCGACAGGTCGGCAACGACCCAGTCACCGGCACGACGAAAGGTCTGCGGTGCCTCATAGTCGACGATGCCGTCAGTCACGGGGAAAAGGTACGGATCGCGAATTTCAACGCTCGCGGGCAGAGGGATTGCGACTCGCAACTTGTTCTTGTCGGCAGCGAAGTGGCCGATCGTCGCCAGCGGCTGAGCAAGCTCGGTGCGCCAAAAGTCGAACCGGGCGCGGTTGGGCGCGCCCGTGCCGACCGGAAGGTCGAGCGATAGCTCTCCCTGCTCCGGCACGCAGATCTTGTCGGTGCAGGCAAGCCAGTGCGCGTCGGCGCGGATGCGGACGGTTCGTTGAGCGCCTGCCGGGACTTTCAGGCGGACGAGCACGGCATAGTCGCGCTCGAACACATAGTTCATGAGCCCCGCAACCTTGAGCCGCGTCGGGACGGGGTAGTGCAACTGACCCGCCGAAAAGCCCGTCGGTAGCTGCCATTTGACGTCCATCGGAAGGCCGGCATCCCCGGGGTTCAGCCAATAGCCGTGCCAACCCGGCGCCGGGCGCATGTGGATGGCGAGCTCGACTTCGCCGCCGGCGGGTGCCGGCCCTTCTGCAACGAGTTCGGGCTCGATGCCCCGCGCCTGCACGGCAACCGGCATCAAAAGAAGTGCTAAGAGCAGGAGGAGAGCGCGCAACATTGTCGTTGCGCTGTGCTCGTAATCAGCCTTGCGGTTCAATCCAAGTTCGGTCGCAGCCAGCGCTCTGCCTGCTCGATCGAAACACCGCGGCGACCTGCATAATCCTCAAGCTGGTCGCGCCCGATCCTGGCGACACCGAAATATTGGCTGTCGCGATGCCCGAAATAGAAGCCCGAGACCGCGGACGTCGGCAACATCGCGAAGTTCTCGGTGAGCGTGACATCGCCGGGCTTGCCGCCAAGCATCTCGAATAGCATGGGCTTAAGGCTGTGATCCGGACAGGCGGGGTAGCCGGGTGCCGGGCGGATGCCCTCATACTTCTCGCGGATAAGCTGCGCGTTGGACAAATGCTCGTCCGCGTAGCCCCACAAGCGGTTGCGCACCTGGGCGTGGAGTACCTCGGCTAAACTTTCAGCGAGACGGTCGGCCAGCGCCTTCAGCAGGATGTCGTCATAATCGTCGATGGTCTGCTTGAAACGTTCGAGGTGCGGCTCGAGGCCGTGGATGCCGACCGCGAAGCCGCCGATCCAGTCTTCGCCGTCGGGATTGATGAAGTCGGCGAGGCACATGTTGGCGCGGCCTTCGCGCTTCTTCACTTGCTGGCGAAGGAAAGGCAGCCGAGTCCAGTCGTTTCCGGCGAGCACGAGAATGTCGTCGCCCTCGCGCCTGCAGCGCCAGAAGCCGACAGTAGCCTTGGGCGTTACCCAGCGCTCGGCGATCAGCTGGTCGAGCATTTGCTGGGCATCGGCAAAGAGGCTCTGCGCGCTTTCCCCGACCACCGGATCCTCGAGGATGGCCGGATAAGTTCCGGCGAGCTCCCACGCACGGAAGAATGGCGTCCAGTCGATCGATGCCCGAAGGTCCGCAAGCGGCCATTCACCGAAATGATGAAGTCCCGGATATTTCGGCGCAGGCGCCTGGCCCGACGGATCGAAGCTGAACGCATTGGCGCGCGCGTTGTCGATGCTTGCAAGTTCGCTCTGGCCGCTGCGTTCACGGGACTTGCGAAGCTTATCATAGTCGTCGGCGGTTGTAGCGATCAGCGGCTCCCGCTGAGTATCCGAGACGAGGCTTGATGCGACGCCGACAGCGCGGCTGGCGTCGAGCACGTGGATGACCGGCCCTTCATAGGCGGGATCGATGCGCAGCGCCGTGTGCGCCTTGCTGGTCGTCGCGCCGCCGATGAGGAGCGGCAGCTTCATCTCCGCCCGTTGCATCTCGCCAGCGACGGTAACCATTTCATCGAGCGACGGCGTGATCAAGCCGGAGAGGCCGATCATGTCGGCCCGGTTGTCGTTTGCGGCAAGGAGAATGTCCTGCCAGGGCACCATGACACCAAGGTCGATCACCTCGAAGCCGTTGCACTGCAGGACGACGCCGACGATGTTCTTGCCGATGTCATGAACGTCGCCCTTGACGGTCGCCATCACGATCCGGCCCTTGCCCTGTGTTACGCCTTTTTCCGCTTTCTCCTCCTCGATGAAGGGGATGAGGTGGGCCACCGCGCGTTTCATCACGCGGGCGGACTTGACCACCTGCGGCAGGAACATCTTGCCGCTGCCGAACAGGTCGCCAACCACGTTCATGCCGTCCATTAGCGGTCCTTCGATGACCTCGATCGGACGCGCGAACTGCTGGCGCGCTTCTTCGGTATCGTCGACGATATGGGCATCGATGCCCTTCACGAGCGCGTAGGACAGGCGTTCGCCGACAGGCAGTGATCGCCATTCTGCGGCAGCCTTTTCCGCCTCGACGTCGGTACCCTTGTAGCGCTCGGCAAGCTCGATCAGGCGCTCGGTCGCATCATCGCGGCGATCGAAAATGACATCCTCGCACGCGTCGCGCAGCTCGGGATCGATCTGGTCGTAGACGTCGAGCTGGCCGGCGTTGACGATGCCCATATCCATGCCCGCGGGGATCGCGTGGTAGAGGAAGACGCTGTGCATTGCTCGGCGAACCGGCTCGTTGCCGCGGAACGAGAAGCTGAGGTTCGACAAGCCGCCTGAGATATGCGTGCCGGGGCAGCGGCGGCGGATTTCCTTGGCAGCTTCGATGAAGTCGATTGCGTAGCGACGGTGCTCGTCGATGCCGGTGGCCACTGCGAAAATGTTCGGGTCGAAGATGATGTCGCTAGCGTCAGTGCCGTCAGCAACGAGGAGCTTGTAGGCGCGCTCGCAAATTTCGACCTTCCGCTCGGCAGTGTCGGCCTGGCCGACCTCGTCGAACGCCATGACGACGACCGCGGCACCGTAGGACCTGCACTTGCGCGCAAGTTCGAGGAACGGTCCCTCGCCTTCCTTCATGCTGATCGAATTGACGATCGGCTTGCCCGACACGCACTTGAGGCCGGCCTCGATGACGCTCCATTTCGAGCTGTCGATCATCACCGGAACTCGCGCGATGTCCGGCTCGGCGGCGATGCGCTTCAGGAACACGGACATCGCGTGCTCGGAATCGAGCAAGGCCTCGTCCACGTTGACGTCGACGATCTGTGCGCCGTTCTCGACCTGGTCGCGCGCAACTTCGACCGCCGCGTCATAGTCACCTGCCAGGACCAGCTTCTTGAAGCGGGCCGATCCGGTCACGTTGCAACGCTCGCCGATATTCACAAAGCGCGCGCCAGCGCCGGCTTCATTCACTCGTGTCATCTCCATTGGTCAGGCGGCAATCAGCATCGGCTCGAGACCGGCAAGCAAGGTGCCGGGACGAGCTGCCGGGACAGTGCGCGGCGTGCAATCGCGCACCGCCCCGGCAATTGCGGCAATGTGCGAGGGAGTCGTCCCGCAACAGCCGCCGACAATGTTGACGAGGCCGTGTCGGCCCCAGTCGAGGACTTGGGCTGCCGTTTGCTCGGCCGCCTCGTCATATTCTCCCAGTTCGTTGGGCAGGCCGGCATTAGGATAAGCCATGACCAACGTATCGGCACTAGCCGCCAGGGCCGCGAGGTGCGGCCGAAGCTGGCCCGCGCCGAAAGAGCAATTGAGACCGATCGTGACGGGCCGAGCATGGCGCACGGATGCCCAGAACGCCTCGACCGTGTGGCCCGAGAGATTGCGACCGGAGAGGTCCGTCAACGTCATCGAGATCATAAGCGGCAGCTCGTGGCCGAGATCCTGCTCGGCTTCCAGCGTTGCCATGATCGCCGCCTTGGCATTGAGGGTATCGAAGATTGTCTCGATCAGGACGAAGTCGATGCCGCCTTCAACCAGTGCATCGATCTGCTGGCGATAAACGGCTTTCACCTGGTCGAAGTCGACCTCGCGGAAGCCAGGATCGTTGACGTTTGGTGACAGCGACAGCGTCTTGTTGGTGGGGCCGAGCGCACCCGCAACCCAGCGTTTCTTGCCGTCCCTTGCCGAACAGGCTTGGGCAACCCCGCGCGTCAGCTCCGCCGCATCGCGATTAATGCGGCCCACGAGCGCTTCGGCGCCATAATCCGCCTGGCTGATCGCATTGGCGTTGAAAGTGTTGGTCGCGAGGATTTCCGCTCCTGCCTCGGCGAAGCTCTCGCAGATCGAGCGCACGACCTCGGGCCTCGTGATGTTCAAAAGGTCATTATTGCCGCGCTGATCCTTGATGAGGTCGAGGCCGCCGCAATAATCGGTGCTCTTGAGCTTCTTGTCCTGGATCGACGTGCCGTAGGCTCCGTCCTTGATCAGGATGCGTTTCGCGGCTTCGGCGCGAAGTGTCTTCGATGCAGTCATGGCTTTGCCCTCACGCCCAGCAAGTGACAAATCGCGTAGCTGAGCTCCGCGCGATTGAGCGTGTAGAAATGGAAGTGCCGAACGCCGCCGGCATAGAGCTGACCACAGAGTTCTGCGGCGACCGTTGCAGCAATCAGTTGACGGGCTGCGGGAAGATCGTCGAGGCCTTCGAACAGATTGTCCAGCCATTGGGGAATGCTGGCCCCGCAGCTCTGCGCGAAGCGGCGCGTCGTTGCGACATTCGACACGGGCAGGATGCCAGGGACGATTTCTGCGTCGATACCCGCCGCTGCCGCTTCATCACGGAAGCGGAAGAAGCAGTCCGCCGAAAAGAAGAACTGGGTGATTGCGCGGTCGGCGCCGGCATCGACCTTGCGCCTGAGATTCTCAAGGTCGAACTGCCGGCACGAGGAGTCGGGGTGGACCTCGGGGTAAGCGGCAACCGAGATGTCGAACGCCGCGACCTTTTTCAGTCCGGCGACGAGGCCGGTCGCATCATTGTAGCCTCCGGGATGGGGTCGATATTTTGAGCCGGGCTCGGTTGGGTCGCCGCGCAGCGCAACGATATGGCGCACCCCTGCAGCCCAGTAGCTTTGCGCAACCTCGTCCACCTCATCTCGCGTTGCACCGACACAGGTAAGGTGCGCCGCAGGCGTAAGCGGCGTCTCCTTGAGGATGCGCTCGACCGTCGCGTGGGTCCGCTCCCGCGTCGATCCGCCGGCGCCGTAGGTGACCGATACGAAGCGTGGATTGAGCGGCTCCAAGGTCTTGATAGACTCCCAAAGAGTCTGCTCCATCTTCTCGGTCTTCGGCGGAAAGAATTCGAAGCTGACCTGGATGTCCCCGCGAGCCTCGGCGAACAGCGGAAGGTGACGGCCGAGGGATTCAAAGGCGTTCATGCCGCTCTCCGCTGGGGAAGCGCGGCTTTCACGCCGCGCCACAATGTCACGGTCAGCTCGCCGCCCTTGAGATGCTGGACCTGGTTAACCTCGAGCCCGGCAGCGGCGAACCAGCCCGCCATGACTTCATCCTCGAAACCGAGGCGGATGTGCGCGTCGCGCTCGCGCAGCTCCTCACGCTCGTGTGCGGCAAAGTCGACGACCAGCAAGGTCCCACCCGGCGCGAGAACGCGGGCTGCCTCGGTGATCGCCGCAGCCGGCGAGTGCGCATAATGAAGGACTTGGTGGATGATGACGCTGTCCGCGCTCTGATCGGCCAGAGGCAGAGCATACATATCGCCCTGGCGTAGGCTGGACTGGATCCCTGCAGCTTCGAGCTTCACGCGGGCGAGCCTCAGCATTTCCGACGAGCGATCGATCCCGATCGATAGCTGCGACCTCGGTCCGAAAAGCTCGATCATTCGGCCGGTGCCGGTGCCGACATCGACGAGGCGGCCAAGCTGCCGCTTGCCGAGAGCCTGGTCAATCGCGCGCTCGACCTCGCTCTCCGCAACGTGGAGCGAACGAATCTGGTCCCACACCTCGGCGATGCCGGCGAAGTGCCGTGAGGCGGCTTCCACTCGTTCTGCTCGGATTGACTCGGTACGCGCCGCGTCCGAAGCGAATGATGCCTGCGTCGCCGGGTCTGCCCATTCGTCGATCACTGCAAAGAGCGGCTCCACGCGCTCGGCTCCGGCAAGGGTCAGGAAAACCCAACTTCCTTCCTTGCGCCGTTCAAGTACCCCGGCGTCAGAAAGGATCTTCAAGTGGCGCGAGACCCGGGGCTGGCTCTGGGCAAGGACCTGCGCGAGCTCCCCGACAGACAATTCCATCAACCTCAACAGCGCGACGATGCGCAGGCGCGTCGGGTCGGCGAGCGCCTGAAATCGATCGGCAAGCGTAAGGGTCGAAGTCACGAGATAAGGATATAAAGATATCTTTATATCGTCAATTCGGCGTTTCGAAATAATCCCTTGTGCGTGAGTAGGGATTATCGTTATGCCCGCACTTCTGGCCTGGTCGACTCGCACGGACAGGTTCGGGTTGGTGCCCTCCCCAGGGGCATTTGAGAAGGGAGTGAAAGACTCATGAAGAAGGTTGCGATCATCACCGCCGCCGTTTGTGCCCTCGGCGTCGCCGCTTGCACGAAGACGGACGAAGCTAACACTGCAGCGAACGAGACGGCCGTCGAGAACACTGCGTCGACCGACGTCAACGTCGCGACCGGCAACGACGTCACCGCGAATGCGGACGCCGCGCTGAATGCTGCCGACAACGCCGTCGAGAACGCGGGCAACGCTGTCGACAACGCGCAGAACGCGGTCGAGAACAAGTAAGCTCTCGCTTACAAGAGTTCATTAAAAGGGCCGTTCCCTTGTGGGAGCGGCCCTTTTTTTATTGCGTGTCCGGGTGGTAATCCCGTCCGGTGAAACGCCTCGTCATTTCCGCCCTTCTCATTCTCGCCGCGTGCAAGGACCAGAAACCGCCCGCGCCGACGGCCGAAGAGTCGTCCCAGCTCAACGAGGCCGAGGACATGCTCAACGACATGGCTAGAAATGAAGAAGGGCCAGCGGATCGCTCCGCCAGCCCTTCCAATCAGTCGAACTGAGCGCTCGGACCTAGAAGTCCATTCCGCCCATTCCGCCCATGCCGCCGCCGGCCATCGCCGGAGCCGGCTTGTCGTCCGGTGCATCGGCAATCGAAGCCTCGGTGGTGATCAGCAGGCCGGCGACCGAAGCCGCGTCCTGGAGCGCCGTGCGAACGACCTTAGTCGGATCGATCACGCCAGACTGGACGAGGTTCTCGTAGGTCTCGGTCTGGGCGTTGAAGCCGAGGTTGGGATCATTGCCGTCGATGAGCTTGCCGGCAACGACTGCGCCGTCATGCCCCGCATTCTCGGCGATCTGGCGAACCGGCGACTGAAGCGCGCGGCGGATGATGTCGATACCGCGGGTCTGGTCGTCGTTCTCGCCCTTGAGGCCCTCAAGGGCCTTGGTGGCATAAAGCAGCGCAGTACCGCCGCCCGCAACGATGCCTTCCTCGACCGCGGCGCGGGTCGCGTGGAGCGCGTCATCAACACGGTCCTTGCGCTCCTTGACCTCGATCTCGGTGGCGCCGCCGACCTTGATCACCGCAACGCCGCCGGCAAGCTTGGCGAGACGCTCCTGGAGCTTCTCACGGTCGTAGTCCGACGTGGTCGTGTCGATCTGCTGGCGGATCGCGCCGACGCGCCCCTCGATCGCCTCCTTGGCGCCGTGACCATCGACGATCGTCGTGTTGTCCTTGTCGATCGTGACGCGCTTGGCCTGGCCGAGCATATTCAGCGTGACGCTCTCAAGCTTGATGCCGAGATCCTCGCTGATCATCTCGCCGCCCGTGAGGATCGCAATGTCCTCGAGCATCGCCTTGCGGCGATCGCCGAAGCCCGGCGCCTTGACGGCCGCAACCTTGAGGCCGCCGCGAAGCTTGTTGACGACGAGCGTCGCCAGAGCCTCACCCTCGATGTCCTCGGCAATGATGAGGAGCGGACGACCGCTTTGAACTACTGACTCGAGGATCGGAAGCATGGCCTGCAGATTGGAGAGCTTCTTCTCGTGGATCAGGATGTACGGATCCGAAAGCTCGACCTGCATTTTCTCAGGGTTGGTGATGAAATAGGGCGACAGATAGCCGCGGTCGAACTGCATGCCCTCGACGACGTCGAGCTCGAACTCGAGACCCTTCGCCTCTTCGACGGTGATCACGCCTTCCTTGCCGACCTTTTCCATCGCCTCGGCGATCTTCTCGCCGACCTCACGGTCGCCGTTCGCCGAGATGATGCCGACCTGGGCGATCTCGTTCGAGCCCGACACGTCCTTCGAGCGGCTCTTGAGGTCCGCGACGACCTTGCCGACGGCAAGGTCGATGCCGCGCTTGAGATCCATCGGGTTCATGCCTGCCGCTACCGACTTCATGCCCTCGCGGACGATCGCCTGGGCGAGAACCGTCGCGGTGGTGGTGCCGTCGCCGGCGAGATCGTTCGTCTTGGAAGCCACTTCGCGCACCATCTGCGCGCCCATGTTCTCGAACTTGTCCTTGAGCTCGATTTCCTTGGCGACGGTCACGCCGTCCTTGGTGATCCGCGGAGCACCGAAGCTCTTGTCGATGACGACGTTGCGGCCCTTGGGGCCGAGCGTCACCTTCACGGCATTGGCGAGGATATCAACGCCGTTGAGGATGCGCTCGCGCGCATCACGGCTGAATTTCACGTCCTTGGCTGCCATCTGGCTACCCTTTCGTTTTCAGATTTGAGTTGCTGTTTGGAAGCGAAGGCTCAGCCGACGATCCCGAGGATGTCGCTTTCCTTCATGATGATCAGGTCTTCACCGTCGATCTTCACTTCGGTGCCCGACCACTTGCCGAACAGGATCTTGTCTCCGGCCTTTACGTCCAGCGGCGTCACCTTGCCGTCGTCGGCCTTGGAGCCGGTTCCAACAGCGATGACTTCGCCTTCCTGGGGCTTTTCCTTGGCGGTGTCCGGAATGATGATCCCACCGGCGGTCTTTTCGTCAGCCTCGACACGGCGGACGAGAACTCGGTCATGGAGCGGCCTGAAACCCATGGGTCTGAACCCCCTCTTTCTCTCTTCAGGTTGAACTTTCCGTTGGCACTCTAATGATGAGAGTGCCAGCGACGGCGGGCATATGGTTGCGCCCCGCCCATCCGTCAACGGTTCGGTCCAAGCCTTTTGTTGTTAGCCGTGCGCGCGGCGCGTCAGGCCGAGACGATCGCGCATGACCCACCGTGCGAGCATCAGCGCGGCGACAGCCGCGAGGCCGTTCGCGAGGCCGACCCAGATACCGACGCCCTTCCAGTCACGGCCGAACGCGAGCCAGCTGCCGATGCCCAGTCCGACGACCCAGTAGCCGACGAGCGCGAACATCAGCGGCCACCGCGTATCGTGGAGGCCACGCAGCATCCCCGCGCCGATGACCTGTGCGCCATCGACGAGCTGAAAGGCAGCAGCAACGCGAAGGAAGCTGACCGCGAGCGCAATCACGACGGCATTGGCAGGGACATCGTCCAGAAACAGAGTGATGAGCTGGCGCGGGATACTCCACATGACGAGAGCCATCGCGCCCATGAAAGCAACACCCATCACCCATGCCGTCCAGCCCGCGCGGGCAATGCCCGCCTCATCATCGCGACCGAGTGC
>Ga0105248_10001889_pt1 | contig 23228 bp, 14 predicted proteins | sample KBSS34metaG_FD_81524 | JGI IMG/M metagenome (GOLD analysis project Ga0105248, IMG submission 81524) | Switchgrass rhizosphere microbial communities from Kellogg Biological Station, Michigan, USA - KBS S3-4 metaG | ecosystem: Host-associated > Plants > Roots > Rhizosphere > Soil | place...
CATATTGTTGTAGCCCATGTTGCCATAACCATTGTTATAACCGTTACCATAGCCGCTGCCATAGCCGTTGTTATAACCGTTGCCCATTCCCATAGCCGTTCCCATACCGGAGCGGTTCATGCCCATGCCGGTGCGGTTCATGCCCATGGTGTTTCTATTCATGGCGCGAGTCAGTAACACAGCGCCCACAGTGGGCAAGGCCACCTGGGCAGTACGACCCAGCATTCTGCCGGCCAGTTTGGCAGCGCCGCGAATTTTGGAAGGATTACCTGGATAAGACTCGTTGGTGTTAGTGCTCCAGTTGGTGTTGGTCCCTTCATTGAAGGTTTGCTGCTTCTGGTTGCTGCCGGCATTTTCAGAAAGCCCTTTCTGGATGGCCTGCTCCTGAAGTTCATAATCAGTTGGTGCCTGCGGTTTTGCAACTTTGGGAGTTTCTACAGGGGCCGCCTGTTGCTGTTGCTGCGGCTGATACTGACCTTGTTTCTGAATCCAGGCCTGCTGCATTGCCCACTGCTGAGCAGCATATTGATTCTGGTCCATCACCGGATAAGCTTGTTGAAACTGTGGTTGCTGTCCCTGATAGGGCACTTGGCCTTGCATCTGGCCTTGCATCTGGCCTTGCAGTTGATTTTGGGCCTGTTGCACATACTCGGCTTGTTGTGCCTGAGCCGATTGGGTGGTGATTCCTAGTAATAAAAAGGACGCGGCGGCCAAGGCAAGAGACATGGGGATTTTCATTGCAGCACCACTAGTAAGAAAATGGGGGGTTGATCCGGTCCCGGCAAGTAGTAACTCGACCGACCAACAGAAGCAAATAATTTGCTTGATTCGACAGTAAGGGATAAATGTGGCAGCTTCGTGACGGTGATCAGACTAAACTGAACAATTCAGATTAATTTCCACTTGGCAACATTAAATAGCTAGCGTTTGTCAGCTTTTGAGAGGGCTACGCCCGAATCGACCGCCACTTCCAGTCGAACTCCATAATGAGCTTCAAAAAAGGCTTTCTTTTCATTCAATGCCCAAATTTCAGGCAAACAATTCTGACCCGGATGCAAGGTCAGGACCAGACTGACTGTCGTAACGCTCTCTCGTTCGCGATTGGGATCCTTATTAAAGTCTTTGCCCGGTTCTTTAAACACTACCTTTATATCTTTTATTACCTGCTTATGACTGCGGTCCAGGGCCTCGGCCAGTCGCAAGATGGCCGCCAGGTCGGATACAAGCTTGCGGTCTTCCATTCCAATCGAATACCAGGCTTCGTGGGTGACTTTTCGTTCGGAGCCGCGGTGATAGCGGGCAATACTGGCAATGATGCTGACTTCCTCTTCCGAGTGGCCGAGCAGACCGCCGTGCTTGATCAAATAATAGGAATGTTTGTGGTGACCGTTTCTACCGATATACATGCCCAGGTCATGCAACATGGCCGCCGACCAGAGGAGATGCCCGACTTCCTCCGGATGCTCATGCAGATGCCCACGAAACTGCGTAAAGAGCAGCTGAGAAATGTAGGCTACTTGCTGGGCGTGTTCAAAACCGCCGTGATACTTCTCCATCAAATTGTGCACGCTCTTGGAACGCGGATCGCGGTGCAAAGTCATACCGCCATCGAGCCATCCCGTCTGCAGGAAGCGGTCAACAACCACTCCTTCACGCAGGGCTGCTGTACAAAACTTGAGTTCTTTCACTTTCAACGATCGCATAGTTTCAAGCAAAACAATAGACCCGGCCAGTATTGTCTCGTTGCGGTCAGCCGATACGCCCTTAGGTTTTTCACCTTTGAGCGCCGCTGTCTCCAGGTATGAAACAATTTCGGTCAGACGATCAATCTGTATCGTCCAGCCCGACAGCTCGGCATGGGGATTGCCCTCCGAGACCCGGTCAAGTTTTGCCAGGGCGGAAATAGTACCGGATGTACCAATTAGGACATCGAAGCCGCCACTAACTTCGATACCATTAGAACTGGGACGAAGTACACCACGTACCTCATCATGCATTTCCTTTATATACTCTTTGGTGACGATATTGCGCTTGAAGAATCGCTGAGTCAGACGGGCCGCGCCCAATTTATACGATTCGGCAAAGTGGATCTGATTGCGATCACCAACGATTAGTTCGGTGCTGCCACCGCCGATATCTATTATGCAAAAGCGCTGGTTGGGCTTGCATATCTTGGCGCTCAAATTGAACAATACGCCAAGATAAATGAGGCGCGCCTCTTCTTTACCGGAGACCATGCGGGCGTCTATGCGCAATTCCTGGCGGATACTGCGCAGACATTCTTCGCCGTTTTTTGACTCGCGCACGGCCGATGTTGCCACCGCCACCACCGAACTGGCTCCCCGCTCCCGGGCTTTTTTTATCATGTCGCGCAGGATGCGCACAGCCGCTCTCAAGGCCGGCTCGTCGATATAGTGCGCAGTCAGAGACCGGCGAAAAAAGGGCACCGCTTCTTTGACTTTGAGCAAGACTTCAAAATGATCTTTTTCGGGCGAGGCCTGACAGACAATCATGTGAAATGAGTTTGTCCCCATATCAATGACGGCAATGATTGGACCGCCCTTAACCTTGACCCAGGAACTCTGGCGCTCAAGCTTAGCTGTCTCTGTAGTCACTTTTGCCTTCGGGCTCATAATTAGCAGGCTTCCCAAAAAATGTCGCTATGAACAAACTAGTTATACAACCAATTGCCTTCCCGTAAACGCCTTCAAAATCTTTTCGGCACAAAGCTCACCACTATTGACGCACTCAGGTAGACCGACGCCGCGATATGAGGCCCCAGCCAGGCCAAGATGGGGGTATGACTCCAGTTTGGATTCAATGCGCGCCAGCAATTGACGGTGACCGACATGAAACTGGGGCATTGAGTTAGGCCAACGGCGCACATTCATAAAGGAAGGCGCAGCTCCCTTCCTGTAGCCGATCAATTTGACTAAGTCGGCAATCACAAGAGCACAGAGTTCGTCATCGCTCCGGTCCAAAAGTGCGCTGTTTTTGCTGCCACCGACAAATGCGCGCAATACAAGATAATCGCCCGGCGCTCGTCCGCTAAATTTCTTGCTGGCAAAAGAGAGAGCAATGACCGAAAGACCAAGCTTCTTCATTTCCACTTCCGGAACGACAACACCAAAGGCATCGAGCCTGGCACCAATATCACTCCAGTCAATGATCATATTGATCACGGCCGAGGAAGCCGCCTCAATCGAGCCCAGCTCCTGCTCAAGCTCAGGAGCACAGTCTTTTATCAGACGCGCAGAGACGGCCGCAGGCACTGCCAAGACAATATGATCGGCGACAATATCGGCGACCTGCCACTTGCCGGCGCTTTCAACAATTTGCTTAACCGGATGATTGAGGAGGATTTCCACACCCGCATCCTTGAGCTTATCCACAAGGGTGTCGACAAGAAACTGCATGCCGCGGTCGAAACTGCAAAAGAGTCCGTAGCGGACACCCAAACTGCTCTGATTGCCGGAACTAGTCTTACCACCGGAGACATTTTGTTCGGCCATCAGCCCACCGATAACGCTGCCGGCTGATTGCTCAAAGTTGACGAATCGCTCGGCGGTCATAGAGGCGCTGAGCTTCTCGGCATCTCCTACATAGATACCAGCCACCATAGGTTGGGCCAATCTTTCGAATAGTTCGCGACCAAATCTGCGGCGCACAAAATCTGCCAGAGATTCATCCATCTTCGAATGCATATTTTTAGCAGGCAAAAATATTTCGCATAGAGCCCTGATTTTGCCCGACCAACTTAGCATTGGACTTTGCAGAAAAGGCAAAACTTTTGTCGGAGCCAGCAGAGTAAAACCCTCGGGCAATTTCTGCAGTTTACCGTCTGAGACCACCATCGCGCCACGGTCTTTTGCTTCAGTCGGAATAATGCGCTTGCTGATGCCCAGTCTGGCGGCCAGGTCCAGCATATAGGGCTTATTGGTAATGAAGCTGTCAGGCCCGCTCTCAAGGATGCAATCGTTGAGGATGTCGGTTTCGATGATACCGCCGACCCGTCCGCTTGCCTCCAAAACTGTAACCTTCAAAAGGCCCTGTGTATAGGCGTCGCTCTCGGACAATTTGAAAGCGCAGGACAAACCCGCGATCCCGGCACCGACAATGAGCACGTGCATGTCAGTTATTTCCGTACTGCTGGACAAACTGCACGAGAGCCTTGACGTTATCGACCGGTGTGCCCGGCAATATGCCGTGGCCCAGATTGAAAATATAACCGCGCTTGCCGGCAACGCTATCCAGCAGCGCTTGAGCCCGCTTTTCAATTAATTTGATATCGGCAAAAAGCAAGGTGGGATCCAGATTGCCTTGTAGACCACGATCATGCAAAGCAGGCACCGACTGCCAGGTCTGCGCCAGACTGACACGCCAATCGAGACCCAAGACATCACCACCGGCCGTGGCCATAAGATCGATAATGCCACCGGTATTGGTGCCAAAGTGAATAGCCGGTGCCGCGCCTTTAATGCCGTCAAAAATTGTTTTGCTATGGGGCAGGACAAATTCTTCGTAGTCTTCGCGACAGAGCGATCCTACCCAACTGTCGAAAAGCATGAGACAGTCCGCTCCGGCGCTGTGTTGAGCGCGCAGGTAAGCCACCGTAATTTGCGCCAGGTAAGCCATCAATTTGTGAAAAGACGCACTTTCCCTGTGCATGAATAACTTTGTTTTTTCAAAATTGCGCGATGATCCGCCTTCTATTAAATAGGAAGCAAGCGTGAAAGGAGCCCCGGCAAAGCCAATGAGAGGACAGCTGGGCTTGGCTTTTTTGAATTGTTTAATCGCTTCCAGTACATACGAAATTTTCTCGGCCGGATCAAAGAGCTGCAAGCTGTCGACATCGGAAGTCAACCGCACTGGTCTGTCGATCACCGGACCGTCTCCTGCGGCAAAGCGCAGACCGACTCCCATGGCATCTAGAGGCAGGAGGATATCGGCAAAAATAATTCCGGCATCCACGCCCAGCTGATCGACGGCCATGACTGTGACTTCGGCCGACAGCTGAGAATTTCTGCACAGCTCCAGAAAGCTGACCTTTTCTCGAATGGCCCGGTACTCAGGCATGTAGCGCCCGGCCTGGCGCAACAGCCAGACAGGAGGGCGCTCGGTCGAGTCATGGCGCAAAGTGCGCATGAATATTGTGTCCTGGAGCGCTGTCTTGAGCATTTTTAAGTCCTCAAAGCAAAGACTTTGGTCAAGACTTCCGCCACCACTTGATCGGGCGTGGATGCACCGGATGTAACACCAATTGTTATGTCACCCTCGGGCAGCCAATCTTTGGTCACAACACAATTTTGGTCATGCAATAGTCTGTGCTTGATGGCGTTGCCCGGACCGATGCAACTGGGACCGTCGATGTGAAATGAAGGCAGCCCGCGCTTCTCGGCAATCTCTTGCAGGTGGCCGGTATTGGAAGAATTGAATCCGCCTATGACGAGCATCAAATCAAGTTTGTCTTCGACAAGATCGAGCATGGCGTCCTGACGCTCCTGTGTGGCATCGCATATAGTGTCACCGGGCGAAAGGAAGTGCTCATTGATTTTTGTTGGACCGTACTTACTGAGCATTGTTTTTTCAAAGAGTTTGCCGATTTGCTCGGTCTCACCCTTAAACATCGTCGTCTGATTGGCCACGCCAATGCGCGCCAGATGCACATCGGGGTCAAAATCAGGCGAGATGGCTGCGGCGAATTTTTCCAAAAATTCCTGCCTGCTGCCACCATTTAAAATATACTCGCAGACAGACTCGGCCTCGGCCAGAGTCTGCACAATCAGATAGTGCCTGGCGCGAGAAGAAGTGGCCACAGTTTCTTCGTGTTTCGGTTTGCCGTGGATGACTGCGGTAAAATCTCCATGACCGTACTTAATCACACGATTCCACACCCTCGATACCCAGGGACAAGTGGTGTCGACGATTTCGCAATTGTGTTCTTCCAGGCGCTGCATCTCTTCGACCGAAGCGCCGAAGGCCGGGAGAATAACAACATCACCCTGGGCCAAGCCGCTCAAATCTTTGACACCGGTCGCGTCCACTTCCAAAAATTTGATGCCCATCTCTTTTAAATTTTGGTTGACGATGGGATTGTGAATAATTTCGTTTGTGATCCAGATACGTCTATCAGGGAAGTGCTTGCGAGTTTCATAAGCCATGGAGACCGCGCGATCCACACCCCAACAAAAACCAAAGGCTTCTGCCAGCTTAATTGTGATGCCGTTTTCGGTCATCACGTTGCCGCCTTCACGCAGCTTCTGGATCAGATCGGACTCGTAGACCTTTTTCAGCTCGACTTCCACAGTCTCCTTCAAACCAAAGCCTTTGCGATGGTAGGTAGTGGAGCTTTTAGCAGTTCCTGAAGCGGATGGTGTTTCGTCTTTGCTCAATTGTTTTTTGCTCACGGGCGTACGGCATAAGCTTCGCATAGGCATCGGATAGGCATCGCATAAACGCCCGCGCTCCCTTGGCAGCTTAATAGCAGATTCTACATGAAAGCGAGGGCCCAAGGGACAATTGCAATGCTATTATGAACCGGTCCACTATTACTAGTAGAACCTTGACAGAGCTTTAGTTGGACATCGTGGTCTGAGTCGGAGGACATTTAGTGAAAAACGTTATAAAGTTGCGCGCCCAAACGGCTGCGCTTCTAGCCCTCGTGGCAATGAGTGTGGCTCTGCCGGCTCAAGCCGATGAGGCCAAAAGCATGGTTAGCAATGCCGCGCTATTCCCGGTAAGAGCAGCTTCTATGGCCACTGGCCTGGCAGTAGGCATTCCTGTTGCAATGTGCAGAAGAGCCTCTAATCGCTGCATCGAGTACACAGATAACTTTGCCGACAAAATCGGTGGCCATGAACATGGACCGCCCATGATGTTCGGAGCAATTCTGGGAATGCCCTTCGGTCTGCTCGTAGGCGCCGGTGAAGGCGTTTATTACGGCAGCAAAAACGCTTTCGGCAATAGTGTCGAAAAACCGTTCAGCCTGGCTACATTCAGTCTCGATACTGAATTGGATGCCGATTCGCACTAAGCAAAAAGCACGGCTTTATTGTTAAGGCCCGCGAAGGTAAGCTGAAAACTAGATCAATTAAGGGTGCGGCTCATGTCGCACCCTTTTTCTTGTCAAAAAGGTCAGCTTGGCAACCAGCCGGCGCCTTTAAGTCGGGTTTGACTTGGCGTTACCCTGGGCAGGTTGGAAAAGGTCGGCATTCATTTGCATATTGATTGCCGGTTAATCCACAGGTTTATTCAAAGGTTTGCCTGCCATATAGTGGGTATAAAAACCTGGGAGATAGCCTCAACATCTTCTCTTGATAAGGTGTATGGGCGTGCTTTTCCTGAAAGGTAGGAGATGAAAATGATTGACAAGGACCGGGTGTTAAGACTTAACTGCCCCGGTTTTGGCGAAGAAACCCACCTCAATATGGGCAGGGCCAAGACCCTCGAAAATTACCAGGTCATCATCGCCAACCCCGTCAGCCTGCTTCACCTTTTTGACAAGGGACCGGAACCGACCAGGAGAATCAATCAACTTCTGGCCGAGGGCGTTAATCAACTTAACGTTCCAGACGATGCCCTGATCCAAGAACTAATCAATGAGTCCGATGCCCGACTGGAAGAACTAATTCCCTTCCTCTCCCAGGGCGGCCTCCTAATCTATTTCCTCTGTAGGCCTTTTGTCCTTGCCGGACCGAATATTTCTGTCGATAACTACGACTGGTTATCGGTCTACGCTCCGGCTCTGAAAAATCCGCCCGAGAACGGATCGCGTCAGATGAGCTCGGTCAGCCACGGTCGTATTATCGAGCCGACCGAAGAAGGCGAACAGAGCGAATTGGCCGAATACTTCACGCAACAAGGCGTGGAGTGGAACACCATTATTCGCACCGATTTTCTCTCATCCAACTATTCGGTCATGGCTACGGCCGGCTCCAAAAAATGTATCGCAGCTCAATTTTGGGCAGGCGACAACGGCGGCAAAGTAGTATTTCTACCGGCTCCTTATTCGCCGGATTTCGACAGAGTGCTGATGAACTGTGTCGATAAGTGGTATCAGGAAGCCGTGCGTCAGGGGACAATTCAAGCTTCTACCTCAGCCGCTCCCGCGGCCAAAGAAGATCCGGCCTTTCACAAACCGGCCGGCCCGGATTTTTACGACGGCGAACAATTAGAGACACCTGCAACCCTGAACGAACTGGGCACCGCCGCAACACCGGCAGCAGATGCTGCCTCTAATACTACTTCTAGTGCTTCTCCTTTTGCGCCTCCTACCCCGACCGCAGCTCCGGCAGCAGCCGTCTATGCACCTCCTCCCCTTTCTTCACTGCTCAATTTCCCGGGCGACGCACCGGTCGACGCCCCCAAAGCACAGCCGCCAAAGGGTGCCCTCAAATCACTTCTTTCAGATGACGATGACGACGATGATTTTTCGATGGAACCGCCCGCACCGCCGGTGGTGAAGCTCAGCTCCAGCTCAAGCTCAGATCGCCTCTCCCCATCGGAAGCCTTGGCTAAAGCTGTCGCGGCCCAATCGCAGACAAGCGAACCGGCTGTTGATGCCGAACAGCCCAAGGTTGTGGAGCCGGAAAAAGCTCAAGTGAGCAATTTTGAACTCAAAAAAGCCACAGCCGAAATGGACCTCTCTCAGTTTGCCCAGACTGCCAGACAGCTCGTTGAACAGGCCAACGTCATCGAGTCGGCCACTAGAGACCCGGGAAAGGAACCGCCTAAAGAAGCGCCTAAACCCTCTCCCGCACCACCCTCGGTGCCAATCCCAGCCAATGCCGCTAAGCAAAGAATCGCAGATCTTTTGAAAGGTTTGGAGTTTGGCAAAGGCAACGAAGACTCCGACGACCTGGAAGCACCGGCTGCCAAAAAAGGCGAAGACATGGTGGACGTTGATGTTCAGCCGGAAAAATCTTCATCCCTGGCAGCTGGCCTCAAACCCAATCGCGAATCGGTTTCGCGCAACTGGCTGGGAGGTGGATCCGGCAGTCATGCACTTGAAGCCGACGCCGGTGACCTGGCTCCCATAGATGTATCTCCACTTTCTCCCCTTTCCGCTCTTAACAGTGCAGAAGCTCTCAATCCGACTATGCCTCCGCCGCCGGCAGGCACTCTTGTAGGTGGCATGTCCACAGACGAATTCCGCAGCACTTTTGAATTCCTCAAAGGTGACGATGCGGCCGAGGACGAAGAGCTAATCAGTAGTAGGTCAAAATTTCAGCCTGAGGACCTGCCCGAGGACAAGCTAGCCCTTCTGGCCCAGGCCGGTCTTTCCGCAGACAGCCTGATGAGCGAGCTCAGCGTTATGAATGAGCTCAATGCCCTGATGGAAGAAGCGGACCGCGAAGCCAAGGCGTCAACTAAAGCAGCAGAGGAATCACCATTGCAATCATTATTTAAGGGCGAATCTGAGGAGAAGGCCAAGGCCGAAGAAGACGAAAGAGAAAACAGTCTCAAGTCTTTGATGGACTCATTGTCTCAGCCAAGCGAGCCAGAGCCGGCCCCTGTAGCCGCACCGCCCAGCGTACCTATAGCTCCCGCCGCGTCGACGCCGCCTGCACCAATTTTGCAAACCGCCAGCAGTCTTATGGAAGACTTACTCAATCAAACACGTTTCGATGAGACCAAAACAGCCGAGTCCGCCCCTTCACTTAAACTTGCCCACGAAGAATTGGCCGCACCAACTAGACCGGTCGTAGATCAAGCAGTAGAACCAGTTATCGAAGCCAAAGCAGAAACTCCAGCCCAAGCCCTATCAAGTCTGGCCGCAAAATTTGACGAAGCGGAAGAAGAATTTTCCTGGGCTCCCAAGGTTCCTGCCAGTCCGTCAGCATCGGCATCAGCGTCGGCACCAACACCTTCAACACCGCCGGCAGCCTCTTCGCCTCTGATGACGCCACGGCCCATGCCCAGTCCTATGGCCGCTCCGGCGAGCCTACCGGCGACAGCGGCAGCCGACAGTTCATTTGACGATATCGACGCCGCCGATCTGACCAGCGAAGAAGATGACTTCGCCGCCTTAATAGAAGGCAAGGTGGAAGCCAAACCAAAATCCCAACTTGAAGCTTTAATGGATTCTTTCAGCGAACCCATGTCGCACGCCAAGGCTGACGATAAAGCCGTATCTTCCATGGATGAAATTTCAGCAGCGGCAGCACCTGCGGCAGCGCAGGCTGCACCAAGCACAGCATCACCACGAGCTGCAATGGCAGCGCTGACAGATCTCGACGATCTCGACGACATGGACTTTGATGATATGAACTCCAGCACTGAAATCAAAGCTTTAGAAGAAACATCCAGCACAACCGAAGCGCCATCACTGCCAAGTGCTGCCCCCTCGGAAAAAATAGAAACCTCAGTTCAGGCAATGCCGGAACCCTCAGCCTCGGCTCCGGCGCTGGCTCCAGCTCCCGCCCCCTCGTCGGACGCGGTACCCGCTTCGGCCTTTAATCCTGCTACACCTCCTGTACCTCCAGCGCCCGAGACAGCCGCACCACTGACTCCAGCCAGCTCTGCCTGGGCACCGGCTGCCAGCATTCCCAATCCTGGAGCAAACCCCACAGCGGAAGAAATCAGTTCAGCTTGGGCAACTTCTCCCGCAGTTCCTGCCAGCGCCAACACTGACGCTTTGACAGCGCCTGCTTCGCCGCCGCCCACGGCCACACCGCCAAATGCCAATTGGCAACAACAGACCGCTCCAGCTTATCAACACCCGGCCCATCCAGCCCCAGTGCAGCCAGTAATTCCGGCGCCCGTCACACCCTCTTCTGAACTGGCCGCCAGCCTGGAAACCGCGGCCTTCACAACTCAGCCGCTGACCGAACCCACTGCAACGCCTGCACCGTCCACTCTCGCTGCCCAGTCTGCCCCCAATCCTCTCAATTCGCTGGGTACATCATCCACCGACAGTGCCACGGCTCTGAATGCGATCAACTCGACAACTGAGCCCGCCAGTCCCCTGGCTGCCCCCAGTAGCCCATTGGCCACGACATCACCGGCTTCGCCTTTTGCGCCGCCTGAGACAACCGCCCCCGAGGCGGCCACTCCCGCCGCCGGTCTCTCCCAAAATTCGGCACAACCGTTAACTCCGGCGCCAGTTAATCCTCTACTGACGCCTGCACCGGCTATAATGCCAGCGGCAGACTCCAGTACTTCTTTACCGGCTGTAACGGCTACACCAGCTGTACCGGCCATGCCGGTCGCACCGGTCACTCCGGATGCACCGGCTGTATCTGAGCCGCCTGCCGCTACAGAATCGGGGCAGTTTTCTAAACTCGACCTTGCGGCTGTAACGCCTCCTTTGGCGTCTACACCGAATCCCCTGGAGTCTCTAGAAGTGCCACCGGCACATGCTGCCACCACCAACGGTGACGGCGATAAGTCCGGATTACATGCGAAAAATTTACGAGAACCGGCAGCCTCCGCCGAAACCAATCCGCTATCTGTCGCTCCCAACACACCACAACCAGAGGAACTAATCAGAAAAATGCAACAGTTAACTACTTCCCCTGCCCCTAGCTGGTGCACCGACTTTACCTTCCCCTTCATCGATCAATTGCGCAAAGAACATGCCCAATTGGCTGAGCAAGTTCGCCAACTGCAAAATGCGATGAACGGCATGGAAGCTCGGTTGGAAACAGTAGAGACTCTCAAAGTCGCCCTGCTCACCGGTGAACAAGAAGCCTTCCTCAGCGCCAGTCAAGAAATTCTCACTCGAGTGGGCTGGCAGGTACAGGCATCGCGCAATGACGCCAACGAGTTGTGGCTCGTGCGCGGCGAACGAGTCGAAGCCATCGCCCGCGTGGTGCGCAGCGCTACCGGCACCAACCGTACCGAACTGGCTCAATTGGCTCAATCAGTAATTGCCTTCTGGGACAAATATGAAACAGAACCCAAGGGATTGTTGCTTGCCCAGAACTTCGCTCACCAACATCCCGGCGAGCGCACAGAACCAGATTACGCCCAGGCTCTTGTAGACGCAGCTGCCAAGAAAAGCCTCTGTCTAATGTCCAGCTTCCAGCTTCTTGCCATGTTCAAAGATGGCGAAATGGGCCAGATGACGGCCGATGAGATGCGCAAACGCATCCTCGAGACCAATGGAAAATTAGCCGGATTTGCACTCGATTCCAGTGTGGCTCAACCAGCTACCGTGTAAACTACTAATGCTTGTGGATAGAGATATGAAAGGGGCTTGTCAACCGTGAGCATTCCACTCCTCTTGGTTTGTGATGGCGACGAATCCAAGCAATCAACGCTGGAAGGTTTCGTCAAAAACGAACCGGGTCTGAAATACATCGCCACTGTTCCGATGCAGGAAGGCACCCGCGCGGTTGAAAGAGCCGTCAAAGTGGGAGCCAAACTGATCTGGATAGACCTGGATGAAGAGCCGGTTGAGGGTCTCAACTTACTCTCCGAAACGAGAAAGTTGTTTCCCACACTCAATGTCGTGGTCAGCCGTAGGGATCTCGATCCCGACATGGTGAGAGCGGCTCTGCAACTGGGCGCACTTGACTTTCTTGACCTGACTCGGGCGGCGCAACAACTCAACGTTGTTGTGGAAAATTTAAAAGACGCCGGCGTCCATTCGACCAGCAGCCAACCAAATTTGCAATCAACCATTGCTCCTCATCAGGCCGCAGCCAGTGCCGCAACCGGCGCCTCCCTCAGTCCAGGTGGCGGCAAATGGGGCGATCTCGATTCTATCCCTACGCCAGGCGCACCTGGCACAACGGCAGCGCCAGCTCCAGCTCCTGTAGCTCCGGCTGCAGCGCCAGCACCAGCTCCTGTGGCTCCGGCCGCAGCGCCAGTGGCCCGGCCAAACGTTCCACAGGATGTGACCGGCGAAATACATGTAGCGAATTCCGGTATTCATAATCTTGTAGCGGCTCAAGGTTCAACCGCTCCTGCTCCTGCTCCTGCTCCCGCTCCACAAGCTGTCCATCCGACAGCCGAACTTCCCGCCACCGGAGGCTCAAAGTGGGGCGACCTGGATGCCATCGGCACACCAGCCGCCGCCCAGGCACCAGCTGCTGCAGCACCCGCTCCTGCTCCAGCTCAACCAGCGGCAGCCGCAGCACCCGCTCCTGCGCCAGCACCCGCACCCGCACCTGCACCTGCTCCCGCCGCCTCAGCCACTGCCAGTACCAGTGGCGCAAAATGGGGAGACCTGGATGCCATCCCGACACCCAAAGCTGTTCAAGAAGCGACACCGGCAAAACCGACCCTTGAGATGCGCACCGTCACTAGTACCAGCCTGGACAAACCATTGAGTGCCCTCGATGCTATCCCCACGCCCGGTGACAAACCGACGGCACCGATGCCAAAGCCGCAGCCGCACTCCAATACCAATAAAGCGCTCAGACCGTCACCCGAAAAAGCCGAACTTTATAGCATGGGCTCACCGGTGATGATGGGCCTGATAATAATCATCATCATCGCTGCCGCCATCGCGTTCATGATGCTCAAAGGCGGCGGGCACCACTAAGGCGTCAAGTCTTCTATTTTGCCGGCCAAGTCAAAGTCTGCATGACTGAGATTGTTGATTGAATGCGTCCAGATAACGACTGTCAGTTCACCCCAGTGAATGTGCAGATCAGGGTGGTGTCCCATTTTCTCAGCCTCTTCGGCAACCTTATTGGCCATGTTCATCGGCCCCATAAAGTCCTTAAGGGCAAAAACTTTTGTCAGCCGCCCATCCACAATCGACCAGCCTTTTAGTTGCGCCAAGCGCTCTGCGCGCTCAGCCTCTGTCAGAGGCGGAGTCTCGGCATTACACGGTCCACAATGTGCTGCTTCTGTCATATTTAGTTCATATCCTTAGTGCGGAATATTGAGCTTGGTGGAATCGCCAAGTGTGAGCTTGCAGTTAACCAGCGCGCTGTTGCGTTTGAGCTGAAACTCAAGCACATCGCCGGGCTTGTGAGAGAACGTAATCTGTCTCACTTCTTCAGCCGAGTGTACTTCAGTACCGTTGACTTTGAAAATTATGTCGCCCTGTGAAATACCGGCATGCATAGCCGGTCCGTCGCCGACCACCTGACTGACCTGCACTGCCACCGGATGTGATGGCAGCGTCTGGGAGCGCGATGGATTTTTTTCGATGTTGTACATATAAAGACCAAGGAACGGTCTTGGTATGGTGCCCTTCGTAATTAGCTGCTCACAGACTTCGGCGACAACATTTGAAGGGGTGGCAAAACCTATTCCCTGAGCCTTTTCTTTCACAGCCGAATTCAGTCCTATGACTTCGCCGCGGATATTGAGAAGAGGCCCGCCGGAATTACCGAAATTGAGTGATGCATCGTGTTGAATCAGTGGCACGTGATTGTTGAAAAATGCCAGTGAGCGATTGACGGCACTAACGACACCGAGCGAGACAGTATGGTCAAAGCCCAGCGGTGAACCTATAGCGATAGCCCAATCGCCGGCATGCACGTCGGCTTGATCGGCAAATTTGAGCACAGGCAAACCGCTGGCGTTGATTTTTACGACAGCGATATCCGAAAAATCATCGACCCCAACAACTTTGCCGTCATAAACCTGACCGTTATTGAGCGTCACTTTGATTTCGGAAGCCCCCGCCGGTCCGCCCACAACGTGTGCATTTGTGGCGATATAACCGTCATTGCGGACGACCAGTCCGCTGGCTTCGGCCTGAGGCATGGAGCCGTTTTGATCAAGATTGTTGATGGCCCCGATAACGCGCTTAAAAGTAACATCGAGATTGACTACACTGGGAGCGGCTTGAGCAACCACTTGTGCCACCAGATTGCTGGGATCAATCGGAGCCTTGTCTTTGGAATTACCGCGATGCAAGGCACCAAAAAGTGATTCAACACCTGGCTTAAGACTGGAGACGACCGGCTCATGCGGTATGAAATTAGAGCCGAACCAGAGACCGAAAAGAAGGAAATTGACGCCGGTGATAGCGGCGATAATGATCGTCATTTTGGGACTTAAAAGGAGCAGCTTTTCGCTCTCATCCCGCGGTACGCGGAACGACTGAAAGCCTGACTGAGCCATTTGCTCATCGGTTTTGGCCCTTGATTCGCCGGCCTCACCTTCTGCCCCACCCGCAGCTGAACCTGTTGTATTTGCTGCTTCAGCTTTACCCGGCTCGAAGACCGACCAGGTCGAGGCCCCACGGTCATTCATCAATTTGTCACGATTTAACTGCGGAGATGACGCGGCACCGCCGCCCTCTTCCTCGTCACCGTAATCGGAAGAGACGTAAATAGGTACATTGTCAGGAATATCAGGCATCCCTAAATCATACCAGTTTGAGGGCTCAATCAATTAGTCATGAGCAAAAAGCGCCTTAACCTCATCGGGTCCAGGGCAAAAAGCTCAAACATGGCGCCGGTATTACGGCTATAAACAACGGCGGTCAATCTGCGGTCGACATCGCGCATACGAGCAACAAGCTTCTCGAATCGGTTGGGAGCAACTTCAGTCGACTCGGGCGCCGCCCTGAGCGAATCAATTTTCTGGTCCAATTGCAAAAGCACGACCAGCGCGCTCAAATGAAACAACCCGCTGACCAGGGGCATCATCGAAAATCCGGGGCCAAAAAACAAGCGCGTAAATAGACGCATGTAGACAAAGCGATTGATCAAGTCCTGCTCCTCTGGGCTGAAAGGCTCGATTGCCACCGCCGAAAGATCGACTAACGACAATTTTTTTTCGGCCACAATAAAGTACAGATCGCGATCTTCGTTTTGTAAATAGGTCATCACCGCACCACTAATCTCGTCCTCCCGCACCGGGGGCGGAGCGGCGAAGAAGGCACGATAGAGAGGCACCAAAATATATTGATCGAGTTTGACCGGATTGAGCTTGCCAAATTTCTTTGCCAGCGGATTGAGGAGGAGAGGCGGCAAACTATCGAGGAGCACGTCACTCATTTCACTGAGTATTATCTGTGCCGTATCCCGGCGCTGGACACTTACCCTGTCTGGTCCACAGACGGCTCCAGAAATGATCAGGTTTTCCAATCTAGTGAGATAGGGCTGCGCAAATTTATTGAAGTCATCGTAATCCAATGCCGAACCTGATAACAATTCAGTTTGAGCCCAGCGGTCCAGATTTTTTTCAGCCAAATTAGGATGCATACCGTCAAATAAATCGCGCATTTCATGGAGCACGGGCAACTGCTCAGTCAGCTCCTCTCCGCTGTTGAGTAGCACCCCCGTAGAGGCAAAACTGAGCCCGACTCTGACTCCGTCAGGGCAGTGCAAAAAAGTATAAGGAAACAGTTTGCACATGGAGGGCTTGGCCGTGTCGTGCACGCGGCATCTTTTTTCGACGGTCAAAAAGGCACAATTGTGCTGGCTTCCCACATTCTTATCGAGAGAATGGCTGAATGCGGCCAGACCTGACTGCGCCCTCTCCTCTTCGGTCAGCAAAGTGATTGCAGTGCGGCAGGCATCTTCGTCGGCGGCTTTGAGCTTCATGACATCCGCGTCGGTGAGCGGCACCGGATATTCATGGCAACAGTGGCCGCAGGCCGTACACTGAAAGCGAATGCCCCTGGGAATATGAAGCTGACTTTGCGTTACAGTCACAATGAGTAAGGTTAATGAGCCTTTAGCTTGGCCAAAACGGCCCTGGGTTTTGCCTTTCCGGGCTTGGAGCCAGGATACTTATTAATCATAAACCGCCTGAACACCGAAAGATCCAGGATAATTCGGAAGTTGTCGTTTTTGCATTGTTCTGGGGGCGCACGACTTGTTCGCTAAATTATTCAATGAATTCGCTAGTTTATTCGCTAATGAATTCGCTAAAAAATTCACTGCTATGGCCGTCTTTGCCGCTGCAGCCAGTCTCCTCATTACCGCTTCAGTCAGTCCTCAATTAGCCGTCCAAGCCGCTACTAAGCCGGGCGGCGCTGCCGTGAGCGGCGGGCTGGAAGACAAATGGGCCGTAGTAATTGGCCTTTCCGAATTTGCCGATCCGGCCGTACCCAGGCTCAAATATTCAGCTAAGGACGCCAGAGATTTTTACGATTATTTGACCGATCCGGCCTCGGGTAAATTCAAGCCCGACCACGTCAAACTGCTGCTCAACAAAGACGCCACCAAAGTAAACATCCTGGACGCCCTGGGGGATTCCTTTTTACCCCACGCCGCCAACCCTAAAGACCTGGTCGTTATCTATCTTTCCACCCACGGCTCACCGGCCGGTGCCGATATACGTGGCGTCAACTATGTAGTCGCCTACGACACCCAGGTGCGCAAATTATTTGCCACCGGCATCGATATGAAACAACTTTTGCGCACGGTCAAAGAACGGGTGCACACCAATCGCATACTGCTCGTACTCGACACATGCTACAGCGGAGCCGGTACCGACGGCGGTCACAAAGGCATAGTGCGCACCAACATCGACAGTCAGTCTATGGCTCAGGGCATAGGCTCAAGGGTTATTTCGTCGGCTTCTCCCGACCAGCGTTCCAGGGAATCGGACGATCTGCGCAACAGTTACTTCACGCGCTACTTCATTGACGCACTTAAAGAAGGCGGCGGTACTTCCAACATCGAACAGGTCTACAGCCGCATGAGCTCCAAAGTGCAGTCCAGCGTGCTCAAAGACAAAGACGAAATGCAAACGCCCAAGATGGCTGGTGACTTCCAGGGACCGAGTCTGGTGCTCAGTACGCCTCCCAGCGTTATCAGAGAAGCACCGGTGACTCTACCGGGTGACACCATATCCAGTGCCGCTGCCCCGGCCAACGCCGGCAAAACCGCGGGTGGTTCCAATAATTTCAGCGCCTATGTCGGACACATCACCGAGGGCGCAAAGCTGCAAAAGGCAAACAAAACCTGGGACGCTATACATGAATACGAAATGGCTACCAGAGCCAACCCCGGTACAATAGAAGCCTATATCGTCCTGGCCGAACTCTATGACGATCAGGGCCGCTATCCCGAGATGCTTACAGTTGCCAAACGCGCCGTAGTCAATGACCCGGACAGCTCACGTGGTCGCGAAGTACTGAGTCTGGCCAATTTGCGCTCGGACAATCCGGCCGAAGCACTGCGTCAGGTGCAGATGTCCGTCACCCTTGATCCGTTTAATAGCATGGCCCATTACCTCCTGGGCTACATCAACGAGCACAAGTTTTATAAAGTGGACGAGGCCGAACAAGAGTATCGCAAGGCGCTCGAACTCAACAGTCTCAATCCTCGCGCCCTTGTCAGTCTTGGCCTGCTGCTGGAAAAACAAGGCCGCAATATCGACGAAGCCGAGGCGCTCTTCAAAAAGGCAATTGAAAGCGAGCCCGACGACTGGGAAGCGCATCTTTCGCTCGGTCGCCTGCTCTACAATCACCGCTACAAAACGGCCGATGCCGAAAAAGAAATCCGCAAAGCAATTGAACTGGCCCCGGCCAACGCCAGACTACACAGCGAACTGGGCAATGTCCTGGCACTCGATAAGAGCCGCCTGGAGGAGTCCGAAGTGGAGCTAAAGAAAGGCATCGAGCTTTCTTCGCAACAGGGCATCCCTCACTATTTCATGGCCCACTTCCTGCTCTCACGCCGCGGTCGTGTGGACGAAGCCGAAAAAGAATATCGCAAAGCCATTCAAATGGATCCGGATCTCTCGGAAGCGCTGGTTGGTCTGGCCGATCTCTTAGTCGACTACCGGCATGTATTCGACGAATCGGACGCACTCTATAAACGCGCGCTCAAGTCCAATCCTAAGGATGCAGTCGCACATCTTGGTCTGGCCAATGTGCAGGCAAAATTGTTTCATGATAATGTCGCCGCCGAAAAAGAATTGAAAGCAGCCCTGGCCATCAATCCTCACTACAGTCTGGCCTACGACAGATTGGGCGACCTCTACACTTACGGCATGGGCAAACACGCCGACGCACGGCAGGCCTACCAGGCCGCTCTGGAAGCCAATCCGGACAATGCCGATGCCAACTATCATATGGGTGTACTGCTCTGGGAACAGTTTCACACGCCAGCAGAAGCGCGCAAATACTTCGAAAAAGCCATCAGTTTGGATGCCACCAAATCTGCCTATGTCACCGCCCTGGGACATCTCCTGAGCAGCGATTTCAAAGAATACAAAGAATCGGAACAACTGCTGCGCAAGGCCTGTGATATCAATTTCGCCGATACCGATGCCCATTATTACCTGGGTATGCTGCTCATCGAAAAGTTCAACCAGCGCAAAGCCGGTGAAGCAGAACTCAAAATCGCCTTCGAGCAAAAACCTGACGACAAAAGAGTGAAAGCCTCCTACGAACGCTTTGTCAAATAATCTCAAGCGACAAAAGCTGCTATTGGCCGGCCTGACCATCCTTCTGGTACTGGCCACTTTGATTGCCTACAGCCCGGTCCTGAACAACACGCCGCTATTTGACGAGTCATATTTGCTTGCCTGGCTCTCGCACTGCCTGCACTCGGGCTTCACCGCCGCCGATACCAGTGCATTTTTGATGGCCGCTCCTGCGGACCCCCGAGATGGCATCAACCCCATAGCAAATTTGCAATTGCTAATTGCGGCAATGCTGACTGGTACGAGCTATCAGCTATTGCGCTGGTGGCAGATTATTTTGCATATTGCCAATGCAATTTTAGTCGGCATGGCTGTGCATACAGCCATGCACGTCAAGCAAGATGGTGATGAAGAACAAGAAAAAACATTCGCCAATCGGCAAAGCATTATAGTTTCTTTCAGCAGCTCCCTAATATTTGCACTCTTTCCCCTGGCTCCAGAAGCCACATCCTGGCTTTTTGCCCTGCCGGTGGAAAGCGCACTGACGTTTGGACTGGCAGCAACTGTTTTGTTGTTGCATCTGCTCAGACAAGACGAAACTTATGACAAAAGAAATAGGTCTGTGGCCATCATTTGGACCTACGCTCTCGGTTTTTTAGCCCTGGTTTTGTCCTTGAAAGCAGCGCTACTTTTCCTATTGCCCCTGGCTCTGTATGTCACATTATTGGATGGACAGCGGGGGGATGGCGCCTCTGTTGAAAGCAAAAAGCAGAATCAAACTCTGGCGCTTTCGGTCATTGGTGCTTTCACCGCCGTCAGCTTGCTCGTGCATCTGATCACTTTCCAGCAAAACAATCAGCCCTTGCCGGAGACCCTACAAAGTCTGAAAATCGAGAAGATTTCACAAGATCAAAGCAAGCGCTCAAATTTCATCGACGAAGGACCGGGAGCCAATCTTCAGGCCATTATTTTGCCGGTAAACCGCAACATTGATACTAAATATAATAAAGTCCTGCGCTTTCTCTACTTCTTCTTGCCCGTGCCGGTAGTATTTTTCCTGCTTGCCTGTCTTACCGGCAGACGCTTCAGAATGTTGGCTCTATCGATAACTCCGGCCTTATTAATAGCCGCTCTTGGGTGCAGCAGCTCGGTTGACAGTCAAAATTTTTACGGCGCGCGCTGGCTTTATCCAGTGCTTCCGGCTGCGGCAATCTTCTGGGCCCTACTCTGCTCGGGTCCCCTCTTTATCAATTTCAAAAATTTCAAAAACAGTAGGGGGCGTATATATCAAATAGCACAATGCGCACTGGCAATCATTCTCCTCCTGCTGATCAGTGTCTTTTTCTTCCAGCGTACATACAGACAAAATCTCTCGTACAAGTCAAACGGTAAGCTCTGGCAGGCAATCAAAAAATCAGTCGGCGAGGCCGGCCGTAAAGAAACCAGTCCTTATATCATCGTGCGCGGGCTTCCCCAGTCGCTATCAATAGCACCGATACTTTCACCGTTTAGCCCCCAGTTAATAGATAGCCAGAGCGGTCTGCCAAGAACGACATCTCTTTCAGGCGGCAAGCTCAAAGATGCCTTGAAGAACGGTAAATTCACGAGCCTGGCCATGCATTATGAAAAGCAATGGATCGGCTTTGCCGCCACCGATTTGAAAATTGTCGATGTTCCATTTGGACCGCAGCTGAACGCGGTCAAGATTGGCAGACAACTTTCGCCGCCTTTGCAGTATTACCAGGGCGCGGTTAAATTTGACACGACTAATGAGAACCTACTGCTGGCAAGCCACGGCAAAGCCGGTCCGGCCTTGAGTATGACAGCATACGGCCTCAGTCCCATCAACGACGACTTTTTATATGTAGAAGCGAAAATCGACTTGCCTGGCAGAGTACCAGACCACGCACAAGACCAAGTAAATAATCAGAGCAGCACAAATTCGTATCCGCTGGAATTGCACTGGCTGACAAACTGGCAGGGCGACTGGGACGGCCGTGATCGCAAAGTGATTACAGTCGGACCAGCCGGAGACGGACAGTATCACCGTTACTATTTCCCCCTGCGCACTCTGGCCTGGACCACCAGCGGCTTGCCCACAAATCTGATGCTGGGCTTCCCGGCCAACTCCACGGTTGCCCTCAAGTCAATCGGACTGGGCCATGAGCCGATGCCGACCATTAGTGCCGAGCCAGTACACAAACAAAACAGCAACAAGAACTATTTCAGTCACTATTGCTTCAACTACCCGGACAACGAGGATCTGGGCTTGTGCGCCGTTTACGGTCGGGACAACGCCCTCGATGTAAAATATGACGTCTCCACTGTGCCTGGCGCGGCCGGAGCGATGATTGAAATAGGCAATGGCAGCGAAATTTTCCGCAACGAAAACAGCACCTACCCAGGATCTCAAACACCTCACTTCGACACAAAAGACCTGAAAGGAAACCTCAAAATCGCTACCAAGGATTTTGTCGCCGGCGTCAAAAGCGTTCGCGTTTTTGCTCTGGACGCAAAAGGCAAAATCACCGGCCACTCAAGCGATTCACTCAAATGTTTGATAGACCCCAGTCTCTGATATAGCCTCCAGTCTCTGACATCATCATAAGTAAAAAAGGAAATTGCTTTCTATGCCTCACGAACAAACATCCTTTGACCCTGACTATGACGACGATGACGATGACGGCATCGACGGCAGCCTTAAGGTACAGTTTGATCTGCCGGCTCTGCTTCTGGCCTGGCAAGATGAATCGCCCGACAATAGCTACTACCTGGACACCACCAGTGGTGCGGTGAAATTGGTCAATCCTAACTTGTTCGACCTGAAAGAATTGACCGACGAAATCGAACTGCACAAATACCGCTATCTGTATTTGCCAAAACCCCTGCCCGGAGAGACCAAAGGGCACTTGCGAGACTTTCAAAAAACGGTCGAAGATGCCGCCCTGGTACGCATATTGGACATGGCTTTCGAGAGCCCACACGTACTCGAATCTTTTATCAAAATACTCTCAAGCCACCCGCAAGAGCTGACTCGCTTACGCGAGTTTCGCCAGTCACGCGCCCTGGTGAAGCTAAAGCAATGGCTGCACGCCAACGAGCTGAGCGACCGCTGGCAGCTCGAGTGACACATAAATCGGAGATGAAATATCTCAGAGCATAATCCAGGTCAGGTACTGGCCGGATATTTGCTGTTCTGGAAGGTGGCGCTGCCAACCCCCCGCTCCGGCAGGGCCGGTCCGCGTACACATTTTATCGCCGACCAGGGCAGGTAAAGCGTCTCGCCCTCACGGCGCAGACAAAGATAGGTGCCTTGATCGGCCATAGCTACTTCACCATCGACCTGCTCACCGCTCATGAGAAGCACGGTTACTGAAGTATTCATGGGAATGGCCACGGTCTGACTCCTCTTACCGCCTGTGTCCTAGGCTTACCAAAGGTTTATTCCCCAATGCGCCTTTTTTTGAACGCGCCGATAATATTTTGGGCCTCTGGGCCCGGACTTCAGGGCTTTTTGGCCCAAAATCGGCCTGGTCGTGGGCCCCGTATGCCAAATTACCTGGGCCTTACAGGAAAAAGGGGTCGCCCTAAGTATAATATCTGTACTAGACACTATCGCACTTACCAGATGCAAAATTAGTCGTAATATTAGGTGCTGACCATTCGGAGGCCCATGAGAGTTAGCCAGGCGCTCAACCAATCGATTTCACTATGCATGGTTCTGGCCGTCTGCGCCAGCATGACAGGCTGCCAATTCCTCAAAATGGGCAAGGGCGGAGCCAAACCAGGAGGCAGCGGACAGGCGACCGGTGTAGCTACTACCACCTCAGCGTCACAGATAGCCGGCACCTGGCAGGTCTCATATAGTGTCGGCGGTGAGACCAGGTCGGCCCATATGACCTTCAATCCAACACCGGCGGGCTTTGACGGCAACGGCACCGATGACGCCGACGGACAGGCTTTTATCATCGATACGGGTTTTGTCGCCGGCA
>Ga0105248_10001891_pt1 | contig 23224 bp, 19 predicted proteins | sample KBSS34metaG_FD_81524 | JGI IMG/M metagenome (GOLD analysis project Ga0105248, IMG submission 81524) | Switchgrass rhizosphere microbial communities from Kellogg Biological Station, Michigan, USA - KBS S3-4 metaG | ecosystem: Host-associated > Plants > Roots > Rhizosphere > Soil | place...
GATCTTGCGATCGCCCCGGACGAACGGGGCGCTCGCCACGCCGATCTCTAGCGCGCTCCCCGCGCCTGCGGCCGCCGCTGGCGCGCCTTGCTCGGGTGCCGGAGGCGGGCTTAGGCCTGAGGGAACCTCGGCATGCTGCGTCTGCAACGCACGCATCAGCTTCTCGCGTCGCTCCTCCTCCTCGCGATCGATCTGCTCCTGAGTGCGGAACTCGATCTTGCTCATCATCGCGGCGACGTCGTACTTGACGCGGCCGAGCATCGCTGTGAACAGCTCGAAGGCCTCGCGCTTGTACTCGTAGCGGTAGTCCTTCTGCGCATAGCCGCGCAGGTGGATACCCTGGCGCAGGTAATCCATGGCCGCCAGGTGTTCGCGCCAGTGCATGTCGAGCTGGCGCAGCACCACGTCGCGTTCGATGTGGCGCATGACCTCGGGCCCGATGTGATTGACGCGCTGGTGGTAGCTGTCCTGCACGGCCTGCACCACCTTCGAGCGCACCGCGCCATCTTCCAGGAGCGGGTCGGCCTCAAGCCACCCGGCCACAGCCACGGTGCAGCCGAAGTCCCGCTGCAGCGCCTCGTTGAGCGCGCTCAAGTCCCAGGACTGCGGGGCGCTGCCCACCGGCAGGTGCGCGTCCACCAGGCCCCGGATCGCATCTTCGAACATGCCGCGCACCGCCTCGCTCAAGTCCTCGGTGCCCAGGATCTCGGTGCGCTGCTGGTAGACCACCTTGCGCTGATCATTCGCCACGTCGTCGAACAGCAGGAGCTGCTTGCGGATGTCGAAGTTGTGCGCCTCGACCTTGCGCTGCGCCTTCTCGATCTGGCGCGTGAGCATGCCGCTCTCGATGACCTCGCCGCTCTTCATGCCGGCCATCTGCAGCCAGCGCTTGGTGCGCGCCGGATCTCCGAAGATGCGCATCAGGTTGTCTTCCATCGACAGATAGAAGCGGCTCGAGCCCGGATCGCCCTGGCGGCCCGAGCGGCCGCGCAGTTGGTTGTCGATGCGCCGCGACTCGTGGCGCTCGGTGCCGACGATGTGCAGCCCACCGGCGGCCACCACCTCCTCGTGCCGCTTCTGCCACGCGGTTCGCAGCTGCTCGCGCTCCGCATCACTCGTCTCGGCGGGCAATGCATGGAGCTCGGCCTCCAGGCTTCCGCCCAGCACGATATCGGTGCCGCGGCCGGCCATGTTGGTGGCGATGGTCACGGTGCCCGGGCGCCCGGCCTGCGCCACCACGTGCGCCTCGCGCTCGTGCTGCTTGGCGTTGAGCACGTTGTGCTCGATCTTTTCCTTCTGCAGGAGGCCTGCGAGGTACTCGGAGGTCTCGATCGAGGTGGTGCCCACCAGCACCGGCTGGGTGCGGGCCACGCATTCGCGAATGTCCGCGATGATTGCCTCGAACTTGTCCTGCTGGGTGAGATACACGAAATCGGCGCCGTCCTTGCGGATCATCGGCCGGTGGGTCGGGATCACCACCACCTCGAGCCCGTAGATCTGCAGGAACTCCGGCGCCTCGGTATCTGCGGTGCCGGTCATGCCGGCGAGTTTCTTGTAGAGCCTGAAGTAGTTCTGGAAGGTGATCGAGGCGACCGTCTGGTTCTCCTCGCGCACGCGCACGTTTTCCTTGGCCTCGACCGCCTGGTGCAAGCCGTCCGACCAGCGCCGGCCAATCATAGTGCGGCCGGTGAACTCATCGACGATGATCACCTCGCCATTGCGCACGATGTATTCGACATCACGCTTGTAGATCGCGTGCGCGCGCAACGCCGCATTCAGGTGGTGCATCAGGCGCACGTTGGCCGCGTCGTACAGGCTCTCGCCCTCGCGCAAGAGCTTGGATTCGAGCATCAGCTGCTCGACGCGCTCGTGGCCCTCCTCGGTCAGGTGGACCTGCTTGCCCTTCTCATCGACCGTGAAATCGCCCGGGCCGTCCTCGACTTCCTGGCGCTTGAGCCGCGGCACCAGGGCATTGATGCGCTGGTAGACCTCGGTGCTCTCCTCGGCGGGGCCGGAGATGATCAGCGGGGTGCGCGCCTCGTCGATCAGGATCGAGTCGACCTCGTCGATGATCGCGTAGGCGAGAGGCCGCTGCACCCGGTCCTCGAGCCTGAAGGCGAGGTTGTCGCGCAGGTAGTCGAAGCCGAACTCGTTGTTGGTGCCGAAGGTGATGTCGCAGGCGTAGGCCGCGCGCTTTTCGGTGGAGTCCTGCTGGCTCTTGATGACACCGACAGTGAGGCCGAGAAATTTGTAGATCGGGCCCATCCAGTCGGCGTCGCGCTGCGCGAGGTACTCATTGACCGTGACCACGTGCACGCCCTCGCCGCCGAGCGCGTTGAGGTAGGCCGGGAGCGTGGCGACCAGCGTCTTGCCCTCACCAGTGCGCATCTCGGCGATCTTGCCCTGGTGCAGCGCCAGGCCGCCGATCAGCTGCACGTCGAAGTGGCGCATCTTGAGCACGCGCTTCGCGGCCTCGCGCACCAGCGCGAAGGCCTCGGGCTGCAGCTCATCGAGCGCCGTGCCGGCGGCCAGCCGGTTGCGGAACTCGAAAGTCTTGGCCCGCATCTCCTCATCGCTCAGTGCGGAAATCTTGGCCTCGAGGCCTGCGGAAGCGCGCACCGCGCGTCCATAGCCCTTGACGAGCCGCTCGTTGCGGCTACCGAACACCTTGGTCAGGGCCTTCAGCACTTGAAAAAATCCTTAAAAATCAATTAGATAACTCATCCCTGAGCGCTCAGGCCACCGCAGGGAACCGCGCATTGTACGGATAGATGGGCACGGTAGGAATTCGTTCGTTAGCGGCCTTGGGGATTGCGTCGATCGGCCCATGAATTGGCGCCGGTGCCTTGGCCCTTGGAACTATCTGGAGGCCGCAACCGGGAAATTCAACGTGCGAATTGTGAGACTCGAAACCGCAGATCAGCAGCTTAAGGCGATGCCGGCGGCGGATCGTTCCAGATGTCCACGGTGCAGCGCCACTGACCGTCGGCCTCGCGTCGCCAAATGGTTATGCCCCGGCCTGAGACCGTCATGGGCACTCCGTTCGGTCCAGGCACGGTCGTCTGAGTTGTGCTGGTCATGTACGCCAGTTTGCGGTCGGGCGAAAACGCGACCTTCTCGGACTTCCAGTGAATGTGAAAGTTGGGCGTGGCGAAACTTTCAGCCACAAACTTGCGAATCGCCGCTTTGCCTTCGATCACTGGCTGGCTAGGGGCCACGATGATTGCATCGTCGCTCCAATACGAGGCAGTCCGATCCACATCCTTACCTTCAGAGGCGAGGTTCGCCCACTCGGAGTCCCGCTGCAGCAGCTTTTGCTGCTCTGCTAGCAGATCGGAATTCGGCGAGCCGCAGCCCATGAGCACACAAAAGACCAGACTGCTCGCGGCCAGAATTCGCATTGGGAACATGTGCACTCTCCTAAAGAGTCAGGTGCGCGACAGGACGCGCACGACGGTTTCCCGGTAGTCACGGAACCCCAAGCGCTCGTAGAGTTCGCGAGCACGCTCATTGGCGCTCATGACATGCAGGAACGGGATCTGCTGGCGATGGAGCTGGCGCGCCATCACCTTATGCATCAGCAAGCGCGCGTAACCCTTACCCTGGTGATCTGGATGCGTGCACACGCCGCTCACCTCGCGCAAGGGCCCCGCGTGCATGCGCTCCCCGGCCATCGCGATCAGACGCCCGCCCTTGAAGAAACCGAAATATTCGCCGAGCTCGATGGTGCGCATCCCAAAGGGGCCAGGATTGGTGAGCTTGGCGAGCTCGACCGCCTGCGCCGCGTGCTCGGCCGTAAGCGGCACGGCTTCAAAGGCCTCATCGGTCACCGGATGAGCCACCTCGCGCGCCATGCACACCATCATGGATTCGACTTCAATGCGCCAGCCGGCAGGGACAGGTCCCGACCAGCCGCCGCAATAAAATTGCTCGCCGGGCTCGCAGTAGGGCTCGAGCGCGGCAAAGTCCGGGTTTCTCAGGTCCGCAAAGCCCAGGATCGGCGAGAACCCGGGTGCGTAGCGACGCGCTTGTCCCGCACCGGTCGCAAATTTCGCCTGCGGGCCGGTCAATGCGTTCCAGAAGATGTTGTCGAGCAGGTGCAGCAAGCTTAACTTTCAGCTCTTGCGCTGTGCGCCCCCCGTGGCCGCTTTGAGCTCGGCCCAGTTGGGCGCGTACTTGAGGGCCTCATTATATTTATTCAACGCTTCGTTGCCCTGCTCCTGCTTAAGCAGCACGTCGCCCCAGGCCTTGAGCGGATCGGCCCAGTGCGGTCCCCGCTCATTGGCTTGCCTGAACTTTTCGATCGCGCCCGCCAGATCATCGTGCCGGGCGAGCGCCAGTCCCCATGAGTAATAGGCCGCCGGCAGATCGGGTGCCAACCGCACGGCCGCGGCATAGGCCTTTTGCGCGCCCTTCCAGTCGCCACGCCCGTCGAGTATGTCCGCCCGGAAGCGGTAGCAGTCCACGAAGGTACCGGCGGAATTGAGGATGGCGTCCGCCTTGTCCGGGTGCCCTGCGGCTTCTTCGGCCGGGGCTATCCAGCAGCTATAGCCGGCCACATCCGTCGCGGTAGTCGAGCCCTCACCGAAGGCCTCCATCTCCGTGAGCGCGCGCGCACTGTCGCCCGCCTCGGTGGCGAGGCGTGCGCGCACAAAATGCACCATCGCCGATATGGTCGGATCGTTCGGATCGCCGTGGGAAGTCTGGAGCGCGAGTTCCGCGGCGCCAAGATCGTGCAGCCGCGCCTGGATATCCGCGATCGAAGTGCCCGAGGCGCTAAAGAGCGAACCCACGCCGCCCGTGGCCTCGGCATCGGCGATGTGGCCGTAGAGCAGCGCCTGCAGGTTCCAGGTCAGAAGATCAAAGATCTGGTAATCAGGTTCCGGCGCGCGGCCCGGGCGGCCGCCGGCAATCTTGAGCATTTCCGTGCCCGCCTTCCAGGCGCCCTGCTCATCGCCAAGATTCACGCTGGCACTTTGCACGTTGGTCCAGGCATTCCAGTAGTCCGGCTTGAGCTTGAGCGCTTCGCGATAGAGCGCCAGAGCCTCGCGGGGCGAGCCACCGGTAGGCTCAAGAGCGATGCCCCACGAGTTGAGCAGATAAGGCTTGTCGGCCGCTCCCACGGAGCCGTAGGCCGCTCGCGCGAACTCGATGGCCTCGGCATAGCGGCCCTCGGCGGTCAGGTGGCTCGCCCACAAGCCAGGCTCGGACTCGCTGAACACGTATTCGGCAGCCGAACGGCTCAAGGCCGAAAGGCCATCCAAGGGACCGGTGAACTTGCGCTCCGCGATGCCATCGGCGCGCACGGTAAGCGCCATCTCACCGGCGCCGATTGCCAATAGCTCACCGCCGATGTGCAGATCATGGCCGTAGCGTGAGCGCAGCATCGTGCTCAATGACTCAAGCGAGAAATGATCCGAGGTGGGCGCGAGCTCCACACCATCCGTCCACGGACTGTTCAGTCCGCGGCGCGCGGCCATGCCGCGGGTGGCGCGCTGGAGGCGAGCAAGCTCACTTACCACGCCGCGTGCGATGACCCCGCCATCAATGCCGCTGGGAGTTAAGTCCGGGGGCGCATGGAAGGAGTTCACCAGCACCTGGCTCGAGGACATGGCATTACCGATCATCACCATGAGGCCGATGCCCAGCAGCGCAAGCACCGCTAACACGCCTCCTGCCACCGCAAAGCGCAGCCGGCGGCGCGCGCGACGAGACTGCTCCTCCTCCTGCTGTTCCTGCAGGCGGGCGAGGTCCATCTCGCGCTCGTACTTGAGATAGTCGGTCTGGATCCTGAGGATCAGCGACTTGTCGCTGTGCACTTCCCCGTTTTTCTTTTCCCGGCCCGTCACTGCACCGGGTGCCGCCTCTGCCATCATTCGCCTTTGAGGCCGCACACGGCCCTTCGCCCCGGGCTCGCGTGCCCGGCTCGCTGAGTATTCCTAAAATGGAAATCGCACCCTAAGGCGCGATCAGTGCACGAAGGCCTCAGGATCGATGGGCCGACCGTCCTTCAAAACTTCAAAGTGCACATGAGGGCCGGTCGACCGTCCGGTCGAGCCGACCACCGCAATCGCCTGGCCACGCTCCACGGTATCGCCCCGTGCGACCGACACGCGCGAATTGTGCGCATAGCGGGTGACGTAGCCGTTGCCGTGATTGATTTCTACCAGCACCCCATACCCTTCGCGCGGTCCGGCATAGGTCACCACACCCTGCGCCACTGCGAGCACGTCGGCGCCCGCCTCGCTCGCAAAGTCGAGGCCCTTGTGGAAGGCCTCCTCGCCGTTGAAGGGGTCCATGCGCTCGCCGAAGACCGAGGAGATGTAGCCGGCCATGACCGGCTTGCCCGAGGGACGGATCTCGGCGGACAACTGGCGGCCGAGCAGTACAGACTCGAGGGCCGAAAACTGGGTGGTGCGGAAATCAAGATTGCGGTCAAACTGGTTGATCATGGCCGAGAGGTCCGGCACCTGCGCGCCGCGGCCGGCGCTGTCGGATTCCGGGCCGCCGACGGCCGGATCATGGTCAAAGTCGAACTCACGGCTGCTCAAGTTCGCCATCTGCGTGAGGCGCTTGCCGAGCGCATTGAGCCGGATCAGGTGCGCATTGAGCACGCCGAGCTTGAGCGCCAGCCCGTCGATCCCTTCCTGCAGGTGGACCTTGAGCTGCGCCAGTTCCGCACGCTGCTGCGCGACGTTGGCCGAAGTGCCGATAGTGCCGGCATTCGCACCCTTCACGCCCACCTGCACGCCGATCGCGAACACTCCGACCAGCACCGCCAGACCCGCGATCGACAGCAAGCTTAAGGCCAAGGGATGCGAAAGATTGAGATGGCGCGCCTTGCCCTGCCGGCGCGAAAAATAGATCAGGTTCACGGAGCAATCCGCCCGCTTTCGGAGGCACTAGGCGCAGGGCGCTTGGCGATCGACAACCCGGTTATCATGGCGTTCCCGCAGTATCCAGTGGCTTCTTTCTGTCCCCACCTTATGTCAGGCGGGCCTGGCTCTCGGTCGGTGCGAGAAACTATGCCGAAGAACCCACCCCAAGACAAGAAGTCATTCCCCAAAAAGGGCAAAAGACCCCCTTCGCGCAAGGCTGATTTTGCGGTCAGAGCGCGCCCACAGACCGTGTCCCGGATTATGCAAGACCGCGGCTGGATCCGAGATCTACAGCACATTCGCGATCAGCAGCAGCAATGGCTCGATTGGCTCAAGGCAGCGCTCCCGGAAGAGCTGCGCGCGGCACTCATCAACGTGATCCAAAGCGGCGCTGAGCTGACCGTGCTGGCGGCATCAGCCGCCTGGAGCGCCCGCTTGCGCTACGCGCTCGATGAGTTCGATGGAAAGATCAAACAGCGTGCCCCGGAAATCGAGCGGATCAAAGTCAAGGTCGCACCCCGGGGCCGCAGCTCCTGAAAATGGCCTCTTCAGTCCGGTTGAAAAGCTCGCGCTCTTAAGAGGCGAGCGCGGTGGTCGGGATGGTGAGTGCCTGCACGTAGGAAATCGGCGCCTGATCGGGGCGCTCGAACACCACTTCTTCCCAGGCCGTGGTTTCGGCCTGCAGGGCGCGCAGCAGCCGGTTGTTGAGGCCGTGCCCGGACTTGTGTCCGGAGAACTCGCCGATCAGGCTGTGCCCGAGCAGGTACAGATCGCCGATCGCATCGAGGATCTTGTGCTTGACGAACTCATCCTCGTAGCGCAGCCCGCCTTCGTTCAGCACCTTGGAATCATCGAGCACGATCGCATTATCGAGCGTGCCGCCCAGCGCCAGGTTGTGGGCGCGCAGCATCTCCAGATCGCGCATGAACCCGAAGGTGCGCGCGCGCGAGATTTCCTTGAGGAACGCGGTGGTCGAAAAGTCCATGGTGGCGCGCTGCATGCGGCGCTTGAAGATCGGATGGTCGAACTCGATCTCGAAGTTGACCTTGAAGCCCTCATAAGGGTCGAACTGCGCCCACTTGTCGCCGTCCTCGACGCGCACCGTCTTCTTCACGCGCGTGAAGCGCTTCGGTGCCGACTGCTCCTCGATCCCTGCCGACTGCAGCAGGAACACGAAGGGACCGGCGCTCCCGTCCATAATCGGAACTTCCGGCGCGTTGAGCTCGATGCGGGCGTTGTCGATCCCCAGGCCCGCGAAGGCCGACAGCAGGTGCTCGACCGTGGAGACCTTGGCCGCACCCTGCACCAGCGTGGTCCCAAGGTTAGTCTCGCCGACGTTCGAGGCGCGCGCCGGGATGTCCGGAGCGCCCACAAGATCGGTGCGCTGGAAGACGATGCCGGTGTCCGGCTCGCCAGGTTTGACGGTCATGAGCACGCGCTGACCGGTGTGCAAACCCACGCCGGTGGCGCGGATGCTGTTGCGAATTGTGCGTTGACCGACCATGAATCCTTACCGTACCACAGCCACCCCGCGAGGGGGCCACCGAAAGTCCCAAAGCCGCCGAAGCGCCTTTAAGGACTTGCAGGTCAGCGGGCGCCGGTCAGCTGACAATAACCGGCGCCCGCCTACACCTCACCGGAACTTATGCAACCTCACCCCTCTCGAAGCCTCGGCCCATCTTCCGGCACGAATGAGCCAAGTTACGGGCGGCGGCGTTTGGCAACGCCACACCGCCCACGCCCCTCCTAACAAGTGCCCCGCAAGCGTCGCGTAAACATGGCGGCTAGTCCGCCTGCCGCCGCAGGAACGCCGGGATGTCGAGCAGGTCCTCGGCCGGCATCGCCGCCGCCGGTTCCGGACGCAAGCCATCACCGACCGCACGCTGGCGCTTGACTGTGGGCGTGTCGAGACCCGCGTAATCGCCGTGCGTCATCGGCCCGTGCTTGACCACGCGGATGTTCGGCATCTGCGGGGCCCGGGCACTCTCGCGCGTAGCGGCGATCAGGTGCTCGCGGCTGGTGTGCGCAGCGCTCCGTGCAACCACGTTGGAGCCCAAGCCTGTGGCGACCACGGTCACGCGCAGCTCGTTGCTCATCTCGGGATCAATCACGGTCCCGACCACCACGGTCGCATCCTCGGAGGCGAACTCCTTGACGATGCGGCCGACTTCCTCGAACTCGCCGATCGCCAGGTCCAGGCCGGCGGTAATGTTGACGAGTATCCCGTGTGCGCCCGAAAGACTGATGTCCTCGAGCAGCGGGGATGACACGGCCGCCTCGGCAGCGGTGCGTGCACGCCCCTCACCGCTCGCATGGCCACTGCCCATCATCGCCATGCCGGTCTCGGACATCACGGTACGCACGTCCGCAAAGTCCACGTTGATCAGACCCGGGCGCGTGATCAGTTCCGCGATGCCCTGCACGGCACCCTGCAGCACCTGGTTGGCCGCCTTGAACGCATCGAGGAGCGTTGTGGTCGGGCCTAAGACCGTCAGCAGCTTCTGGTTGGGGATGGTGATCAACGAATCGACGCTCTTGGTCAGCTCGCTGATGCCATGTCCGGCCATCATGCCGCGCTTGCTGCCTTCCATCTCGAAGGGACGCGTGACCACGGCCACGGTCAGGATGCCCAGCTCGCGCGCCAGCTGCGCCACCACGGGAGCGGCGCCCGTGCCGGTGCCACCGCCCATGCCGGCGGTGATAAACAGCATGTCGCAGCCCTGGATCAGCTCGACGATGCGGTCGCGATCCTCGACCGCCGCCTGCCGGCCCACTTCCGGATCGGCGCCGGCCCCCAATCCCTTGGTGATGTTGCTGCCGATCTGCAGCGCGGTCTTGACCTTCGAGGCCTTGAGCGCCTGCGCGTCGGTGTTGATGCAGATGAAGTCCACGCCCTCGATTCCGCACGTGGCCATGTGCGAGACGGCGTTGCCACCGCCCCCGCCCACCCCTATGACTTTGATTACAGCGCTTTGGCTGTAGGCATCCATGAGTTCAAACATGAGTGTCAGCTCCTTGTTGATCGGTTGAACGAAAAAACCACTAAAAATGACCCTGGAACCACTGGCGCATGCGCCCCAGCGCCGCCCCAGCACTGCCGCCCAGCAGCGCGCTGCGGCCGGGCGGCGCGGTGTTCTCGCGCGCGTACAGCAACAGACCCACCGCTGTCGAATAAATGGGATTTTTCACCGCATCGGCCAGACCCCGCACCGACTGCGGAAATCCCAACCGCACCGGCACGTGAAAAATTTCCTCCGCGAGCTCGATCGCCCCTTCCATGCGCGCGCTGCCCCCGGTCAGCACCAGGCCTGCGGCGATGATTTCCTCGAAGCCGCTGCGCCTGAGCTCCTCGCGGATCAGGTTGAAGAGCTCCTCGTAGCGCGGCTCGACCACCTCGGCCAGCGTCTGGCGCGCCAAGCGCCGCGCCGGCCGGTCCCCGACGCTCGGCACCTCGATGCTCTCGTCGGGGTTGGCGAGCTGCGAGAGTGCGCAGGCGAAGCGCACCTTGATCTCCTCGGCGTACTGGGTCGGCGTGCGCATCGAGACCGCGATGTCGTTGGTGACCTGGTCCCCTGCGATCGGGATCACGGCCGTGTGGCGGATCGCGCCTCCTGAGAACACCGCGATGTCGGTGGTGCCCCCGCCCACATCGACGATGCACACGCCCAATTCCTTTTCATCGTCGGTCAGCACCGCGAAGCTCGAGGCCAGCTGCTCGAGCACGATGTCCTCGACCACCAGGCCACAGCGCTGCACGCACTTGATGATGTTCTGCGCGGCCGAGTCGGCCCCGGTGACGATGTGCACCTTGGCTTCCAGGCGCACGCCGGCCATGCCGATGGGATCGCGGATCCCCTCCTGGCCGTCGATGATGAATTCCTGCGGCAGCACGTGCAGGATGCGCTGGTCCGCCGGGATCGCCACCGCCTTGGCCGCCTCGATCACGTGCTCGACATCGGCCGCGGTGACCTCGCGGTCGCGGATGCCGACCACGCCGTGGGAATTGAGGCTGCGGATGTGGCTGCCGGCGATGCCGGCATAGACCGCGTTGATCTCGCAGCCGGCCATGAGTTCGGCCTCCTCGATGGCGCGCTGGATCGACTGCACGGTCGATTCGATGTTCACGACCACGCCTTTCTTGAGCCCGCGCGAGGGCTGGGAGCCTAAGCCGATCAGTTCGATGGCCCCATCGCTGGTCAGCTCGCCCACCAGCGCCACCACCTTCGAGGTGCCGATATCGAGGCCGACGATAAGACTCCGATCCGAACGCTTAGCCATCCGCTTTACCTTCCTGTCCGTGACTGTCCTGGCTCGCGTGCGCCGACGCGCTGCGCCAGCCGACCGCAAATCCATTGGTGTAACGCATGTCGACGTAGGCGATGTCGGCGGCGCGCTGGCAGATCAGGCGCAGCGCGACGCCAAGAAAGCGCTGGAAGCGCTCATCGACCTGGCGCCGGCCGAAGCGCACCGCCACGCCATCATCGAGCGTGAGCTCCCAGGCGCCGCGCGCATCGAGCTTGAGCGAGGTGAGACGAACTCCGGATTCCTCAATCTTTCCCTGCAGCGCCAGATAGCGCGCCACCACGTCCGCCTCGGTGCCGGTGGGACCGGCCAGCTGCGGCAGCTCCGGGGGCACGAAGCGCGCGTTGCCGGTAAACAAATCCCCGTGCGCGTTGACAAGGTCAGTGCTGTTCCAGCGCGCCACCGCCTGCTGTTCAATCACCGTGACCGCGAGTCCCCGCGGCCAGCTGCGCTGCACGGTGGCCGCCGCCACCCACGGCACAAGCCGCAGCGCGCGGCGCACGTCATCGAGATTGACGCTCACCAGACCTGCGCCGTGGAGCTGCGCGCGCACTGCCTTTTCCACATCCTGCGCACTCAGGTGCTGGAACTGACCATCGACGCGGATGCGCTCGATCGGCTGGTTCATGAACATCAAGAGCGCTCCCGCGAGTGCTAACAGCCCTGCGAGCGCTGCGCCGATCGCACCGATCCGGCGCCACGGCCAGAGCGCAATGCTCATGCGCTCGCCGTCTTCAGCGCGGCGACGCACGTTGCGGGCGCGCCCTAGCATGGCGTGCGCACCAGGCTGGTCTCGAGAATGCGCCACACCAGCTCGCCGAAATCCAGTCCCGCGACGCGCGCGGCCATCGGCACCAGGCTGTGATCGGTCATGCCAGGAACCGTATTGACCTCGAGGAGCAGCGGTTTGCCGCCCTTGCGCATCATGAAATCCGCGCGCCCCCAGCCCTCGGCCGCGCAGGCCTCGAAGGCGGCGAGCGAGAGCTGCGCGAGCTGCCGCTCGGCTTTGGCGCTCAGACCCGAGGGGCAGGTCTTGACCGTGTCGGCGCGCAAATACTTGGCCTCGTAGTCGTAGAAGGCGCGCGGGGTTTCGATGCGGATCGAGGGAAGAGCTGCGCCCTGCAGCATCGATACCGTGTACTCCGCACCCGTGATCCAGGGTTCGGCGAAGGCCACCGGCTCGTGCTGCGTGGCCGCGCGCCAGGCGGCCGGCAGCTCCTTGGCCTTCTCCACTCGCGTCATGCCGACACTCGATCCTTGCGAGGCGGGCTTGACGATCATCGGCACCTTCAAGCGCTTGAGCGCGACCTTGAGGTCCGCTTCCTTGCGCAGCACCACGAAATCCGGCGTCGGTACGCCGACCGCGGCGGCCAGGCGCTTGGTGCGGAGCTTGTCCATGGCAATCGCCGATCCGGTCACGCCGCTCCCGGTGTAGGGGATGCCGAGGAACTCCAGCGCTCCTTGCACCGTGCCGTCCTCGCCCCCCGGGCCGTGCAGAGCGATCCAGGCGCGCTGGAATTTTTCGGTGCGAAGTTCCGTGAGATCGCGGAGCGAAGGATCAAAACCGTGCGCATCCACGCCGCGGCTCTTGAGCGCGGCGAGCACGTCCTTGCCGCTCATCAACGACACCTCGCGCTCGCTGGAGCTGCCGCCCAGGAGCACCGCCACGCGCCCGAATTCCGCCGCCGATTTCACGCGCCGCAACTTGCTGGCGTCGTAACGCAGATGCATCAGATCTTCTCCCCGACTATGCGCACTTCGGGCACCAGCTCCACGCCGTGCACCTTGCGCACGGTGGCGCGCAGGTGCTCGATCAGCTGCTCCAGGTCGCGCGCGCTCGCCTTACCCTCGTTGAGAATGAAATTCGCGTGCTTATCGGAGACCACCGCGTCTCCGACGCGGTAGCCCTTCAATCCCGCCGACTCGATGAGCCGCGCGGCGTGATCGCCGGGCGGGTTCGTAAACACCGAGCCGCAGCTCCACTCGCCTAGCGGCTGCGTCTGCTTGCGGTGCTGCGCGAGCCGCCGCACTTCGCCGGCCGCAGCCGGGTCGGCCGCGGTAAATTCGAGCTCCGCGGCCAGAAACCACTCATCGTTGGCGGGCGCGGCCACGTGCCGGTAGCCGATCCGGTATTCGCTTGCCGGGCGCGTGCGCCAGCTCCCGTCGCGCGCCATCACGTCCACCGCGCGCACGTAGCTCCAGGTTTCACCGCCGTAGGCTCCGGCGTTCATGGCCAGGGCACCGCCCATGGTGCCCGGGATCCCGGCAAAGAATTCGGCGTGGCCCAGTCCCCACTTGGCGCAGGACCGGGTCAGGCGCGGACAGGGCACGCCCGCCTCGCACCACACGCGCTTCTCTTCGCGGTGCTCCAGGCGCGTAAAGGCGCCGTAGGTGCAGATCACGACGCCCCTGATGCCGCCATCGCGCACCAGCAGGTTGCTGCCTAGTCCCACCCACAACAGCGGCGTGTCGGCGGGCAGCTGGGCGAGGAACGCGGCCAGGTCCTGGCGATCCCGCGGCGTGAAGAACACATCGGCCGGACCGCCCACGCGCCAGGAGGTGTGGCGAGACATCGGCTCATCGCGGCGCACGCCCGCGTTAAATTCGGCGGCGACGCTCAAGCTCATGTGCGCCGCTCCACCGCGCGCGGCGCGGCCAGCTTGGTCAAAAGTTCATGGGCGATGGCCCCGATGTGCCCGGCACCCATGGTGACGATCACATCCCCATCGCGCAGCACATCGCGAAGTGCCGTGCCGATGTTCTCAACGCGCGGCACGAACACCGGCTCGAGCTTGCCGCGGCTGCGGATCGCGCGGCAGATCGCCCGCCCGTCGGCGCCCTTGATCGGGGCTTCGCCGGCGGCGTAGACCTCGGTGATCAACAGCACGTCAAAGCCGGTCAGCACGTTGGCGAAGTCATCGAGCAGATCGCGGGTACGCGTGTAGCGGTGCGGCTGGAAGGCCAGCACCAGGCGCCTATCGGGCCAGGCCTGGCGCAGCGCATCGAGCGTGGCGGCGATCTCGGTCGGATGGTGACCGTAATCATCGACGATCGTGACCTTGCCCTTCGCCGTCTGCACCTCGCCCAGCCACTGCATGCGCCGCTCGATGCCCTGGAACCCGGCCAGTGCGCGCGCGATGGCGGCATCCTCGATCTCAAGTTCGGTGGCGACCGCGATCGCGGCCAGCGCGTTGCGCACGTTATGAAGGCCAGTCATGTTGAGCGTCACCGCGAGGGGCTCAGGGCGCCCCGGGCGCAGCACATCAAACAAAGTTCGGGCACGCTCGCGATGCACGTTGACGGCGCGCACATCGGCCGATGGGCTAAGCCCGTAGGTCAGCACCGGGCGGCCGACGCGCGGCAGGATGCTCTGCAGGTGCTCATCGTCCTGGCACAGCACCGCCAGTCCATAAAAAGGCAGGTTGTGCAGGAAGCTCACGAAGCTGTCGCACAGGCGGGTGAAATCCCCGCCGTGGGTGCCCAAGTGGTCGTTGTCGATGTTGGTGACGATCGCAATCGTCGGCTGCAGGTGCAAAAACGAGGCGTCGCTCTCATCAGCCTCGGCGACCAGGTAGCGCCCGGTGCCCAGGCGCGCATTGGTGCCGGCGCTCTTGAGCTGCCCGCCGATCACGAAGGTTGGATCAACGCCGCCCTCGGCGAGCACGCTCGCGACCAGGCTCGTAGTGGTGGTCTTGCCGTGGGTGCCCGCGACCGCAATCGACTGGCGGAAGCGCATCAGCTCGCCGAGCATTTCGGCGCGCGGCACCACCGGCACGCGCCGCGCGAGCGCGGTGCGCACCTCGGGGTTGTCGGTGGCCACGGCACTGGAGGTCACCACCACGTCCGCCCCCTCGACGTTGCCGGGCCTGTGGCCGATGTCGATGCGGGCGCCTAAGGAACTTAAGCGCGCGGTGACCGCATTCGCCTTCAGGTCCGAGCCTTGCACCTTGTAGCCGAGGTTGAGCAGCACTTCGGCGATGCCGCCCATGCCGGCCCCGCCGATGCCGACGAAATGGATCGTGCCGATGCGGCGCATGCGCTGGTTCATGCCACCGCTCCGGCAAACTGCACGCAGGCGGCCGCGAGTTCCGCGGTCGCGCGCGGCTGCGCCAGGAGTCTGGCGCGCTCGGCCATCGCGATCAGCCGTCCTCGGCCCGCGCACAAGGTCGAAAGCTCCTCGGCCAGGCGCTCGGCGGTGAGTTCGCGATCGCTGATCAGGAGCGCGGCGCCTTCGGCCGTTGAGACCTGCGCGTTGCAGGTCTGGTGATCATCGACCGCCGCCGGGAACGGCACCAGGATGGCGCCCACGCCAGCGCAGTTGAGCTCCGATACGGTGAGCGCCCCGGCGCGGCAGATCACCAGATCCGCCCAGCCGTAGGCCTCGGCCATGTCCGCGATGAAGGCAGTCACGTCAGCGGTCACGAGCGCTGCGGCGTAGGCTCGCTTTGCGCCCTCGACCCCGCGCTCGCCCGCCTGGTGGCGCACTTCGAGCCTGACCCCGTCGCCCAAACGCGCGAGCGCGTGCGGCACCACGGAATTAAGGCGCGCCGCGCCCTGGCTGCCGCCGACCACTAGGATGCGGATCGCGCCGCTCCGGTAGGCAAAGCGCACCGCCGGCGGTGGGAGCGAGGCGATCTCGGCGCGCACGGGATTGCCGATCTGGTGCGCGCTGACTCCGCTGCCGAAGGCGTTGGGGAAACCCGTGTACACCTCGCGCGCCAGGCGCGCCAAAACCCGGTTGGTAAATCCTGCGATCGCATTCTGCTCATGGATCAGGAGCGGCCGGCGCGAGAGCCACGCGGCCACGCCTCCCGGGCCTGACACGTAGCCGCCCAAGCCCACCACCACGGTGGGCTTGTGCCGGCGCATCACGGAGAGCGCTTCGATGAGTGCCCGGATAAGGAGGATCGGCGCGCACACCAAGGTCCAGAGGTTCTTGCCACGGAGCCCGCCGATGCTGAGCCACTCGATCGGGATGTTCTCGGCCGGCACCAAGCGCGCCTCGAGCCCGCGCTGCGTGCCGAGCCACACGATCTGCCAGGAGCGTGTGCGCAGCTCCTTGGCCAGGGCAAGTGCGGGGAACACGTGGCCGCCGGTGCCGCCGGCCATGATCAATGCCACCGGCGCACTCACGCTAACCGCCCGCGCGCCGCGCCGCGCGCGCCGAGCGCCACTTCGTGGTGCACGCGCAAGATCAGCCCCAGCCAGGCGAGCGCCACCAGCATGCTGCTGCGCCCGTAGCTCATCAGCGGGAGCGTCAGGCCCTTGGTGGGCAGCACCCCCATGTTCACGCCGATGTTGACGAAGGCCTGCACCACCAGCCACAGCCCGAAGCCCGCGGCCAGGTAGGCGTGAAATTTCATGTTGGCATCGTGGGCGCGGCGTGCGAGCGCGAACACGCGCCACGCGAAGGCGAGGAACAACGCGAGCGTGAGCACCACGCCCACTAGCCCGAGCTCTTCGGCCAGCACCGCGAACAGGAAATCGTTGTGCGCCTCGGGCAAATAGAAGAGCTTCTGCACGCTGGCGCCCAATCCCACGCCGAACCACTGGCCACGGCCGATGGCGATCAGCGACTGCGTGAGCTGGAAGCCGGTGTTGTAGGGATCGGCCCAGGGGTTGAGAAATCCGGTCACACGCCGCATGCGGTACTCGGAGAACATCACCAGCGCCGACATCGCCGCGCTCGCCCCCAGCACCGCGGCCACGACCCAGCGAAGCTGTGCCCCGGCCAAGAACAGCAAACCAAAGCCGGTCACGAACAGGACGCTGGCCGCGCCTAAGTCCGGTTCGGCCAACAGCAGCGCCCCCAGCACCACCAGCAATCCGATCGGGCGCAGCAGTCCGCCAAAGCTCCCGCGCAGCGCGGTCTCGAAGCGCACGCAGTAGTGGGCGATGTAGATCAGCGCCAGCACGCGCGCGGCCTCCGAGACCTGGAAGTTCAGTCCCGGAAAGCGCAGCCAGCGGCGCCCGCCGTTGACCATGTGCCCTAAGCCCGGGATCAGCACCAGCCCCAGCAGCACCATGGCGGCGATCAGCAACGCCGGTGCTATGCGCTCGATGACCGAGATCGGAACCAAAAACATTGCGCCCGCCAGCACTAGCCCTGAGGCCACGATCACCAGCTGCCGCTCCAGGTACTCGAAGGGATCGCCGCTCTCGTGTGCCGCAGTGGTCACGGAAGCGGAAGTGACCATGATCAGACCCAGCAGCAAGATCGCCGCCACCAGCAGCAGGATCAGAGGATCGAGCCGCAACAATGCCGCGCGCTCGCCCGGCCGGTTCATCGGCGTGACCTGCGAGTTCATGGCTGAAGTCCCCGCACCGCGGCCGCGTACACTTCACCTCGGTGCGCGAAGTCGCGAAACATGTCCAGGCTCGCGCAGGCCGGCGAGAGCAGCACGGTATCGCCCGCGCGCGCGTGGCGGGCGGCTTCCGCCACCGCCGCCTCGAGCGTGGCGCAGTAATCGATCGGGCACACCTCGCGCAGCGCCTCGCCGAGCACGCGCGCATCGCGTCCGATCAGCAGTGCCCGTTTGAGCTTGCCGCGCAGCGCCGCGGTCAGGGGCCTGAAATCCTGCCCCTTGCCCTCGCCGCCCGCGATCAGCAGCAATGGGCCGGAGAATCCCGACACCGCGGCGATGGTCGCACCGACATTCGTGCCCTTGGAGTCATCGACGTAGCGCACGCCGGCGATGTCGGCAACCCATTCGGAGCGGTGCGAGAGTCCCTTGAACTCGCGCAGCGCCTTGAGCATGCTCGCGCGCGGCAACTCGAGCGCCTCGCCAAGCGCGAGCGCGGCGAGCGCATTGGCGGCGTTGTGGCGCCCGGCGAGCTTGAGTTCATCGAGCGGAAGGAGCGGTTCGCGCTCGCGCGCGAGCCACTCGCGCGCGCCCTCGCGCACCAGGTGGTATTCGGCGTTGCTCGAGGCGGCGAGTGAAAAACGCAGCCGGCGGCCGGCCAGCTGGCCCATGGCGGCGACCTGCGGGTCATCGGCGTTGAGCACCGCGGTGGCGCAGCGGCGGAAGATGCGCGCCTTGGAGGCCGCGTACTCGGCGAGCGTGCCGTATCGATCGAGATGATCGGGACTCACGTTCAGCACCGTGGCTGCAGCAAGCGTGAGCGACTCGGTGGTGTCGAGCTGATAGCTCGACAGTTCCAGCACGTAGAGTTCCGCGGACGGATCGAGCAGTTCGAGCGCCGGCTCGCCCAGGTTACCGCCGACCCGCGTGCGTCGGCCGGCGTTCTCTGCCATCAGTCCCACCAGGCTCGTTACCGTGCTCTTGCCGTTGGTGCCGGTGATGCCGACCACCGGGGCGCGTGCGGCGCGCGCGAACAGCTCAATGTCGCCGAACACCGGCACGCCGCGCTCGCGCGCCGCATCGAAGAATCCGCCGCGCGCCGCGATCCCGGGGGATACGACTATCGCCTCGGCGCCCTCGAGCAGTCGCTGATCGAGCGCGCCGACGCTGAAGGCGACTTCGGGCGCCAGCGCGCGCAGTTCCGGGAGCGCCGGGGGTGCGTTGCGGGTGTCGGTCACGGCCACGGGCCGCCCGTGGGCGCGCAGGTAGCGGACCACCGACATTCCCGTGCGCCCGAGACCCACGACCACGGTGCGCGGCGCGCTGTGCAACGCGCTGCTCATCGCAGCTTCAGGGTGGCGAGCCCGGCGAGCACCAGCAGGATGCTGATGATCCAGAAACGCACGATGATCTTCGGCTCGGCCCAGCCCTTGAGCTCGAAGTGGTGGTGGAGCGGCGCCATGCGGAAGATCCGCTTGCCGGTCATTTTGAACGAGGCCACCTGCAGGATGACCGAGGCGGTCTCGAGCACGAAGATCCCGCCCATCAGGAGCGTCACGATCTCCTGGCGCACGATAAAGCCGACGCAGCCCAATGCGGCGCCGAGCGCGAGCGCGCCGATATCCCCATGAACACCTGCGCGGGATAGGCGTTGAACCACAGGAACCCGAGGCCCGCACCGACGATCGCGCTGCAGAACACCGCCAGTTCGCCCGCGCCCGGAACCGCAGTGATCTGCAGGTAGTTGGCAAACACCGCGTTGCCCGTCAGGTAAGCGAAGATCGCGAGCGCCCCGGCCACCATCACGGTCGGACCGATCGCCAGCCCGTCGAGCCCGTCGGTGAGGTTCACCGCGTTGCTCATGCCCACGATCATCAGGTAGCCCAGGAACACGAAGCCGAAGGCGCCGAGCGGCCAGGCCACGCTCTTAAAGAACGGCACGTGAAAGGACGCCACCGTGGCGGTGTGCGCCAGCCGGTAGAGCAGGATGCCCGCGGCGATCCCCAGGAGCGATTGCCAGAAGTATTTCCAGCGCGGCACCAGGCCGCGGGAATTTCCCACCACCAGCTTGAGGTAATCGTCGTAGAAGCCGATCAGCCCGTAGCCCAAGGTGATGCCCAGCGCGATTAGCACGAAGCGGTTGACCAGATCTCCCCACAGCGTGGTGGTGAGCACCACGGCGAAGATGATCAGCATGCCGCCCATGGTCGGCGTGCCGGCCTTGGGCAGGTGCGACTGCGGGCCGTCATCGCGCACCACCTGGCCGATCTGGTAGCGCGCCAGGCGCGAAATCATGAACGGACCCGCGATCAGCGCGATGGCCATCGCCGACATGGCCGCCAGGATCGAGCGCAACGTCAGGTACGAGAAGACGTTGAACACCGAGTAGTGCACGGCCAGGTGCTTGGCGATCCAGTACAGCATCAGCCGGCCTGCCGCGCGGCGCTCGCGCCGGTGAGGGAGGCGACCAGGCGCTCGAGCTTGTTCACGCGCGAGCCCTTGATCAAAAGCCGCACGTCCGGCGGCAGGCTGTCGCCCACCGCGCGGATCAGTGCGTTCATGTCGTCGTACGACTCAGCGCCCTCACCGAAGCTTTCGGCGGCCAGCGCGGCGAGCGGCCCGAAGCTGTACAGGCGCTCGATGCCGCAGCGGCGTGCGAGTTCGCCGGCTTGCCGATGGCTCGCCTCGGCGAAACTTCCAAGCTCAGCCATGTCGCCCAGGACCAGCCAGTGCCGGCCCGGGAGCTCAGAGAGCACGGCGATCGCGGCCTGAGCGGAACTTGGATTGGCGTTGTAGGTGTCATCGATCAGCCAGGCGCCACCATGGAGCGGTCTGAACTGCAGCCGGCCGGCGACCGAGCGCACTTCTCCCAACCCTGCAGCCACCTCGGCGAGCGTCGCGCCGGCGGCCATGGCCGCCGCCGCGGCGCCGAGCGCGTTGTACACGTTGTGGCGGCCGGCGAGCGCGAGTGCCACGCTCGTGCTGCCGAGCGCACACTGCAGCTCAAAGCGCGTCAGGAACCCTTGCGCGTCCGCAGCCAGGCGCACATCCACCGCGCGCACCTGGGCCTGCGCCTTAATGCCGAAGTCGACGACACGCGCGGGCGTGAGCTCGCGCCACAGCGGTGCGTATTCATCGTCCGCATTGATGACCGCGGTGCCCTTCAGGTCCAAGCCCGCGACCATTTCGCCCTCGGCGCGCGCCACGCCCTCCAGGCTACCGAAGCCCTCCAGGTGTTCCGCGCCGGCGTTGGTGATCAGCCCGACCTGCGGGCGGGCCATGCTCACAAGCTCGGCGAGCTCGCCGGCGTGGTTGGCGCCCATCTCGATGACCGCGCTCTTGTAGCCCGGGTGCATGCGCATCAGCGTGAGCGGCACGCCCAGGTGATTATTCAGATTGCCGCGCGTGGCCAGGCAATCACCGCGCTGCGCGAGGATCGCGCTTAGCATTTCCTTGGTGGTGGTCTTGCCGTTGCTTCCCGCCACACCCAAGACCGGCGCGTGAAAGGCCGCGCGCCACGCGCTGCCGGCTAAGCTGAGCGCGCGCTGCACCTCATCGACCACGATCTGCGGCAGGGGCACATCGAGCTTCCGGCTGACGATCGCACCGACCGCACCTAGGCTTGCGGCGGCGGAGACGAAGTTGTGCCCGTCGGTGTGTTCGCCCGGGAGGGCCAGGAACAGGTCTCCGGGACGCACCTTGCGCGAGTCGATCAGTACGTCGGCGAACTCGGCGTCCGCCCCGTGCAGGCGGCCGCCGCACACGTTCGCCAGTTCGCTCAGCGAACGCTTCATGGCGAACGCCATGCGCCAAGTGCCGAGCGCACCTGGGCAATATCACTGAACTCGCGGCGCTCGCCGCCCTTGAGCTGGTAGTCCTCGTGGCCCTTGCCGGCAATAAGCACCACATCGCCAGATCTTGCCGCGTCCACCGCCGCACGAATCGCCAGCGCACGATCGTGCTCGATGTAGGCGCGCTGCGGATGTTTGAGCCCTTCGAGCATGTCCTCGACGATGCGCGCGGGGTCTTCGGTGCGCGGATTGTCATCCGTGATGTAGAGGCTGTCGGCGAGCGCTTCGGCCACCTCGCTCATCGGCGCGCGCTTGCCGCGGTCGCGATCACCACCGCAGCCGAACACGCACAGGAGCTTCCCCTGGCAGTGCGCGCGCGCCGCGCGCAGCGCCTTGTCGAGAGCATCGGGCGTGTGCGCGTAATCGACGATCGCGAGTGGCTTGTCGCCCCCACCCACCACCTGCATGCGCCCGGGCGGCGCCTCGCAGCGGCTCAAGGCCTGGCAGGCGGCATCGAGCGCCATGCCCTGCGCGAGCAGCACGCCGAGCACGGTGAGGAGATTATCTATGTTGAAATCCCCGATCAGCGGACTTGTGAGCTGTGCCTGGCCCCAGCTGCTGTCTAGCGCGATCTCAAGCCCTCGGGGCAAAGCGGCGCTGCGCAGCGCGCGGATGTAGCGCGCGCCCGGAACGCGCTGGGCAGGGTCGCTACTCCTCGCGGTTACGATCAGCTTGCCATCGGCCGGCGCGCGCGCGGCCAGTTCCAGGCCGAGCGCGTCATCGACGTTGATGACGCGTGCGCTCAAGGTGGGCCACTCGAATAGCGCGCTCTTGGCGGCCGCGTAGTGCTTGAGATCGCCGTGATAGTCGAGGTGATCGCGGCTCAAATTTGTGAAGGCGGCGATCTGGAAGCGCACGCCCGCGCAGCGCTGCTGCTCGAGTGCGTGCGAGGAAACTTCCATCGCCACCGCCTGCGCACCCTCATCGCGCAGCTGTGCGAGCTGGCGGTGCAGGCTCACCGCATCGGGCGTGGTGTGCGTGCCGGCAACGATGTGGCCCGGGAGCCCCGCACCGAGGGTGCCCAAATAGGCGCAGCGGCGGCCAGTGGCGCTCAAGGCCGAGGCCAGCAGCCATGCGCAGGTGGTCTTGCCGTTGGTCCCGGTGATGCCGGTGATGCTCAATCGCGCCGAGGGCGCGTTGAAGAAGCGATCGGCGATGTATCCGGCCTGCGCGGAAAGTTCGGGCACCGCTACCACCAGCACTGAGGATGGAAGCTGCGGCACGGCCACGCCCGGTGCCGGCTCCCACAGCACCGCGCGCGCTCCCGCCTCGATCGCGGTACGCGCAAAGTCCAATCCATGGTGCGTGCGCCCGCGACAGGCAAGGAACGCCGCGCCTTCGCGCACCTGCCGGCTGTCGAGCGTGAGATCGGCGATTTCCACATCGTCGGGAACTTCGATCGCACCGCCGAGCAGCGCCTTGAGCGGGCGCCAGGTGTTTCCCGGCGCACTCGTGTGCGTGGAAGCGCTCATCGGCGCGCCACCTGCGTGGCGGAAACATCCGAACCTGGGCCGCGCCCCGGGTGCGCACTGGCATCCGGTGGCACGCCCAGAAGTCTTAAAGCACCGCCCACGACTGATGCGAATACCGGCGCTGAGACATCGCCGCCGTAGTACTTGCCGGCGCTCGGCTCATCGATCACCACCACAACCGCGAGCCTGGGGTTACTGACCGGCGCGATGCCCGCGAAGGTCCCGACGTAGCGGTTCTGCGAGTAGCCACCGCCCTCGGCCTTCCAGGCGGTGCCGGTCTTGCCGGCGATGCGGTAGCCGGGGATGGCAGCCAGTTTCCCGGTGGCCCCGGGCATCGTGATCACCGACTCGAGCAAGTGCAGGAGTGCGGCGCACACCGGACCTGACAGCACGCGCTCGCCGCTCACCGGCCCATCGAC
>Ga0105248_10001893_pt1 | contig 23198 bp, 20 predicted proteins | sample KBSS34metaG_FD_81524 | JGI IMG/M metagenome (GOLD analysis project Ga0105248, IMG submission 81524) | Switchgrass rhizosphere microbial communities from Kellogg Biological Station, Michigan, USA - KBS S3-4 metaG | ecosystem: Host-associated > Plants > Roots > Rhizosphere > Soil | place...
GCCCCGGCGATAGTCCTGCACCACGGACCCGCGCTGAGGAATTGCCCGCACCGGCTCCGTCGCGCGCACAATTAGTTCCGCGCCTAGGGTGTGTCTGAGTTTCCCCATCCGGTCCTCACAAGGCTCAGTCCTCCATTGGCACAAAGGGCAGACCAGGGGCGCGGATCCCAGTCACTGGAACTCGGCGAGCTCGTACTTTCGTCCACGCTGGTGCATGAGTGCGAAGACATGGCTCACAGCCTTGCTGCCAGGCTCGACTCGACACTCGAATGCTGTCCCCAGCGTTGCTACGCCGTCGACGCAAAGACCTGGTCGGGCGCCGGATCGCCAGGCGGCATCCGCTGATCCCCTCGCCCTACTTCAAGAATCGTGCCGCGTCGGCACCGCCAGCACGTTCTCGTGCTTCGCAAGATGCCCCGCCCGCACCAACTGATCGACGATCGAGTGAGCCCAGACTGCGGGTTCGACCTCGCCAAAATACCGCTCCCGCACGAGCGAGAAGTACGGCGTCCCGATCAGCCACCCGATCACGGCCGCCGTCTCACCCCGCCGTAGTTCGAGCATTCGAAACATCAGGAGTGCCTTCGACGCGTGTTGCGCGTGCCGGCGCGGATCCGCGCGAAAGGTCGCGAGTCTTGAGCGGGCGCGCGAGATCGCGCCTGCCGCGTCAGTGAACGGAGGACCGTGCCCTGGAATCACCCAGCGCACCGCCAACCCGCTCATCACGTCCAGCACCTGCTCGACTTCGTCGAATGCCGCGACTCCCTCGAGCTCCGGGAAGACGATTCCGAACCCGTCTTCCCACAGTGCATCCGCCGAAATCAGTGTCTGAAGCGACTCGCAATACAGCGCAATGGAGTGCGGGTCATGGCCTGGCGCGGCGAGCACTCGCCACACATCCTCGCCCACTTCAAAGCGGTCCCCCGGTGCAATCCGGTTCGTGGCGTCGAAGCGGGCACACCGCTGGCCGGTCGGACGATAAGTGAGCACATCCTCATCCCAGCGTCGCACCGCATCCCACTGCCCCGGCGGAATCGAGATGGGAGCGCCGAACGCAGCGGACACGGCGGCATTTCCCCCGCAATGGTCCGAGTGGAGATGTGTGTTGATGATGCGCGCCAGCCGAGAACCGCCGAGGGCGTGCCGTACGAGCTCTACTGTCTGCGCCGCATGCGCAACGTACCCCGTGTCGATCAGCACGGCGTCGCCGCCCCCAGCGGGCTTGAGCAGAACGTTGTTCGACGACAGCCAGCCCCGTTCGAGCACCGCGATGCCCGGCGGCAGACCCGTCGTCACCACCATGACACCGACCACTCAGGCGGCCCGCAGCTCCCGCCGCAGCACCTTGCCCACGTTCGACTTCGGCAGCTCGTCCCGGAAGTCGATGTACTTCGGCCGCTTGTAGCCCGTGAAGTTCTCCTTGCAGTAGTCTGCAAGGTCTTCCTCCGTCAGGGTCGGGTCGCGCCGAACCACGAAGAGCTTCACAGCCTCGCCCGACTTCTCGTCCACCACACCGACAGCCGCGCACTCGAGCACGCCCGGGTGCATGCAAACCACCTGCTCGATCTCGTTCGGATACACGTTGAAGCCGCTCACGAGAATCATGTCCTTCTTGCGATCGACGATGCGCACCTGGCCGCGCTCGTTCATGACGCCGATGTCGCCGGACTTGAAGAAGCCATCGGTCGTCATGACGTTGGCCGTCTCCTCGGGCCGGTTCCAGTAGCCGGCCATCACCTGCGGACCGCGAATGCAGATCTCGCCCGGCTCGCCGAACGGCACGTCGTTGCCCATGTCGTCGCGGATCGCGATCTCGGTCGAAGGCACGGGAACGCCGATGGTTCCGGTGAATTCCTTGAGGTCGAGCCGGTTGCTCGTCACGACTGGCGAGGTCTCCGACAGGCCATAGCCTTCCGAGATGGGGCAGCCCGTCACCTTCAGCCACTTTTCCGCGGTCGCCCGCTGCACCGCCATCCCCCCGCCGTTGGAGATCACGAGCTCGGAGAAGTCCAGCCGCGCGAAGTCCGCGTCGTTGGCCAAGGCGTTGAAGAGCGTGTTGACCGCGGGGAACATGTGCACACGGTGCTTGCCCAGCACGCGCACGAGGTTCGGCAGGTCACGCGGATTCGGGATCAGCAGGTTCTTCATCCCCACGCGCGCGCCCATAAAGTAGCACACGGTCAGCGCAAAGATGTGATAGAGCGGCAACGCGCAGACGCAGGTCAGCGGCTTGTCGCCCAGCGTCCTCAGCATGGGCTCGAACCAGGCTTCCGATTGAAGGATGTTGGCGACGACGTTTCGGTGCAGCAACGTCGCGCCCTTGGACACCCCCGTCGTGCCGCCGGTGTATTGCAGGAACGCCACATCGTCGAGCGTGATCGTCGGGCGCTTCAGGCTCATCGAGCTTCCCTGCGCAACGGCCGCATTGAATCGCGTCACGTTGCGGCCATCGTCCAGGGGCAGCGTGAACTCGGGGACCATCTTCTTTACGTGCCGCACGACGAAGTCGATGAGCCGTCCCTTCACGGGGCCGAGCATCTCGCCCATCGAGGCCAGCACGACGTGCTTCACGCCCGTCTTCTCGATCACCTGCGACAGCGTTGTCGCGAAGTTCTCCAGGATCACGATGGCTTCGGCGCCAGAGTCCTTGAGCTGATGCTCGAGTTCGCGCGCGGTGTAGAGCGGATTCACGTTCACCACCACGCAGCCCGCGCGCAGCACCGCCGCGATCGCCACCAGGTACTGCGGCACGTTGGGCATCATGAGCGCCACGCGCGCGCCGCGCTGCAGCCCTCGGCCCTGCAGCCAGGCAGCCAGCGAAGCCGACATGTCGTCCACGTCGCGGAAGCTGATCTGCGTTCCCATGCAGTCGGCCGCGCTGCGCGAGCCGAACTTGCGGAACGATTCTTCGAGCACGTCCACCAGAGACGAATACCCGTCGAGGTCGATCGTGCGTGGGACCGCAGGCGGGTACTGCGTGAACCAGGGCTGGCTGACCTGCATGTCCATGAGCTGCTCCATACGATTTCCCTGTGCGCCGCAGCGCAGCAAACGGAGCATTGTTCGAGGCGCCCCTCGGCAGGGGCTACGGTAATTGCCCTGAGCGGACTTGAATGAACATGCGGCGCCGAATGACCGAACGAAAACCTCTGCACACGCGAGCCGCGCGCGCGCAACGAAACGAACGCCATTCCCGATGCCGCATGAATCGGGGTTTTCGACGGGTCGCAACCCCGCGCCTTGCCACGGTCTCGCGCGCGGTTTGATGCAAGACTTGCGCACGATGAACACGCCCGAGATCTCCAAGCCCGCGCTCGCCAGCGAGTCGCCAGTGCTCACTCGCCGTCGCCTCCTGCAATTGGGCGCAGGCGCTGCAGCCGTGCTCGTGATGGCGGGCGGTGCGGCGGCGCTGTGGCGCTCCGGCTTGCGCGAAGGGCAGCTCACTGCAAGCGGACGCGACGTCTTTCGCGCGATTGCGCTGGGCGTGCTCGACGGCAGCCTGCCACCCGAGGAGCCCGCTCGCACGCGCGCGATCGACGCGCATCTGCAGCGGCTCGATCTCACGCTCGCGGGCCTGAGCAGCACGGCGCAATCTGAGCTGAGCCAGCTGCTCGCGGTGCTGAACCTCGCCGCGGGGCGACGCTTCATCACCACGCTGCCCATGAGCTGGAGCGAAGCCAGCGTGGACGACGTGCAGGTCGCGTTGCGCCACATGCGGCAATCCACGCGCGAGATCACGCTGCAGACCTACCACGCGCTGCGCGACCTCACGAACAGCGCCTACTTCTGCGCGCCCGAGACCTGGGCCGCCCTGGGCTACCCCGGACCCACCGACATTTGATGCCGCACGCAAGATGAGCCGACTCCCCGACCCTTTTCGCGAAGGACTCAGCCGCGGCTGGAAGGTCGCCGGCGGTGACCACGCCGGCGCCACGCCGCTGCCGCAGTCGATCAGCTGCGACGTCGTCATCGTGGGCAGTGGCGCGGGCGCCGGCATCACGGCCGAGATCCTCACGAGCGCAGGCCTGGACGTCGTGATCGTCGAGGAGGGGCCGCTGCGCACGAGCAGCGACTTCCATCAGCTCGAAAGCGAGGCCTACCCCAGCCTCTATCAGGAGAGCGCCGCGCGGCAGACCAAGGACAAGGCCATCACCATCCTGCAGGGGCGATGCGTCGGCGGCTCGACCACGGTCAACTGGACGAGCTCCTTCCGCACGCCCGACGCCACGCTCGCCTTCTGGCGCGACCGCTTCGGGCTCGACTTCGCCACTCCCGCCGCGATGGCCCCCTGGTTCGAGCAGGCCGAGCGCCGCCTCGGCATCGCGCCCTGGACCGTTCCGCCCAACGTGAACAACGAGCTGCTCTCGCGCGGCGCCGAGCGTCTGGGCATTCCCGTGGCGAGCATTCCGCGCAACGTGAAGGGCTGCTGGAACCTGGGCTCCTGCGGCCTGGGCTGCCCCACGAACGCAAAGCAGTCCATGCTCGTGACGACCCTGCCCGTGGCGCTCGAGCGCGGCGCCCGGCTGCTCGTGCGCACGCGAGCGCAGCGCCTGGAGCGCGACGGCACGCGCATCACCGCGCTCGAATGCGTGCCGGTGCGCAACGACGGCAGCGTGGCGGGCTCGCCCGTGCGCATCGTCGCGAAGCACTACGTCGTGGCGGGCGGCGCCATCAATTCGCCGGCACTCCTGATGCGCTCTTCGCTGCCGGACCCGTTCGACCGCCTGGGCAAGCGCACCTTCCTTCACCCGACCGTCATCTCCGCCGCCACGCTCGACCAGCGCGTGGAGGGCTGGGCCGGTGCGCCGCAGTCGATCTACAGCGACCACTTCCTCGGCACGCAGCCCATCGACGGACCCATCGGCTACAAGATCGAGGTGCCGCCGCTGCATCCGGTCATCCTCGCCGGCCTCGCGCCGTCCTATGGCGTGGAGCAGGCCCGCACGCTGGCCGACTTCCCGCGCACGCATGCGCTCATCGCGCTGCTTCGCGACGGCTTCCACAACGAGTCTCAAGGAGGCCAGGTCAAGCTGCGCGGGGATGGCTCACCGGTGCTCGACTACCCGCTCAATTCATTCGTGCTCGAGGGTGCGCGGCGTGCGCTGCTGAGCATGGCGCAGATCCAGTTCGCCGCGGGCGCGCGCAGCGTCATGCCGCTGCACGAACATGCCCGCGCCTGCACCTCCGCCGAGGACGCACGCGCCTTCATCGAGGCCCTGCCCATGAAGCCACTGCTCACACGCGTCGCCAGCGCGCATGTGATGGGCGGATGCGGCATGGCCGGCGCCGACCGGCTCGGCGTCACGCGCCCGGACGGCGTGCATTGGCAGATCGACAACCTGTCGGTGCATGACGGCTCGCTCTTCCCCACGAGCCTTGGCGCGAATCCGCAGCTGTCCATCTACGGTCTCGTGAATCGCCTGGCCACCGGCCTTGCGAAGCGGCTGAGCGGACGCGACGTGCAACTCGCCTGAGATCCCGCCCATGCTCGCGCGGCTTCAGATCCTCTCGATGGGCCTGATGACCGCGATCGCGCTGGGCTGGGCGGGCGTCTGGTGGCACCTCGGCGCGCCACTCGTCGCGCTGTCGGGTGCCGCGGTGGTGGCCACGGCCTTCCTCTGGGTGCTGAGCCTGCAGTTCGTGCTGATGGCGCTCACCAATCGTGCGCACCATGTGCCGCGCGAAGGCGTGGCGATCGTCCTCAAGGCCTGGGCCGTGGAAGTGCTGACCGCGATCTGCGTGTTCGGCTGGCGCCAGCCCTTTCGCAGCCGTGCCGTCGCGGACGTGCCGGGGCGGCCCGGCCAGCGCGGCATCGTCTTCATCCACGGCTACGTGTGCAATCGCGGGATCTGGAACCCATGGCTGCGCTGGTGCGCGCGCGAGGGCGTCCCCTGCACCGCGGTGAACCTCGAGCCGGTGTTCAGCTCGCTCGACGCGTATTCACCGATCGTCGATCGCGCCGTGCGGGAGATGCAAGCCAGCACCGGCCTTGCGCCGCTGATCGTGTGCCACAGCATGGGCGGGCTGGTGGCGCGCCACTGGCTGGCCACCGCGACAGCGGCATCCTCGCGCGCGCATCACATCATCACCATCGGCTCGCCGCACCACGGCACCTGGCTTGCGCGACTGAGCCGGACCATCAACAGCCGGCAGATGCGTCTGCGCAGCCATTGGGTTTCCACGCTCGCCGCGGGCGAGGCGCGCAGGCACGCGCTCTTCACCTGCTTCTACAGCCACTGCGACAACATCGTCTTCCCCGCCGAGGTGGCGACGCTGCGGCAGGCCGACAACCGCCGCGTGCGCGGCGTGGCGCATGTGGCGATGGCCTATCACCCCGAGGTCAGAAACGAAGTCGCGCGCCAATTGGCGCGCGACACGGTTGCCGCCGAGGCGGCTGCGCTCAAGTAAGCCGCGTCCTCAGCTCTTCGCGGCCAGCACGCCGCGGCGCATCTGGTCGAGCTCGATGCTCTCGAACAGCGCCTTGAAGTTGCCTTCGCCGAAGCCCTGGTCGCCCTTGCGCTGGATGAACTCGAAGAAGATCGGACCGAGCTGGTTCTCGGAAAAGATCTGCAGCAGCAGTTCGCCCGGCTTGCCGTCGACGAGGATCTTGCGCTTGTGCAGCTCCGCCACGTTCTCGCCGTGGCCTGGGATGCGCTTGTCGATCAGCTCGTAGTAGGTGTCGATGGTGTCCAGCAGCTTCACGCCGCTGGCGCGCAGCGCGTCGACGGTGGCGTGGAGATCGGTGGCGCCGAGCGCGATGTGCTGGATGCCCTCGCCGCGGTACATGTCCAGGTACTCCTGGATTTGCCCGGCCTTCTCGTTGCCTTCCTCGTTGATGGGGATGCGGATCTTCCCGCAGGGGCTCGTCATCGCCTTGCTCTTCACGCCGGTGACCTGGCCCTCGATGTCGAAGTAGCGCACCTCGCGGAAGTTGAACAGCCGCTCGTAGAAGTCGGCCCACTCGGCCATGCGGCCGCGGTGCACGTTGTGGGTGAGGTGGTCGATGTAGGTCAGGCCATGCCCGAGCGGCGCGAGGGCCTGCGCACCCGACACGCCGGGCAGGGCCTCGAAGTCGACGTCGAAGAAGCTGATGTTGCCGATGTCGCCTTCCTGGGCGCCGTTCTTGCCGCGCCAGCGGTCCACCAGATAGATCAGCGAGTCGCCGATGCCCTTGATGGCCGGGATGTTCAGCTCGCCCGGTCCTGCCTGGCCCGCATAGCCCCAGGCGCCCAGCGAGATGGCGCGCTCGTAGGCCGCCTTCGCGTCCTGCACGCGAAAGGCGATGGCGCAGATGCTCGGGCCGTGCGCGCGCGCGAAGCGCTGCGCGAAGGAGTCGGGCTCGGCGTTGAGGATGAAGTTGATCTCGCCCTGGCGATACAGCACCACGTCCTTGTGGCGGTGGCGGGCGATCTTGCGAAAGCCCATGCGCTCGAAGACCTGACCCATCGCGACCGGGTCCGGCGCCGCGTACTCGATGAACTCGAAGCCGTCGGTGCCCATCGGGTTGTCCCAGGGGGTGAATTGCATGGCGCTGCTCTCTCGGGTCTGGAAAAACGGAAGCATGAGACTGTAGGCGCGCGCCCACGCAGTTTTGCTGCAAGTCAACGCCGATACCGGGGTCGACACGCAGGATCGGAGCAAAATCTCGCCCATGTCTGCAGAAATCGAGCTCGATGCAATCGACCGGCGCATCCTTCGCGCGCTCCAGGCCGACGGCCGGGCGACCTACGACCAGGTCGCCGCGCAGGTGAAGCTGTCCGCGTCGGCCACGCTGCGCCGGGTCAAGCGACTGGAGGAGTCGGGCGTCATCGCGGGCTATGTCGCCGTGGTGCCGCCCGAGCGCGTGGGCTACAGCCTCACCGCCTACATCAACGTGCGGCTCGAAAAGCAGACCGAGACGCACAAGCGCAACCCGATGGACCAATTCAAGGCGGCGGTGCAGAGCTGGCCCGAAGTGGCCGAGTGCGTGTCGCTCACCGGCGAGATGGACTACCTGCTGCGCGTGGTCGTGCGCGACATGGCGCACTACTCGCGCTTCATCATCGACACGCTGCTCAAGCACCCTGCGGTGCAGGACTGCAAGACGAGCTTCGTGCTGGAGCGGGTGAAGGCCGCGAGCTCGACTCCGGTGTAGGACCTACACCCCGAGGTGCCGATGCAGCCGCGCCTCGTCGGCTGCCAGCTCCGCGCTCGTGCCCTGCAGCACCACGCGGCCCTTCTCCAGCACCACGCAGCGATCGGTGTGCGAGAGCACCGCGCGGTAGTTGCGATCGACCACGAGCGTGGCCATGCCGCTCTCGCGGATCGCGCTCACGATGCGCCAGATCTCCGCGACCACCAGCGGCGCCAGGCCCTCCGTGGCCTCGTCCAGCACGATGAGGTCGGGGTTCGTCATCAGCGCGCGACCGATGGCAAGCATCTGCTGCTCGCCGCCCGAGAGTTCATTGCCGCCGTGCCCGAGGCGCTCAGCGAGCCGCGGGAAGCTCGACATCACCCGGTCGTAGTCCCAGTCGCGCTGGCCGCGCACGCCCTCGCGCGCGGCCATCAGCAGGTTCTCGCGCACCGAGAGGTTCGGGAACACGCCGCGACCTTCGGGCACATACGCCAGCCCCATGCGGGCGATGCGGTCGGCGCGTCCCTCGCGGGCATCGGCGAACGCGTCCACGCCCGCCACCGTGATGCGCCCCGCGCTCGGTCGCACGAGCCCGAAGAGGCTGCGGATGAGCGTGGTCTTGCCCATGCCGTTGCGCCCCATGAGGCCCACCGCCTCGCCGCGCCCGATGCGCAGCGACACGCCATGAAGGATGTGGCTCTGGCCGTAGTGGGCGTGCAGGTCCTGCACATCGACCAGCGCTTGCTCGTCCGTGCTCATCTCAATGGGCCTCGCCCAGGTAGGCCGACTGCACCTCGGCGTTCGCGCGCACCTCGCCCGGCGTGCCGCTGGCCAGCACGCGGCCGTTGACCATGACCGTGATGCGCTCGGCCACGCGGAAGACCGCGTCCATGTCGTGCTCCACGAGCATGACCGCATGGCCGCGCTTGAGCGACTGAAGCAGCGCGAGCATGCGCTCGGTCTCCTCCGCGCCCATGCCCGCCAGCGGCTCGTCGAGCAGCAGCACCTTGGGCGCGGTGGCCAGGCACATCGCGATCTCCAGCTGGCGCTTCTGCCCGTGCGACAGCGTGCCCGCGGTGCGATGCGCCACCTCGCGCAGCCCGGCCTGCTCCAGCGCGGCGTCGGCCGCTTCGCCCGTGCGCGTGCAGCCGGCGGCCGGCGTGAGCCAGTCCCACGCGCGCGGCGTGCGCGCCTGCGCCGAGAGCCGGCAGTTCTCCCGCACGCTGAACTCCGCAAAGATGGTGTTGCGCTGATAGCTGCGCCCCAGGCCCGCGAGCGCGCGGCGCGGCTGCGTCCATCGCGTCACGTCCGCGCCGAGCAACTCCACGCGGCCGCCCGTCGGCGCGATCTCGCCCGACAGCACGTTGATGAGCGTGGACTTTCCCGCGCCGTTCGTGCCGATCACCGCGTGCAGCGCACCGCGCTCGAGCTCGAGCGACACCTCGTCCACCGCGCGCAGCCCACCGAAGCGGCGCGACAGCGCCTGCGCGCGCAGCCACACCTCCTTGCCGCCGTCGGGCAGCGCCTCAGTGCTCATTGGTGCACGTGCGGTGGCGCTCATGACGTCCCTCTCCCGCGTGCGCGCCCGAGCGGGGCACGCACGAGCTCGCCCAATCGATGACCCAGGCCGATCAGCCCCCGCGGCAGCGCCGCCACCGCCGCAATGATGGTGAGCCCGAGCAGCAGTTGCCAATGCTTGGCGAAAGCGCCGAACACCGTCTGCGATTGAAAGAACTCCTGCAGCAGCGTGAAGGCGAGGGCGCCGAGCACCGCGCCGCGCAGATGGCCCAGGCCGCCGAGGATGATCATCACCAGCACCGCGCCCGACTGGTGCCAGGCCAGCAGCTCCGGGTTCACGAAGCCGTCCTTCAGCGCGAAGAGGAAGCCCGCCACGCCCGCGAGCATCGCGGCGATCACGAAGGCGCCGAGCTTGTAGCCGAAGGTCGGGAAGCCCGCGGCGCGCATGCGCTGCTCGTTCACGCGGATGCCCGCGAGCGCCCGGCCGAAGCGGCTGCGCGTGAGCGAGGCCAGCCCCGCGAAGCTCAGCACGAGCACCGCGAGCACGAAGTAATAGAAGCTCATGCGCTGGTCGAGATCGAAGGGGCGCCAGCCGAAGATCGAGGCATCGGGCTTGAAGTAGAGGTAGATGCCGTCGCTGCCGCCGCCGAGCGCGGTGTCGTGGAAGACGTAGTACGCCATCTGTGCGAAGGCCAGCGTGACCATGATGAAGTAGACGCCGCGCGTGCGCAGCGACAGCGCGCCCACCACCAGCGCGTACGCGCCCGCCGCAATCACCGAGGCGGGCAGCACCCACCACAGCGACGCGGCCTCGCTCTTGGGCGTGAGCAGCGCCACCGCATAGGCGGAGATCCCGAAGAAGGCCGCATGACCGAGGCTCACGAGGCCGGTCTGCCCGACGATCAGCTCCAGGCTCATCGCGAAGACCGCGAGGATCATGATCTTCACGACGAGGTCGACGTAGAACTCCGCGCCGAACCAGGGGATCGCGGCGAGCGCGGCCAGCGCCAGCGCAATGGGTGTCGCACGCAGGGAAGAGGAGAAGTGCGTCATCGCTCAGGCCGCCTTGAACAGCCCCGCGGGCTTCCACAGAAGAATGAACGCCATGAGCACATAGACGAGCACGCCCGCGGCGGCGGGAAAGAAGACCTTGCCGAAGGTGTCCACGAAGCCCACCAGCAAGGCCGCGAGCAGCGCGCCGCGGATCGAGCCGATGCCGCCGATCACCACCACCACGAAGCACACGATCAGCACCTGGTTGCCCATGCCCGGGTACACCGAGCTCACGGGCGCGGCGATCATCCCCGCGAAGGCCGCGAGCGCCACGCCGGCGGCGAACACCACGCGATAGAGCAGCCGGATGTTCACGCCCAGCGCCTGCACCATCTCGCGGTTCGAGGCGCCTGCGCGAATGCGCATGCCCAGACGCGTGCGCGTCACCACCCACCACAACCCGATCGCCACCAGCACGCACACGGCCGAGATGAACAGCCGATAGACCGGATAGCTCATCACGTCGCCCAGCGGCACGCTGCCGGCGAGCCACTCGGGCGGCGCCACGCCGTGCACGTCGTCGCCCAGCAGGATGCTGCGCAGCTCCTCGAACACGAGGATGAGGCCGTAGGTCATCAGCACCTGCTGCAGGTGCTCGCGCTGGTACAGATAGCTGAAGAACACCCACTCCAGCACATAGCCCAGCAGCACGGACAGCACGAGGCCCGCCGCGAGCGTTGTGAAGAAGCCGCCGCCGATTGCGCGCTCCACCAGGGGCGCCAGCGCATAGGCCATGTAGGCGCCCACCATGTAGAAGCTGCCGTGCGCGAGGTTGATCACGCCCATGATCCCGAAGATCAGCGTGAGGCCGCTGGCCACGAGGAAGAGCAGAAGGCCGTACTGCACGGCGTTCAGGCACTGGATGAGGAAGGTCGTGGCGTCCATGGGCGCTAGTGTGCGCAGGCCCCGCGCCACCGCGTGCGGCGCGGGCGCGGGAGAAGCGTGAAGGCAGAGAGGCGGGACTGGGCGGCCTTACATGCGGCAGCCGCGCGCCGGGTCGGCGAGCGCCTTCGCGGCCACGCCGTTGACCTTGTTCTCGTGGCCTTCCACGCGGCGCAGGTAGATGTCCTGCACCGGGTTGTGCGCCTTGCTCAGCGTGAAGGTGCCGCGCGGGCTGTCGATGCGCGCCTTCTCGATCGCGGCCACCAGCTCGGCGCGCTTGGCGAGGTCGCCCTTCACGGCGGAGAGACCGGCGCCGAGCATCTGCGCCGCGTCGTAGCCCTGCACCGCATAGACGTCGGGCTGCAGCTTGTAGGTCTTGGCGTAGGAGAGTCGGAAGGTGTTGTCGCGCGGCGTGTTGAGGCCGTCCGCGTAGTGCAGCGTGGTGAACATGCCCTGGGCCGCGTCGCCCTGGGCCTCCAGCGTGCCGTCGGTGAGGAAGCCCGGACCGTACAGCGGCATGCTCTTCGCAAGACCGGCGCCGGCGTAGTCCTTGACGAACTTCACCGCGCCGCCGCCGGCGAAGAAGGCGTAGACCGCATCGGGCTTGGCCGCCGCGATCTCGGTAAGCAGCGCCTGGAACTCCACGTTCGGGAAGGGCAGCGTGAGCTGCTTCACCACCTGGCCGCCGTTCTTCTCGAAGGCCTCCTTGAAGCCGTTCACCGACTCCTCGCCCGCGGCGTACTTCCAGGTGATGGTGATGATCTTCTTGTGGCCCTTCTTTGCGGCGACCTCGCCCATCGCATAGGCGGGCTGCCAGTTCGAGAAGGAGCTGCGGAAGATGTTGGGCGCGCACATCGGGCCCGTCACCGCGTCGGCGCCCGCGTTGGGCACGATGAGCAGCGTGTTGCTGTCCTTCGCGGCCTTGGCCATGGCCATGGCCACGCCCGAGTGGACGGTGCCCACGATCACGTCGACGCTGTCGCGCTTGATGAGCTTGTTGACGTTGTCGGTCGCCTTGGAGGGGTCGGACTCGTCGTCCACCTTCACGAACTCGACCTCGCGCCCGGCGAGCTTGCCGCCTTGCTCGTTCACGTAGAGCCGAAAGCCGTTCTCGATGGCATTGCCCAGCGCCGCATAGGTGCCGGTGTAGGGCAGCATGAAGCCGACCTTGACCTTGCCCGGCGTGCCCTGCGCGTGCGCGGCCACGCAGGCGGCCATCGCCGCGGCACCCAGGAAGAAAGTCAGTGGCAAGCGCTTCATCGTCGGTCTCCGGTTTGTGTTGGTGTGGACTGCGTGCCCGCGTGCTGCGAGATGAATCCGATGCTGGCCTCGATCACGGCTGCGGGCTGGTCGCGGTGCGCAGAGTGTCCGCAGGCGCCGAGCTTGAGCAATCGGCAGCTTCCCGCAGCGCCGCCCTCGCGCATGGCGCGCTCGATCGCATCGATCTGCGCCATCGTTCCGTACTCGTCGTCCTCGCCCTGGATGGCGAGCACGGGCCTGGCGATGCGCGCGACCTCGTCCTCAATGTTCCATTCGAGGAAGCGCGGGTCCAGCCAGATGTCGTTCCAGCCCCAGAAGGCGGAGTCGACGTCCTCGTGATGGCGGCCGAGCTTCTCGCGCAGGTCGGTGCTGAGATAGGTCTCGCGCGTGGCCGCAATGCTCTGGACCGACAGCTGCTCGACGAAGAGATGCGGCGCCAACGCGATCACGCCGGAGCACCGCTGCGGGAACGCCGCCGCATGCAGGAGCGCGATGGAGCCTCCGTCGCTGTGTCCGAAGAGCCAGGGGCGCTCGTGCGCGAGACCCAGGCCTTGGAGGAGCGCCGGCAGCACCTCCTGCGCCTGGCGGTGCATGAAGTCGACGTCCCACCGCTCGGCCTGATCGCGCGGGGTGGAGCGGCCATAGCCCGGCCGCGAATACACGAGCGCGCGATAGCCGCCTTGCTGCGCGAGCCGCTCGGGGAAGTCGCGCCACATCGAGATCGAGCCCAGGCCCTCGTGCAGGAAGACGATGAGCGGCGCATCGGCGCGCGTGCGCTCCAGGCCGACGAACTTCGCCTCGATGGTCAGCGGGCGTGCGTCGAGCGTGACCGGGACGAACTCGACCTCGCCGCGCTCAGGCATGGGCCGCGCCCTGGTCGCTGCGGCGGCTCTCGAGCTCGCGCAGGCGGAAGCGCTGGATCTTCCCGGTGGCGGTCTTGGGCAGCTCGGCAATGAACTCGATGCTGCGCGGGTACTTGTGCGGGGCGAGCAGGCTCTTCACGTGCGCCTTGAGCTCCTCGGCCAGACCTTCGGCTGCCTCGCGCCCGGGCCTGAGCACGACGAAGGCCTTGCAGCGCGTGAGGCCGTCGGGGTCGGACACGCCGATCACGGCCGCCTCCAGCACCGCCGCGTGCTTCACGAGCGTGGCCTCGACCTCGAAGGGCGAGACGTACTGGCCGCTCACCTTCAGCATGTCGTCGCTGCGCCCGGCGTAGACGTAGTAGCCCTGCGCGTCGCGCACGTACTTGTCGCCGCTCTTGGTCCAGGCGCCCTGGAAGGTCTCGCGAGACTTCTCGCGGTTGCACCAGTACATGAGCGCGGCGGAAGGCCCGCGGATGTAGAGGTCGCCCACTTCGCCATCGGCCACTTCGTGCCCGTCCTCGCCGCGCAGCGAGAGCTCGTAGCCCGGCACCGTGCGGCCGGTGCTGCCGTAGCGCACGTCGCCGGGCCGGTTGGACAGGAAGATGTGCAGCATCTCCGTCGATCCGATGCCGTCGATGATGTCGCAGCCGAAATGCGCCTTGAAGCGCTCGCCGATGTCGCGCGGCAGGGCCTCGCCGGCCGACGAGCACAGGCGCAGCGCCACCTCCTTGCGCGCGGGCAGCGCGGGGGAGGCCAGCATGCCGGCATAGCCCGTGGGCGCGCCGCAGAACACCGTGGGCCGCTGCTCGACCAGGCGCTTGAAGCAGGCATCGGGCGTGGGCCGCTCGGCCATGAGCACGACGCTGGCGCCCACCGTCAGCGGGAAGGTGAGCGCGTTGCCGAGCCCGTAGGCGAAGAAGAGCTTGGCGGCGGAGAACACGACGTCGCTCTCGCGCAGGCCCAGCACGCCGCGCGCATACAGCTCGGCCGTCCAGTACGGGTTCGCATGCGTGTGCACCGTGCCCTTGGGGCGACCGGTGGAGCCCGAGGAATAAAGCCAGAAGGCGGGCTCGTCCGCGTGGGTGTCGGACGGCTGCGCCATCGGCTCGGCCGCCGAGAGCAGGGCCTCGAAATCGTGCAGGCCGCGCGGCATCGTCTCGGCTGGGCGCGACACCACGACGGTGCGCACCTCGTGCGGCGCCTGCGCCATGGCCTGCTGCAGCGCGGGCAGCAACGCGGCCGAGACGACTGCGGCCTGGGCGCGGCTGTGACCGAGCATGTAGGCGTAGTCGTCAGCCGGCAGCAGGGTGTTCACCGCCACCGGCACCACGCCCGCATACAGCGCGCCGAGGAAGGCCACGGGCCAGTCGCTGCAGTCGTGCATGAGCAGCAGCACGCGCTCCTCGCGCTTCACGCCCATGGTGCGCAGCACCGCCGCGAAGCGCCGCACGCGGTCCTCGAGCGCGCCATAGCTGAGCCGGCCCCGGTCGTCGATGTAAGCGGTGCGATCGCCGTGGCGCGCGTTCAGCGCCAGCAGGTGTTGCGCGAAATTGAAGCGTTGCGGCACAGGCGCGACGCCCGCGGCCATCGACTCGTCTCGGCTCATGTCTGGGCCCTCTCGATGCGCTGCCTCGCACCCGGCCGGCGGCGGCGGGGTTTGACTCCCGTCAACGACTTAGGGGTCGGCAGGTGTTGAATATTTCCTGTCGGTGAACCAAAGTTAGCCGACAAACCCAACAACGTAAAGCAATATAGTGCATGCCCCGGGGAAACCCCAGGCCTGCGGGAGTGAGCGCATGAGTTCTGAGCTTGGCCAAGACGGGCTCGCGTCGTCGGCGCATCGCAATGGCGGACACGGCCATGGCGGCAACGGCGAGCGCGATCCCTTCCTCGTGTCGCTGGGCGAGCGGGTGCGCTCGCTGCGCGCGCGCAAGGGCATGACGCGGCGCGCGCTGGCGCTGGGCTCGGAGGTGTCCGAGCGGCACCTGGCCAATCTGGAGCTCGGCGTGGGCAACGCCTCGATCCTCGTGCTGCGCCAGGTCGCGCAGGCGCTGTCGTGCGAGCTGGCCGAGCTGCTGGGCGACGAGACGACGAATTCGCCCGAGTGGCTGCTGCTGCGCAACCTCCTGCAGGGCCGCAGCGACGAGGAGCTGCGCCGCGCCCGCACCACGCTGGCCGAGCTCTTCGGGCAGGCGCCGGTGGAGTCGCAGCGCATGCGACGCATCGCGCTCGTCGGGCTGCGCGGCGCGGGCAAGTCCACGCTCGGGCACATGCTGGCCGACGGCATGGACGTGCCCTTCATCGAGCTCAACCGCGAAATCGAGCGCGTGGCCGGCTGCAGCCTGACCGAGATCCACAACCTCTACGGCCCCAACGCCTATCGACGCTACGAGCGCCGCGCGCTGGAGGAGTGCATCGAGCGCTACCCCGACGCAGTGATCGCCACGCCCGGGGGCATCGTGTCCGACGCCACCACCTTCAACCTGCTCCTCACGCACTGCTTCACCGTCTGGCTGCAGGCCACTCCCGAGGAGCACATGCAGCGCGTGATCGCGCAGGGCGACCTGCGCCCGATGTCCGGCAACCGCGAAGCCATGGAAGACCTCAAGCGCATCCTCCAGGGGCGCGCCGCGTTCTACGGCAAGGCCGACCTGAGCTTCAGCACCAGCGGGAAGACGCAGACCCAGGCTTATGCGCAACTTCTCGAAGCGCTGCGCCAGCACGAGCTGCGCCTCGCGGCCTGAATCGCTCGCCCGGGTGCATCCTGGTGTGATGCACTAACGTGCATGTGGTTTCTTGACTCTCATCAAACAAGCACTATGATGCATTGACACCCGACGCAATCCTGCGCTCGCTCCAGCCCGGAGGTCCAGCCCGTGAGCACCGCCACCGCATCCGCCGTCCCGTCCACTGCCACCGCCGCGGACGCCGCGGTGGTCGATTTCCGCACCGACCCCTCGCGCTACCGGCACTGGTCGCTGCGCTTCGAGGGGCCCGTCGCCACCCTGGCGATGAACGTGAACGAGGACGCCGGCCTGCGTCCCGGCTACAAGCTCAAGCTCAATTCCTACGACCTTGGAGTCGACATCGAGCTGCGCGACGCGCTCGATCGCATCCGCTTCGAGCACCCGGAAGTGCGCTCGGTGGTGCTCACGAGCGGTCGCGAGCGGGTGTTCTGCTCGGGCGCGAACATCTTCATGCTCGGCCTGTCGAGCCACGCCTGGAAGGTGAACTTCTGCAAGTTCACGAACGAGACCCGCAACGGCATCGAAGACTCCAGCCGCCACGACGGGCTGAAGTTCCTCGCCGCGGTGAACGGCTCCTGCGCCGGCGGCGGCTACGAGCTGGCGCTGGCCTGCGACGAGATCCTGCTGGTCGACGATCGCTCCTCGGCCGTCTCGCTGCCGGAGGTGCCGCTCCTGGGCGTGCTCCCCGGCACCGGCGGGCTCACCCGCGTGACCGACAAGCGTCACGTGCGCCACGACCTCGCCGACATCTTCTGCACCACCAGCGAAGGCGTCCGCGGCCAGCGCGCGAAGGACTGGCGCCTGGTCGACGACATCGCCAAGCCCGCCCAGTTCGCGCAAGCCGTGCAGGAGCGCGCCCTGTCGCTGGCCGGCGGCAGCGACCGCCCGGTGGCCGCGAAGGGCGTGACGCTGCCCGAGGTGCAGCGGCGCATCGATGCGCAGGGCGTGCACTACGAATACGTGGACGTGCTCATCGAGCGCAACCGCCGCTGCGCGAGCTTCGTGCTGAAGGCGCCGAAGGGCCCGCAGCCGAAGAGCGTCGATGAAATCGTCGCGGCCGGCGCGAGCTGGTGGCCGCTGCAGTTCGCGCGCGAGCTGGACGACGCGATCCTGCACATGCGCACGAACGAGCTCGACATCGGCTTGTGGCTGATCCGCAGCGCGGGCGATGCCGCCGCGGTGCTTGCTGCCGACGACGCCGTGCTGCAGCACCGCGAGCACCCGTTCGTGCGCGCGACGCTCGGCGCGCTGCGCCGCACCCTCGCGCGGCTGGACGTGTCCTCGCGCTCGCTCTTCGCGCTCGTCGAGCCGGGCTCGTGCTTCGCGGGCAGCCTGCTGGAGGCCGCGCTCGCCGCCGACCGCATCTACATGTTCGATGGCGCCCACGACGACGCCCCGGCGCCCACGCTCACGCTGGGGGTCATGAACTTCGGCGCGCTGCCGCTCGTCACCGACCAGTCGCGCCTCGCGCGCCGCTTCTACGAGGAAGAGGCGCCGCTGGCCGAGGTGCGCGAAACCATGGGGCAGCCGCTGGACGCCAAGCGCGCCCTGGAGCTCGGCCTCGTGACGAGCGCGCCCGACGACATCGACTGGTCCGACGAAGTGCGCCTGGCCATCGAGGAGCGCGTGGCGCTGTCGCCCGATGCGCTCACCGGCCTGGAGGCGAACCTGCGCTTCAACGGCCCCGAGAACATGGTCACGCGCGTCTTCGGCCGCCTCACCGCCTGGCAGAACTGGATCTTCAACCGCCCCAATGCCTCCGGCGAGCGCGGCGCGCTCAAGGTCTACGGCAGCGGCGAGAAGGCGCAGTTCGACTGGAAGCGCGTCTGAGCCCACACGACACGAACAGCACATCCAACCGGAGTCCCCGATGTCCGCCACGATCGACTACAGCCAGAAGATCCCGAACAACGTCAACCTCTCCGACGACCGCACGCTGCAGCGCGCGCTGGAGCAGTGGCAGCCGAACTTCATCGGCTGGTGGGACGACATGGGCCCCGAGGGCAGCACGAACTACGACGTCTACCTGCGCACGGCCGTGAGCGTCGACCCGCAGGGCTGGGCGCAGTTCGGCCACGTGAAGATGCGCGACTACCGCTGGGGCATCTTCCTGAACCCGGGCGACCCCGAGCGCAGCATCCAGTTCGGCGACCACCGCGGCGAGCGCGCCTGGAGCGACGTGCCCGGCGAGCACCGCGCCAACCTGCGCCGCATCATCGTGACGCAGGGCGACACCGAGCCGGCCTCGGTCGAGCAGCAGCGCCACCTCGGCCTCACGGCGCCCTCGCTGTATGACATGCGCAATCTCTTCCAGATCAACGTGGAGGAGGGCCGCCACCTCTGGGCGATGGTCTACCTGCTGCACAAGCACTTCGGCCGCGACGGTCGCGAGGAAGCCGAGGCGCTGCTCGAGCGGCGCAGCGGAGACGAGAACAACCCGCGCATCCTGGGTGCGTTCAACGAGCGCACGCCCGACTGGCTGAGCTTCTTCATGTTCACCTACTTCACCGACCGCGACGGGAAGTTCCAGCTCTCCGCGCTCGCCGAGAGCGGCTTCGATCCGCTGGCGCGCACCACGCGCTTCATGCTGACCGAGGAGGCGCACCACATGTTCGTGGGCGAAAGTGGCGTCTCGCGCATCCTGCAGCGCACCGCGCAGGTGATGAACGAGCTCAAGACGGACGACGTGGCGAAGCTGCGCGCCGCCGGCGTGATCGACCTGCCCACGATCCAGCGCTACCTCAACTTCCACTACAGCGTCACCATCGATCTCTTCGGCGCCGACCAGTCGAGCAACGCCGCCACCTTCTACAGCTCGGGCCTGAAGGGCCGCTACGAGGAAGGCAAGCGCAGCGACGACCACGTGCTCAAGGGCCAGACCTACAAGGTGCTCGAAGTGCGCGAAGGGCAGCTCGTCGAGAAGGAAGTGCCGATGCTCAACGCCCTCAACGAGGTGCTGCGCGACGACTTCATCAAGGACTCGGTCGCCGGCGTGGAGCGCTGGAACCGCGTGCTGGAGAAGGCCGGGCTGCCGCATCGCCTGAAGGTCCCGCACAAGGCCTTCCATCGCAACATCGGCGCGCTCGCGGGCATCAAGCTCGCGCCCGACGGGCAGGTGGTGAGCGAAGACCAGTGGAAGGCGCGCCAGGACGAATGGCTGCCCACCGCAAGCGACCGCGCGTTCGTCGCCGGCTTGATGGGCCGCGTGGTCGAGCCCGGCAAGTTCGCCCACTGGATCGCGCCGCCGGCCATGGGCATCAACCGCCAGCCGGTCGAGTTCGAGTACGTGCGGTTCAACTGAAGAACGGGCGCGCGCGAGGAAACCGTCATGGACATGGCCGTCGACGTGGTCTTGATCAAGCAGCACCTGATCGACCCCGAGATCTGCATCCGCTGCAACACCTGCGAGGCGACCTGCCCCACCAAGGCCATCACGCACGACGACCGCAACTACGTGGTCGACGTGAACATCTGCAACAGCTGCATGGCGTGCATCTCGCCGTGCCCGACCGGCTCGATCGACAACTGGCGCAGCGTGCCGAAGTCGCGCGCCTACAGCCTCGCCGAGCAGTTCAGCTGGGACGTGCTGCCGCCCGAGCTCACGTCGGAGCAGCTCGCAGCGGTCGGCGCGAAGCTGCCGGACGAGGCCCCCGCCGAAACCGTGGCCGCGCAGGCCACGCAGCACAGCGAAGCCACCGCCGCCATCGACGCCGAGCTGCACGCGCCTTCCTACAACGCTGCAGTGCCGCCGTGGTCGGCCGCGCATGCCTACACCAATCTCTATGCCGTGAAGACGCCGACCACCGCCACGGTCGTGGGCAACTTCAACTGCACCGAAGCCGGCTTCGACAGCGAGACGCACCACATCGTGCTGGACTTCGGCGCCATGCCTTTCCCGGTGCTCGAAGGCCAGTCGATCGGCATCGTGCCCCCGGGCGTGGACGCCAACGGCCGGCCGCACCTGCCGCGCCAGTACTCGGTGGCGAGCCCGCGCAACGGCGAGCGCCCGGGCTACAACAACATTTCGCTCACGGTGAAGCGGGTCACCGAGGACCACCAGGGCAAGCCCGTGCGCGGCGTGTGCTCGAACCACCTGTGCGACCTGCAGGTGGGCGACGCGGTGAAGGTGGTGGGACCTTTCGGCAACACCTTCCTCATGCCGAATCACCCGCGCTCGAACATCGTGATGATCTGCACCGGCACCGGCAGCGCGCCGATGCGCGCCATGACCGAGTGGCGGAGGCGCCTGCGCAAGTCCGGCAAGTTCGAGGGCGGGCGGCTGATGCTCTTCTTCGGCGCGCGCACGCAGCAGGAGCTGCCGTACTTCGGCCCGCTGCAAAGCCTGCCGCGCGACTTCATCGACATCAACCTCGCCTTCTCGCGCACGCCCGGTGCGCCGCGGCGCTACGTGCAGGACCTGATGCGCGAGCGCGCCCAGGATCTCGGGGATCTCCTGGCGAGTCCCGACACCTGCATCTACGTGTGCGGGCTCAAGAGCATGGAAGAGGGCGTGGTGCTGGCAATGAAGGATGTCGCGCAGGCGAAGGGTCTCGATTGGGAGACGCTTGCGTCCTCGCTCAAGCGCGAAGGCCGGCTCCACCTCGAAACCTATTGAGCCGCGCCACGCCGCGCGCGAGACTCGGGGCCGCTTTTTTCAGCCAGGAGTCGAGGCGAATGAACGAGAAGAAGTTGCCCGTGGTGGGCGTGGTGGGCGCGGGCACGATGGGCGCGGGCATTGCGCAGATCGCCGCCGCCGCAGGCCATGAGGTGTGGCTGCTCGACGCGCGCGACGGCGCCGCGGGCGCGGCCATCGCAAAGACCGCCGACGCGCTCGGATCGCTCGTCACCCGCGGCAAGCTCGACGCCGCCGCGCGCGACGCCACCTGCGCACGCCTGCGCGCCGCGTCCACGGTGCAGGACCTCGCCGGCTGCGGCGTGGTGGTCGAGGCCATCGTCGAAGACCTCGACGCCAAGCGCGCACTTTTCGCGAGGCTCGAATCGGTGGTCGGCGAGGACGCCATCCTCGCCACCAACACCTCGTCGATCTCCGTCACCGCCATCGCAAACGGCCTGCGCCGCCCGCAGCGGCTTGCCGGCATGCACTTCTTCAACCCTGTGCCGCTCATGAAGCTGGTGGAGATCGTCAGCGGCCTCGCGACCGATCGCGCGGTGGCCGACACGCTCTTCGCGCTCGCGCAGGCCTGGGGGAAGGTCGCGGTGCATGCGCGATCCACGCCGGGCTTCATCGTGAACCGCATCGCGCGCCCGCTCTATGCCGAGACGCTCGCCCTGCTGCACGAGCAGCGCGCCACGCCCGCGGTCATCGATGCCTGCATGCGCGCCGCGGGGTTTCGCATGGGGCCGTGCGAGCTGATGGACCTCATCGGCCACGACGTGAACTTCGCCGTCACGCAGTCGGTCTTCGCGGCGAACTTCAACGACCGCCGCTTCGTGCCTTCCGCCGTCCAGCAGGAGCTCGTCGACGGCGGGCTGCTCGGCCGCAAGAGCGGGCGCGGCTTTTATGCCTATCAGGACGGCAAGGCGGTGGTCGATCCGCTGCCCGCGGCGCCGGGCGAGACGCCGGTGGGCTCGGCCGTCGTGCACGGACAGAACCGCATCGCCGACCGGCTTGCCGAATCGCTCAAGCGTGTGGGCATGCACGTCACGCGCGCGCACGACGAGGCGCGCACCGGCGTGCGCCTGGGCGCTTTGAGCCTGTGGCTCACCGACGGCGACTGCGCCGGGCACATCGCAGCCCACGAGCGCCACGCGGCGGTGGGCGTCTTCGACCTGCCGCTCGACCCGGGGGGCACCGGGGCGCTGGCGGTCGCCTTCGCGCACACCTGCCCCGACGAGGCGCGCCAGCTCGGCCTGTCGGCGCTCGCCGCCTGCGGCTGGCAGCCGCTGGAGATCTCCGATACGCCCGGCCTCGTGGTGGCGCGCACCATCGCCATGCTGGTGAACGAGGCGGCCGATGCGGTGCAGCAGGGCGTGTGCAGCCCCGAGGCCGCCGACCTCGCCATGAAGCTCGGCACGAACTATCCGGCCGGCCCCTTCGAGTGGCTGCAGGCGCTGGGCGTGCCGCGCGTGCTGCGCCTGCTCGGCACGCTCGCGCGCGACGTCTCGCCCGAGCGCTATCGCGCGAGCCCCTGGCTGCGCGAGCGCGGCTGGGCCGCGGGCTGCGACGACTGAAGGCCTGCCCACCGTGCGCTTCGCCGAATTCCACGCCGGGCAGGTCATCGAGCGCGGCCCGCTCGTGCTGACCGAGGAAGAACTGCTCTCCTTCGCCCGCGCCAACGACCCGCAGTGGTTCCATACCGACCCCGAGCGCGCCAATGCGGGCCGCTGGGGCGGGCTCATCGCCAGCGGCTGGCAGACCTGCGCCATCGCCATGCGGCTCGTGGTGGAGGCCGCGCTCGACGGCTCGGAGTCCTTCGCCTCGCCGGGTCTGGACTACGTGCGCTGGCCGCACCCGGTGCGCGCCGGCGACTCGCTGTCGCTGCGCGCCACGGTGGTGGAGGCACGCCGCTCGCATAGCCAGGGTCGGCTGGGCATCCTGCGCTGGCGCTGGCAGCTGTTCAACCAGCGCGGCATCGAGGTGCTCGACCTCCAGGCGACCAGCCTCTTCGAGTTGTGACGGCCCCTCGTCTTGCGAGTACGCAAGCCGATCCCCCAAGGGGATGTCGCCCGCCCTTGGGGCGGCCCGGCGGGCGGGCTCCAACTTTCCCCTCGCCCGCACTGCCGTGCTGACTCCGACGGGAA
>Ga0105248_10001897_pt1 | contig 23177 bp, 25 predicted proteins | sample KBSS34metaG_FD_81524 | JGI IMG/M metagenome (GOLD analysis project Ga0105248, IMG submission 81524) | Switchgrass rhizosphere microbial communities from Kellogg Biological Station, Michigan, USA - KBS S3-4 metaG | ecosystem: Host-associated > Plants > Roots > Rhizosphere > Soil | place...
GCACCTTCGTGCCGCTCAATCATGTCCCTGGATACGCCGGGATCAGCGCAGGGGGCCTTGCCCTGAGCCTTGCATATCATTTCCTGGGCTGCGTTGCCGCTCATGTAGGTCGGCAGCGCCAGCAGTGCGATTCCCAGAAACACCACCAGGCTGGCCTTCTTAAGGTCGTCGCTCTTTCCGATTAACGCCAGCAGGAACAGCCCGAGCCCGATGATCATGCCGACCGTCGGGAAATGATTCAGTAATAAATGTATGTGGGCCAAATTCATAGATGACTCATTTGGAACTATTAAAAACGCGCGCGAGCCTGCTCGATGCTCGTGATGTGCGAAGTTACTATGCTATCTGGCTGAGCAGACCGAAGGGCTCCATTTGGATCCGTCCGGCTCCTTCTTGAAATGGGTGCTGGTCAGAAACTGCTGCTGAAGGTTCTGAGGATCGTCAACGATGGTGCTGACGATCAGCAGCGTTTCGCCGTCCGGTTCCGTGACCTTATCGATATTCTCGGTGAGGACGGTATTCGCACTGTAGGGAACTCCGTTCTTGCGCAGATAGCCCGGCTTCATGCGAGTCGTCACCAGATGGAGCGAGCCTGGCCGAACGGGTTGTGGTCCTTTGGCAGCCTCGGGGCCGCCCGTGAGTCCAACGCCTCCCCCTGGCAGGCCGAATACACCGCCACGTCCGCCGCGACCCAAGCCTTCCCACGATGCAACCGTATAGCCTTGATAACCTGCGTCACCTGACGTGGGCGGGGTCCCCCCGAAGTGCAGCAGGCGGGTCTGCGTTCCGGCGTCGTAGTCGATCTTTAGAGTGTTATCGTCCTGCCATTCGATGTGCAGCCGTCCGGGAACGCGCATGATCGCGGCTGCTCCGTACGCTTTGCACTGCTCACCGGCGGCTTCGTCCTTGGCCGGATCCCATGCGTTGGCCGCCTGTTTACCCTGGTTGTTCAGAGGAACGCTCGCAGTATCGCCCTTGGCCGGGGTCACCATGCGATACAACCAGTCCTCGGTGACCAGAGATACCCAGTAGCCGGTGATGTCGATGGGCGCCGCCGCGCGAGGAACTGCCGGCGCAGGTGGCGCACCGCCCTTACCTTGCCCGCCTCCCTTACCTTGACCTCCGCCACCTCCGCCCTGTGCGGAGATGAACATCGGTATCGTGAAGGAAATCACCAACGCCATCACGGACAGCCATGGTCTCGTACGAGTAGTCTGTTTCATTCCCTCACCTACGGAGTTGCGTCAAGTGTGAAGCTGTCTAGTTGAACGTCTGGTTGCCGACGGGCCAGGTCCAGCCATCCGACGGCCGGGTGATGGTCCGCATCCGCAGCCGATAGTCCTCCGCATTGCGGCCGGGGCTGCCGGTGACCTTAACCTTGTCGCCGACCTTCAGCGATCCCGTCCGTACGCCTTGTTGGGCGAGCTGTCCGGCAGCTCCCCACTCGATAGACCAACGGATGGGCTCGCCAGTCTTGGGATCTTTCTTGGTGGCGTCCTCAACGTGAACGAAAGAATGAGGATTCCGCACCAGGAACGCCACCAGCGTGCCTTCCACCGTCACCGGCGTGGCGTCTTCCAGATAGGTTCCCGCAAAAGAGTGATGCGCCGAAACCGGCGATCCAATAAGCATGATGCCGACCGTCGCGGTGATCAGCGCGAGCCTCGTTTTCATCAAGATAACCTCCACTTTCCGTATAATCCAACAAACCTTACCACATCGAAGCCTAGCATGAGCCCCCGGTCATTTTTTCGCGGACAGGCTTTTGAATACCGCCTCTACAAACATATCCGTAGTCCAGGGACCCGTGGTCGAGCCGTACCGACCATCGTATTCGAGGGTCGGTTTCGCTGCCTTCACCTGATCCAGGGTCATCCCCTTCTTGATCATGTTCTGGACCCGATCCCGGATGATGGTCACCATGTCGCGATACTCCAGCACATCATGCTCATCGGTGAGCCGGCCACGGCCGGGGATCACGTAGGTTCCGCCTTCTTGCTCGTGCTTGGGAATGGTGATATCCAGCACCACGTTCAGCGCTTTGATCACTCCCTGAATATTGCCGCCCTTGTCCACGTTGATGATCGGGAAACTGTTCATGTTGAAGATATCGCCGGTGGCGATCACGTCGGATCGGCGGAAAAAGACGATGCTGTCGCCGTTGGTATGCGCAGCCGGCTCGAACATGATGATCACCGGTTCTTCGTTAAAAAAGATTTCTTTCTGGCCCTGGAAATAGGTAGTGGTCGGTAAGAGGTCGGCATTTGTGTCGGCCTTGCCTTCGCCGCCCCCGCTCATCGCGCGCAGCACATTTTCGTGCGCGACGATGGTGGCTCCGTTGTCGAGTGCCACCGCGCCCAGATTCCCGCCGATCACCGGCGCGCCGGCGCGGGAAATCTTCGCATTGCCGCCGGTGTGATCCGGATCGGCGCTGGTATTGACGACGTAGCGGATCGGCTTGCTGGTCAGCTTGCGGATCTCGGCCACAATCTTGTCGGAGACTTCTTCGTACTGCGTATCGACCACCAACGCGCCCGAATCGCCGATCTGTACGGCAGTGTTGCCGCCGGGGCCCACGATCATATAGACGTTGCCCTGCACTTTAAGGGTATGGACTTCCGCGTTCGCCAGCGCCGGATTCTGAGGCCGCGGTGCCGGAGGCGCCGGAGCAGCCTGTTTCCCGCCGCCGCCCTTGCCTTTGCCTTGCGCGTGGGCGACATCGGCTGGGGCGAACGTAATCAGCAACGCCGAGGCGGCCAACATCATTGCTACCGAGAGCGCCTGCGGAAGCTTCGATCTCATGGATTGCCTCACTTGGCTGCCTTCATCTTCTTGGTGTATTCCGGGTACATCGTCTCGGCCCCGCCCAACGCTGCATCCACCGGAATCTTATATTTATCCGCGAACTCATGCAGGAACGGATTCTCGCCCGGCATGTAGCTGGGTACTTTGGTCAGGTCCGAGTTCGGCAGTTCCTCGACATACTCGCAAGGCCACAGCCAGTTCCCACCCGAACTATTGTTGAGCACGTAGTCTTCACTCTTGATCAGCGGCTCGGTAAGATACACCGGATCAGTCACTACGCTCACATGCGTCAGGTGATTGTCGTGCCGGATGAAATGCTCCACCAGCGTGATTCGATCGCTGGACGGGATCCCGTTGCGCCGATGCCAGCCCTGCTTGATGTGGGTCGTGTAGACGGTCAGGATGTTGCCTTCCCACTTGCCGGTGGAAAAGCCCATCCAGGTGTGCGCCGCGTACTCCGGCGGATGCGGCCGGCCGTCCATATAAATGGTGCGATTCTGCTCGTAGGTGCTGGTGTATTGCCGGATGGCGATCAAATCCTGGGTTTGCGGATCGCGCTCTTCCCAGATGCGCAGCGCCAGCGGACCGCGATAAATGTACGCCGCGGTATGCACCTGGCATTGGTGCTCGGGCAGTCCCAGACGGTCCGGATCCCAGCTCAAAGCCCACTGCCGGGCAGCCGCGTTGATGGGAATGCCGAGATAATCCACTAACTCAGGACCGGGAATGCGCTCCGGCTGATCCTCCAGATACTGGGGATTCCAGGTGCCGGACAAATCCACCTGAGCGAATGCTGGGGCGGTCATCAGAGCCGAACAAAAAAGAGCAACAGGGCCTAAGATCTTGGCATGGTTCAGGATGCCCACACTACCTCCCAGCGAACGTACCCGAATCGGTCACAGTAACACTACGATTCTATTCTAGTCAAGGCGTCAGACCGGGCCACTTGGATACATGTGTGTCCAAGTTTTGCCGCTGTTTAGCCGCTAGTTTTCGGTTGGAACCCGATCCAGATGGTCGATGACCAGGATCGGCATCGGCTGATCGCGCTTCTCCAGCTTGAGGCACAGGTTCTTCTCCATGAGGAGGTGCCTTACAGTTCGTTAGAAGTGCCGGCAAAGATCGATATCGAGTTCGGCAGGGAGGTTGTCGCCCTCGACGGAATGAGCGTGGCCTGGAGTTCTAGCGATACGGCGAATCAGCTTTTGGATTTCGCCTCCCTCCGATTGAGCTTTGTTCTTAATCCGGATTGAGGGATAGATGATAGCGGCGAGCCAGCCGTCTAGAGGCGCCAGACATCGGAGTTGTCTTGTTCAGCCGAAGCGAGCGATTTGAAGTACGTGTCAATGCGCGCATCAGTTGTCCTCCGAGGATCGATCATTCGGGGATGCTTATCGTTAGAAACGCCAGCAATAATTCGCCATTCCGATTCGTCATAAAGGCCATACTTCGTTCGTCGATCCGTGTGGGGATCCATCGGCTTGAAGAACTGAAGGAGGCGCTTATCAGTTAGGTCTCTTGAGCAGTTGTCAAGAAAGACATCCCCATCTACTCTAGGTTGGAATTAGACCACAGGCCTTCCGCCGCGACGGAAGAGGTATGGTCGCTTCACTGCAACTCCTAGGTGGCCATATTTGATGGCGTGTGTTCGGGATTGGGATAGCTTTAACTCGGTGAAGCAGAGGCAATCAGCTTCAGGAACGTCGATATCTCCTGGCAGACGGAAAGCATCTTGTTTCGTTACCCAAAGGCCGAATTCCAGGATGTTACGGAGTCTGCCAATGTAGGCGTGGTCAACGGCTTCCGGTCTCTCACTGGGATCTTGCTCGTACCAGCGCGGATGTTCCGCGTCGACATCTTTGCCGGTCCAGTGCACAAGAAGGTCAGAATGTATTGAAAAGTCGGATGGCATTTGGGTGGTTTTGGTAGTAGGTTTCTCTCCCGTCGTCCTATCTTTCTAGGTTCACTTTTGCTACAGAATCGCGACGTCTGCCTCTATTCCGGCTTCAGAATGACGACACCCAGGGGCGGTAGGGTCACTCGTCCGCGCGCCGGCTGGCCATGCGAAGGAATGTCTTCGGACATTACGCAGCCAGCGTTACCGACACTGCCGCCGCCGAACATCTCAGCGTCACTATTGAAAATCTCGCGATACCGGCCGTGGCGAGGCAGACCAATCTGATACAGCTCGCGCGGCACCGGAGTGAAGTTGCAGCAGAACACCAGGAAATCGTCGCGATTCTGCGCGTACCTTGCGAAGCAGATCACGCTGGCTTCGGCATCGCGAAAATCGATCCACTCAAACCCGCGAAACTCATCGTCCACCTGGTACAGTGCAGGTTCCTGGCGATACAAACGGTTCAGCGTGCGCACCATCGTCTGAAGCTTGTGGTGGACCGGAAACTGCAGCAGCCACCACGGCAAGCCCTCATCGTGATTCCATTCCGAGGGCTGCCCGAACTCGGTGCCCATGAACAGCAGTTTCTTCCCGGGGTGGCCAAACATGTAAGCCAGAAACGCCCGCACGTTGGCGAACTTCTGCCACTCGTCTCCCGGCATTTTCGAAATCAGTGAACCCTTGCCGTGCACCACCTCGTCGTGCGAAATCGGCAGCACGAAGTTTTCGGTGAAGGCGTACAGCATGCTGAAGGTGATGTTGTGCTGATGGAACTTGCGGAAGACCGGCTCCTTCGAAAAGTACTCCAGCGTGTCGTGCATCCAGCCCATATTCCACTTCATGGTGAAGCCGAGACCATTGAGGTAGGTGGGTCTGGAAACACCCGGCCACGCTGTGGACTCCTCGGCCATGGTGACGGCGCCGGGGACCTGGTGCGCCAGCTCATTGAAGCGCTTCAGAAAATCGATGGCTTCCAGATTTTCGCGGCCCCCGAAACGGTTGGGGATCCACTCGCCTGCATTGCGCGAATAATCCAGGTACAACATGGACGCGACGGCATCAACGCGCAGGCCGTCGATATGGAACTCCTTCAGCCAGTACAGCGCGTTCGAGAGCAGGAACTCGCGAACCTCATTGCGCCCGTAGTTGAAAATCAGCGTGCCCCAATCGCGATGCTCGCCCAGGCGGGGGTCCTCGTGCTCGTAAAGCGCCGTACCGTCGAAGCGGGCAAGACCATGCGGATCGCGCGGAAAATGTCCTGGCACCCAATCGAGCAGGATCGCCAGCCCAGCTTGGTGACATCGATCGATGAAGTAGCGGAAATCGTCAGGCGTGCCAAACCGCGACGTGGGAGCGAAGAATCCGATTACCTGGTAGCCCCACGATCCAGAGAACGGATGCTCCATGACGGGAAGGAGTTCCAAGTGCGTGAAACCGTTCTCAATCGCATAGGCCGGAAGCTTGTCGGCCAGCTCACGATAGGTCAGCCACTCGTTCAAAGGACCGCGCAGCCAGGATTCCAGATGCACTTCGTAGATCGAGACCGGCTCCCGCAGCCAGTTCCGCGCAGCTCGATGCTCCATCCATGCTGCGTCGTTCCATTCATAATTCGAAAGCGGCCACACGATGGAGGCGGTCTTGGGCGGCACCTCCGCGAAGAAACCGTATGGATCGCTGTGATCCTGCTCGCGGCCGTCGGGCGTGAGGATGGAATACTTGTAGTGCGCGCCCACTCCCAGGCCAGGCAGAAAGATTTCCCAGATGCCGCCGTCGCGGAGACGCATGGGATGCCGCGTGCGATCCCAACCATTGTGATCGCCGGTAACGCTCACCACCTCGGCGTTGGGAGCCCACACCGCGAAGCGCACGCCTGGGACGCCTTCGCAAACGGCCGCGTGCGCGCCGAGCGTTCCATAGCTTTCGTAATTCGTGCCCTCGCCATGCAGGTGCAATTCGAACGAAGTCAGCAGGGGAGGGAAGCGATAGGGATCGTCGATTTCCTGCACTTCACCCGAGTGGAGCGTGATGCGGAGGCGGTAATCCGTCGCTTCAGTCTTGGCGATGAACAACCCAGCCGGAGCGCGCTTCATCGGAATGACGTCCGCACCGGCGAGCACTTCGGCGTCCTGCGCCTGCGGAAGCCACGCCCGGATCTGCCCTTTATGAGGTCCCAGGAAAGAGAATGGATCGCGATGACGGCCCTCTACAATGAGCTCAGGCTGGGCCGCGGGCATTTATCATAAGTCCTGGCCGCTATTATTACAGGAATGACGCGGGCCGAACTTCACCTTCATCTGGAAGGAGCTATCGAGCCGGAAACATTGAAGGAACTGGATCCGGCGCTAACAGACGAGGAGATCCGCTCGGCACACTCTTATACCGATTTCGCCGGCTTCATCCAAAGCTACGTCTGGGTCAATCGCAAGCTGCGCGGTCCGGCGGATTACGCGCTCGTGGCACGCGGGCTGTTCGAGCGTCTGGCCGCGCAAAACATCTCCTACGCCGAAGTTACTCTGTCCGCCGGCGTGATTCTGTGGAAAAAACAGGATCTTAACGCGATCTTCGATGTGCTGGCCGGCGAAGCCACCCGGAGTCCCATTCCGATTCGCTGGATTGTGGACGCTGTCCGCCAGTTCGGAGCCGAAGCCGCCGAGCCCGTCTTCGATTTCGCCGCGGAACGAATGTGCGACGGAGTGGTCGGGATCGGCATAGGAGGCTTTGAAGCTGAGGGACCCGCTCTCTGGTTTCGCGATCTGTACGCTAAGGCTCGCGATCGTGGACTGCGGCTTACGTGTCACGCCGGAGAGACAACCGGCGCGCAAAGCGTCTGGGATGCGATCGAGATTGGAGCGGAACGAATCGGCCACGGCATCCGCGCGATCCACGATGCGAAGCTGCTGGCGCATCTTCGGGATCACAATATTCCGCTCGAAATCTGCATTAGCAGTAATGTGCGTACGGGCGCGGTGGCGTCGCTGGCGGAGCATCCGGTGCGGAAGTTATTTGATGCAGGCGTGCCGATTATCCTGAACACCGACGATCCGGCTCTGTTCGAATGCACTCTGGATTCCGAGTACGAACTGGCTCAGCACGTTTTCGGATTCACGCCACAAGAACTAACCGCGATCGCGGGCAACAGCCTGAAGTATGCCTTCAGCGCTGCGACATCTTTTGGTCCTGTAAAGCCTTGACGGTCGCTTCGAGCTCCGCTACTCGCCGGGCGAGTTCATCGACTAGTTGCCCCTGGGGATCGGGAAGATTGCCATGCTCCAGCGCGTCGGTTGGATCCAGATTGCCGACGACGCGTCCTGGAATCCCGACCACCGTAGACCGATCCGGCACAGGTCGCACCACGACGGAGCCCGCGCCAACCTTCGAGAAATCGCCGATGCGGATGTTTCCCAGAATCTTCGCGCCCGTGCCGACGACCACTCCGTTGCCCAACGTCGGGTGACGCTTGCCTGTCACCTTGCCGGTGCCGCCGAGTGTGACGCCCTGGTAGAGCAGCACATCGTCGCCGATCTCGGTGGTCTCGCCGATCACTACACCCATACCGTGGTCGATGAAGAACCGGCGTCCGATTTTCGCGCCGGGGTGAATCTCGATGCCCGTCAGGGTGCGCGAAAACTGGCTGACGATTCGAGCGCAGGTAAACCAACCGGCGCTATACAAGTGATGTGCCGCGCGGTGGAGCAGTACCGAATGAAGGCCGGGGTAGCACAGCAGGATCTCGATCACGCTGCGCGCCGCCGGATCGCGCCGGAACACCGTGTCGATCTGTTCGCGGACGGTTCGGAACATCAACCGTATTATCCTGGAGTTTGTGCAAATAACGTTAGCGGCAAGCATCTCTATCCTGGCGCTCGTCCTGGCAGGGTGTTCCAGTCCCGCCCCGACCTCCGCAGGGAAGCAGCCCGCGGTCCAAATCACCGGACCGGCCACCACTTCCAACAAACATCCATTGGCCAAGTACATCGAGCTGGCAGGCTTTCGCTTGTCCGAGTCGAAACCGGGACAACTGGAGGTAAAGTTCGTCGCCGTGAATCATTCGGAAGCCGAACTGGGCGATCTTGGAGTGAACATCCAGCTTCAGACAACGGCTGCCAAAGCCGGGGATCCGCCGGTAGCGCAATTCCAGGCCACCATCCCGGCACTCTCGCCGCTCGAAATCCACGACGTCAGCGCGAAGGTGTCCACCAAGATGCGCATCTACGAACTTCCGGACTGGCAGTTCTTGCGGGCCGAGTTCGAGATCACATCTCCAGCGCCGTGACCGAACGTCTCTACTATCACGACTGCTATCTCCGCGAGTTCAAAGCGAAGGTTGTTGACAGCTCTGACGGGGGGCGCCGCGTGTATCTTGATCGGACTGCGTTCTATCCGACTTCCGGCGGGCAGCCATTCGACCTCGGGACCCTTGCGGGCGTAGCCGTTCGCGAAGTGATCGATGAAGACGACCGCATCGGGCATCTTCTGGAGGCGCCTCTCGGCGCCGCGACAGAGACAGAAGGCGTGATCGATTGGAGTCGACGCTACGACCACATGCAGCAGCATACCGGACAGCACCTCCTCTCGGCCGTCCTGGAAGAGTTGTTCCAGATCCGCACGGTCAGTTTTCACCTGGGCTCCGAAGTCTCGACCATCGATGTCGAGGCGCCTGCGCTTACGGCGGGGCAACTGGAGCGGGTCGAAGATCGCTGTGCGCAGATCATCGCAGAAGCGCGGCCGGTCCAGATTACGTTCGAGGACGCTGCAAGCGATCTTGAGCTTCGTAAAGCGTCCACCCGCACAGGCACGCTGCGGATCGTCAGCATCGATAACCTCGACCGCAGCGCTTGCGGTGGGACGCATGTGAGAACAGCGGCGGAGATCGGCTCGATTCTAACAGGCAAGCTCGAAAAGATCCGCGGAATCACCCGGGTCGAATTTGTCTGCGGGAAGCGCGCGCTACGCCGCGCGCAAGCCGACAACCGTCTGGTCGCGTCCATCGGCCGGGCGTTATCCGTTCCGCCCGAACAGACACCCCAGCTACTGGCAGCCTTGATCGAAAAGAACAAATCGCTTGAAAAGACCGGCCAGCGTCTGGCGACCGAGCTTGCGCGGCGGGAAGGGCAGGATCTCTACGCAGCCACCGCGCCCGGTGCCGATGGAGTTCGCATCACCACCCAGCGCGGATTGATTGACGACGCCATGCGCGCCCGCGCCCAAGCCTTCGTGGCCGGTCAAAAGTCGGTATTTCTGGCGGTGTGCGATCAGCCGCCATCGCTATTGCTGGCCGCTTCCGCCGATTCGGGCATCCACGCGGGAGACCGGATCAAGGCCGCTGTAACGGTCTCGGGAGGCCGCGGGGGAGGGAATCAGCAGCTGGCGCAAGGCAGTGTTCCGGATGCCGCGGCGCTCGCCCAAGCGGAGGCTTTGCTACGCTGAAGTTTATGGCTGAAAACATCCGCCGCTTCCAGGCCGGTCCCGATCCTTTTGGTCGCGTCTGGGAAGTGGAGTTCCGCTGGCTCCAGACCGGCATCTCGATTCGTCACGCCGACACCGTGGACGTCAAGTTTGTCATGTGGACGGAAGGCGAAGACAAGCAGGAGCGGGTCATCGCCCTGCCGCATCCGTTCTTGCTGACGCTCAGCAGCGAGACCGGCCACGCGCTTACCGATTCCTGGTGTACTCGTTTGGCTGCACGCCATTTGCGGTACATGGTCGAATCCGGTGAAGATCTGGAGAAAACGCTGGTGACACTGTCGCTTCCATCTCTGCAGCGCGCGGCTGGGAGCCTGCAGCCCGTCTGACAGCATCCAACCTGACGCGGGCGTTCCCCAAACGACGCCTTGCGTGGTAAAACAAAATTCTGGAGTCGCATGATAAAACCGGCACATCAGGAGCATGACGTGCAAGCGCCATTGAAGGGGGACCGGAAATGATCCACTGCCCGCTGTGTAATGCAGACATTGATGTCGAAGAGGACGAACTGGACGAAGGGGATTCTCTCATCTGCGAAGAATGCGGCAAGAACCTGAATGTCAGCAGCGTGTCGCCGTTGGAGCTTAAGCCTGACACCGACGACGACATCGATGATGACGACGATGACGACGATGATGCCGACGACTACGACGAAGACGATGACGACGAAGACGAGGATGAGGACGACGAAGATTAAGTCGGCCATTCTGGCTGCCATACTGACCGCTTCGTGGTGCGGGAAACTGCCGGCACAAGCAAACAAGCAGAAAGGCGAGACAGCCGTGATCGCCGGTACGGTCTTCCGCGATCCGGGATTCGCTCAAGGCGGCGCAGTGGTGGTTCTGGCGCTTAAGAGCAATCCCACGAAGAAACTACAGGAGCAAACTACTGCGTCGAGGGGTGAATTCAGCTTCCGGATACCCCCCGGCCCCCAGTCGTACGTCGTAAGCGCTACATTAAAAGGGTTTCAGACTGCCCGCCAAGAATTTGAAATTCAAGGCCTGGAGCAGATAAATGCAACTCTGTTGCTGGTTCCGGAATCCAAAAAGGCGAGGTGAGTCGTTATGCAACGCGTTCCACGCACGATACTGGCGGCGGTTTTAGCGCTCGCATGCGTCAGCCTGCTGCCCGGGCAGGGCAAGAAGGACAAGGAAGATCCCACCGTTCGGAGCCTGCAGGGGCAAGTAGTGGATCCCGACGATAAACCAGCAGTAGGGGCTGTTGTGCAGTTGAAAGACACCCGCACGCTGCAGGTTCGTTCATTCATCACGCAGGACAATGGCGAATACCGCTTTTCGGGCTTACGGGCCGACACCGATTATGAGGTGAAAGCGGACTTCAACGGCATGACCAGCGACAATAAGCGGCTGAGTAATTTCGACAGCCGCAAAATCGCGACGGTCAACATCAAGCTGAACAGGAAATAATCTGTCCCTGCGGCAGCTAGCTCTCGGGGCTCTTTCGTCGGCCGCGCTGTTCTCCCAAAGCATCGTCTTCCAGCACGCGACCGTCATAGACGCGACCGGCGCCGAACCTCGCGTAGATGTCTCGGTTGCCATAGCAGACGGCCGAATCACCAGCATCGCGAAGAATACCCAGCCGGCTCCCGGCGCCCGGGTCATCGACGCCACGGGCAAGTTTCTGATTCCGGGCCTGTGGGATATGCATGTCCACTTGGATGCTTCGGGCAGCGCTCTGCCTGTACTGGTGGCGAACGGGATCACCGGCATCCGCGAGATGTACTCGGGAATTCCGATCGCGACGCTGGCGTCTTGGCGGACGCGGCCGGATGTTCCGCGCATGGTTATCGCCGGGTTCCTGGATGGACCTCTCCTGCGAACTGCTGGTCCCCTGCCGCCGGATGCTTATGCCGTGGGAAACGCCGAAGAAGCTCGGGCCGCCGTCACATCGCTGGCTGCCTCCGGTGCCGATTTCCTGAAAGTTTACAACAGCCTGCCGCGGGAGGCGTACTTCGCAATCGCGCAGGAATCGAAACGGCTGGGCATTCCGTTGGCCGGGCACGTACCGGAAGCCGTGAGCCCAGCGGAGGCTTCGGAAGCCGGCCAGCGCAGCCAGGAGCACCTGATCAACATCCTGCTGGCCTGTTCCACGCGCGAAGCCGAGCTACGTCGGGATCGCAACGCGACCATGAATGATCCGGAGATTTCGGGTTACGATCGCATGCTCCAACTGGGGTTTCCGAATCCTGAAGGCTTGTTCGACACTTATGACGAATCCAGAGCGGCTGCGCTGTTCAAGACCTTCGTGAAGAACAGCACCTGGCACACGCCGACTCTGGCGGAGCTCCACGGATTTCTTACGGACCCGCAACGCGCACGGCGGATGCCTTACATGCAGAGCCTTTCGCCGGAGGAGTTCGACATGTGGATCCAGCGCATCGCCGTCCTGCTGGACCGCCACAAGAAACTAGTAGGCGATATGCGTCGCGCGGGCGTCGAATTTCTCGCGGGAACCGACATGGGACCCAGCACCCCCGTGGTCCCGGGCGCGGGATTGCATGACGAGCTGGAGCTGCTGGTGCAGGCAGGCTTGACGCCCATGGAAGCGCTGCAGTCGGCGACGCGCAATCCGGCACGCTTTCTCGGCAAGCTCGCCGATATGGGCACGATCGAACCGGGCAAGCTCGCCGATCTGGTGCTGCTGAATGCAAATCCGCTGGAGGATATCCGCAACACGCGGAAGATTCGATTGGTGGTCCTGAGAGGACGAATTATCTAGCCAGTAGACCGACACTGGTCACGATCACTGCTAGTTCGCGTTTTTCAATCTGGCCGGGAGGAATCGTTTTGTCGGTAGAAAAGTCGATGGTGACGCTGTCACTTCTGAGAAACTCGGCCGGCACATCAACCGCATAGACGTAGTTTCCTGCTTCGGTGAATTTCTGCGGCGTCAGGCGGGCGCCTCCGGCCGAAGCAGTCAGCGTGATGGAGTTGAGAGTTTTAATCACGACGTCTGGAATACTCAGCTTTAGCTCTAGCTTCGCGCCGCTCTCACCTGCTCCCGCGGGCGGCTTCAATTCCGCGCTGAACTTGCCTGCAGTCCAACGCCACGTGTTGTCTTCAAGGGGATAGAATCCGCTGACCAACTGAGCGCTGGTTTTGGGATCGTCCACCTGGACGACGCTCACCAGATCGGCTGCGGCCGGCGCGGGTTTCGGAGCACGCTTGCACGAGGTTGCGGGGGCGGTTGCGATGATTAGGCCGATCGCCACCGTGATGGTCAATCGCCGCATCGCTCTACTTGAACCAGGCAACTGTAAAACGTGGGGCCGCCGCCGAGATCGGTAAGCCGATCGGAAGTTAGAGCATTGATATTGCGCCGGTCCGCCGACTTTTTCAGCCAGCGCGTCGACGGAGACCGCGCCACTCCCGGACGCACCACGCCGTCGATCTCGGCATGGAGCAGCACGCTGCCGCGATCGTTGAAGACCCGCACGCGGTCTCCGTTGCGGATCGACCGGGGCCCTGCGTCCGCCGGATGAAGATGCAGGATGGCAGTCTCTTTATCGACACCGGCGCGATTGCCGAAGGTCGAGTTCATGCTGTCGTCGTTCTTGGATGAAATCAACTCCAAAGGATACTTGCTTCGGAGCGCATCGTTGCCGAATCGCGATTCCACCGGCGGTGCATAGTCGAGGTCTTCAGCGCCAAATTCGCATTTACCCGAAGCCGTGCCGAATCCCCCTTCCGCGAACGGCAAGAAAGTCTTCGGCAAGTTTAGCCGAACGAAGTGTTCGCGCTCCAAACGCTCCAGCGTGATTCCCTTCAGGAACGGATGATCGGAGTCCAGCAGCGTCCGGATCATGTCGTCTTCGGTGTCGCGGAAACACGCATCATCGAAGCCCATCCGCAGCGCCATTGCGCGGAAAGTCTCCACGTTCGATCGGGCCTCGCCAGGAGCGGGCACCGCGGCCCGCGCCAGCGGCATATGGTAATGCCCGTACGCGAAGTAGATATCGGTGTGCTCTAGGAACGTCGTGGCCGGCAGCAGGATATCGGCGTAGTCGGCCGTATCGGTTTGGAACTGTTCCAGCACCACGGTGAACAGGTCTTCGCGCCGCAGCCCGCGCAGAACCGTGCTCTGATCCGGCGCGATGGCAGCAGGATTCGAGTTGTACACCACCATAGCTTTCACCGGTGGCCGGTCCAGCTCCGTAAGCGCCTGGCCCAGCAGGCTCATGTTCACAACGCGAGCCTCTCGGCCCAGTGGCGACCGGTGTTGCAGTTCGGGCATCTCGAGTCCCACGCGATTGAACTGAAACGCCTGCGATGTTGAGAGCTGCAAGCCGCCGCCGGGTTCGCGCCAGGATCCGATCAAAGCCGGAAGACCAGCGATGGCCCGCACTGCAGCTCCACCCTGCTCGCTCCGCTGCACGCCGTAGTTCACTCGAATCGCCGCCGGACGAGTGGTCGCGTAATCGCGGGCGAGTTGGACGATTTCGGCCGGCGCCAGGCCCGTGAGTGTCGCCACGCGCTCCGGCGAATACGCTGCTGCTCGTTGACGAAGCGCCTCAAAGCCGTTGGTGTAGCGACCGACGTAATCGGCGTCATACAACTTTTCGACAATGATCACGTGCATCAGTCCCAGTGCCAGCGCCAGATCGCTGCCGGGATGAAGCGCCAAGTGCTGGTCAGCCAGCGCCGCAGTGCGCGTGCGGATAGGATCGATCACCACCAGCTTCGCGCCATTGCGGCGGGCTTCCACGATGAACGGCCACAAGTGAATATTTGCCCCGTGAATGTTGGCGCCCCACGCGATGATCAGCTTGGACAGACGAAACTGCTCAGGCTCCGTCGCGTAGCGCAGCCCGTTGGCCGCAGTCAGCCCCGCCGCGCCGGCCGTTGCGCAAATGGTTCGATCCAAGCGCGACGCTCCCAGCCGATGGAAGAATCGCCGGTCCATGCCGGCTCCATTCAACATCCCGAGCGTGCCGCCGTAGCTGTAGGGCAGAATGGATTCGGGTCCGAATTCGCGTGAAATGTCGCCTAGCCGTGCTGCGATTGTATCGAGCGCTTCATCCCAGGAGATCCGTTCGAAGCGGCCTTCGCCTTTCGCGCCCACGCGTTTTTGCGGATAGAGCAGACGTTCGGGCGAGTATTCGCGCTCCAGGTACTGCGCTACCTTGCCGCAGAGAAATCCTTGCGTGACGGGATGGTTGGGATCGCCCCGCAGCCGGGTGGCGCGGCCGTCCTCCACCTGAACCAGCATGGAGCAGCAATCCGGGCAGTCCAAAGCACAGACTGAGTGGACGGTATCCATACCTCAGAATAGCGCTGATTTCTAGGGGAGATTCGACCGCAGGAAATCCGCCAGCCGATAACCGGAGAGCACCAGCCGGCGTTCGGCGACATGTTGCGCAGCGGCATGGTAGCCGCGGGGCAGGGGAACGCCGTGATCCTTATCGACGCCGCTCTTGATCTTTCCTTTGCGATACACCGTCGAAATCGCCAGCTTGAAACTTTCCTGCGTCCAGGCCTCGAAGTGCGGCTCAGCGAGTTCGCGCAAAGTCAGCCGCGGATGCCTGGTTTCGAGAGTTTGCGCAAGAGCGCTGGCCGCCGGGTAGTGGTCATCAGTCAGCATGATGCCGTCCCAGTAGGCGTGCAGATTCTCGGTCTTCGTGCTGGTGGCATCGGCTTTGACGAAGATGAGATTTCCGCCTCGATCGCCGTCGGGAAAACGCTTGGTGAACATGGAAACGGCGTGAAGCGGCTGGTGCGAATCGCCCATCAGGTGGAAGATCCAGCACAGCGCGATGGCCTTCTGATCATCCGGCGCCGCGCTTTGGACGATCTGGACGTTGTTCTGAAACGCCGCAACCATGTTCTCCGCTTCGGGAGCAGGTGCGAGAACCGAGGCAGGCTGGCCGGGCGGCTTGAACGGATAGTCGATGTAGTGCCACTTGGGGTGATCGAATGCGGTGTCACCGCGGACGTCATCGGGCCAGCGGGCGGCCAGCATGAACAGGAATCGCTCCTGATCTTGCGGATTCATCCCGGCGAGCTGAGGCTTCCAGCGCGATTCGTATTGGGGATGCTGCTGAAGGATTGCGATGACGCGGGTCACAGTGCCGGGAGCCAGGCGGTGCAGCTCGTCGTAGGCCATCGCGGCCATGGTCATGTGCCCGGCCCGATTCCAGGCCACGCCGGGCAGGGCGGCCGCCAATGCCAGGCCGATGGCGATCAGCAACTTTTTGGGCATCGGACCTATTCTTACACGAAGATACCTGTTGACGTTTCCCTTTTGTTCGCCTAAAATGGGCCCATGGCTCTCACCAAACGCCAGAAGGAATTCCTGGATTTTCTAGCGGGCTTCCTGGAAAAGAATGGCTACTGCCCGAGCTATGAAGAGATCGCCGACGGCTTAAGCCTGGCGTCACTGGCCACAGTGCACAAGCATATCCTGGCACTCGAAACCAAGCATTACTTAAAGCGCGGCTTTAATCAGAGTCGCTCGCTGGAGATCGCCACAAAATACTACGATGAGCAGCGCCAGCATCGTCAGGCTCCGGCGTCGTTCGAAATTCCGCTGCTGGGCCGCATCGCTGCGGGAATGCCTGTGGAGTCGGTGGCCGGAAACGATACCGTTAGCTTTGCCGATTTCACTTCCGATCCGAACACCTATGCGTTGCAAGTCCGCGGCGAGTCGATGGTAGAAGATCACATCTGCGATGGCGACTACGTACTGATTGAGCGTGCTCAGACGGCGCGGGATGGCGAGATCGTGGTGGCGCTGGTCGACAATATGGAGACCACTCTCAAGCGGTTCTACAAGGAGCCTGGCGATCGGGTGCGCCTGCAACCCGCCAATGCCGCCATGCAGCCCATCTATGTTCCGGCGTCTTCGGTCGCGATTCAGGGCAAAGTTCTCGCAGTGCTGCGGAGATACTGAGCTCGAGAGCGTTTAGCGTTCTTCCAGGTGTTTCAGCCTGGCGTCCAGTACTTCTTCCACGCGATGAAGCTCGGACCGCCACATGTCCTTCATGTCATCGAAACGACTGTCCACCCGGTCGAAGCGGCGATCAACTTCGTTAAAGCGGCGATCGACATCATTGAAACGAGCTTCCATGTAATGCCGAAGATCGCCCAAACGGGCGTTATTGATCAAGATCCCTATCAGGACCGTGATCATGGTCGGCGCGGAAGCCAAGGCTATCGCGAGGAGCTGAGAATCAGTCATGCGACCTAGTCCTAGGATAGCGGGTTTACTCTCAGGGAATTTTCGTTCCCGCGCTACCGGATGCTAGTCTGATGTTTCATGGCGCAGCCGCGGGAACCGTTGAAAACCACGCCGTTGAATGCGATTCATCGCCGGCTGGGCGCCAAGATGATCGATTTCGGCGGGTGGGATATGCCCGTCCAGTACGCCAGCCTGCTCGAAGAACATCATGCCGTACGACAGCGTGTCGGATTGTTCGACGTCAGCCACATGGGCGAAATCGAGATCCGCGGCTTTCAGGCGCTCGATCTGGTGAATTACGTTACCACCAATGACGCCGCGAACCTTCAATCGGGCCAAGCCCAATACTCCGGACTGCTCTACGAGCACGGCGGATTCGTCGACGACATTCTGGTCCATAAAATCGCCGCAGACCACTACTTTTTGTGCGTGAACGCGTCTAACCAGGACAAGGACTATGCGCACATCGCCGCGCACAACCGTTTCGAAGCCACGGTCGAAAACGCGGGAGTACGCTACGCTCAGCTCGCCATTCAGGGACCGCGCGCGCTGGACACTCTGCAGAAGCTGGCGGCGATTGCGCTCGCGCCTATGCATTATTACCATTTCGTCGACAGCACAGTGAGCGGCGCGCCGGCGCGGATCGCCCGAACGGGATATACCGGTGAAGATGGTTTCGAGATCTATATCTCGTCTGCGGACGCTGTTCGGCTGTGGGATGAAATCCTGGCGGCCGGAGCTGAATTCGGTATCAAGCCGTGCGGTCTGGGCGCTCGCAACACGCTGCGCCTGGAGGCGGCCATGGCGCTGTATGATCATGAGATTCATGCGTCCATCACGCCCTGGGAGGCGAACCTGGGATGGATCGTCAAGATGAACAAAGGAGATTTCATCGGGCGGGATGCGTTGGATCGCCAAAAGCAGCGCGGCATTACGCGCAGCCTGGTGGGATTTGAGATGTCTGGACGCGGTATCGGCCGCGACGGTTACGAAGTGTGCATGGAAGGTCGGGGAACGGGCTGGGTCGCCAGTGGAGGACCGTCTCCCACGCTAGGCAAGAACATCGGTTTGTGTTATCTGCCTTGTGCCGACGCCGCGCCCGGACGCAAAATCCAGGTAATGGTTCGCGGCGTGGCGGTGGATGCGCTGACGGTGTCAACTCCCTTTTACAAGAGGACCAAATAAATGGACCCAGAAAACCTCCGCTATACCAAAGAACACGAGTGGGTACGCGTCGAAGGCGATATCGGAATTATTGGCATCACGTTTCATGCCCAGAAAGAGCTGGGCGATATCGTGTACGTGGATCTTCCCAAGGTCGGGACATCCACGCAGCAGGGTAAGACCGTTGGCTCCGTAGAATCGGTGAAAGCCGTCAGCGATCTCTACACGCCGGTTTCAGGCGAGGTAGTCGAAATCAATCCGCTGCTGGCCGAGTCTCCCGAGATTCTGAATACTGATCCATATGGATCGGGTTGGCTTGTTAAAATCAAATTGTCGGATCCAGGCGAAGCGGGCAAGTTGCTGACCGCAGCCGAGTACCAAGCCTACACCGGAACGGAATCGCCCTAACTTGCGTTATCTACCGAAGTCGGATATCGAGCGCCGGCAGATGCTCGATACCATTGGCGCGCCGGCGCTCGAAGATCTGTACGCCCACCTGCCCGAAAGCGTGCGCTTCGCCGGGTCGCTCAACATACCACCGGGCAGGAGTGAATACGAAATCATCGATTATTTCCGCGCGCGAGGAAGCGAAAACATCCACGCGCGGGCGAATTTTCTCGGCGCAGGCGTGTACCATCATTACCGGCCGGTGCTGGTGGATACCGTTGTCTCGCGCGGCGAGTTCCTGACTTCCTATACGCCCTACCAAGCCGAAATCTCGCAGGGAACTCTGACCGCGATTTTCGAATTTCAAACCATGATTTGCCAGTTGACCGGTATGGACGTGGCGAACGCGTCCATGTATGACGGATCGACCGCTGTGCCCGAGGCCGCAATGATGGCCATGCGGATCACTGGCCGAAGCGGCATCGCAGTGGCCCGCACGGTTCATCCGGAATATCGCGAAGTGCTGAGCACCTATACGCGCCATCAAGGAATCTCGGTAAGCGAGTTCGAATACGATGTGCAATCGGGACAGGTCGATCTGGAGTCGCTGGATCAAGCCATGAATGAAAACACCGCGGCGGTGATCATTCAATCCCCCAATTTCTTCGGTATGGTCGAAAACACCAAACTGATCGCGGAGATAGTCCACGCCCGAGGAGCGCTGCTGGTGTTCGTCTTCAGCGAGGCTGTGTCGCTAGGTTTGCTGGAGCCGCCGCGCGATGCCGATATCGTCGCGGGCGAATTGCAGAGCTTCGCCATCGCTCCCAGTTATGGCGGTCCGTTCGCAGGCGTTTTAGCTGCGAAGGAACAGTACGTCCGCCAAATCCCTGGACGGCTGGTGGGTGAAACCAAGGACACCAATGGGAACCGGGCTTTTTGCCTGACGCTCGCTACCCGCGAGCAACATATTAGACGAGAGAAGGCCACCTCGAACATTTGCACGAATCAAGCTTTGATCGCGCTGATGGCTACGGTGTTCATGGCGGTCTACGGCAAGCAGGGACTGCGCGAACTGGCGGAACAGAATCTGGCCAAGTCGCACTACCTGGGCGAGCGATTGTGGCGGCGCTTCAACGGCCCGTATTTCAATGAGTTCGTGGCGGTCACCGGCCCGCGCTCGGTCGAAGAAATCAACGGTCGTCTGCAGAGTCTTCAGATCGTCGGCGGATTGCCGCTGGACCGTTTCTATCCCGAGCTTGGGAACAGCGTGCTTCTGTGCTGCACCGAGATGTCCCGGCGCGCCGACATGGACGCGGTGGCCGAGGCGTTTGGGGCCTAGCGGAGCGTATGAGCAAATGATCCGGAAAGTTCGCTCGCATCCTTCTCAAAACGAAGCGCTGTTATTCGAAATGAGCTCGCCTGGTAAAGTCGGCTACCAGCTTCCTCCGCTGGATGTGCCCGGGGTGGATCCGGCCGGGGCTTTAGGCGCGGAGCGCGTGCGCGCGGAGATCGAAAACTTTCCGGAAGTTAGCGAAGTGGATGTGATCCGACACTTCACACGGCTCTCCACCTGGAACTACGCGATCGATCTGGGCCTGTATCCGCTGGGTTCCTGCACCATGAAATACAACCCGCGCGTGAACGAGGCGGTAGCCCGTACCGACGGCCTGATGTGGATACATCCCTATCAGCCGGATGCCCTGGCCCAAGGCGCGTTGGCGATCCTGGCCGAGTTGGAGCGCGTCCTGATCGAGATCACCGGTATGGACGCCGTCACTCTGCAGCCTGCCGCGGGGGCGCATGGCGAGCTGACTGGGATCCTGCTGGTCCGCGCGGTGCTCGAGGCGCAAGGGAATATGCGCCGTAAGGTCATTGTTCCCGATTCGGCCCACGGAACGAACCCTTCCACCGTTCATACCGCCGGGTACGAGGTGGTCAATGTCGCTTCGAACGATCGCGGGATGCTGGACGTGGACGCGCTGGAGCGCATGGTGGATGAGGATGTCGCGGCCATCATGATCACCAACCCGAATACGCTAGGCGTGTTCGAGGAGAACATAGCGCGGGTAGCCGAGATCTTTCACGCCAAAGGCGCGCTGGTCTACATGGACGGAGCAAACATGAACGCGTTGGCCGGCATTTCGCGGCCCGGCGATTATGGCATCGATCTGATGCACCTGAATCTTCACAAAACATTCTCGACGCCGCATGGGGGTGGCGGTCCGGGCTCAGGACCGGTGGCAGTCAAGAAACAGTTCGAGCCGTTTTTGCCTCTTCCTCGGCTTCGGCGCGCGACTTCGGGATGGTCCTGGGATTATGACCGGCCGAAGTCCATCGGTCGGGTGCGGGCGTTTTACGGAAACTTCGGCGTCTTAGTTCGTGCGCTGGCGTACCTCATGGCGCACGGCGGCGATGGATTAAGGCGCGCAACGCAGGACGCGCTGCTCAACGCCAACTATTTGCGTAAACTGCTGGAGCCGCATTACAAGATCGCGTACAATGCGCCCAGCATGCACGAATGCGTGTTCAGCAATCCATCGACGAGTGCGATCGCTAAACGTCTGATCGATTACGGATTCCATCCTTACACCGTGAGCTTCCCTTTGATCGTCCACGGCGCCATGATGATCGAGCCCACCGAGACCGAGAGCAAGCAGGAGTTGGATCTGTTCGCCGACGCGCTGATCTCCATCGCCAAGGAGTGCGACGAGAATCCGGATCTGGTGCTGAAAGCGCCGTACTCGACGCGCACGGCAAAGGTGGACGAAGTCGCCGCGGCGCGCAAGCCGATTTTGAAGTGGAAGGGCTAAAGCCGGCTACTGGCCGCCGGCCTTCTGATAGGCGTCGATTACTTTTTTCACATACCAGCGAGTCTCGTTGTAAGGAGGCACTCCCTGATACCGATCGACGGCGCCTTCCCCGGCATTGTACGCTGCCAGAGCTTTCACCACGTCGCCGTTATACTTGACCAGCAGTTCGCGCAGCAGGCGAGTTCCCGCGTCGATGTTCTGTGCGGTATCGTGAGGATCCGCTCCCAGCGTCTTGGCGGTTCCAGGCATGAGTTGCATCACGCCGATGGCGCCCTTGGGCGAAATTGCATTCGGCCGCAACCCGGATTCGACCAGAGCCACGCTCTCGACGAATTCCGGCGGCAGGCCGGAGCGGAGTGCGGCTTCGCGCAGCATCGCCTTAGGGTCGGACGACGCCGGTGGTGCCTGTGCTGGTACCGGGGCTTCCGCTGTTGCAATAATGTGTTCGGGCGTCACCACTTCTTCCTGCTCAAACCCGGTAACGAGCGTGGCGGGCACCTCGGTGACGCCGCCGTTGTGGAACAAGCGGATCTGCGTGCCCTCCTGCTCGTGCCGGTCGGCGCGCAGCTTCAGGCCACTTGAGAAGACCACGAGCTCTCCACCGAAGGCCGGCAGAGCGGCAAGCATCAACGCCAGAACAGGAACACACTTCATACTATTAAGCCCGACGCTGTCCGCCCGCCCGGCGTGCAGGGTCATTTTGCCGCGGAAAAGGCGAAAGCCATGACGCCCAGGCCGCTTGCGAACAACACTACGGCTCCTGTAACCAGCATGCGGACGCGGTCGTTCGTCCCCCGGAACTCCTGCCATGCGATCAGGCCCCAGGCCGCCGCCACCAGCAGCGCTCCGTGGCTTAGGGCGTACTGGATCAACGGGTTGGGCTGCTCGGCGGCAGGCGCGCCCGCTACCAGCAGGGCGCTTAACATGCCCGCGGCCCAAAGGAGTCCGCCGGCGATGCCCAGCAGATGCTGCTTGACGCTCCCGCTCAAATAACTTCCGCCGGTTGCGGCCGAGGCCGTGATTGGGAATGTAATGAAGAAGAGCACGAAAAAGGGCGACGATAGCAGTGCGCTAATGGAGAGCAGCAGGACCGCCGAATACGGCGCCAGGCCATTCTCACCGAAGGTAGCCTGAGATAATACCCGGGGAAAGATGCTCAATGCGATTCCGCTGACTATCGCCAGGACGATGGCGAGCGCTGCTCCCGGCCGCCTGGGACGCGCTGATTTCACTCGCGGATCGGGCCGCAGAGCTGTTTGCGCTGCCTGCTGCTGGCTGTCCAGACGCCAGGAGTGCGCCAGGGCGATGCTCACCACCGCAGCCAGAAACAACACGATTCCACCGGCCACCAGAACCCAGCTAGCTGGCGTCGCGGATACGGCGTCCCATGTGGTTCCAACCACCAGCCCGACACCCAGGGCCAGAGGGAACGCTACGCTCATTCCCGAGACGGC
>Ga0105248_10001898_pt1 | contig 23176 bp, 20 predicted proteins | sample KBSS34metaG_FD_81524 | JGI IMG/M metagenome (GOLD analysis project Ga0105248, IMG submission 81524) | Switchgrass rhizosphere microbial communities from Kellogg Biological Station, Michigan, USA - KBS S3-4 metaG | ecosystem: Host-associated > Plants > Roots > Rhizosphere > Soil | place...
ACAAAGCCACCGCCTACCTCGACAAGCCCGACGAAAATCCCGGTGACGTGCGCAGCGGATATTTCTCAGCCATGCTCGGCTCGGCACTCTGGCACGAAAAAATCACACCGACGGAAGCCGCAAACCTATCCATTTGGGCTTACACCAACCATGGCGGCACGCAGCCGCCCTGGGGCAATACCAATGTCAAAGGCAACTTCGTCGAGACTAAGGACTATTACTTAAATCCCTGGCTCAAAGCCTATCACTCGCGTCAGGACTGAAGACGACTGATTGACCACCTGACTAATTAACTGAAAAAGTTTGCGCTACTGATTAGGCAAAGGATCGCCGTCATGCAGTTGTGGTATCGTGCCGCGACCGCCACATGTGGGACAGGGACCGGCATCGAAGGGCTCACCGTCTTTGAAAACAATAACATCACCCATGTGGCCTTCACTGAAGCCCTTCCAACCATTTTTGGTGGTGAACTTATAATATTTGCCGGGACCGACGGAGGGATCGTAAGACCAGTGAGGGTCATTGGGTTTGAGGCAATTGCCGGGACAGATGCCGCTCATCAAAGTGCGAATCGCACCGCTGGTTTTTTCAGCTTTAAACTTCAAACTAAAGTTGTGTTTTGCGTTTTTGCTCATCCAGCCAAACTCCTTGAGTGAGGCTGTATAACGGCGCTGATAGTACAGACAAAGGCCCAAATTGTAGTGTGTCTCTTCGTCTGCTATTCCGGTGTTGATAAACTTCTCAAACATCTTTTGGGCCGCGGCATAGTTGCCTGCGTAAAAAAGCTTCATGGCGGCGGGCATTTCAGCGGGATGCTTTTCTTCCGGCAACTTAGCCGGCACCGCCGGTAGTGCGGCCTTGTGAGCCTCGGCGGCGGGATCGACAAGGGGCGCGTCCCCGGTCTTTTCCTTGACGTCGGTGCGAATCACCCCAGGACCGGACACATCACCCACCACGGGGTCTGCCCCGGCACGCATCGGCGCTTTAGGCGGGTTTTTAAAGTCCACCACCTGCGCCATAGCCGGTGAGCAACATAGGGAAATAAGAGCCGAAAGCATGCAAATCTTTTTCATGGGCCCATTATAAACCCAGCCCTATTTAACTGCCACCTTGAAGTCTAGGCATAACTCTGGAGCGAAGCATCGGCCATCTTCATGTCTCCATGACCAAGTGTGTGATGAGAAAAGAAATTCCAGATCTCATCGGTTGCTTGAATTGCCCGATCGGCGGCCATAGTCGCAGCTTGTCCCGGCCATGTGTGCATGCCGCCGATGATGCCTATTTGTTTCACTTCCATACCGTTCGTGGGATTGACCGAGTCTTTGACAATCACGCCTTTCTTGTGCGATTCCACCCCGTCGTTATCTATGCCGTCGGCGTGGCGCCAGAAGTCGCTGGTAAAGCTCACCGGCAGCATGCTAACGAGACGCAACGAATTGTCCCAGCCGTCGTAGGGAACGACTGGATCAAGGGTGCCATGGATGTCTATGACCGAGAGACCATTTACCGGCGCTCTGTCTTTGCCGCTCAGCGCTGCGCCGACAAGGGCCACCGCGGCCAGCTTATCCGACTTTTGGGCCGCTACTTGCTGGGCTAACATGCCGCCGTTGGAAAATCCGGCCAGATAGGTCCGATTGGCGTCTACGGAGAGCTCCTGGCCGATACGGTCGATTACTTTGCCGACAAATTCCACATCATCGGCCTTTCGCGCCGGGTGGAAAATATCCCAATTGGCCACGTTCCAGGCCAGGTGATCCTTGTCTCTGAGGAGCGGATTGCCTTCAGGGTAAACAGTGATAAAGCCCTCTTTATCGCCTTTTTCATTCATGCGGGTGCGCTCGGCGAAACTATCAGCGTTTTCGGTGATGCCATGCAACATAACGACGGCCGGCATCGGCTTGTCGGGAGTGTAACCAGGCGGCACATGCACTTTGTAGGTGCGCAGCTGACCATCGATTGTGATTTGCTCCTGGTAGTCGCCGGGCTTCTGCATGATACGCAGCGGTTCTTTGGCGTCCGCCTGGTGCTGTTTTTCCGCACCATGGGTGAAATCGCCCACTACTTTAGCCGCGCCGGCTATGAAAGCCGATCCCAGTACGGGGGCAACAGAGACAATATCGCCGGCTACGTAATCGACTGTCTGTCTGCGACTGCGGTGCTGCTGATCGCGCTCCAGCTCGTTTTCAATCATTTTGACCTGGGAGGCAATAATCGAATAGTCGCCGTTGGCCGCCGCCCGATCCAGGCGGTTGGCCATGCCGGTGAGCCGCGTGTGGTCAGTACAGATGGGATCCCAGGCCAGGTCGATAAATTTTCCAACCAGGCTCTCACCCGATTTGACCCGGGTCTGTGCCTGCAATTCCTGGTGCACTTCGTCGAGCAGCTTGTGCCCCAGTGCATCTGGATTGTTTTTCAAGTCCTCGTGGACTTCTTTAGTAGTTTTGATGTGCTTTTCGGGTGCGTCAAAGAACGGAATATTCATAGTAAGAGGCGATCTCTCTGGGACTGGCGGCCTAGGGGGAGCGGAAGTACCAACTAGCTATACGCCGACAGAGATTTTTGGACAGCCGTTTAATTTCTTCCTCTTACCCAGCGGAAATCGGAAAGCAAAGCTTTCATGATTTCTGTTTCTTTGGCCGCCGCTTTTTTGTCATTGACGGCCACATACTCGGCTTTTAAGTCTCTATGGATCTGATAGTCATCGGGGGACTGTTTAATTGCCAGTTTAAAATCTTCGATTGCCCGTTGATTTTGACCAAGCGCGGAATAAGCCTGCCCGCGTTTGTGGTAAATGCTGGCGTTATGAGTATTGTCCATCCGCAAAAATGAATTGCAGTCTTCGATCACCTTGGGCCATTTCTTCAGACGTCTGCATACTTCGATGCGATCGTTTAAATTTGTGCTGGCGTGTGGCTGCCTTGCCACTGCCACATCCAGATCTTTTTCCGCTTCGCTGTAACGCCCGAGGACACCTAATGCTCGTGCCCGATCATCGTAAAGCAGATCTCTTTTATTTTCCGGCAAAAGCGACATGGCATGATTCAGGGCGTCCAGCCCTTCTTGCGGGCGTTTCTTGCGACTCAAGCACTTACCCAAGATGGTCCAGGCCAGCGCGTTCTTGGTATTAAGTTTGGTGGCAGCCGCAGCGGCGACTAGAGCCTCTTCGTCCTCTTCCATGGCAAACAGAAGGGCGGCCTGCTCAGCGAGAATGTCGTCTCTTTTAGGCGCCAATTTTACTGCAGTGGCAAAATCTTGTGCCGCCCGGTCTTGAGTCTCAAGATTCCCCTTTTCTCTCATTGCACGCTTGAAAAAGTAATCGGCATCGGCCTCCGTCTGCGCGATCGTAGGTCCCTGACAGCAATAATTCAGAATGAGCGGAACAGCTAACCAAACGATACGACACATGCTTTTCATTTTGCCGCCCCGAGATCTACCTGCCGGACACGCCTCTACGCCTCAAGTTTAGCATCAGAAAAAATTGCTCAAATATACTACCTTTTACAGTATACAGATCCAAAAACAAAGCAAGCCAAAGCACCCAGGAAGGGCACAGTGACTTGCTTTGTGGGTTAGGGATAATTGTTGGTCAGGCGATGATCTTGGCCTCGATGAAGCCAATACCAGCCTGTTTGGCGGCGATGACGCGATGGCGACCATCCTCGACGTTGTAACCACCGTCGAAGCGGGGACGCAGCACGACACGCACCATGTTTTCACCACTCTCGTAGGACTGGCGATGCTGCTCGATCTGAGCCCAATCGCGAGCCAGGAGTTTGGCGACGGTGGTCTCGGCCATGAAGACTTCAGCCAGAGCCACGTAGATGACGTCGTCGGCGGTGCCGGCGAAATCGTCGAAATCCGCCTTGCGACGGTCACGGAAAGACTTGCCCATGTTGAACCTCCAGAATGGAGGTCCTGGTGCAAGCAAAGGCAGAGCATACGACCGGCCCGTGAAGTACCGATTCGTCGCAGCTCGTCTACCTCACCACTATGGCAAGGTGCCCACCAGGACCTACATTCTTAGAATGTGCGTCATGGTTTTCTCCTTTCTTGAGTTGATAGTTGAGAGTCGAAGAGTGGCTTGCTCAGCCACTCTTGCCCCTAGCAGTGAGCGAAGGCGCGCTCCGGCGAGATCAGGTTGCGCACGATCGCCGTGGTCGACTCGGTCACGTGACCGAGCATGCTCTTGTACGGGTCACGACCGCCGTAGATGGCCTGAGCAGCCATGTGCACCCGCTGTTCGAAGGCCGCAACCGCGTCTTCGATCTTGCCGGTCGGGCCGATGGCCGGGGGGCCGCCGGTGGTGGAGATGCTCTTGAGCACGTTGACCGGGATCAGGTGCTTGAGCTTCTTGAACACCGCATCGATGTCGTGCTCGAAGGCCTGCATGCGACCGTTGGCCGCAATCAGCACCTGGAGCGAATCGATGAAGGCGTCGGCGTAGCCGGCCTGCGTCTTGGCGACGTAGACCGGGCTGTCGTCGTCCTCGACATAGAACATGAACTTGGGACAGCTGTGCCCCAGGTGCGGCCGGTTGAGCTTCTTCGCCACCTTGAGCAGGACTGCGTCCACGCCCACGTTGGAGGCACCGTCGGCGAAGCGCAGATCGATGCCCTTGAAGTTGCTCGTCAGGTCACAGCACACCGCGTTGAGAATGCCTTCGCAGGCCGCCTCGTACGCGCCGGGCCTGACGCCCCAGGCACGGCACTGCTCGTCGTTCAACGCGCTGTAGCCGTTCATGCCGAGGACCACGACGTCGGTGCCGGTGAGCACTTCGGCCACGGCCCGCTGGTACTGGTTGTGCAGATAGATGCGCTTCTTGGCGAAACGCTTGACGTGAATCTGCTGCTCCGGCGGAGCGCTGGGGTTTTCGCACACCACGCCGGCGATGCTGGCGACGTAGGGCTTGCCCTGGACCTTCACGACGAAGCCGTCGCCGTCCTTCTCGATAATACCGTTGTCCTGAATCTGTTTCATGACGTGTCCTTTTCGGAAGTTAAATAGACAGTTACCAGTGGACGATGACGTTGATGCCTTCCACGGTGTAGGAATCGCGCTGGTCGCCTTCTTCGCGGCTCCAGTATTCGAACGTCGGCGCAAAGGATGCGCAGGCGTCCCAGACGGCCTTGGCCACCGGACCGAGCCACTCGGGCTGGATCTGGGTGATGCGCGAGGCGGGAGGGCAGGTGAAATCGACGCCCGACTTGAGCGACATCACGATTGCCCAGCTCTTGCCGGCGCGGGCCTGGATCGAGGCCTTGTCCTTGAGCTGACCGAGGATGGAAGCTGCTTTGTCGGCGATTGCCGATTGCGCCGCGGCGATGCCGTCACGCACAGCCTTGGCCGTGGTCTCGTCGCCGAGCGTCCCGAGCTTGGCCAGCAGGTCGTCGACGGTGGTCCAGTGGAGGACGATGTTGAAGCCGTCGACGGTGTACTCGTCGCGTTGCGAACCTTCGACGCGGCTCCAGTACTCGAGCGTCGGCGCGAAGGCCTTGCACTCGTTGTAGATGAGCGCGGCCACACCGGTGAGCTGTTCCGGGCGCAGCGAGCGCGCGGAGGTGCCGCCTGTGTAGTCGTTGCCGCTCTTCAAGCTCATAGCCACGCTGAAGTTGCGGCCGGCGGTGACGTCAGCCTTGAGCTGCTGCATGGCTGAGCGGAAGATCTGGTCCTTCTTGGCGGACAGTTCGCGCTTGGCGGAGGAAATCGCTTCCTCGGTCAGGCGCCGGAGATCGGATGGCGTGATTGTGATCATGTGTTCTCGTTTCAAGTTAATTGACATTGACGTTAGACAATTGGATCAGACGAAGCTCAATCGAAGAGCTTAAACAACCTTCTGGGCGTGCTCCATGACACGCTGCAGGAAGAACTGGAAGGTCTTCCCATAGAGCTCCAAAACGGCCGGCTGCTGGATGGCAGCGGTGACCAGCTCGGGATTGTTGAGGTTTTCCCTGCCGCCGAGAGCCTCGCTGAAAGCCACACCGCAGGCCTTCAAGGCTGAGATCACATCGGCGTCGCGGAAGGTGGGCTGCAAGGCATTGCAGACAACGTTGACGAAACTCGGGTAGGACAGCACGTCGGCCATACCCTGCTGCATCGCCGGCCCGATGGATGCGCCGAAGGAAAGGGCGATGGTCGCGGCGTAGACGTCGCCCCAGAGGTCACGGTTGAAGTGACGCTTGGCGGCGCGCAGGAAGCGGTCGGTGACTGCCCCGTCGACGCTGGTCGCGGCAGCGATTGTCACCTTGCCGCCCATGTCCTGCTTCACCTTGAGCGCTGCGAAGTCGCCGGTGAGGCGAACCCTGCCGCTCATGTCCGCCTTGGCTTTGCCGCTCTCGGCAGAACCGTTGGCGACGGTCACCGTGCCCGACATGCCGGCCTCGGCTCGGAAGGTGTTGCTGTCGGCATTGGCGATTTCGATTTCGCCGCTCATGTCGGCCTCCAGCAAGAGCTCGTTTGCCCAGGCTTCACCGACTTCCACCAGCGCCTCGGTGTTCGTCTCGATCGAAACCAGCTCACGGCCGGCAAAAGTCTTGGCGACGATGCGACCGCTGGTGCTGCCCGCGGCGGAAACATTGGCACCGCTGACGCTGCCCAGGTCGATGCGACTGCCGGACAATTCCGATACCAGGTCGACATCGCCGCTTGCGCGTACGCCTTTGCCGGTCAGCTTCGCGCCAGTGCTTGTCTTGGCCGAGTAGTCGCCGGACATGACGGCACCGGTGGTGACGGAGGAGCTGAGGTCAGCCGAAATTTTGACGCGACCGTCACCGGCGTAGAGAGTGCCGGCGTTGATGGATGCACCCAGAGAAGCGCCGAGATTGGCGCCCTTGATGCCGTTCTGGTCCACCAGGTTGAGACTGGCCCGGGAACTGACGCGCGCCTTGACCTTGCCGGCCAGAGCAGCTTCCACCGAAATCGCGCCCAGGTACTCGGCTTCGATGTCCACATCACCAGCAAAGCCGACAGGCAGATAGATGACCAGCTGTTCGAGCGGCTTCGGCACATCCACCTTGCGGTTGTTGATGTGAAGCACACCGTCGATCCAGCTGCTGCTGAAGGAGATGTTGCGCCCGATGGAGAATTTGGCGCGGGTGTTGAGCGCGTCGGCGACATTGCCACCGATCTCGGTGACAGTGCCGTCTTCGGAAACCTTCCAGAAGCTCGGCGTTTGCGCCGAGATTTCGACCACCGAACCTTCGCCCTGACGGATGAAAACGTCGGCCGATACGGTGCGGATGATGAGCGAAGCAATGCTTGCTCCGAGGCTGCCCACAATCGTGGTTTCTTGCATAAGATGTCCTTTGAAGTTCAAATTTCGCGCTAGGCAAATCCAATTCACTTTCAACAGGCATGGCTGTCAGTCACGGCCAAACAAAATCAGCACGGTCACCCTGGGGCAGCTCATGGCTGCTTGATGCGAGGGCGCGTGGGTGGTGCTGATGGTCTGAGTGCTTTTTGCCTAAATGCGTATGGAAATAGAATTGGATGCCTGAGAGTAAGTAAAAACCTGGTGCTTGATCAACGAGGAAGTATTAAACGAGCGCCTTCTTCCAGATCACAGTGGGAATGTCCGCAGACGAATTAATACATGAAGAAAGTAAAGAAGCTTAGCGCGCGCTAACAGAGGCTAAGATCTAAGCTGCCAGACCGTCTTCTGTCACAAAAAAAGAGGCACCGCTAGCGATGCCCCTTTTTCGAAACGAATTTTAGCGATCTTACTTGGTCGTGCTCTTATCGTCTTTTTCCATGTCGACTGCGGCCTTACTGTCTGATGATTTGGACGAGTCATCCGTAGTTTGAGTCGTCTTCGTCTCTTCCGATTTGGTTTCTTCCGACTTCGTTTCAGTCGGTTTGGTTTCGCCTGCCGTTTCAGTAGGCTTAGTTTCGCCTGCCGTTTCAGTAGGCTTAGTTTCACCGGCTGTTTCAGTCGGTTTGGTTTCACCGGCCGTTTCAGTAGGTTTGGTTTCACCGCTACCGCTAGCAGTGGTGCCGGTCGTTTCGGTGGTTTCACCCGGTTTGGTCTCAGCCGGTTTGCCCGCTATTTCTCTAGCGCGAGCTTCAAAAGCATCAGCATCGCTGGCCTTATCGGTCTTGCGGCAGATTGCGGCTAGCTGTGTGAGAGTAGCTCCAACGGTAGCGCTGTTAGCGCCCAGGGCTTTCTCCCGGATGGCTAAGCAACGGCGGCTGAGTGGCTCGGCTTCAGCATATTTGTCTTGCTTGACCATGACGTTGACGATGTTATCCAGCGTGGTGGCAACGTCCTTCGATTCAGCTCCCGAAACTTTTTCACGAATAGTCAACGCACGCATATAAACGGGCTCGGCTTCGGCGTACTTGTTGAGCTTGACCAGGTTGCTCGCCTGAGCGACAAGCACAGTGGCCATGCCACTACTGCTAGCACCTTTGCCTTTTTCCTTGGCGGCAACGATACGCACGTAGAGCGGCTCGGCTTCAGCAAACCGGCTCTGCTTGACGTACATGTCGGCCATGTCCGTGAGCATACCGCTGGTATCACCCTTGCCGCTGGCCAGGGCGCGCTTGAAGAGCACCTCAGCTTCGCCGTACTTACCTTGCTTCGCTTCCATCGTGGCCATGACCGCTACAATGGAATTGGCCTGACTTGAACCGGCACCATATTTCTTTTCAAATATTGCCAGCGAGCGCTTGTAGAGCGGATCAGCCAGGGTGTACTTGCCCTGTGAATTGTAGTTGTCGGCCAGACGGCTGGCGGCAACTGCAACGTCAGGATGATTTGCACCAAGGGTTTTTTCGTCTATCGTCATAGCTCGTTTGAGCATTGGTTCGGCTTTGCCGTACATGCCTTTATCGGTATAAAGCGCACCCAGACCAGCCAGTGTCAGTGCCACTTCGGGGTCATTTGCGCCCAGGCTTTTTTCTCTGATTGAAAGCGCGCGTTTGTAGAGGGGCTCAGCTTTTTTCAAACTGCCTTGGGCACGGTAAAGTTCAGCCAAATTGTTGACGCACGAGCCGACGTCCGAATCGTTCGGTCCCAGTGCTTTTTCCCATATAGTCAAAGTGCGCTTGTAGAGCGGCTCGGCAGCGCCATACTTCCCTTGAGCGTTATATGTATCAGCCAGGCCCTTGAGCTCCATACCGACGAAAGCATCGAGCTTGGGATCAGCCTTGGCCTGTTTTTCCCAAAAAGCCAGCGAACGTTTGTAGAGAGGCTCGGCCTGTCCAAAACGATTCTGCATGCGATACAGCTCGGCCAGGTTATGCACGGCCTGAATCGTCTGCTGGTCGTCCTTGCCGTTCAATTTTTCGCGGATAGCTATTGAGCGTTTGTAGAGCGGCTCGGCAGCGGCGTATGTGCCTCTAGCGCGATTAAGCTCCGCCAAATTATTGAGGCTGGCGGCCACTTCCATAGACTCTTTGCCGCCGGTTTTTTCTCTAATAGCGAGCGATTGTTTGTACAACGGCTCGGCTTTGCCAAACTGATTGGTGATGCGATAAACCTCAGCCAGACTGTTCATCGTGGCGCCCAAGCGAGCGTCATCGGGCCCAAATTTTTTGGCTTCAGCCAACGCCAGGACAAATTGTTTTTCCGCTTCCTTGGTCTTTCCGGCCTGGAACGCGGTTGTACCCGCTTCGACAAAACCACGCCATGTAGCTTCTTCAGGATTGGCTGCAGCCGGTGCGCCGCCGGCCGGAGCGGGATCGGCAGCCATGACTGCGTTGGCTGCGCCCATGCTTATGATCAGCGCAATTGGAAGCATGTGCTTGAGGCTATATTTCATCGAACAATTCCTTCATCTCGGGGAGTTACAGGTCCTGGGATGCCCGCGGTAAATTATCAGAACAGTAAGCCTTAAGTGGCTCTAATAGGCCCTATGGTACTTGGTTTGCATGCGTTTGGTAATGCTTGGCAGCCTTGGCGCGGTTGCCGCATAAATCCATGCTGCACCAGGTACGGGCGCGGTTTTTACTGCTGTCGTAAAAGTAAAGCACGCACTTGTCATTGCGGCATTTTTTTACCAGCGACGGGTCCAGCTCAGTGAAAATGGCACTTACCTGCCTGGCAATCAAAGACAAAAGGCCGTGGGGAGAATCCGGATATTCCTGCAAAAGATAGCCGTCACCGCTGGGGACGAGTCGCGCGGCCACAGCCGCCAGGGAGAGATATTCGTTGATAACGGCCAGGGCCGTATCTCGATCAGACGGAGCAAGAAGAGCCTGGTGCGCGGCCTGACGCAGGCGCCGGGCATCTGCCAAAATGGAGCGCATAATGTCGCCCCCGCCCAGGTGCAGCCAGTTTTGCTCAACAAAGAGAAGGTCCTGGGAGGATAGAAGATAAGAATCGAACATCCAGCGCAAAAGGTCCTCTGGCTCGTCAAGGAGCTCCAGTGGATGGTTTCTGGCAACGATCAAGGTATTGATGAAATCAAGACCCGGATGGTTAGCGATAAAGACGAATTTATTCTGAATCATAGCTGCTTCAATTATAACCCTCAAAATGCCAGTTGACAGGTTTGGTTTCAAGATGTATAACTGTTAATACAGTCGTATGCCGGTTAGAAATTTTGCAATGAATTTCCACCGATGTCAGAAAAATCGGTAAATATCTTATGTCCGTCTATCACGATGGCGAGAAAAAAATACAGAAGCTTGCAGGCGTTAGTCAGCAAGCCGAACAGCTTTCGGGTATGGTGCAGGACAGTCTGACACTTCCCGCGGTGCACTTTCTTTTAGCCCAACGCTTTGCCGCGCTCTCTACAATTGCCAAGGACGGCTCACTCTGGGTCTCGGGCCTGGTGGGCGAACCTGGATTTATTTATCCCGTCGCCGCTGAGCAAATAGTCATAGACGCGCACACCCTGCCCAAGAGCGACATTTTATGGACAAATTTGACAGCACCTGGTAGCGCACAATCAAAAAACGCGGGCATGGTAGCTATCAATTTCGGCCTACGCAGACGCTTGCGAATAAACGGCAAGCTCCGGGCAGACGACGAATTTTTAGTCTTCGACATCGAACAAACCTACGGTAATTGCCCAAAGTACATTCAAAGGCGCGAGCTGGAAGAAGATCAGACCTTGGCCACACCGGATCAACTAAAAGCCAGCAGCGGCAGCGAATTGACCGAGCAAGACACTCGGTTGATATCCGAAGCCGACACATTTTTCATCGGCTCGTTTGCTCAAGATGGCGGGGCCGATGCCTCACACCGAGGAGGGCTGCCGGGATTCGTCCAAGTGCTCAATAAAAACCACCTACGCTTTCCCGACTACTCGGGCAACAATATGTTCAACACCCTGGGCAACCTGGCTGTTAATCACAATCTCGGACTATTGTTCGTTGATTTCACAAGCGGCGATTCTCTACAAGTGAGTGGCCGCGCCGAAAACATAGAGCCCTTCAGCTGGAAGTCCGGCGAGAAACTGGGGCATATTGACGTCACCGTGCGCGATGTCAGACGCACAGGTGGCGGCCCACTTGGGCACTGGGAATTTCAAGAATATTCGCCGTTCAATCCAATACAGTAGTATTAGCAGGATGAAAATTCCAGCTCCACTATACGCAATGGCCTCTGCCGTGCTTTTTGCAATGGGAATGCCAAGCGAGAAGTGGCTGGTTTCGCACACCAGTCCAATCATGCTGGCCGGTCTGCTGTACCTGAGCTCCGGCATCGGCATGACTGTGATATTGCTGGTTCAAAAAATGTTGACGGGAGGAAAATCTAATACCCCCGCCGGGCCTGCAGCAGAGCGCAGTGCCGAGCGCATCAAAGTCGACCGTCATGACCTGATCTGGGTACTGGTAGTAGCCGTAGTCGGTGGGATATTCGCACCGCTGCTGCTGCTTGGCGCCATGACTATGGCCAATGCATCAACTGTGGCCCTGCTGCTCAATTTTGAAATAGTAGTAACGGCTATGATGGCAACATTCATATTCAAAGAAACGCTAAATAAGCGCGTCATCATCGGCTTGCTGTTCGTTTTTGCCGGTGGTGTCTGTCTTTCACTCGGGTCAAATTTGACCGCCTCATGGTCGCTGCTTCTGGTCATCGGAGCCTGTATCTGCTGGTCGGCAGACTCCAATTTTTGCAATCAAGTCAAACACCTGAGCGGCACACAAATAGCCCAGGTCAAAGGTCTGATAGCCGGCACATTCAATCTCACTTTGGCCCTCTGTCTCGGCGAAAAGCTACCTGAGACTGCCATCATATGTGGTGCAGCAATTACAGGCATAATATCGCACGGCATCAGCATTTTATGCATCATCAAGGCTCTGCGAGTGCTGGGAGCCGCCCGTGCCGTCGCTTATTTCGCCACCGAGCCTTTTATCGCCGCTTTGCTCTCGGTCATATTTTTGCACGAAAAAATCAGTGTGCAGATGGTCATAGCCGGCACATTGATGGCTTTTGGCGTCTGGTTACACTTGACCGAAAAACACCCAGCCAAGCACATGGACGGCACAGCCATTACGCCGGGCATGGAATTGCCGCAGTCCGACTTTAACTAAAGTCGATCATCAGCTGCACATACTCGGGTTCTTCGCGCTCACAATCGAGGTTTGAAACAGTCAGGCCGAGCAGCCGAGCATGCTTGGATGAGACTTCGGTTGTGTCTAATAGTTCTAAGGCCATTTTGACCATGTCGGCAGCAGAATAGATAGACTCGGTCAGAGTTCGGCTGCGCGTCACCTGCTGGTAATCGGCGTATTTGACTTTGAGTGTAAGTGTGCGACCGCTGGTTTCGCTGCGTTCGATGCGGCGTTTAAGTATGGCGGCGATTTCTTCCAGTGCCACTATCATCGAGTGCCGCTCAATCAAATCATCGGCATAGCTCTCTTCCGCGCCGATAGATTTGCGCACGCGATTGGGCATGACCGGCCTATCGTCGTGGCCACGCACGATGTGATAGTAATAGCTGCCTACTTTCCCGAATCTTCTGAGCAGATCGTTTTCGCTCCACTTTTTCAGATCGGCGCCGGTGTGCACACCAAGATCCCGCATCTTCTGCGCCGTCACATCGCCGATGCCATAAAATTTGTGAATCGGTAAAGCCTCGACAAAGGCTTCGGCCTTCTCGGGCAAAATCAAAGTCAGGCCGTTGGGCTTATTTATACCGGAGGCAGTTTTGGCCAGAAATTTATTGATAGAAACGCCGGCAGAGGCCGTCAGCTGTGTCTCTTCATAGATGCGCTTTTTTATCTCTCTAGCGATTATTGTGGCCGAGGGCATGTCAAATTTATTAACGGTAACATCGAGGTAGGCTTCATCAAGCGAGAGCGGCTCGACCAGATCGGTGTATTGATAAAAGATCTCGCGAATGGTCTCACTGACTTCCTTGTACGCGTCAAATCTGGGACGGACAAAAATCAATTGCGGGCATTTCTGAATCGCAGTGCGCGAAGGCATGGCAGAAAAAATACCAAACTCACGGGCTTCATAACTGGCCGCAGCCACGACGCCACGCTGATCGGGAGAACCGCCCACGACCACCGGCTTGCCTCTATATTCAGGAAAATCGCGCTGTTCTACAGAAGCAAAAAAGGCATCCATATCGACATGGATAATTTTGCGCACCGGCAAGGCCGGTCGAGTGGTTTCGGTTATTTGGGTTGATTGAGTAATGGCAGTGGCCGATGGCAAACATATTTCTAAAGCACCACTATTGTACAATCGACTGATGCCAGCCGATACAAAAAATTTGCCCGGATTGCTTTTTGCCTTGACTCTCTGCGCAGGTACGGCCGCTGCAATCGCAGTTGGTCTAATCGCAGCACCGACAGCGCTGGGCCAATGCCACGATGACGCCATTGAATTCACAACCGACGGCACATCGGGTAACGAAGTGCGCTTTTATATTTCATCGCGCCGCACTATCGAGGCCTCAGTCAAGCTGACCTGCGATGGCCTGGACAATCTAACACCTTCACACCCGCTGCCCTACACTTTCGTAGTCAACCACGAATACAACCACTACGAAGTGCTGCGTCTGGCGCAAACTAATTCCAACCAATCCTGGCACTGGGGAGCCTATCACTACAAGTTTGTAATGGGGATACCCAGCAACTTACCTACAGTCGATTATGTCTACTCTCTGCCATATTCTCCCGCGAACCACTTTTACATCGGTCAATCTTATTTCGGCACACGCAGTCACGCTAAGGGCACTCCCGATCAATACGCAGTCGACATCACCATGCCGGAAAACACGCCCATTCTAGCCGCTCGCGGCGGAACGGTCATAGCCTACCGCGACGACTCACACTGGGGCGGAGATTCGCAGTCGTTCAAAGAATGTTGCAATTACGTGCATATCAAACACAATGACGGCACCTATGCCGCCTACGTGCATCTGCGACAAAATGGCTGCAACGTCAAACTCGGTCAGGTTGTCGCTCCCGGGACAATCATCGGCTATTCGGGCAGCACCGGCTGGGCTTCCTGTCCGCACCTGCACTTCATGGTCTACCGGGTGATGAATCCGCCCGAGGTGCAGACTTTGCCGTTCCGCACAAATACTTCCAAAGGCGTTGTAACACAACTAATCGAAGGCGAACAATACTAGGTTATTGACGAGGTGATTGAGCCGGCTTTTAATGCGGGCGCTCTACCCAGAGGAAGCTAGTGAAGTTATCCTGCAAGTCCTGCAGCCCTTCTTCAACAATTTCCAGGCCGTGAATTTTGGCCAGGACCTTGCTGCCCATGACCGCCACATTTGGTGCAATTTCCCCGCGCGAAAGCAACTCAGCCACCATAGCGTGGTCGACAAGATCCCCTTCACCACTGGTTTTATTCAATCTCTGATACTTCATCTCCAGATTGGTCTTGCACTGTTTCAAAACCTGCGGATGAGTCATGATCGTATCGCACTTGTTAAAATCGGCCCCGGGAGCGATCATCAGCGCATGGGCTATTTTAATCGCGTACTCTTCCACGATGTGGAAACGATAATTTGCCATAGCCGCAATACTCTCGCCTACCACCCCACCAATAGAGTTGTGAATAGCGAACTGTCCCCGGTCTATGCGCCCCTCATAAAGGGCGGCCAGAACATTTTCGGTGGTGTGCAGATAGACAAGTTCATAGGGCACGTTGGGCGTGCGACTCAAATAGTAGGTAGCCGCCTCTTCATTGAAACTGCCGCGCCCGCCCTGGATGCCCACGACAAGCTTCTCTTTATTTATGCGATTAGGCACAAGTTTGTTGAATACACGGGATTGCGCATCGGAAAGACGCACCCGCATCTCGATCGTAAAGGGATTGAGAGTCTGCAAATCTTCGAATAGCTGCCAGCTGTCATTGTTTACCTGCTCATGAATCTGATGCAACATTTTTGCACCGAGAGTATCGATGGGTGTATATCGGAAACCGAACTCAGCCAGCACACGACCTATAAAATGAGTCAGGCCCTGGCTTTCAGAAGCGACTCTATCATGCTCCTCAGCAGTCATTTCAATTACTCTGAGCTTTTTACTTTCAAAATAGTCCTTCCAAAACTTATACGTTTCGTCTTTGCACTCAAATTTATCCAGCACAATCGCCTGGTCGGTTAGCCCGCGGGCAGCAACACTATCCGGGCCAAACATCGGATGGGTAAGCAAGGCCTCGCAGCCCACCGGTAAGAGGCGCGAAAAGACTTTTTTGGCGTGCACTTTGACCGAAAGTACATCGACGATCAGGCGCTTACGGCCATCATTCAAATATTTGGCATGTTCTACGAGCGTGGGTTCGAGCTGCGAAATAGGCACACAATAAAAAACAACGTCCGAATCCAGTGCTTCACCGGCCGATACAAAGGGCAGACCCATATCATCGGCGGCCTTGGACGCCGCCGGCCAGGCCTGCGACTGGCTGTCGTCGCCAGCGGCGACATCGGTCACGCGCACGTCAAAGTCGTCTTTCAATATGCCGGCCAGGACACGCCCGAAGCGCCCGAAGCCGATAATTCCTATCCTTGGATGTTCCGCTTTCATTGCCGTCCCGCGATCAGGGATACTTCACCAAAAACCTATGGTAGCGCAACTCAGCTTAAACTAGGAAGAATGCCCGGCTCATATGCTGCATAATATATAGACTTCAGAGGAGTAAGAGGTCGGCTTTGAGAATAATTGTGGGCGTTGACGGCTCAGTACATTCAAAAGCAGCTATACAGGCGGTTCTAAACCATCCCTGGCCCCAGGGCTCGGAGATTCGCCTGGTTTCAATTATCCGTACTTTAGATACGATCGTACCGGCAGTGGAGCTATTTTTTGACACCCGGAGCGGGGCAGCGCTGGGCGATGTTTATCTGGAAGCAAAAAAACAGCTGGAAATAATGTCCTCCGATCTCAGCCACATTCTGAATACATGCCACTGGACGGCCGATGTCAGACTGGGCGACATTGCCGAAGGTTTGATGTCGGTGGCCGAAGAGTGGCTTGCCGACCTGATTATAGTCGGCTCGCACGGACGCACGGGTTTGGCCCACTTCCTTCTGGGTAGCGTATCACAAGCTCTGGTGACCCATTCGCCCTGTCCAGTCCTGGTTGTAAAACACAAAGAAATAGACAATCCCCAAGACGCTAAATCCGACTTCAAACGCATTTTAGTGGCCCTGGACGACTCATATTTTTCCGGTGTCGCCATGCACTGGATAGCCGCCAGAGAATGGGCCGAAGGCGCTCAGTTTTGTCTTTTGCATGTGGCCAACCACGACCTGGTTGAGACACCGGAGCAAACCAAAGCCAGACACGGCGAGCACGAAACACCGGAGCAACACCAGAGCGCCATACGTGCCGCCGGCATGTATGCACTCAAAGCCAGAGCCCAATATTTGGGTGAGAGAATGGGTCACAACCGCTTCACCTGCAAAGTCGTTGAGGGCAAACCCAGCAAAGCGATTGTCGACATGGCCGAAAAATGGCCTGCCGACCTGATCGTGATGGGTTCGCATGGCCACACCAGCAAAGCTTTGCTGGCGCTGGGCAGCACTACACGAGAAGTCACAGCCCAGGCCAAGTGTTCTGTAGAAGTAGTGCGAGTGCCGCATTCACTGCTCAACGATGGCCACGCTCACGGCCACGAAGAAGAACGCAAACACCTGGACAACCACGTGCAAATGACGGATCCACCAGAGCAACGTGACAGCAAACCGCATATACCCCCCGGCGGACTTTTTTAGGGATGCATGATGCTGTACGTAAATGACAGAATTAGAATACCGCTGACTGAAATCGAATTTTCATTCGCCAGAAGCGGGGGCCCGGGCGGCCAGAACGTCAACAAAGTAAACAGCAAAGCTGTGATGCGCTGGCCGGTTGTCGCCAGCCCCAGCCTGCCCTGGGATGTGCGGGCGCGCTTCATGTCCCGCTACGGCAATCGCCTGACTGTTGAAGGCGAGCTGATTATCATGAGCCAGAAGCACCGCGATCAGACAAGCAACGTAAACGAATGTCTGGAAAAGTTGAAAGAAATTTTGCTCTCAGTGGCAGTCGCTCCGACCATCAGACGACCGACCAAACCCAGCCTGGGTTCTAAGATTCGGCGCGTAGAGGGCAAGAAGGAAACCGGCAAAAAGAAAGCGCAAAGACGCGCCCCGGAAATCGATTACTAGTTTAAAAAACTAATGCCTTTATCCGACATTTCAAATCTATGAGGCTTCAAATCATGCTTGCTGCCTCGCGCTTTCATGCATCTTGCGGTGCGCTCAAAGTCAGGTTCCGTGCCCAATTCGAGTAGCAAGATGTTATCCGATATATTAGAAAGCTGCGTCAGTGACAGAGCGCTGCCGGTCTCAGTCAATTGCCCCATGGTTTCGTATGTAAAATATGAAGTTACACCTCTGACCGTGAAATGCTGAATAAGAGAATACAAATAGCCATGCAGCCTTTCTTGATCGTTGGAGGCCCGCCCCAGATCGCCAATAGCGTCTACGACCACACGATCAATTTTTTTGCTTGAGACGATATTAAATAGCTTCACGATAATACTGTCTATTTGTAGCTCAACCGGAGACGTATAAAGCAGCTCCAAACCTTGTTCTTGCGCTTGGTTAGGATCAATGCCCATAGAACTAAACAAGTAACCAAGCTGTGTCGGATTTTCCTGGAAATTGACAAACAACGAGCGTTCTTTCTGTTTCAGTCCATCTAAGGCATATTGCAAGCAGACAGTCGTTTTGCCTGAACCGGTAGGTCCTGCTACAAGAGTGGTGCTACCGCGCCGGACACCACCACCCATGATATCATCCAGGCCAGGGACTCCGGTGCTGATGCGGCCTGAGTGCACCTCATAGCTCTGCGGAAAATCGGGTGTGACGAGTCGGGGATATATATCAAGACCGGCAGACGTAATTCGGCAACCGTGCAAACCTTCCAAATATTTACTGCCGCGCAATTTTAATACCCGCATGAAACGCTCATCACGTGTGCTTTGTGGATTTCTCAAAAATTGCACGATACCATCGGCAATAGCAAATTCCGGCAGTACTCTGGCGTTTTCGTCAGTATACTCTCCTAATAAAAACACAGTTGTCTCGTAAGCCGCCAGGGTACTGGTAAGCTCATGCAACATGCGCCGCATTTCCTGGGCTGTCTCAGCCAGATCGTGTAAGGCTTTAAAAGAATCAATTACGATCATTTTCGGCGAAGAGCTGTGAATCGCCTCCACGATATAAGGTACCAGAGCCGATACTCCGGACTGAGCCAGTTTCGGCCCGATATCCTGATAAAGGGCTACAGTGCCGATTTTATCTTCATCAAAAAAACTAAATCGCTGCAAATAAGTCAGCACTTTAGACACGGGCTCGGACAGAGTGGTCAAATAAAGTATCGGCCGGTCGTCATCAACAGCGTGGTGAAACACCATCTGCTCGGCAAAAATAGTTTTGCCGGTGCCCGGTTGGCCCATAATAATATTGAGTGAATTAACCGGAAAGCCTCCGCACAGAACCTCATCCATTTGGGCATTGCCTGTGCTGATACGACGTTCCAAAACATTCTCAGGACTTCCCATTATTGGCCACCTCTTTTTGTCCAGGCATCTTCTAAAGTTTTCAGCACCCTTTTTTTCTCCAGAGGTTTCTGTATAAAGCCATCGGCACCAGCTTTGCGCGCGCGCTCCTCAGCCGACAAAACACTAAAAACAATGACAGTGACGATTCCCGCCGTGGCGGGATCGCCTTTCAAAATACGGCAAAGTGCCAATCCGTCCAATCTGGGCAGCAAGATATCAGCCAAGATAATCAGCGGCGGCGTCACTCTGGCGCTATCGAGGGCATCGTAGCCATCGACGGCATAAGTCACGTCGAAACCGGCTTCTGTTATAAATCGCCCTACCAGCTCTCGCACATGCGCGTCAGCGTCAGCGACCATTACTAGTTTTAAATCAGTCATCAAATAGAATCCGCTCAACTTTCTCATTGCATCGGCGGCCGGTGATCAATAGATACACCTGCTCATATGCAACGCAAAATGGTTTTTTCAATAGTTTCCACAGCCAAAATTGAACTCGGCCATTCAGGACACTTATATCGACGGGAGGGCCCGGACAAAAGTGCCCAGTAGGCATCAAACCCATTCCTGACAAGGCTTGAGAGGTCTCAAAGGCCGGGCTTTGCCGCCTGTGAGCAATCTATTTTCCGTGTTCCTCAAAATATGGATTTTTTAAGTAAGGCAAAGCTTCGGTTGTTCTTGTTGGCTTGGCCACTTCCAGATCCTTTACAAGGATAGAGGGCGTCATCAGACTGAGCGTCGTACTGCTTCTGTCCATCGGCATCTCCACCGTATAGGGTGCGGTATCGTCCGCGGCCAACTGTAAATCAAGCAGCCCACGCTTTGGCATTTCCTTAAATCTCGCACCGCGGATAAGCTCTTCCTTGCCGCTCTTCAAATCCAGGCGATAAACCAGCACCGGGGCTCCTACAGACCGTGAACGCCCACGAGAGAGCGCGCCTATTGACGAATAGTAGGATAAAAAACTGGGCATGGAGCGGCGCACAATCAAGATGCTATCAAGCTCATCTTTTTTGCCGAGCTCAATTGCCTTTTGCCGGAGATCGGCGAGGCTGGATTTCTGATCGGTAGATAACAAAAGGTGCCCCGGCGCGGCAGTACCACCGCGATTGTGACCGTTGCTTATTTTAAGCGCACGCGTAGGAGTGCGCGTTGAACAGACAGTCTTGAGGATGCCTTTGTCTATAAGTTTGAGCTCGGAGGCGCGCACGCCTTCATAGTCGATAGCCCAACCGCCTTTGAGTGGCTTGTCTTGAAACGTTTTCATAGACGGATCGTCGATCACCGAAATAGCGCTCGCCAAAACGGGCTTACCCAGCACCTGATCTTCTTCTCCCCCACCGCCGAGAGCGCCGCCGACATCGGGCCTGGCGCATATTAGTCTGGGCAAAATGGCCGTCACTAATTCAGCGGCACTTTGTTTTTCAAACAAAACCGGCCCCTGATATTCTTCAGCTTTGCGTGCAGTCAGCATCTCCGAAATACGCTTACAAAGGCTATGAGTAGCTGTTTCCATTGAGGCCATGTCCGGCAAATCTTCCAGACTGTCGGCCGCAAAAAATTCATAATCTCCCAGATCCATACCATCTTTGCATTGCACGGCCGCCGACATTCCAACCAAGACACCAGTGGAATTGCTCTTCGTCAGAGTCCCTTCGCTATTTAGAAAGCGCCTGGTGCTCTGTCTGACATTCATAAAAACATTGGAAGTCTGGATCTCAGGATATTCTTTAAAAATCGCCGAAAGCTTGCGCACACGCTCCGCCCAGGCCTCGCGATCGAGGGACGCTTTGACTCCTTCTTTGACCGATACTAAAGGCGGGGCATCAGAAAAACAATCTGGTCGGTCCTCGACATTGATATATTGCAAGCGTGACTTGGCCGACTCCAGCGTCTCTACCGCGTGTTTATACATAGAGTCAGTTTGATTCCAGAGGCCGTAGCGCAGAGCGTCGTAGTTGTCGTCGATAACAAGATCAGAATTGCTGGACCAACTGCGCCCCGATAGCACGCCACCAGATGCGGCACTATTGTCGAGCTTCTTGTCTCCCACGCGCAACGTTGTATCGGCATAGCGATAGTAGCTTCTGTCATTGGTTTCAATCGAACCAAAACAGGCCGACAGCTGCAAAAAATCTTCGTCCGTAACTGCATAAGATCCAAAGTATGGCAGTGGATAAGCCGGCAGCTTCAGCCCTTTCATCGAACGACTGAGCTCATCATTCATAGCCCTGAGTACAACATCAGACTTGAGCACATTGGCTTTCTCAGTCTGTTCGGCCTCAGTCAGCCCAGCGGCCCAGGTAGGCGACAGAGAAAAACTGCAGCCCAATAGTGAAAGTGCCAGAAAATTTTTCAGTTTCATCTTCACTCTTTTACCTGATCGAGAATGGGAGGCGGCAGCACCGGCGGCTGGTTTTGTTCTTTGTATTCTTTTTCCAGTTCCAGTGTTTTCACAAGCAAACTGGGACCGGTGGCCGATACCGGCACCCAACCGGATTCCGCTCCACAGCGGCCGTTGAAAGTATCATCGTCTTTGCCGGCACAGATGATTTTTTCCAAACTGCTGAGCGGTGTGCCGACGATATTGACACCGCGCGACAGCTCATCGGGCCTACCGTCAACGTAAACCCGAGTCACTCGCAAAGGCAAAAGCACATAAGATTGCGGCATAAAAGAATGCGTAATGGTGAAACCACCGGCAATCTCATCAATAATCAAACCATAAGGCTTATGCTGGGCCTTCGCCTCTTGAATCAGCATAGAGCGCAGCTTGGTGTAAGGCACACGCTTGCTGGAGTCGACAATGAGATTGCCCTGCCTGGCCACCGGATCGCTGCCGGCCGAGCTGCGGCCGTGCCCGTTGGACGCGGTGAAATTGCGGATGGGACTGCGACTCATCAAAAAGCCTTTGAGCACACCTTTGTCCACCAGCGTAACTCTTTCCGCCGGCACGCCTTCATCATCATATTTATAATTGCCGACTAGAGGAGTGTGGCCAAAAGAAGTACGAGTCGGGTCGTCTTCTACCGACATAAATGGCGGCATGATCTGCTCGCCCACTTTTTGGGCAAACGTCCGACCCTCGGTCTCATCCTTCTGTCTGTGCCCTTCTACACGGTGCCCCAGCACCTCATGGAAAAACACGCCAGTAGCTTTGGAATTCAAAATCGCCGGACCGACAAACGGTTGAGCTCGCGGTGCGTCTTTAAGTAAGACTACCGCCTTGGCCAACTTGCGTATCATTTTTTCCAGCTCTTCCTGGTTGGGAAGCTCTTCCATCTTTGGCACTTCAACCGCGTCGTAAAGACGCACAACCATGCCGTCTTTAGCTACAGCCGAAGCCTCCGCGGCAACGCGGAAACTCTTGCAAGTATCCTCAATGCGCGTACCTTCGGTATTTACAAGATAACGCCGCATCTGATCAACATTTAAAACTACTGTCGAATCACTGAGTTCGGGAAATTCTTTGTATATGGCTGAAGCCTTACGCAACCTGTCTTTCCAAACCGGCCCGTCGACGTTGAGCGGCTGCGGTTTTTCAAAATAGGTTATTGGTTTGGCTTCACTGAAATCATCCGAATCGTCTTCTTCAACAACTCTAGTATCACGATTAGTTTTGACCCGCGTATAGCTCTGTTGAGCAGACTTAAAAGCGGAGTCTGTGGCCATCCAGAGGCGATTGCCGATGGCATCGGGGTCGTCCTGCAAGGGGAAAGATCCACCGCGGTAGTGACCCATGCCCAGCGCCAGAGGAGGAGATGAAACAATGCCGGCCCGCAATTGATGCGAATTGTCGAGGTGTTTGTCGCCCACGCGCAGATCGACATTGAGCACGCGATAGTGCGAAAGGTCATCGCCGTTAATGCCGCCGTAAGTGGCGAGGTAACTGATTCTTTCTATGTCGTAAAGACTGTAGCTCATAAAATAGAGTGGCGCGGCGGCTACATTTTTGAGCTTATTAAAAGAGCGATCAAGCTCCTTCTTCATAGCGCTGATAACAACATCGGATGGCTTGCCGTCTTCCGACGGATTACCCGTGGCCGGCAGCGGTGCGGGAGGAGCCGTGTTTGGCCTTTCAGTTCCCGTTGCCCCCGATTTGCCATCTGCTGAAACGCTCTGGGCCAGAGCCACCCCCGAGGCAGCAGGGCCGAATCCGTTGCCGGCGACTAGAGTAAGAGCCAAACAGGCAGACAGGGCGACAGTTCTGAAA
>Ga0105248_10001899_pt1 | contig 23175 bp, 18 predicted proteins | sample KBSS34metaG_FD_81524 | JGI IMG/M metagenome (GOLD analysis project Ga0105248, IMG submission 81524) | Switchgrass rhizosphere microbial communities from Kellogg Biological Station, Michigan, USA - KBS S3-4 metaG | ecosystem: Host-associated > Plants > Roots > Rhizosphere > Soil | place...
ACCCCCGCGAACGCCGGAAAGCCGAAGGCGAACCAGAGGCGGAACAGACGGTGATAGGCCTCGCCGAGCGGCGCGCCCGCAGCGACGGCTTCGCGCGCCAGGTCGCGAAACTTCAGTTGCATCCATACGACGGGCAGCCAGAAGGCGCCGACCATGATGTAGAGGCCGATTGCAACGGCGACCCAGCCGCTGAAGATCGGATAGCCCAGGAGATAGGCCAGGGCCCCGCCGGTGACCGGCTGGACGACGACGGCGGTCGCGGTGAACAGGGCGTCGGCGACCACCACCACCCCGGCGGTGTGTGCGATCAGCCGCGGATCGCCGGTCCGATGCGCCATCAGCATGAAGAAGGCGATCCCGGCGCCGGCGCCGAGCAGGACGGCGGCGCCGATGATGTGGAGCGTCTTCAGGACCAGGAAGAGACTCATCGCTCGTCCATCATAGCCAAGGCCGCGAGCGCCAGGAACGCCGCCGGGACGCTCTTGACGAGCGGTCCCAGCGGATCGCTCCAGAGCGTCGGCGCCCAGACGCTCGCGCCCGCGAGATAGGCCAGCGTCACGACGATCATCCCGCGCAGCGCGGTCGGGGCCGAGCGGCGGAAGCAGACAAGACTGGCCAGCAGCAGGTCGACCAGGCTGCCGCCGCTCACACAGGCCTGGGCGGCCTGCGGCGCAAATCCAGCGCGGGTCAGCAGCGCCTCGGCGGACGCCATCTGGCGCAGACCGACGACGCCCGAGATCGCCCAGAACGCCGCCAGACAGACCAGGGTCAGCGGCTTTACGAAATAGAGCCGCGCGAACCACCGCTCCTGCACGCCCGACGGCCACTGGCCCAAGGTCGGCGCCAGCGCGCGGGGGCGAAATGACAGGATCCGTTCGGCGTCGTCCGCGCGCCCCTGGACGCCGCCGGCGAGCTGCAACAGCGCCGCGGAGCGAAGCGGGCTTCGCCAGCCCAGGAATGCAGCGGCGTCCGCCACCTTGGCCACCACCCCGCCCAGCGCGGCCGGAACCTCGACCACCGGGCGTTCCGGCAGGCCGAGCCAGCCCCTCAGGGCTCGCAGCACATCGGCCAGCGTCGTCTTCTCGGGCGCGACGAGATCGCAGGTCACGCGTCCGGCGCCGGGCAGAAGAATCGCTCTCGACACCGCCTCGGCAAGGTCATGCACAGAGAGCGTCTGCACCAACGCCCGGGCACGCAGCGCCGGGATCATGCCGGGAAAGCCCGCCAAGCCTCGCAGCAAGGCGCTGCCGCCATAGGCCGCCGGCGCGAGAACAAGGCCCGGCCGCAGGATGATCCACTCGAGATCGCTCGCCGCGAGCATCGCGTCAGCCTCCCGCTTGGTGCGGCCGAACCGGCCGTCGCCGCGCTCGACGCCCACCGCCGAAATCTGCACGAACCGCCTGACGCCTGCGGCCGAACAGGCCGAGACCAGCGATCGCAGGCCGTCGATGTGCACCGCCTGCAGGTCGTCGCGTGGACTGTCCTGCAGGGCGCCGGCGCAGTTCACCACGGCGGTGACCCCCTCCAGCAGATGGGTCCAGTCGGCGACCGAGGTCCGCCCGAGGTCGGCGCTCGCCCAGCGCGCCTGGGGAAGGCGCCGCCGAGCCTGCGCGACGTCGCGCCCGGCGCCGATCACCTCATGGCCGTCCTCGATCAGCCGCGAGGCGACATAGCCGCCCAGAAGGCCATAGGCCCCAAGGATCAGGACGCGCATCGCGCGTTCGCCAGCAGGCCTGAGGTCCGCCGCCTCAGCGCCGCGGGGCGTGGGTCAGGCGGAGGATGTTGGCGGCGCCGGGGGAGCCCATCGGTACGCCGGCCAGGATCATCACCCGGTCGCCCGGGTTGGCCAGGCCGATCTTCAACGCCATGTCGCCGGCGAGCTTGGGCATGTCCTCGGGATTGAGGATGTCCGGCACCACCCGGGGCTCGACGCCCCAGGCCAGCGCCAGGCGGCGCGCGGTCGCCAGGTTGGGCGTGAGCGCCAGCGTCGTGGTCTGCGGCCGCTCGCGGGCCAGCCGCAGCGCCGTCTGGCCGGTGGCGGTGAAGGCGGCGACGCAGGCGGTGTGGGCGATGTTGGCGGCCTGGGTGGCGGCGGCGACCAGGGCGTCGGAGGCCTCCACGTCGTGCTCGGCGGCCATCAGCTCGGGCCAGCGGGGGTCCTTCTCCACCCGGGCGATGATGCGGTCCATGATCGAGACCGCCTCGAACGGATACTGCCCCGCCGCCGTCTCCGCCGACAGCATGAGGGCGTCGGCGCCCTCGTAGACCGCGCCGGCGACGTCGGAGGCCTCGGCGCGGGTCGGCGCGGGCGCGGTGATCATCGACTCCAGCATCTGGGTGGCGACGATGATCGGAATGCCGCGGTCGCGGGCGGCGCGGATCAGCTGTTTCTGCACCACCGGCACGTCTTCGGGGTTGAGCTCGACGCCCAGGTCGCCGCGGGCGACCATCACCGCCTCGGAGAGGTCGAGGATCTCGTCGAGCACGTCAAGCGCGGCGGGCTTTTCGATCTTGGCGAGCACGCCGGCGCGGCCCTGCACCAGCTGGCGCAGCTCGGCCATGTCGGCGGCGCGCTGCACGAAGGAGAGCGCCACCCAGTCGACGCCGGTGTTGAGGGCGAAGGCCAGGTCCTTGCGGTCCTTATCGGTCAGCGCCGGGATCGGGATGGCGTTGCCGGGCAGGTTGAGGCCCTTGTGGTTCGAAAGCTTCTCGCCGGCCTCGACCACCGTATCGGCGAAGTCCGGGCCGTGGCCGGTGACGCGCAGGCGCACCTTGCCGTCGTCCAGCAGGATCAGCGAGCCCTCGCGGAGCGCCGCGAACACCTCCGGATGCGGCGCGCCCACCCGGGTGGTGTCGCCGAGCTCGCGGCTCATGTCGATGCGGAAGGCCTGGCCGGCGTGCAGCGCGGCCTTGTCGTCCTGGAACTTGCCCAGCCGCAGCTTCGGCCCCTGCAGGTCGGCCAACACCGCCAGCGGCCGGTCCAGGGCCAGCTCCGCCTCGCGCACCGCCTGAATGGTGCGGGCGTGGTCGGCGTGGCTTCCGTGGCTGAAGTTCACCCGGAAGACGTCGGCCCCGGCCAGCGCGAGCTGACGCACCTGCTCGGGCGAGCTGCTGGCGGGACCCAGGGTGGCGACAATGCGTGCGCGGCGGGCGCGGATCATCCGGCTTCTCGTCGGTTCGGTGTTGGCGGCGACGTGCGAACGCGCAACGGTCTCGCACAGCTTCGGAGCCAAGCATAGCCAATGAACGTTTAACGGGATGTCAGCGGGACATCGGGTCCCCCGCGTCTCGTCCCCATCACGCCACAGCCGGAAGTTTCGCCATTGCAGCAGACGCTCGACCTGTCGCCGATTGGCAATTGCACCGCCAGCGCCCTGATCGACCGGGCCGGCCGCTTCGTCTGGGCCTGCGTGCCCCGCGTCGACGGCGACCCCTTCTTCTCGGCCCTGCTCGGCGGCCGCGAGCCGGGATCGCCCGAGGCGCAGGGCTTGTGGGAGATCGAAGTCGAGGACGTCCGGCGCATCGACCAGGCTTATGACCGCAACACCCCGGTGCTGCGGACGGTGATCACCACCGGCTCGGGCGCGGCGGTCGAGATCACCGACTTCTCCCCGCGCTACCGCCATCAGGGGCGGACCTACCGGCCGCTGGCCTTCATCCGCATGCTCCGGCCGCTGGGCGGCGCGCCGCGGATCACCATCCGGCTGCGCCCCACCGACGACTACGGCGCCAAGCCGACCGCCCAGACGGTGGGGTCCAACCACATCCGCTACGTCGGCCGCGAGGCGACGCTGCGGCTCACCACCGACGCCCCGGTCAGCCACATCCAGGCCGAGCGCACCTTTCGCCTGGAAGAGCCGATCTCGATGTTCCTCGGCCCCGACGAGAGCTTCGACGGCGATGTCGCCTACACCTGCCAGCGCATGCTGGCCCAGACGCTCGACGAGTGGCGCGGCTGGGTGCGCACCCTCTCGGTGCCGCTTGAATGGCAGGAGGCGGTGATCCGCGCCGCCATCACGCTCAAGCTCTGCGCCTATGAGGAGACCGGCGCGATCGTCGCGGCCCTGACCACCTCGATCCCCGAACACGCCGCCGAGAACGGCCAGGCGCGCAATTGGGACTACCGGTATTGCTGGCTTCGCGACGCCTACTACGTCGTCCAGGCGCTGAACCGGCTCGGCGCGGCTGACATGCTGGAGAACTACCTGGTCTACCTGCGCAACCTGGTGGACCAGGCCTGCCGGGGCGCCCAGGCCCCAGCGCCCGCGCCGGCCGGGACGATCGAGACCTCGGCGGCGCCTGACCCCGGCCCGACGCACACGATCGCCGACTGCCACGGCAACCACGTGCAACCGGTCTATGGCGTCGGCCTGGAGCCGGTGCTGACGGAATCCATCGCCCCCCACCTGGCCGGCTATCGCGGCATGGGGCCGGTGCGGGTCGGCAACCAGGCGCACGAACACCTGCAGCACGACGTCTACGGCCAGATCGTGCTGTCCACCGTCCAGGCCTTCTTCGACGAGCGGCTGTTCCGGCCGGCGACCCGAGACGACTTCCGCGCCCTGGAGCCGCTCGGCGAGCGGGCCTTCGAACTGCACGACAAGCCCGACGCCAGCCTCTGGGAGTTCCGCGGCCGCGAGGCGGTGCACACCTATTCCTCGGTGATGTGCTGGGCCGCCTGCGACCGACTGGGCAACGCCGCAGCCAAGCTTGGGCTGGCCGATCGCGCGGACTATTGGAACGCCCGGGCCGCCACGGTGCGCCAGACGATCGAGACCCGGGCCTGGAACCAGGAGCTCGGCCGCTACGCCGCGACCTTCGAAGGCGACGGGCTGGACGCCAGCCTGCTGCAACTCGTCGACGTGCGCTTCTTCTCGCCGGACGACCCGCGGATGCAGGCCACCATGCGCGCGGTCGAGGAGGGCCTGCGGCGCGGAACCTTCATGCTGCGCTACGCGGTGCCGGACGACTTTGGCATGCCCGAGACAGCCTTCAACTTCTGCACCTTCTGGCTGATCGAGGCCCTGCATCTCTCCGGCCGCAGCGAGGAGGCCCGCACCCTGTTCGAAGAGATGCTCGGACGCCGAACCGCCGCGGGCCTGTTGTCCGAGGACATGTCCTTCGACGGCCATGAGCTCTGGGGCAACTATCCGCAGACCTACTCCCTGGTCGGCCTGATCAACTGCGCCGCCCTGCTCTCCAAGCCCTGGACGAGCGTGCGGTAGGCGTTCTCGGAACCATCTTCGCGCCGGAGCGTCCCTGCAGGATGACCGACACCGCCGATCGCCAGGCGCTCGCCGCCGCCAACGCCCTGATCAGCCGCCTCGAGGACCTGGTCGCCGACCATCTGTCGAAGGGCCAGGCGCTCGACGAGAAGGAGGCCTTCTACCAGCTCGTCGAGGCGCTGGAGACCGCGCCCGAGATCGGCAAGGTGCGGCTGGCGCTCGGCGACGACCCCCACCGCTTCGGCGCGGCGACGCCCGTCGCCGCAGGCGACAATACAGGCTGAGTTCGCCGCAGGCGACAATACAGGCTGAGTTCGCCGCAGGCGACAATACGGGCTGAATTCGCCACGGGCGACAACACCGGCTGAGCCGGCTTAGGACTTCGGCATGGCCATGCTGATCCGGCAGACCAGCCCGCCGGGGTCGAAGTCGAGGGCGGTGGCGCCGCCCAGCTCCCGCGGCAGGTTGTGCTCGATCAGCCGCGAGCCGAAGCCCCGGCGGGTCGGCCGGACCACCGCCGGGCCGCCGGTCTCCCGCCAGCTGATCGTCAGGGTCCGCTCGGCGACGGTCCAGAACACCTCCACCCGCCCGGCCTCGACCGAGAGGGCGCCGTACTTCACCGCATTGGTCGCCAGCTCGTGGAGGGCCAGGGACAAGGCCACCGCCGCCTGCGGGGCCAGCCAGACCTCGCCGCCCGCACGCCGCACCCGCTCCTGCGCATGCATGACGAAGGGCGCCAGCGTCCGCTCGACCACTTCCGCCAGCGTCGCCCCCGCCCAGTTGCGTTCGGTGAGGATGTTGTGCGCCGCCGACAGGCCGAGCAGCCTGCCCTCCAGCCGGGCGAAGGCCTCCTCCGGATCGAGCGCGCCGCGCAGGCTCTGGGCGGCCATCGACTGGACGGTGGCCAGGGTGTTCTTCACCCGGTGGTTCAGCTCGTTGATCAGCAGCTTCAGATGATCCTCGTATTGCTGCTGGTCGGCGACGTCGGTGCAGGAGGCGAACCAGCGAGTGATGGCGCCGTCGGCGTCGCGGATCGGCACGATCCGGGTCAGGAAGGGGCGGAACATCCCGTCCGCCTGGTTCCTCAGCGGAAAGGTCATCTCGAACGGCTCGCCGGACGCCAGCGACTGCCCCCACCGCTGGCGAACCGCCGGCAGCGCCGCGGGATCGTGGATGCTGTCGGCGCTCCCGTCGGCGGCGCACTCCAGCCGCAGGCCGGTGTATTCGTACCAGCGGCGGCTGGACCAGTAGACCTCGCCATCGGCGTAGGCCATCCAGCACAGGATCGGGATGTTGTCGGCCAGGGCGTAGAATTCCTCGGCCCGCGCCCGTTCCGCCGCTTCGGCCGCCTTGCGCTCGGAGATGTCCTCGACGATGGCGATGAAATAGCCCGCCGAGCCGTCCGGCTCGCGCGCCAGCGAGGCGGTGAGGTTGACCCAGACCGGTTCGCCGTTCCGGCGGATGTAGCGCTTCTCCATCGCATAGGTCTGGATGACGCCGGCGGCGAGGGCCGCGGCCTGTTCGATGTCGCGCGCAACGTCGTCGGGATGGGTGATCTGGGCGAAGGTGAGGTCGCGCAGATCGGCGGCCTCGTAGCCGGTGATCTGGGAGAAGCGCGCGTTGACCTCGAGGAACCGGCCGTCGAGCGCGGCCCGGGCGACGCCGACGGCGGCCTGGTTGAAGACGGCGTGATAGCGCGCCTCGGCCGCCTGCGCCGCCAGCCTCGCCTCGGCGACCGGCGCGAGCTGGGCCACCGAGATCGCCAGACCCGAGGCGTCGGCGATGGTCTGCAGCAGGTCGAGTTCGTCCGCGCTCGCCTGGTGCGGCTGCGACCAGTAGGCGCCGATCGCCGCGAACGGCTCGCCCCGGCGAACCGGAGCCATCGCCAGGCTGCGCACGAAGGTCGGCCGGTAGGCATCGTGCGGGATGCGATCGTCCGCGTAGATATCGGCGATCGCCACCGACTGGTTATGGGTCATGCACCAGCCGGAGATGCAGGCGCTCATCGGGAAGCGCCGGCCTTTCCACAGCGGGGCGACGGCGTGCTCGTCGGCGTAGTGGCAGAGAGCGCCCTCCCTGAGGATGAAGGTCGCGCCGTCGGCCTTCAGCAGCGACCGGACCGCCTGGATGACGATCGCCATGGTCTCGGCCAGGGTCGGGACGACGGCGAGCCGGCGGATCACGGCGACCAGCCCCGCCACGTCCGAGCCGCTGGGCGGCGCCTGCGTGGATCTCACGCGCGCCGCCGCCAGCTTGTTGGAAACGCTCACGCTTCCGCCCTCGCAACCTTTCCGGGCATCATTCGCGGACAACGCGTGTCGTGGCAAGGGCGGTCCCGCGCCGGCCCGGATCTCCCGGACTGGCGCCCTATCGCCTCAGGCGGGCTCGCCCACGCTGACCGGCACCCCGGAATAGAGCGCCATGCCGGTCAGCGGATCGACCTGCCGGGTGCTGGTCAGCAGGTTCACATTGGCGTGCTCGTGACCGTCGGGGCGGAGACCACGCCGGGGCGCACCTTGGCGTCGACGCGCGCGGCGCCGGTGACCTCCGCGCGGGCGCTGCGGACGATGATCTGCTGGCCGTCGGCGACCCCCAGGGCGGCGGCGTCGCCGGGGTTCAGCATCATCTCCGGCGTATCGCCGAGGAACAGGAACTGGGCCTTCACATGCCGCCGCTGGCGCCGCGGGATCAGGCTCAGCGCGGTCCCCGCCCTGCGGTCCTCCAGGTGGAGCCAGGCGCCGATCATCATCCGCAGTCGGTCGCCCTACCAGACCGTGGTCGAGAGCGGCCAGTCGACCGAGGAGCTCTCGGGCGATCCGCTGGCGGCGAAGGAGATGCGCGGCTTCTGCGACTTCGTGCACCGCTTCGCCTTCCCTGCGCGCAGCGGCCGGATGGTCCTGCAGACCGAGAACGAAGACGCCGCCTGAGGCGCATCGCTCAGGTTTTGCGGAACACCAGCGAGAGGTTGTTGGCCGGCATGGCGACGCGCTCGGCCAGGGCCAGGCCGTGCGCCGCCGCCAAGGCCTTCACCGCCTCCAGCCGCCGGATCCCCCAGGCGGGGTCGCGCCGCCGCAGGCTCTCGTCGAACGCCAGGTTGCTGGGCGCGGTCGGCGTCTCGGCTTCGAGATAGGGCCCATAGAGGTAGAGCACGCCGCCAGCCGGCAAGAGCCGTCCCGCGCCGGCCATCAGCCCCTCGGCCGCCGACCACGGCGCGATATGGATCATGTTGATGTTGACCACCGCGTCGGCCCGCGTCACCGGCCAGCCGTCGGGATCGGCCGCATCGAGCCGCAGGGGCGCCAGCAGGTTCGGCGTTCCCGCATGGTCGCGCCAGGCGGCGATGCTGGCCAGCGCCTGGTCGTCGGCGTCGGTCGGCCGCCACAGCAGGTCCGGGAAGGCCGCGGCGTTGTAGAGCGCATGCTCGCCCGCGCCGGCGGCGACCTCGAGCACCAGGCCGTGGGGAGGCAGGCAGGCGCGCAGGACCTGCAGGATCGGGTCACGGTTGCGCGCCGTGGAGGGCGAGGTCAGGGCGCCGCGCGGGACGAGGTCAGGCATGGGCCTTATTCTGTGGGCGCAAGCCGCATTGCGCCAGCCTCGCCCCGGAGTGGGCCGCCGCGATGGCGCGAAGGTATGGAAAATTCCCGTGACCCGTCAGGTTCCGGCGCGCACCTTGATCGCCCTTTTTGAGAGGCGCCCATGGCCACCTTGATCTTGAGCGTAATCGGCAGCGACCGGCCCGGCCTCACCCAGGCGCTGGCGGCCGCGGTCCTCTCGGCCGGCGGCAACTGGCTGGAGAGTCACCTCAGCCGGCTTGGCGGCCTCTATGTCGGCTCGGTGCTGGTCGAGCTTGCGAGCGACAGCGTCGAGACCTTGCGCGCGGCCGTCAGCGAGGTGGACGCCCAGGGCCTGGAGGTGCGCATCGCCCCCGCCGTCGAGGCGCCGGGCGCTGCGGGCGAGGCGGTCTACTTCAGCCTGGTCGGCCAGGACCGGCCCGGGATCGTCCACCAGGTGACGGCGATCCTCAGCGGCCTGGAGGCGAATATCGAAGCCTTCGAAACCCGCCTCAGCGTCGAGCCCCACTCCGGCGCCCCGCTGTTCCACATGGAGGCGCGCCTGCGACTGCCGCCGACCCTGCAGGCCGAAGGGGTTCAGGCGGCGCTGGAGGACATCTCCGGCGAGATCATGGTCGACATCTCGCTGACCCCGGCCGAGGGGATCTGAAGGCCGGGCGTCTACGCGAGCGGTCTGCACGGGTTCTGCACGTCAGTCGGTCGGCATCTCCATGGCGGCTGGCCGGCGGATGGACAGCTTCGCCTTAGCAATCGGGGCCTCTCTCGCTTGGAGGCCCGCATGACGACGCTGCGCATCAATCTTTGGACAAAGGCGAGCCTGGCCCTGCTGCTCGTCGGGCTGGCGGACCTGGTGATTTACGGCCACTGGGCCGGCGCGGTCTCGGCGCTTCCAGCCGCGGTCGCCGTCCTCGTCGTCGCGGCCGTCCATCCTGCGCTCGTCCGCAGCCGCTTGGGGATTTGCGCGCTGCTGGTCGCCAGCGCCTTCGCCCTGTTGTCCGTCGAGCGCCCGAGCCTGCTGGGCTGGCTGTTCCTGTGGCTGGCCCTGGCGGTCGCCGCGCTCGCCCCGCGCGCGGGGGCGGGCGACGACGCGCTCCGCTGGGCGCGCAGGCTGCTCGCCGCCGGAGTCCGGGCGCCGTGGGCGCCGCTGCGCGATCTCCGCCTGGTCCGCAGGGCTCGCCGCCGGAGCCGCGGCGGCGAAGGCGTCACCCTGCTGCGGATCGTCGGCCTGCTCGGCCTGCCGCTGGCCGGCGGGACGGTGTTCGCCCTGCTGTTCGCCGCCGCCAACCCGGTGATCGCGCGGGCCGCCGAGCAGTTGCGTCTGCCCGTCCCGGACTTCGGCCGGCTGGCGCTCTGGGTCATGCTGGCGGTCGGCTTCTGGCTGCTGCTGCGGCCGCGCGGCCTGCCGACCAGGGCCAGATCCGCCAAACCCCGCCCGACCGCGAAGGAGAGAGCGGGCGTTCCGACGGCGTCGGTGGTGCTGTCGCTGGTGCTCTTCAACGGTCTGTTCGCCCTGCAGAACGGGCTGGACCTGGCCTACCTCTGGGGCGGAGCGAGCCTGCCGGCCGGCATGACCTTCGCCGGCTACGCCCACCGCGGCGCATATCTGCTGATCCTGACCGCCCTGCTGGCCGGCGCGTTCGTGTTGACCTTCCTGGCGCCGGGTTCGGAGGTCGCGAAGCTCAGGGCGGCGCGCCTGCTGGTGACCGCCTGGGTGGCGCAGAATGTCTTCCTGGTGGCTTCCACGGCGCTGCGAACGCTCGACTACATCGAGGCCTATTCGCTGACCCGCCTGCGCATCGCCGCCCTCGCCTGGATGGCCCTGGTGGCGCTGGGCCTGGCGCTGATCGGCTGGCGGCTGTTGCGCAACAAGAGCTCCAGCTGGCTGATCAACGCCAACGCGGCCGCCGCCGGACTGGTGCTGGCGGCCTGCGCGATCGTCGACCTGGGCGGCGTCGCCGCCGCCTGGAACGTGCGCCACGCGCGCGAGCTCGGCACGGGCGGCGCCGCGCTGGACCTCTGCTACCTGCAGGCGCTCGGCCCCGCCGCGCTCGGTCCGCTGTCCGAGCTGCAGCGCCGCCCCCTCCCGCCGACGCTGCAGGCCAAGGTCGCCGGCGTACGCGACCTGGTCATGCTCGACCTCATCGACCGCCAGCGAAACTGGCGCAGCTGGACCTGGCGTGGCGCGCGCCGGCTCGACCACGCCCGGGCGGTGGCGGGACCGCCGGCGGGCGCGCCCCAGGGCCGCTGCGGCGAGTCCCCGGCGCCTCCGCCGTTGACGCCAGCTCAGCAACCCGGATCATGAGCCGATGCCGCAAACCGTCCTGGTGGTCGACGACGATCCCCATATCCGCCAGCTCTTGGTGTTCGCCCTGGAGAAGGCGGGCCTGGTCGCTCGGCAGGCGGCCGACGGCGAAGCGGCGATGGCTGCAGTCGCCGCCTCGCCGCCAGATCTGCTGGTGCTCGACATCAACATGCCCAAGCTGGACGGCCTGGAGGTCTGCCGGCGGCTGCGGGCCCAGGGCGACCTGCCGATCCTCTTCCTGTCCTCCCGCGACGACGAGATCGACCGGGTGCTCGGCATCGAGCTCGGCGGCGACGACTATGTGGTCAAGCCCTTCAGCCCGCGGGAGGTGGTGGCGCGGGTGACGGCGATCCTGCGCCGCGCCCGTCCCGCCGTCGCCGCCGCGGACGCGCCCACGCCACGCACGCACGGCCGGCTCAGCCTGGATCCCGACAGCTGGTCCGCGCGCTGGGACGACACCGCGGCCGACCTCACCGTCACCGAGTTTCAGATTCTGCAGACCCTGCTGGGCGCGCCGCAGAAGGTGTTCAGCCGCGACGCCATCATCGACCGCCTGCACGGTCCGGGCTTTGCGATCACCGACCGGACCATCGACAGCCACATCCGCAACCTGCGCAGCAAGTTCGCCAAGCTCGGCGGAGGAGACCTGGTGGAGACCCGCCCGGGCATCGGCTACCGCCTGGGGCCTTGCCGCGGCGCCCCCTGATGATCCGCCGCCTCAAGGACGTCGCCAAACGCTTCTGGCCGGCTCTGCGGCTGCGGACCATCGTGTTCAGCGTCCTGCTGTTCGCCGCGGCGATGCCGGGCGTCAGCGCGCTCTTCCTCAGGGTCTACGAGAACACCCTGGTGCGGCAGACCGAGGCCGAGCTGGTGGCGCAGGGCGCGGCGCTGGCCGCCGTCGCCAGCGTGAACTGGCCTGACGGGCCGCCCGAGCCGGCTCCAGCCGTACGCGGTCCCGGCTACTACCGCCCGGAAAGCACCACCATAGACCTCAGCAGCAGTCCGGTGCTGCCGGAGCGGCCGGCGTCGGCCCCGGCCCAAGAGCCGCCCGATCCCACCGCCGCCGCCGTGGCGGCGCAGCTCGATCCGGTGATGGCGCGGACCAGCCAGTCGACCCTGGCCTCGATCCTGATGCTTGACGCCCAAGGCCTGGTCGTGAGGGGCCCAGGTCATGGCGGCGACCTGTCCGCCCTGCCGGAGGTGCGGGCCGCGCTCGCCGGACATCCGAGCACGGTGCTGCGCCGCAACGGCGCCTATCATCCCGAGTATTCCTTCGAGTGGCTGAGCCGCGCGTCGGGCCTGCGCCTGCACCACGCTAGGCCGATCGAGGTGCGCGGCCGGGTGGTCGGCGCGCTCCTGCTGTCGCGCTCCCCGCGGGTGTTGTTCCGCGGCCTCTACGAGGACCGCGGCAAGATCGCGTTCGGCGTCGTCGCGATCTTCAGCATGCTGGTGGTGCTGTCCGGCCTGGTGTCCCGCGGCGTCACCCTGCCGATCGAGGCCCTGAGCGCGGCGTCCCGCGATGTCGCGGCCGGGACCGGTTCGGTGCCGGCCACCCCGCGCACCGGAGCCCTGGAGATCCGCGCCCTGTACGACGACTTCCGCCTCATGGCCGAGCGGATCGACCGCCGCTCGGGCTACCTGCGGGACTTCGCCGCCGCCGTCAGTCACGAGTTCAAGACCCCGCTGAGCGGCATCAGCGGCGCCGTCGAGCTCTTGCAGGACCACTTCGAATCCATGTCGGACGACGAACGCCGCCGGTTCCTGGACAATATCGCCGCCGACAGCCAGCGGCTGTCGCACCTCGTCACCCGGCTGCTCGATCTGGCCCGGGCCGACCTGGCGGCGCCCGAAGCCGGCGTCGCCGCCGAGATCAGCCAGCCCCTCCACAAGGCCGCGGACGCCATCGCCACCCCCGAATTCGCCGTGGAGATCGATCTTCCCCCGGGCCTCGGCCAGGTCGCGGTCCCGGCCCTGACGCTGGAGACCGTGCTCACCGTGCTGCTGCAGAACAGCCGCCAGGCCGGCGCGCGCCGCGTCCTCGTCGCGGCGCGTCGGGCGACGGACGCAATCGTCCTCGAGGTCAGCGACGACGGGCCCGGCGTCGCGCCTGGCGATCGCGAGCGCCTGTTCGAGCCCTTCTTCACCAGTCGCAGGGCCCAGGGCGGGACAGGTCTCGGCCTGCCGATCGCGCGCTCGCTGTTGGCGGCCAGCGCCGGGCGGTTGGAGCTCGCGCCGTCGGCCCGCGGCGCGTGTTTCGAGATCCGCCTGCCGTCGGCCTGAGGCCTGCACCAACGCTGCACGACATCTCCCTCGCTATGGCGCTGTCCGCTGCACGGGGGCCCGGCAGCTTCGCCTCATGCAAGACGCCCCGCCGGACTACGTCGTCAGCCTGACTCCTTCGGAAGCTGGATGGGCCTGGCGCGTGACCCCGCCGAACGGCGCGCAGATCTCAGGGCTGGAGGCCGATCTCGCGACCGCCCAGCGCTCGGCGGCGTTCGCCGAGGGCGTGGTCCGCAGCCTCGACAGGGCTCGGCGACGGCGGGGTTGAGCGGCGTCAAGGCTCCAGCGTCGCGCCGCCAAGGGCCACCCGCCGCTCGATCCCCACCGCCTGCAGAAACGCTTCGTCGTGGCTGACCACCAGCAGCGCCCCGTCGTAGGCCCTAAGTCCCGCCTCGACCGCTTCGAGGGAGTCCAGGTCCAGGTGGTTGGTGGGTTCATCGAGGATCAGCAGCGGCGGCGGGGCGGCGGCCGAGAGCACGCAGGCGAGGCCGGCGCGCAGCAGCTGGCCGCCGCTCAGGGCGCCGGCGACCTGCAGGGCGGCGTCGGCGCGGAACCGGAAGCGGGCCAGGGCGGCGCGGCAGCCGTTCTCGTCGGTCGCCGGATTGAGGCGGCGGAAGTTGTCGCGGACGGAGCAGGCGGGGTCGAGCAGGCTCACCCGCTGGTCGAGCATGGCGAAGGGGACCAGACGCCGCACCGTGCCCCCTTCGGGCTCGAGGTCGCCGGCGATCAGGGCCAGCAAGGTGGTCTTGCCCGCGCCGTTGGGGCCGGTCAGCGCGATGCGCTCGGGACCGGTGATGGCGAGCGAAAAGTCCTGCAGCACCGGCTGGCCGGGGCGGTAGCCGGCGGTGACGCGGTCGATCTTCAGCACCTCGCGGCCGGCGGCCAGGCCGGTCGGCGGCAGGGCGGCCGACATCGGCTGCAGGATCTCGATCCGCTCGCGCGCCGCCGCCGCCGCCGCCTGGGCCTGGCCGCGGCGGCGCTCGGCGAGCCTGGCCTGGTCGGCGCCGGTGACCTCGCTGCGCTCCTTCATCATGCCGAGCAGGATCTTCGGCGCATCGCCCCGGGCGGCCTTCCGGCGGCCGGCGCCGTCCTTGCGCGCCTTGCGCTCGGCGCTCGCCTGCGCCGTGCGGGCGAGCTCGGCAAGGCGTTTCTCGGCGTCGGCGAGCTCGCCTTCGGCGGCCGCCAGCTCCAGCGCCTTGCGCGCCCGCCAGGCGCTCCAGCCGCCGCCGTAGCGGGCGGCGCCCAGCGGGGTCAGCTCGACGATGGCGTCCATCGCCTCCAGCAACTCGCGGTCGTGGCTGACCACCAGGGCCCCGGCGCGCCAGCCGGCCAACAGCTCGGCCACCGCCGCCCGGCCCTCGCGGTCGAGGTTGTTGGTCGGCTCGTCGAGGATCAGCAGGTCCGGCTCGGCGAACACCAGGGCGGCGAGCCCGGCGCGCGTGCGCTGGCCGCCGGAGAGGGCGGCCAGCGGCGTGGCCGGCGGGGCGTCCAGGCCCAGCCGGGCGAGCGCCTCGGCCATGCGCGCCTCCAGCGTCCAGTCGGCGTGGGCGAGGTCGTGCTCGCTGGCCTGGCCGGCCTCGGCGCGGGCGAGCACGGCCAGGCCCTCGCGCACGCCGAAGAGGTCGGCCAGGGTCTCGTGCGGGGCGACCTGGACGGTCTGGCGCAGGAGGGCGATCCGGCCCTCGACCACCAGCCGGCCGGCTTGCGGCGCCAGCTCGCCGGCGATCAGCCGCAGCAAGGTGGTCTTGCCGACCCCGTTGCGGCCGACCAGGCCACAGCGCTCGGGGCCGAAGGTCAAGGTCAGGTCGGTGAAGAGGGCTTTTCCGTCTGGCGTGGACCAGGCGAGATTCGACAGGGCGATGGACGCAGGCATGGATACGGGTTCCCCGAGAGCAAGGCAGGACGGCTTTGCGGTCGGGGTGGATCACATGAGCGCGGCGGGTCCTTCGTTCGTGAGGGGTCGAGGCGAAAGGATAGGGAGCGGCGGGGCGGGGTTCAAGCCGTCGCCTCCCGATGGCCGTCCCGGGGGCTGCGGCCGGGATGACGAGGTCATTGCAGCGTCGCCAGCGATCCTGCGACCGGGTGGAACTTGACTCTCCCCCTCAGGAGTTACAGAACAAAAGTGGAACGAAAGGAGTCTCTTACCGATGGTCGATCCTCGCACAGCAGGGCGTTTCGCCGCCGTGCGGGCGAAGGTCGCCGCCCTGGAGAGCGGCGGGCGGCCGGATTGCGGACGGCTGAGGTTTGGCGCGGCGGGCGTGGACGCGGCCCTGGGCGGCGGCCTGCCGCTTGGCCGCTGGCACGAGATCGGCGGGGTCGGGATGGAGACCGAGACCGGGGCGGCGCCGGCGGCCTTCACCGCCCTGCTGGCCGCGCCCCTGGCCCGTCGCGGCTGGGCGGTCTGGGTGCTCAGACGCGACGACCTCTGGGCCCCGGGGCTGGAGGGGCTGGGATTTCCGCCGGAGCGGCTGATCCAGATCTGCGCCCGCGACGAGGCCGAGGCGCTGGGGGTGATGGAGGACGCCCTGGGCGCCGAGGGGGTGAGCGCGGTGATCGGCGAGGTCGAAGCCGTCGACCTGACGGCCGGGCGCAGGCTGCAGCTGGTCTGCGAGAAGCGCGGGAGCACCGGCTTCGTCATCCGCCGCCGGCCGTTCGGCGGCTTGTCGAAAGGGGCCGGGCGCGAGGCTGCCGGCTCGGCCGCCGCCACCCGCTGGCGCGTGGCCTCGGCGCCCTCCGAGCCGCCGGCGGGAGAATTCGGCCTGGGCCCGCCGCGCTTTCAAGCCACCCTCGAACGCTGCCGGGGCGGACGTCCCGGCGCCTGGCTCTTCGAAGCGAAGAGCGCTTTTTCCCAAGCCGAGGAGGCCTGGAATGGGACGCATCCTCTGCGCCTGGTCGCCGACCTGGGCGATCGCCAACTGGCGCCGCCGGCATCCGTCCGACGGGTCGCCTGAACAACCCCATGCGTGTCATCCCGGTTTTTCGCGCAGCGAAAAGACCGGGACCCATGAACACGGCGCTGCAGAAAGGAATGCGGGGTCGTCGAGCAAAGTCCCCTTCTCCGGTGTTCATGGGTCCCGGTCTTCGCTTCGCGAAACCGGGATGACAGTCGAGGATGGGGCGGGGAAGGATCTTACCCCGCCCCCCTTCGCCCTGCTGGAGACCACCCGCGGGACCCGGCGGCTGGCCGCGGTCAGCCTGGAGGCCGCGCGGTTGCGGCTCTACCCCGGGCAGAAGGCGACCGACGCCTTCGCCCTGGTCCCCGATCTGGCCACCGCCGAGCATGAGCCCGCGGCCGATGCGGCGGCGCTGGCCGCGCTCGCCGGCTGGTGCGTGCGCTTCTCGCCGGCGGTGGCGATCGACCCGCCGGACGGCCTCTTCCTCGACGTCACGGGCGTCGCCCACCTGTGGGGCGGCGAGGCGCAGATGCTGGCCGACTTCCGCACCCGGCTGGCGAGGGACGGCCTGCCATTCCGCCTGGCGCTGGCCGACACCCCCGGCGCGGCCTGGGCGCTGGCCCACTTCGGCCCGGAGGGAGGCGGCGCCGGGACCATCGCCCCGCCTGGCGGCCAGGCGGAGCTGCTGGGGCCCCTGCCGCCGGCGGCGCTGCGGCTCGACGCCGAGACCGCCGCCCAGATCGAGCGGCTGGGCTTGCGGCGCATCGCCCAGCTCGCCGCCCTGCCCCGCGCCCCGCTCGGCCGGCGGTTCGGGGCGCTGACCTTGACCCGGCTCGACCAGGCGCTGGGTCGCGCGGCCGAGGCGCTGAGCTTCCGCCGCCCGCCGACGCCCTGGTTCGCCAGGCTGGCCTTCGCCGAGCCGATCAGCGCGCCCGAGGACATGGCGCGCGTCGCCTGCGACATCTCGGCCAAGCTGTGCGCCCAGCTGGAGGCCAAGGACCAGGGCGCCCGGCGCTTCGAGCTCGCCTACCACCGGCTCGACGGCAGGACGCTCAGCGTGACCGTCGGCCTGTCGCTGGCGGGGCGCGATCCCGTCCGGCTGGGCAGGCTGTTCACCCCCAAGCTCGACGTGCTCGACCCCGGCTTCGGGATCGAGGTGGTCACCCTCACGGCCCATGAGGTCGAGCCGATCGCCGGGCGGCAGGTCCGCCTCGACGCCAACGATCAGATAACGGACGAATCCCTGGCCCCCCTGGTCGACCGGCTGACCAACCGGCTGGGCGAGGGCCGCGTCTGGCGCGCGGAGGCCGCCGAAAGCCATGTGCCCGAGCTGGCGGTCGCCCGCGGTCATCCGCTGGCGAAGGGGGCGCTGGCGAAGGGGGCGCTGGCGAAGGGGGCGCTGGCGCAACGCCAGCCCGGCTGGGCGCCGGAAACCCCGCGGCCGGTGCGCCTGTTCCGCCGGCCGGAGCCGGTGGACGGGGTGATCGCGCTGACCCCCGACGATCCGCCCAGCCAGTTCCGCTGGCGCGGCCAGGTCCATCGCGTCCGCCGCGCCGAAGGGCCCGAACGCATCGGCGAGGAATGGTGGAAGGCCGACATCGACGCCGCCTCGGTCGCCCATGTCCGCGACTACTATCGGGTGGAGGACCAGGAGGGCGCGCGCTTCTGGCTGTTCCGCGCGGGCCTCTACGCAGCCGGCCAGCCGGCGACCTGGTGGCTGCATGGAGTGTTCGGATGAGCCCTCTCCGCTTCACGCATCCCTCCCTGGGGAGGGAGGAATGACCCGCTACGCCGAGCTGCAGGCGACCAGCAACTTCTCCTTCCTCGAGGGCGCCTCGCACCCGGGCGAGCTGGTGCTGGGGGCCGAGGCCTTGGGACTGGAGGCCGTGGGGATCTGCGATCGCAACTCCCTGGCCGGGGTGGTGCGGGCCTGGAGCGAGGCGCAGAAGCGGCGCGAGGCGGGATCGAGGATCCGCGCCCTCACCGGCTGCCGGCTGGAGTTCGCCGACGCAACGCCCAGCCTGCTGGTCTATCCGTCCGACCGCGAGGCCTACGCCCGCCTCACCCGGCTGCTGACGATCGGCCAGCGACGGGCGAAGAAGGGCGGCTGCGAGCTGCATCTGGCCGACTTCCTGGAGCATGCCCAGGGCCAGCTCTGCCTGGCGGTCCCGCCCGATCGGCTGGACGAGCGGTTCGCGGCCGACCTTGGGCGGCTGGCGGGCGAGCTTGGCGGAAACCTCTGGCTGGCCGCGGCCCGCCGCTACGGCGCGCGCGACCTGGCGAGGTTGTCGCGGCTGGCGGCCCTGGCTCAGGCGAGCGGGGCTGCGATGGTGGCTGTGGGCGAGGTGCTCTACCACGGGCCCGAGCGGCGGCCGCTGCAGGACGTGCTGACCTGCATCCGCGAGAATTGCACCATCCACGAGGCCGGCCTGCGCCTCGCCGCCAACGCCGAGCGCCATCTGAAGAGCGCCGACGAGATGGCCCGGCTGTTCGCCCGTTTCCCCGGCGCGGTCGAGCGCAGCGTCGAGATCGCCGAACGCATCGGCTTCGACCTTTCCCAGCTGCGCTACGAATATCCCGACGAGCCGGTCCCACCCGGCAAGACGGCGATCCAGCACCTGCACGACCTGACCTGGGCGGGCGCGGCCTGGCGTTTTCCCACGGGCGTGCCCGAGCGCGAGGCGAAGACCATCGCCCATGAGCTCGAGCTGATCGAGAAGCTCGACTTCCCCAACTATTTCCTGACCGTCCACGACGTGGTGCGCTGGGCGCGCGAGCAGCGGATCCTCTGCCAGGGCCGCGGCTCGGCGGCCAATTCGCTGGTCTGCTTCTGCCTGGGGATCACTGCGGTCGATCCGACCAAGCCCGGCCAGGACCTGCTGTTCTCCCGCTTCATCTCCGAGAAGCGCGGCGAGCCGCCAGACATCGACGTCGACTTCGAGCATGAGCGGCGCGAGGAGGTGATGCAGTACATCTACCGCCGCTACAGCCGTGACCGCGCCGCCATCGTCGCCACCGTCATCCACTACCGCCCTCGCATGGCGATCCGCCAGGTCGGCAAGGCGCTGGGGCTGACCGAGGACATCACGGCCGCGCTCGCCGGCACGGTCTGGGGCTCCTATGGCGACGGCGTGCCGGACGAGCACATCCGCCAGGCCGGCCTCGACCCCGACGCGCCGGAGATCCGCCGCGCCACCGCCCTGGCCCAGCAGCTGCTGGGCTTTCCGCGCCACCTGTCGCAGCACGTCGGCGGCTTCGTACTGACCAAGCGGCGGCTCGACGAGACCGTGCCGATCGGCAACGCCGCCATGGCCGACCGCACCTTCATCGAGTGGGACAAGGACGACATCGACGCGCTCGGCCTGATGAAGGTCGACGTGCTGGCGCTGGGCATGCTGACGGCGTTGCGCAAGAGCCTGGACATGCTGGGGATCGCCGACCTCGCCGACATCCCGCAGGAGGAGCCGGGGGTCTACGAGATGCTCGGCAAGGCGGACTCAGTGGGCGTCTTCCAGGTCGAGAGCCGGGCGCAGATGTCGATGCTGCCGCGGATGAAGCCGAAGGTCTTCTACGACCTGGTGATCGAGGTGGCGATCGTCCGCCCAGGTCCGATCCAGGGCGACATGGTCCACCCCTATCTGCGCCGGCGGGAGGGCAAGGAGCCGGTCGACTACCCCGCCCCCCACCCCGACCACGGGCCGGCGAACGAGCTGCATTCGGTGCTGGGCAAGACCCTGGGCGTGCCGCTGTTCCAGGAGCAGGCCATGCGGCTGGCGATCGAGGCGGCCAAGTTCACCGACAGCGAGGCCGACGGCCTGCGCCGCTCGATGGCCACCTTTCGCCACTACGGCAACGTCGGCGACTATGGGGTGAAGTTCGTCGAGGGCATGGTCGCCCGCGGCTACGACCCGGTCTTCGCCCAGCGCTGCTTCCAGCAGATCGAGGGCTTCGGCTCCTACGGCTTTCCAGAGAGCCACGCGATCAGCTTCGCCCTGCTGGTCTGGGCCTCGGCCTGGGTGAAGTGGGCCAGGCCCGACGTCTTCTGCTGCGCCCTGCTCAACAGCCAGCCGATGGGCTTCTACCAGCCGGCCCAGCTGGTCCGCGACGCCCGCGAACACGGGGTGGAGGTGCGCGCGCTGGACGTGATGTTCTCGGACTGGGATTGCACGTTGGAGCAAGATCCCCCTTGGGGGGAGGTGGCGCAACGCGCCGGAGGGGGCTTCCACTCAGACCTCGGTGAGATCCGCCCTGAACCAGTTTCTGAGTGGAAGCCCCCTCAGTCGGCTTCGCCGACAGCTCCCCCAAAAGGGGAGCAGCTGGTCCTCCGCCCCCTCCGCCTTGGCCTGCGCCAGATCAGCGGCCTGAAGGAGGCCGAAGCACGGAAGATCGAGGACGCCCGCCGCTACGGCGCGCGGACCTTCGAGGACTTCGCCCTGCGCTCGGGCGTGGCCCGCCGCACCCTCGAGCTGCTGGCCGAGGCCGACGCCTTCCGCGCGCTCGGCCTCGACCGCCGGCAGGCGCTGTGGGCGGTGAAGGGGCTGACCGGCGAGATCGGGGCGCAGGCCGACGCGCCGCTGCTGGCCCGCGGCCGGCCCAGCGAGGCGCAGGTCGAGCTGCCCTTCATGAGCGCCGCCCAGCTCGTGGGCTCGGCCTAACGGACCACTCACCTGTCGCTGTAGGCCCATCCTGTCTCCTTCTTCCGCCCGGAGCCGGAGCCGCTGCCCGCCATCCCCCCCCCCGGACTGTAGACCTTGCACAATGGCCGCAGGGTCTGCGTCGGCGGCCTGGTGCTGGTGCGCCAGCGGCCCGGCACCGCCAAGGGAGTGGTCTTCCTGACGCTGGAGGACGAGACGGGAATCGCCAACATCGTCGTCTGGCGCGACGCCTTCGAGGCCAACCGCCGGCTGGTGATGGGCGCGGCCTTCCTGCTGGTGCACGGCCGGCTGCAGCGCGAGGGCGAGGTCATCCACCTGGTGGCGGAAAAATTCACCGACCTGTCGCACCGGCTGTCGGAAATGCGCGAGGCCGAACGTCCTTCGCCAGATCGTCCCGCCTCGGAAGGCCGCCCGTCAGAGGTGCGTTCCAAGGTTGCCGGCCGGCTGATCCGCAGCCGCGATTTCCATTGAAGGCGTCGTCTCGGTCAGGTTCCATCAGCGCAGGAGAGAGCCCATGGCGCAACCGGTCCAGCTTCTCGTCGGCACCCGCAAGGGCGCCTGGATCTACCGCAGCGACGCGGCCCGCCAGGCCTGGCAGGTCGAGGGCCCGCTGTTCCTCGGCCATATCATCCATCACTTCGTCGCCGACCCGCGCACGCCGGGCGTGCTGCTGATCGCCGCCTCCACCGGCCACCTGGGGCCGACGATCTATCGCTCGGAAGATGGCGGGAAGACCTGGGTCGAGGCGCAGCGGCCGCCGGCCTTCCCCAAGGCCGCCGATCCGGCGAGCGCCCGGGCGGTGCACCACACCTTCTGGCTGGAGCCGGGCCATGCCTCCGAGCCCGGCGTCTGGTGGGCCGGGACCTCCCCGCCAGCCCTGTTCGAAAGCCGCGACGGCGGGCTGAGCTGGGCGAGCGTCGAGGGCTTCAACGACAATCCGATGTACCCGGCCTGGTGCCCGCCCGAGGCCGGCACGCCGGACGGGGCGCTGCTGAACCAGATCAAGATCGATCCGCGCGACCCCGCGCACATGTACATCGCCACCTCGACCGGCGGGGTTTTCGAGAGCACCGACCGGGCGAAGAGCTGGCGGCCGCTGAACCAGAACGTCGAGGCCAACTTCCTGCCCGACCCCTATCCGGAGTTCGGCCAGGACGCCCACTACATCGCGCTGTCGCCGACCAACCCCGACCGGATCTGGCAACAGAACCATTGCGGCGTCTACCGGCTGGACCGGCCGGGCGAGCGCTGGGCGCGGATTGGCAAGGCCATGCCGCCGGAGATCGGCGACATCGGCTTCACCGTCGTCGCCCACCCCGCCAGCGACCAGACCGCCTGGGTGTTTCCGATGGACGGAACGGAGGTCTGGCCGCGGGTCAGCCCGGGCGGCAAGCCGGCGGTCTATCGCACCCGCGACGGCGGGGCGAGCTGGGAGCGGCAGGACCGCGGCTTCCCGGCCGAACAGGGCTGGTTCACCGTCAAGCGCCAGGCCTTCTGCGCCGATGCCGGCGCCCCGGCCGGCCTCTATCTCGGCACGACTGGCGGCGAGCTGTGGACCAGCGGCGACGAGGGCGACAGCTGGCGACAGATCGCCGCCCACCTGCCGGAGATCTACGCCGTGGTCGCGACGCCGCTCACATGATCTCGGTGCTGATCCCCTCGCAGCTGACGTCCTACACCGACGGGGCAAGCCGGGTGCAGGCCGATGGTGCGACCGTCGAGGCGGCGCTGGACGACCTCGACCGGCGGTTTCCAGGACTGAAGTTCCGGGTGATCGACGAACAGGACCGCATCCGCCGCCACATGCGGATCTTCATCGGCATGGAGGAGGCCAGGGACCTGCGCCGGACGCTGCAGGCGGGCGACGAGCTGATGATCTTCGGCGCGCTGAGCGGAGGGTAGGTCCTTATTTTGAGGACCACGGACGTTCGTGCGGTTCGTGGACAAACAAAAAGGCGCCCGCCACAAGGGCGAGCGCCTCTCCGGGCCAAACTGTGGTCCGGCTCAGACGAAGCTGAGCACCCGGGCTTCCTTCACATGCGGCAGGTGCTGGAGCTTTTCCAGCAGGTCCGCCGTCGGCTCCTGGTCGACGCCGACCAGGGCGATGGCGTCCTCGCCGGCCGAGACGCGGCCGAGGTTGAACGTGGCGATGTTGACGCCGGCGTCGGCCAGCAGGGCGCCCAGCGCGCCGATGAAGCCCGGCTTGTCGAGGTTGTTGACGTAGAGCATCCGCGGGCCGAACGGGGC
>Ga0105248_10001900_pt1 | contig 23164 bp, 20 predicted proteins | sample KBSS34metaG_FD_81524 | JGI IMG/M metagenome (GOLD analysis project Ga0105248, IMG submission 81524) | Switchgrass rhizosphere microbial communities from Kellogg Biological Station, Michigan, USA - KBS S3-4 metaG | ecosystem: Host-associated > Plants > Roots > Rhizosphere > Soil | place...
CGAAGTTAGCGCCGTCGATCTTGAACTGAACCGAGCCGCCACTCGGATTACCAGCGCCCGCACCCGTACCGATCACTACGGCCGTGAAGCTCACGCTTTCGCCGAACGTTGACGGATTCAAACTCGAAGACACTGTAGTTAACGTGTCGCGCTTGTTAACCGTCAGCGTCTGCGTCCCACTCGTACTCGAGTTGAACGTCGTGCCACTAATCACCTGACCCGCAAACGACGCCTGCACCGTATGTGGCCCTGCACTCAGCGTCGACGGATCATAAGCGAACGTAGCCACGCCGCTGCCATTCGTCGTACCCGATCCAACGTTCGATCCATCAACGCTGAAATCAATCGTCGCGCCTGACACCGCGGCTCCGCCGGTCGTGCGCGTCAGCGTGGCCGAAAGCGTCACGGGACCAGTCGATCCAAAAGCCACCGATGCCGGACTCGGCGCGGCCAGCGACAACGTTGTCGCCACGTTATTAGTCACGGTCACGGTCGGATCCTGACCGTGCTGATTATCGAAGGTGTAAGTCGTCGTGGACGCCGGCGTCGGCGCAGTCGCATTCGCGTACGTCAACGTAAACGACGTGTTGTTGGCACACGTGCCGGTTGCCGGCGCAGGCGCCGATTGCCGAATCGTGATCACCATTCCCACGACACTTTGCAGCGACACGGTACACGGACTGGCGCCACTGCCCACCACCGTAACCTGGCCCGCACCGACGCCCGCTTGCGGCGTGGTCCAACCCGCAGGCACCGTGAACGTGGTGGTTTGCTGATTAGCGGAGTTTTGCGCCGTGAAGACCCACGCAAACGTATTCGTACTGCCCGCCGCCACGGTCTGCGTCAACGGAGTCACGTTGAAGTTATTTGAGTCGGTGAATGTGGTCTGAGCTGTTCTGCCGGACGTCAAACCGCGCGCGCCGGCGATGAACTTCATGTTGAGGTCGTAATCCATCACCACATACTCGCCACTGAAATTACCTTCGCTGTCAGCTACGACATCGAAGCCACGTTCCTGCGGCGTGTGCGGATCTTCGTGAATCTTGACCCTGACTGTTTCGCCAGGTTGGAAACCACGGCCGTTTATGTGCGCGATCTGTCCCGGCTCGTAGTCCATTTTGTCTGTGCTGATTGCCGCCGCGCCGGAGCTGCCGACGAGTGCCGACGAACTGAGCACGGCGCCACTGCTGTTTGCTCCGCCCAGCACGAGAGCCTGTCCGTCAAGCTCGGTAATCGTATGTCCGGAGCGGTCGAAAAGCGGATCCGTTTGGCCGTTATGAAAGAGAGCGGCGCGCGTTTGCGAAGCGAGAATCTGTCCAGGCAAACCGGTGCAGGTATCACTCTCCGGAAGCACGTGCGCGTAGGCGCCAAACTCCTCGTAAAGCGGATCGTAGATTTCCATCGAACGATCGCTGTTGCCGCCGATGATCTGAACCTTGCCGTCAAACAACACGCGCAAGTGTGGCCGCACGCGCGCGACTCTCAACGCGCCCGAGATCGGCGAAAACGACGACGCGGGCGTGTCGAAGATCTCGCCCGTCGCCAACTCGGCGCCACTGCCGTCACGTCCGCCAACAAGCACGACGCGGCCGTCGGCCAGCAACGCCGCGGAGTGCATGGATCGCGCGCTGTTCAATGTACCCGCGCCGGTAAACGCAGTCAGCGTTGCGTCGAGCATTTCCGCGCTGCCGCCAGCGTCACCGCCGGCAACAAACACGCGGCCATCGGCCAGCAGCGTAGCACTGTGACCAGCACGTGCGGCGCTCATTGATGGACCGCTCGTAAACGCTCCACTCGCCGGATCAAAGATCTCGGTTGACGTTAACGCCCCGGCGCCGTTGCGTCCGCCTATAACCAAAACGCGTCCATCAGCGAGCAACGTCGCTGAATGATCGGCGCGCGCCTCGTTCATGTTTCCCGACGTCGAGAAAGTCGCCGCCACCGGGTCGTAAATCTCCGCGGTATTCAACGGACCGCTCGCATTCTCACCACCAGCAATCAACACGCGGCCGTCTGCGAGGCGCGTGGCCGTGTGATTACGACGCTCGGTCGCCATCGTCGAACTCGACGTTTCGAGCTCGGCGGTTTCCAGTGCGTGATCCGCGGGCGCGGCTTTCGCCGGTGCAATCATCTCCGTCGCGCGCGCAAACAACGTTCGGCCAAGCGAACTGGCAGATGAATTGGTTACGGCGAACGCGGTCCCGGCGAGAGCGACAAGCGCAACCAGCGCCATCAAGCGGACCGAACGATTAGTGGTAGTGGTGAGTAAACGAAGAACAGACTGTCGGTGAGTCGGGGGCAACATTGTCATCAAGACTCCTAAGCTAGTCGGCACAGGTTCAGGGCCTGGCCAAAGATGAAGGGTTCAAGCTTGAAAAGCCTTATCGCAGAATCGCTATGTCGGTTCGAGAGCGCGATCCCCGCACGCGAAAGGAAACGTTATTCAAGTCACTTCCGGGAAATGCCGCCCAGCGCCCTAAGAACCCTCTGAGCGAGGCGCTGGTCACAACGTGCACTCTCGGGTCCTTTCGCCTGGAGAGGAACTATCAGCCGGCAAGTGCGCAGTTGTGTAGCCGAACCCTGTGCAAAGTGTGAGCCAGCAGCGGGTGGGATAGAGCCCGTGGGCCGATGAAGAGTGAAATAGTTAGAACTACTGAGGTTAGGTAGTCGAAGAGGTTGAAGAAGGGCGAGGAGAGGACAGAATGCTGCAAATTGACACTGCTCGCCAGCGCTCACATGTAGCAGAAACACGCGAGCAACTACGCACAGAATCGCGCACAGAATTTAGAGGGCCCGGACCACCTCCGAGCCCCCCTTGGAAGCACCGGTCGGGTTGATCGCCGGTAACCGCCCTCTCAGACAACCGGCCACCGGGATTCTCACGGGTAACTTCCAAGACGCCAGGACATTCTGGGCCGTCCCGGCGCCATCTTTCGAACCCAACCGCGCTAAGTTTACGCCCCAACCGTGCGAGTCCGAGGAGACTCAATCAAACCCTGAACGACCTGCGCCACTTGCGATAACGGCTTCGGTTTCCGCAAGAAGGCATCTGCTCCCGCCCGCCGTGCTTCTTCTTCCACTTCCTTTGAGCCGTACGATGTAAGCACGACAATACGTGTATCCGGGTTCCGTTTATGAACCAGCTTGATGATCTCGATCCCGTCAGGGTATCGAGTCAAACCCAGTCGCAGGTCCTGGATAATTACTTTGTAATCGGTTGCCTGAATGAGTCCTTCCGCTTCTTCCATTTCGCTCGCCGTGTCTACTTTGAACCCGTGCTGGGAAAAGTATTCACGCATGGAAAAGCAGATCGACTCCTCGTCGTCGACCACAAGCAATGTCCGGCGACCGGATTCGGCACTCTCATCAACTGTTTTATCGCGGCCCAATAGCAACTTCAGCAAACGACCGGATACAGTTTTAAGCGTTAGCATAGAGGTCAGTCGGGGGCTTACTTCCTCGGTGAACACGCCACGCAGACTCTACGTCTTGAAGCGTCTTCTTAAACCGGCCGCCAGAGTCACGAGACCTGATCCCAGCAGGAGCATACTGGTGGGTTCAGGCACCTGATTATCGGTCGCAAAGCCGGTTGGATTACCGTTTGATGGTGCGATGTGAATCGCGAAATGCGAGCCGGTACTGTTCTCTTCGAACAGGTCACTCGCCGAAGAAAAACCTCCGGTGCGGCTCACCGTGAAACTAAAACTGCTAATCGCATTCGATGCATTGCAGCAACTCAGGGTGACGTCGAAATTTCCGAAGCCATCCATTTGTCCGCCGCCGAGATTCGCGGTGAGCTGTATCGGGGCCAGGTTGGTAATGCTCAACCCGGCAGTGCTGCCAACGATATTGAATCCGAAGATTCCGTTGTTTCCGTTGCCCTCACCAAAGGCCAGAAAGCCCGGAAACATGTTTACTGTGACGTCGATACTGCTCCCGTTCAGCACATAGGTCACGGTTGCGTAGGGGCCGGGTGTGCCGCTCAGGCCCGCGTTTGGTGTGTTGATAATGACCTGGTCCGCCCTGGTTGCGACAGCGGATCCAAGTACGACGACCGCAAACATCGCGAGGGAGAGCGCGAGCTTGTGGATACGTGTTTGTGGGGTCATGGCAATGCTCCTTCCTTGTTCTCCGAAGATGGCAATGCCCGTGATCAAAGTCTCTCCTGTCATCTTCGGGGTTTGTCCTGAGGATTATGGTTTTCGACCTTTTGATTATGTCGTTGTTGCAATTTCCTAACAATGGAGGTCCTTGCCCATTTTGGGGGCAGGAAATTAGGGTTTTTTGCCGGGTGTACATGGCAGCATCCTGCCTGTGGAAAATTCAGGGTGTTTTACACGTTTAAGTAAGGATTGCGCGGTCGCCCAAGTCGTTTGTATGATGACGGTGCGTCTTCATCGACGCATTCCCTGGGAGCCGAGAGGCCCGGCTCAACCAACTAAAAACTGAAGGAGCAATTCAATGCGAAGGTATGTATCGATGTGTGTGTTGGTGATCGTGTGCCTCAGTTTGCTGTTAAGCCCCAGCATGTTCGCCAGAACCCAGGCAGCAGTAACGGCTGATGATACGACGGCTCCCGTCGTTTGGATCGTGTCGCCAACGGACGGCACTACAGTATCGGGAACCAAAGTGCGCGTGAACTTCTATGCTTTTGACACGGGCGGCTTTGACCGATACGAGCTCTACGTTGACGGCGTGTTGAAGCAGACGTTACTTCCAACCGCGAAGAATCCGTACTTTACGTGGAATCCCGGCAAAGGCGGCGGCGGCAGTAGTGACTACACGTTGATCGTCCGCGGCTACGACCTCGCGGGCAATGTGGGCACTTCACCGCAGATCACGGTCTACCGCTAAGATGATCACAAGTGGCGTCGACCAGACCGAAGCCCGGCCGACGCCTCTAGTGGTCACGAGGCCGTCGTTCCTTACGGATCGACTGCGACCACTTTCTTAACGACCACTGCGTTCGAGTTAGCAGAACACCCGTTTGCAGTGGTCGTCCCTGCCACCCGCAGGTTAACCAGGAACAACCTGCCGACGTAGCCACCAGCCGGATCGCCGCCGGCGATACTGAAGCTCGTAGCTGCGCTGCTTTGGAAGTTGGAGAAGGTCAAAGAGGAACCTGTTTGACCTGCCAGGTTGGACCAACCTGCTCCGTTCGCTGAACAGTCAGCCAGCGGAACACACGATTGCCACTGGAGGGTGGTGCCCGCGGGCGCGCCTCCCGGGAATCCTGTGGTCACCGACTGCGGATCCGCGTTTCCATTCGCGCCGGTCTTGGAGATCGAAAGCGAAGGCGGAGTCTTGTTTTCGCCGACATCGACCAGGTCGCTGTTACTACAACCGTTGGTCCCGTTCGTGACGGTCAACTGATACGTGCCCGGCAGACTCACCGACGGGCTTTGCACAGTGTTGCTCGGACTGAAGCCCGTGGTGATCGTGCAGGTACTCGTGTCAGCCGGGTTGGTACACCTGGCCCATGAGTAACTGACACCCGAGGCTGGTGAGCCGTCCAGCGTAACGGACGTGATCGAGCAGGTTAGTAACTTGTCCCCACCCGCGCTCACCGTTGGCGCTGTCTTGTCCTCCGAGACAACCACGTCCTTCACATCGCTCTCACAACCAGTTTGGCTGCTCGCTACGACGTGATATGTGCCACCCGCCGAAACCGTCACCGGGTTGCCGGTGAAATCGAACCCGTTTGGACCAGTCCAATGGAACGTCGCGTTTGGATCACTTGACGTTGCCGTGATCTGGACGGAGGGGTTAGCGCAAGTTATTTGCGCGTCAGGCGCATTGACCGTCGGTTTCTGAGGGAACGATCCCTGGACGAAGTCCTTGAGAGTTGCGTCCACTGACGGCGATGAGCGCGTCTCCGCAAGAAACGAAGCGAAGCAGGCGTCGGCTATGCCGAGTGCGGACAGGTTGATCCCACCTTCGTAAAAAGCTCCGGTGGGAAAGGTTCCGGGCGCGCCGGACTTCGGCACATAGCTCCACGGCGCAGTTTGTGGTGAAGCGTTAACCTCGCCACAGAAAAACTTCGGGCTGCCCGCGGCGGTGCAGTCGGCGCCGATACCGACCTGGTCCAGGGTGCCGTTAATGCTGCCACCGGGAAAATGCCACTGAAAAACTCTGATCGTGGTGATGGCGCCACCCTGCGTGAAATCGCTCAGGATGAGAATGTCGCCGTTTTGATGGTTCGCGGAAAACGTGTCGCTACCCGCAACCGGATGAACGTCGCTCTGGAAGAACCAGAAGCCGATCTGGCTGGCGCCGCTTTGCGCAAAACGATCGGCGCCGAAGACGAGAATCTGCTCGTTTCCGGAACCGCCGGGTACGGCATAGAGAGCGGCGTAAGCGTTCGTGATCTCATCTTTCGGTGGAACGCTGCCGGCCTTGTAGCGCCAATTCGGAATATCCAGGTCATCTTTCGATCCACCACCGGTGTAAATGGTCACACCGTCGAGATCGGCGATCGCGACTCCTCCGGGCGCGGTTCCCATGGTCTTCGCGAGAGCGCTGCCTGGTCCATTCTGAAGGGTGGACCAATCATCGAGTGCGCCTCCACTGGCGACGGCGTTGCCGTCAAGCTCAAAAGCGGTCGTAACATCGACTGTGAATGCGGGCGGGGAGTTCGGAGCAACTGCGACGTTTGATCGCGCAGCGTGGGTAAGGTTCGCGCGCGAAGGATTGTTACCCGGGGGATTGTTCCGGGCACTTGTAAGGCGTGTTGACGTGGCGGCCCATGTTCCGATGAACAGGACGGCCATCAAAGTCACGCTGAAAATACACTTCCAAAAATGTGGTCTTTTAGTCATTTGGGGTACCTCTGAAAGAGCGGGGAGAATTCTGTTATCCGGTTTGAATGGCCAGGGCGGGTTGGGAAGCCATCTGTGTCCGGACGAGAAGGAATTACTCCGGCGTGTCAATGGTTACGCGCAACAAGAACGTGCGCGGGAGCTAAAACAAGGGTGGAAGCATAGTCACGTCAGCCACTTGCTACAAGGGAGTTCGCTGCCTTTTTTACGGCACGAATGTCCACTTTTTGGACCACGAATTGATGCCAGCAGCTTAGTGCTGGCAGGAGAGGTTATTCGGGTAATTTGGCGAGTTTGTTGGCAAATGCATAGACCACCAGCTCCAGTCGATCAGAGACGCCGAGCTTGGCGTAGATCGAGCTGAGGTGATGAGTGACGGTCGTTTGGCTGATGAAGAGACGCTCGGCAATCTGTTTGTTCTTGAGACCTTGCGCGATTAGCGTGATGACTTCGCGTTCTCGATCGGTGAGAGCGGAGATCTTTCGACGTTCGGGATCAACCGACTCGATCACGCGACTGCTCATCTGCCAGAGCAAACTTCCCAGGCTCAGGCGATCGAGCCAGACCTCGCCGAGATAAACTTTCTCAATCGCTTTGATCAGCAGCTCGGCGGCGTCTTCCTTCAACACGACACCCATCGCACCGAGTTGGACCGCTTTCTGATGCGTCTCTGTATCGCGCACACCAGTGAGGGCGAGCACGCGTGCTTTGAACGCCGTTTCGCGCAACCTGGGAATTACGGGAAGCGCGCTCGAGCCGCCAAGCTCCAAATTAAGGATGATCAGATCGAAAGGTTGGCGAGTGACGATTTCCAGGGCTTCGGCGATCGTGCTCACCATCGCGGAGATTTTTATTCCCGGATGATTCTCGATCAGCAGACGGAGTCCTTCACGCACCACGAGCTGGTCGTCGATGATCAGGATCCGAATTTTCTCCGGCGCCGGTTCCATTCCAGCAAGATCGTCTAGCTGTTACAAATTCGTGGCAACGGTAATGAATGCCCATTTGTATGGCAGGAATGCAGGGTTTTATTTCGCGGCTTATGGCACGATTCTGCTGAATGTCCCTATTTGGGCATTTTCGCGAGCCCGTGACGAAAGGCGTAGATGATCAGTTCGAGGCGATCGGAGACTTCGAGCTTGGAAAAGACCGAGCTGAGGTGGTGGGTTACCGTCGTCTCGCTGATGAATAGACGCTCCCCGACCTGCTTGTTTTTCAAACCTTCACCAACGAGCGCGATCACCTCGCGTTCGCGTTCGGTGAGCGATTCAATCTTGGCGATTTCCGGATCGAGCAGGGTCGGCTTGTTCAACTCCTGGATCATGCTGCCCATCATGGAGCGCTCGATCCACACTTCACCCTCGTAAACTTTTTTGATTGCTTTCAGCAGTTGGTCGGCAGCGTGTTCTTTGAGAACGATGCCCATCGCGCCGCGGCGGATCGCACGCCGGTGCGAGTCCGGGTTCTGCACACCCGTCAACACGAGCACCCGCGATTCCGGACTTGTCTCGCAGAGTTCCGGCAGAAATGACAGAGCATCTTCATCGCCCAACAGGAGATCGAGAATGATCACGTCGGGCTTTTCAGCCGCGGCGCGCTCGAGCGCCTCCGCCTGGTTTCCCGCCATCGCCACCACGCGCATCTGTTGATCGTGCTCGATCAACATCCGCAGTCCGCTGCGAATGACCACGTGGTCATCGACGATCATGATAGTGATGGGCCGATCAGTCATGATGAGGCGCTAGAGAGGAATGCCGATACTTACGACCGTATAGTCCTTCTCATCCACGAACACATGTGTATCGCCGCCGAGAGAAGCCGCTCGCTCTGCAATCGAGTGCGGCCGGAAAGGCTTCACACTCTCGTTGCCGTCGGTGCGCTCAGCCTCCGGATTTGCTCTCGGCCGGCTGTTCTTGATCTGCAACAACAACGAACTGTCTTTACACGATATCTCAACCCGGGCGTCACGACAAAAGGCGTGGCGCCTCACATTGCTCAGGCCTTCGGCGACAATCTGAAACAGCTCCGCCGCCAGGCGATCGTTGACCTTCACTTTGCCGCGCGCTTCGACATCAACCTTGATGCCGGTAACCAGCGAGAAACGTTCGGCGTAACGTTCGATCGCGGGCAACAGCACGTCCATGCGTTCCTCGCCGGCGCGCAAGCCCCAAACGAAACGCCGCAGCTCGGCGAGTTCGATATTGGTCAGCTCCAGCAGCTCCTGGATGTCGCCGCGGATGGCGGTGTTGCCGGCTTCGAGTTTCTGGTCCAACGCGGAGAGTCCAAACTGCAAACCGAGATAAGGTTGAATGACGCTGTCGTGAATGTCGTGCCCGATGCGGCGTCGCTCCTGTTCCGCGGCGTCGGACGCGAGATTGTCGATCAGCCGGATGTTTTCCATCACGGGGGTGACGTGATCCATCAACTGCAACAGGAATTCCATGTCGGCAGTGTCGATTCGCGTGGGGCCATTGATGATGTACATGCGTCCGACTGGTTGATGGCGATAATAAACCGGCATCGAGAGATAGCGCTGGGCGTCGAGCATGCCGGCGAGTTTGTCAGCCGTGGTCGAGTCGGTTTCGGAGAAGAGCTTCGCTTTTACGTCGAAGAGACGCGTCTGCGACGAGCGGTTGCGGCGATAGATCACCGCGTGGTCTAACGACGGCTCGAGAAACTGCGCCGCGGCTTCGCGCCCGATGTCCGGTGGCGCGGAGCGACTCGGAGTCGTGCCCCGCGTGACGCGATACATCTGATACGTCTCAGCGCCGGGTTTGCCGGGAATCACCAGCAAACACTCTTCAGCATCGTAGAATGCCCGAATGCTTTCGAGAATCGCTTTGATGGTCCGATCGATACCGTAGCGCGGGTTAGAGAAAACGGTAACGTCTTTCAAAAGCTTCAGCCGGTTTTTTAGTTCGGTGTGGTAACCGCCCCAGCGCGCGATGATGTAGCCGAAAGTCAGCAGGCCGATGGGCGCCATCAAAAGACGATTGAGCTGTATCGACTCATGCCGTTGCATGGCCATGACGAGAGTAACAGCCGTGTAGATGACGGCGGAAGCAAGTGTTAGCTGCAGGCCGCTGGTGAGTCCCCAGTTGAAAGACGCAACGATGATCGAGAAGAAAAAGAAGTAATAAAAAATGCCATGACTGCTGAAGACGATCAGCGGGAGATACCAGACTAAATCCAGCCAGGGGATCGCCTGGTGCGCCGCGAGCGGATTGCGCCGTACCGAGAAGTGATAGATAAGCAGGCCGTAGAGGCAATAGAGAACGAGGGTGACGTTGGTCGGTAAGGACCAGAGGCGAAGCTGTCCGGCGCCGAGCATCGAGATCAGAAGAGCCGAGGTGCCGAGCACGACGCGCATGCCCGCGATCAGGCGCAGGTCGATCCACTGTTCGGAGAGTGAATCCTTAAAAGTCAACTAGCTGTCTCCCAGCAACTGTTGCAGCTTTTTCCAGGTACGTTCTGCTTCCTCACCGAAGATAACGACGTCGTTCTGGCGGTTATCGAGATCCAGACCGAGACGGGGTTTAACGTCGCCGTCGGCGGGACGGTAATGAGCGCTGGTGATGTGATCGATATGGATCAGAAATCTGCCGCCCTCGGGATGGGCTACGTCAATAAATTTCATCGTGTAATCACCTCGTCAGAGAAGTGCGGGAAACGATCGAGTCGCGACTAGCGGCCGGAAACTCTCGCCGATCTGTTTCCTATGTGGATGTGAGGGCCGGTGGCCACGCCGGGAACAGGACCGCGAAAGGCCAAAAAGGGAATCGATTCGCTGCGTAGAAACTCAATCAGCACGCGGCCTTCAGTGCTGTCGGGATGTAGCCCGACGTCCATGCCGTTGCGATGGTCCAGGCCCCAGCGAGTATGGAGGTCTGACTGTCCGAAGGCCGTCGTCGGCAGCGGTTTTTTGAATCTCGCGGAAAAGAAATCCTGGATTCTTTGCGCGTCGGCGAGCCGCCACTTGCCGGTTCCAGTCAATGGCTCCGCGGCTTTTTCCGGCGCGGGCGGTTTGGGATATTCAACGCGCACCACGCGCTCGCGATCGAGAAACGTGGTCATGTTTCCGCGCTTGTACCAGTAACCGTCAGTCGACTCCGAGACTTCGTCAACAACGATCGGCCGGTCGCCGACGAGAACGATCGTGATCTTATCGGCTATCTGCTCAGCCTGCGCTTGAGCTTGAGCGCAAATAAACCCACACAAGACGAGTAGCAGTGTTTGCGAGAGTTTTTTGCACACGGACAGCACGATCTTTATGTCTTCGGCGCGAAGTAACCGACGCGGGTGTGCGGCTTGTAAGCCGGGTTTGCAGTCTCGATGCGCACGCGGCGAAAACTTCCGTCGCGCGTTTTGTTCAGCGGCGTAAAGTAGAGCGCGTACTGGTGTCTTAATTCATCCGCGACTTCCGCGTAGGTCGATTCCAGCGCGTCAAACGTCAACGGTTTGTAAAGCCGGCCGCCGGTCGCCTGGGCCAATTGATAGAGGTTCTGTTCGCTGCGGTCGAGCACGCGCAAACCTTCGCGCAGATCGTCGATCCGCAGTTGATTGAATTGCAACGCGCTGCCGCTGGAGCCGAGCAGCTGGTCGAGCTCGGCGCGTTTATTGGCGCGCGCGATCTCGGTGTTGCTGACGACGTAGACCGTCACCTGCGACTGTATCAACGCTTGCAGCGCGCCTTCGAGACTCGACGTGCCGCGGCCGCTATCGATGCCGTCAGACAAAACGATGATCGCGCGGCGCGATTTGGCTACCGCCGCTCCGAACTGTTCGCGCGAGGCAAGCATCAACGCATCGTTGAAGCGCGTGAACATGCCGGCCTCGATGCGATTCAACGCGCGCTTGAGCTGATAACGGCTCTTGGTCCAATCCTGCAAAAGCTCAACGCGGTCGTCAAACTTGATCAGGCTGATGCGATCGTCCGCTTGCAGCCGTCCGGCGAACCCTTCCGCCGCGCGACGAAAGTCGTCGAGGTTGCTGGCGACCGACGACGACGCGTCCACCATCAACACGACGTCGACCGGCACCTGCCTGAGCGCGAGATCGCTCAGCGGTTGCAGGCGATTGTCTTCGTAGATGCGAAAGTCGTTGCGAGTTAGATCATTGATCAGGCGTCCCTCCGTGTCGCGTACCGTCACCGGGAACATAACCTCGGTCGTGTCTACGGAGATGACATCGGTGGGATTGATTTCCTGTTCGGGTTGTTTCTTGAGCGTCGGCACGGGCGGTGGCGGTCCCATCGCTTCCAGTGCCGACTGCGGTTTCGGCGTCGCGGCCGGCTTGGCCGTGGATTTCGGTTTAGGCGTGGCGCCTTGTTGAGTCTTGCGTTGGGCGCTCGCGGCAACAGAAAACAAGAGCGCAGCACACGTAAAAAACAACAGGAAACGATTTACTCTCATAAATTTTTTCCCCTGTTGTTTACTTCGCCTCGCCTTCGCCCATCGCGGCTTTCATCGCGGCGATCACTTTGTCGCTGACGCGGCGCTTGCGCATGTCGTCGAGCTTGGTCGCGGTCAGATCAAACTCCACCGGCGACTGTTCGATGCGGCGGATGATCGTGCCTTCGGAAAAGCCGGCTTCCACCAGTTCGACGATCGAATCGTTCGTCAAGCTCTTGGTCTTTTCGAGTTTCGCGCTGCCAGGCGCGCCGGCTTCGGTCGGTGGCTTGATGATGCGTACGGTGGCGCTGCCGGTGGTCACGACGTCGTTATCGACGCCGCCATTGCCCGTGTTGGACTGGCTGCGACCTTTAACGCCGCCGCTCGAGCCGAAGATGTTTGTGCCGGGATCGGAGCTGCTGCCGCCGGCGTTGTTTCCGCCGGAGTTTTTGACTTTGGGATCAAGCCCCTGAGTCATGAACTGTTCATCAGCCCACGTCTCGTCGTCAAAAGGATCCATGCCTTCCTGGCGGGCGAGCATGGCGACGATCACTTTTTCGCTGACGCCGTTGCGCTTGAGGTCGATCATCCGGTCCGGCGAGAGATCGAAGTTGGGAACGCGGCTGTTGATGATCGAGATGATCGTTTTTTCTTTGAAGCCGGCTTTGGCCAGTTTGACGACAGCGGCATTGTTGAGCGTCTTTTGCGACTGGTTGGTTTGGGCCAATCCAGCCAGGGAGAGCATTAAGACGAGGGAGACGGAAAAGAGAATACGAGCTGCGAATGATTTCATCGTGTCACCCTACTTTCTTCCTGAAACTACTATCGCTGCGGAACCGGTGCGTCGTTCTCTTCCTGAGGCTTGCGGCCGTCAATTCCGTATCGCTTCCCGATCTTCTTCACGTATTCGCGAGTTTCCCGGTACGGTGGGACGTTGCGTCCATACTTCATCACGGCCCCTTCACCCGCATTATAACTCGCCAGGACCAGATCAACCCGGCCGTTGAACATCGTCATCAGTTCCTTCAAATAACGCGTGCCGCCCATGATGTTTTCCGCCGGATCGTAGGGGCGTCGCACGCCCAGGCGGCGCGCGGTTCCCGGCATCAACTGCATCAATCCCTGGGCGCCTTTCGGGCTCCGCGCAAACGTCTTGAACTGCGATTCCTGCTCGATCACGCAAAACACCAGGTAGGGGTCAACCCCGTACCGGGCAGCGTTAGTCTTTATTAAATGATCAATACGGTCATTTCCGGAGGACCAGCCGCCCTGACGCCAGGCCGTAGCCGCGGTTTCGGGCTGTTCGCGTTCAATACGGGCGATCCGCTCGCGCTCCAGAAACATCTGTAAATTGCCGCGTTTGTACCAGGCGCCGTCGGTTGTTTCGTTGACTTCGTCGACGCGGACACGCGCGCCGCCATTCAGGTATATCCAGATTGCGAGCGGTGCTGGAGGCGTTGCGGGCTTTGTTTTGACAGTGTCAGAGGGAGGGGATTTAGGCCCAAATTTTTTTACGGATGAGGCTGGTACTCCTTTGGAAATGGCGCCTTTTCGATACCAGATTTCATCGCCTTGTTTCCAAACTTCGTCCACCTCAAAGGAGTAACCATCGATCAGGGTTACTTCGTACCGAACCGGCGGATCGGTCTGGGCAAAGACAGCTTCAACCGGCTGCCAAACCAGCAAGCAAACTACGAATACCCGGATTATGCGAGCCGCACTCGTCATCCTTGTAAAAAATCAGGCGGTTTTCGCCATCTCAAAGTGCTTCTGATCGGGCGCAAAGCCGTGGGAAGTGCCGAAGTAATTGCCCCACGCCACGTCGATCAGGTCGACCGTCAACTGTGCCGGGCGTCCTTCAAGCAAACAGACGTCTCTGACCTTGTTGAGCAGATCTCGCGGTTCGCATCCTTTCATCACGCGCCCTTCGGCGGCGTACTTCTGAAGGATGTGGTCCATGCACTCCTGGTTAACCACAACGCCGCGATTGGTGGCCGTGCGTTTGAAGATCTCCACGAACGCGCCCGCCGTCGGCGGCTCAACCCGCGCGCGATAACCCATGCGCCGGAGAAACGCGTCGTCGACGAGATCCTGCTCATCAAGATTCGTCGAGAACACGACGAGCTCTTCAAACGGCACTTCGATCTTCTTGCCGCTGTGCAGCGTCAGGAAATCGACTCGCTTTTCGAGTGGCAGAATCCAGCGGTTGAGCAGGTCGGTCGGCGATACGCGCTGCCGGCCGAAGTCGTCGATGACGAGCGTGCCGCCGTTGGCTTTCATCTGAAACGGCGCTTCGTAAAACCTGGCGGATTCGGACCACGTCAAGTCCGTGTTGTCGAGCGTCAGCTCACCGGCGACGATCACGAGCGGGCGTTGGATCTCGATCCAGCGACGATCGTGTTCGATCAGTGAATCGTGTTGCTTGACGGCCTCGTGGTTGTGCGCGTCGTACACGCGGATGATCTGTCCGTCCACTTCAATCGAGTAGGGAATCCAGATCGTGCCGGAAAGCGCAGCGTTCATTCGTTCCGAGACGGCCGTTTTGCCCGTGCCGGCGAGACCCGTCAGAAAGAGGGAAGAACGCGAGTTGATTACGCAACCTAACGTTTGCAGCAACGAGTCAGGCAAAACGAGATCCTTGAACGCGGAACGAACGTTATCCATCGTCGCGGCACGTGATGGAACTGCCTGGAGACGCATCATGTGCGCGTAGTCGTCGAGCGAGACCGGGGCTGGTCCGAGGTAACCGCTCTGCTGCTGAAGACGTCCGACGCGTTCCCAACCGTGGTCCAGCATCGCATAGCGCGTGGCGCCCACGGCACTCTGAAGCCGCATCTCGATCAACTTTTCACGATAGAGATGGTAGAGCAGTTCTTCGGTGAGAGCGCGAGGCAAATTAAGCCGATCGGCCACCGAGATAGTGGTCGGTTCAGGCAGCATCGCCACGTGTTTGAGTGCGAGGTCGCAAAGGAAAGCTTCGTGAACTCCGGTCTCCGATAGTTCTTCCGGAGTCGGCGGACCCATGCTTTCGATTTCAGCCCGGCTCAAGATGCTCAGATGTCCCATTGAGGTCACTCCCGTTTCAAGTTTGCCGCGAACTAATTGGTGGCTGCTGCCGCTTATTGCTGGCCTGCTGCCGCTGCCGTTGCCTTGAGTGATAAGAACGCCTTGTTCGCTTCTTCAGCTTCCGCTGTTTGACCGTTGCGCGCGTAGAGCACTGACAACCGGTAGAGAATGTCGAGACTGTTAGGCTGGAGCGCCCGGCATCTCTCGAGGTGTTTGATCGCTTCCTTGTCGTAGCCGAGACGAAGCAGGCGCGTGGCGATATTCATGCGCCCGTCAAACTCGCCCATCGCTTTTTCGAAAGCTTTGTAGGCTTCGTCGATCTTGCCGATCTGGACCAGGGCCAGACCGAGGTTGTTGTTGAAACGCTGGTTGTCGGGCTGCGCTTTAACGGCGCGTTTGAGGTACTTCACGGCGCGGGAGTATTCGCCGTTTTTGATGAGAATGTAACCAAAGTCGTTGAGGTGTTCGGGCTGAGCCTTGTCGGCGTTCAACGCGGTTTCGAGAGATTCGAGCGCCCGCGAACGCAGGCCTTTCATCTCGTAAGCGATGCCGAGCAGGTTGTGTGCGTCCCACAACTTCTTGTCGAGGGAAACGGCCATCGAGAGCGAATTGATCGCGCCGTTGATGTCGTTCTGGCTAAAGAGCTCGCGCGCGCGCTGGAGATGTTCGCGGGCCAGCGACTTGTTGAGCTCGAGCGCGGAGGCGTCGCTTTCGAGCGACGCGCTCGTGGCCGCAGCGTTGTTTGGATCGGCGGCGGTGTTTGTCGGAGCCGGAGCTGTGCGTGCGTCGACGATCTTGGTCGTGCCGGACGATTCAAACTTCTTCACGTCTTTCTCTGACAGGCGATGCAGCTTGTTGTCGTCTTTCTTCCCGCCGCGTCCAAACAGGCGTCCGATGGCTTTGAACGGCGCGGCCAGCACTTTGACGAAACGGTTGCCGGACGCCTTGTTCTGCGTGTCTTCGGTCGTATCCGTGGTCGTATCGGCGGTCGTATCCGTGGTCGTATCGATCGTGTTCATGACGGCAATCTCGGCGTCACTCAGCACGTTGCTGAGCACTGCCTGCCGTCGTGGCGCAAAACCTAAAATCAATGTGAGCGTGAGTACGAGCACCACTGCGAGTCGTTTGAACATGACAACACTCCTTTACTTGACACCGAGGCCGCTGGAAACGCCGTTGGACAACATGTCGCTGATATTCAGCAACGCTGGCCCAAGAATGATGATGAACATCGTCGGGAAGAGCAGCGCGCCGAGCGGCAGCAACAACTTGAACGCCGCTTTTTGCGCTGCCTGTTCCGCACGCTGACGACGCTTCGTGCGCAGGCTGTCCGAATAGACGCGAACGGCTCGCGCGATCGACGTACCGAAGCGATCCGCCTGGATCAACATGCCGACCAGACTGTTGAGATCTTCAACACCCGTTCGATCGGCGAGATTGCGCAGCGCTTCGCTGCGTTCGCGGCCGACGCGAATTTCGAGGTTAGCCAGCTCAAACTCTTTGCTGATGTCCGGGTGAACGTCTTTCAATTCTTCGCAAACCTTGAGCATTGCCGCGTTCAAACCGAGACCGGCTTCCATCGTGATCACCATCAGGTCGAGCGCATCGGCGAGACCCCAGGTGATGCGAAGCTGGCGGCCGGCAACGCGGCGGTTGAGAATAAAGCGGGGCAAGAGAAAACCGGCTGCGAAGGCAAACAACACGGCGATCGTTGCTTCGGTCATCGGGCGTGCCAGATACATCCACAGCAGCACGATCGCGCCGGGGCAAACGATCATGGACAGAAGTTGCAACGCGCGATAAATGCTCGTTGCGTGAGGCGAGCGGAAACCTGCCTGCATCAATTTTATCTGCAGCTTTTTCGCATCGGCGGCCGACGGCGGGATCAGGCGGTTGATCGGCTCCGCGATACGTTCCGCAAACTTCACGACCGGGCTGTCTTGAAGTATGGCCGTAGCGCCGGAATCCTGATCGTCGAGCTCGGCCAAACGGACGGCGGTCGCGCTGACCGGACGAAACATCAGCCAGTAAATGGCCATGACCGCGAATGCGATACAGACGAAGGTTGAAACAGAAATTATCAGCATAGTCCTTACCCTATCGACTAGATCTTGATCTTCATGATCTTGTTGACCATGAGCATGCCCAGGATTTGCATCGCGGCGGCCACGAACAACAGGTTATGACCGCGCGGATCGCGCCACATCACTTCCATGTAGGTCGGGTTCATGACCGACATGTAAATCGCCAGGAAGACCGGCAGCGCACACAGTAACCACGCCGACCAGCGCGAGCTCAACGTCAACGTCTTGAGGTCTTCCATGATGCGGAAGCGCTCGCGGATCGTGTAGGCGACCTTCTCGAGCAACTCGGAAAGATTGCCGCCCGTTTCGCGTTGAATCATGATCGCCGTGACGCACATACGCAGGTCCAGCAGCGGCATGCGATGGATCAGGTTATCGAGTGCGAGCTTCAGCGACAGGCCGAGATTCTGCTCGTCGTAAGTCTTGCGAAACTCGCTGGAGATCGGCTCGGGCATCTCCGTCGCCACCATTTGCAGCGCTTCGGTGAACGCGTGACCGGCGGAAAGTCCGCGAGCCATCAGGTCGAGCGCGTCGGGCAGCAACTGCAAAAACTTCTTCATTCTCTTTTTGCGCTTGCCCATCACGTGCAGGAACGGAAACGCGCCGGCGACCAAGCCAAACAACAGTTTCAGCGGCAGCGAAACGGTGATCATCGAAGCCGCCAGAAAACCGAGGGCCGCGGCAGTCAACGAGAAGAGCACGAGTCTCATCACCGTGATCTGCAAGTCAGCCTGATCGATCATCCGCTTGAGACGCGCCGTCACTTCCATCTTGAGGAGTGAACGGTTGAGCCACGGGATCTCGCTGAGCAGCTCTTCGCGCGCGAGTTGCACGTCGACGTCGGTCGAATGCGCCGACGAACGAATCGCTTCCGCGAGCCGCTCGTTGAGCAGTTTGCGCTTCGCGTCAGACTTTCGCGCCGTGAACAGATAAAGCGCGTAGACGATGAAGAGAGACGTAAGAAAGACAAAAAACGGAACGAGAAACATTTAGGCAACCTCCTCGAAGAACGACCGCGGCAGTTGCATGCCGTAAACCTTGAGCCGCTCGGCGAAACGTGGACGAACGCCGGTGGGACGGAAACGACCGATAACGCGGCCGTTCTGGTCCACTCCGCGACGCTCGTAGATGAAGACGTCCTGCATGGTGATCATGTCGCCTTCCATGCCGGTGATTTCGGAGATCGAAGTGATGCGGCGCGTGCCGTCGCTCAAACGCGCGACCTGAATGACCATGTTGATGGCCGAGGCGACCTGCTGGCGCATCGCGCGATCGGAGAGACGCAGTCCGGTCATCTGGATCATGGTTTCGAGTCGAGCGAGAGCGTCGCGCGACGTGTTTGCGTGAACGGTGGTGAGCGAGCCGTCGTGACCGGTGTTCATGGCTTGCAGCATGTCGATCGCTTCGCCGCCGCGGACTTCGCCGATGACGATACGATCGGGACGCATACGCAGTGCGTTTCGCACGAGGTCGCGTTGGGTAACTTCGCCTTTGCCTTCGATATTGGGCGGGCGAGTTTCCAGTCTTACAGTGTGCGGTTGTTGCAACTGCAATTCAGCGGAGTCTTCAATCGTGACGATGCGTTCGTCGTGCGGAATGTAGGCTGACAGCGCGTTGAGCAGCGTCGTTTTGCCGGCGCCGGTACCACCTGAAATCAGGATGTTCAGGCGCGCGTTGATACACATCTCAAACATGGCTGCCATGTCAGGCGTCAATGCCTGGTTCTCGAGCAGCCGGTTCATGCGCAGCGGTTCGGCGCCGAAACGGCGAATCGAAAGCACCGGACCGTCAAGCGACAACGGCGGAATGATCGCGTTCACGCGCGAACCGTCTTTCAAACGGGCGTCAACCATCGGCGACGATTCGTCGATACGACGGCCGACGGAAGAAACGATGCGCTCGATCACGCGCATCAGGTGTTCGTTGTCTTTGAACTCGATGTTGGTTCGTTCCAGCTTGCCGCCGCGTTCGATGTAGATGTTGTAGGGCGAATTGACGAGAATGTCGGAGATCGACGTGTCGGCGAGCAACTGCTCCAGTGGCCCAAGTCCGAAGAGCTCGTGGCGCACTTCGTGAATCAGGCGTTCACGCTCGATGGTCGAGAGCGGAGTGTCTTCCTGGGCCAGCAGGCTGGTGGCGAGACGGGCGACCTCTTCGTGAACCTGCTCGGGTTCGAGCATTCCCAGCTTGGTCAGGTCCATCCGGTTGATCAACATCCGGTGGAGCCGCGCTTTCATGTCCTGAAAGCCCTGCTGGTTGCTGATTACATCTTCACTCAGCGGCGCCGTCGTTCCGGCTTCTCTTACTAATCTTTCACGTAATGCCATGTTCATCCTTCCCTAATGAAAGGTATTGCCCTGATTAAAGGTTCGCGCGATCCAGAGCCGCGGTGAGACCGAAGTCTTCAACGCTTACTTGCTGGCGCCGAAAAATCGAGTTGAAAGAGCGCTTCGTATCGGCCGCCGGAGCGTTTGTTTGTTCGAGGGTGCCGTCGAATAACTTCGCGGAGATGGTGCGCAGGTCCGCAGTTACCTTCGAAGTCGGCGCCGACTCGATCAGCGGCTGGCCGAGGTTGATTGAGTTGACGGCCGCGCGATAGTCGCTCTGCACGTAACCCACCACGCGCTCGCCGAGAAAATCTTCAACCTGTTTCTGATCGAGCTCGATGTTCTTGCTCCAGCGATTGACGACCAGGCGGATCTTTTTACGCGGGTAACCAAGCCGGTCGAAGATCTCGAGCGCGCGCCGCGTGCTGCGAATCGCGTGTATCTCGAGCGTCAGGACCATCAGGATCTGGTCGGCGTGATCGAGAGCGGAGATCGTGACGGCATCGAAACTGTGCGGCGTGTCGATAATCAACGTGTCGAAACGCTGCCGCAGCAGTTCCATCACTTCGTAGATGTGACGCGGCTCGATGTCTTCGGCGCTCTCGGCCTTGAGCGGCGCGGCGAGCAGCGAAACGTTCTTCGAACGTTGCGTCAGGTAGCTCGCCAGCAACGCGTCGTCGAGGCGATCGCGATTGTCAACGATGTCTGCGAGTGAAAACTTCGGCCGCACACCAAGCATTAATTCCAGGTCGCCCGATTGCAGGTTCAAATCCATCAACACGGTCGGCGTCGTCTGGAGCATCGCGAGGTTCGTCGCGATCAGGGAAACGCCGCAACCACCTTTACTCGAGAAGACCGCGATCGCGCGGCCTCGTTTCGCGGGCTCATCCGGAGCGTGCTCGGCGACGAACTGGTTCGTTCTCTCGATCACCGTGAAAAGCTCTTCGTCGTTGATCGGTAAACGAATGAAATCGCGCGCGCCGGCCCGCATGCTTCGCAGAATCAGATCGGGCGACGAGTCGCGCGAGGCGCAGATCACCGCGGTGTTTGTAAATTCGGTGGAAAGACGTTGGACCAACTTGAGACCCGGTTCGCCGAGATGGACCAGGTTCACCAGGACTGCCGAGGGTCTGAGACGCGCGGTTTCGGTGAAGACCTGTTCCGGATCCTCACTCATAACCAGCACGCTCGTTCCCGGATGATTATTCAACGCCCGGCCCATCTCTTTCAGGTCCGTGGCGTCTTTGCAAAGCACGATGAATGTCAGATTGCGCTTCATTACGATTTTGCTTTCCCTTGTGGTCTCTGCTTCCAGTTCTTCCTTGTTATGGCGGCGTGACGATATCTGCAGGCTCCTCGCCGGCACTTTCCGCCGTCAACGTGGTGGAGTATTCGGGGAGCGTTAAAGGTCTGCCTATTACAGGAATACTCAGATTGAATTGATAATTCTCGATTTTGACTGTCGCCGTTCCGAGATTCGTGCCGAAGTTTGTGGTTCCCGGTGTCGCCGGATCGCCGTCAAGATCGACGCCTTCAAAATCCACTTCGACCATGTCGGTGGTGAGGTCATTGATTACCGGCGGCTTGTTTGGATTTCCGGCGCCGTCAAACGTCACATCCGGTCCATAGACCACGAAGTTTCTGACGGCTTGCTTGTCGTCTTCGGTCAATCCGTTATGCAACACGGCATAACGCGCTCCTCTCCGCGTAGCGTCAGTGAGAGCGTTGTGCGTGTAGAGCAGGCGGCCAAACTCGATGATCGCAAAGATGAGCGTGAAGAAGAGCAATGCGACCACCGCAAACTCGGCGACGGTCGCGCCTCTTTCGTTGTGCCGGTGATTCAGGGTTCTCACGTTCTCTACTCCTCCACACCGGCGGGATCAACCCACATGTAGTACATCGTCGTTCTCGAGGCGATCGGAATGTTGGTGAATCGATCGCTTTGCAGTAGCGCGCCGAGGTTGAACAGCGGTTGGAAGTTGTAATCCGTGATCGCGACAGTGACCGTGATCGGGTTGCCCCCGCCACCTGCCTGAAACTCGGGTGTGACGACGACGTTATCGGTCGTTAGATCCTTCACCACAGGATTGACGCCCGTGCAGTCCGTCTTACCGCAAACAGCTACGTTCTTGGCTTTGGCGATTTGCCCGTTGTCGTAAGCAACGGCCGAAAGATAACGCGAAGCGGCGCGAGTCGATTTCGAGAGCGTCGCGTAGGTCTGAAACAAACGGCCGAGCTCGGACACCGCCGCGATCATGATGATCAAAAACGGGATCAGAATCGCCAGCTCGGCGAGCGTGCCGCCCTTTTCGTTACGGGCGAAACGACTTCCGCGTGCCGCGCAATCCCCTTTGATAAACGTGAGTAGATGTTTCATCTTGCTGTTACCCTCGTTATCGATAGAGCACCGGGACGACGATCGGCGCCGTTGGTCCACCTTCCGGATCGAAGCCGCCCGCGCCAAACGCGGGGTTGATAAACTCGACGAAGATTTCCGGGCTGGAGGGAATGCCTCCCACACTGCGGTTCAGGAAGAACTTGCCAAACTTCGTGAACTTCACCGAGTCCTTGCCCGCATCAAACTCACTCTGGTTGATGATGGGCATCAGGATCTCGCGCCGCTGTGGCGCAGGTGTGTGCTTGGGGGCTTCCTTGGTCCCACTCGGATCGTTGTAATAGTTGTAAGAGATTCCCGGATACGGATCGGTCTTTTTCTTTGCCGCGTTCTCGTAGATGTTCGGATCGGGGGGGAAAGCCTCTTCGATAGGTTTGCTGACGCCGCCGATAACCACAGTGCCGCCGCCACCAAACGCTTTGTAATCGTCGAAGCGCGTGTTCAGGCCTTTCAGGATTGGACCAGTCATGCGGCCCGGTTCGGTTTCGGTAACGAGCTCGGCTTCCTGGTTCATGGTGAGACACTTGCTGGAGCCGCCCGCGATGGCCAGCTTCAGATCGTTTGCGCCCGCGCCGGAATCGAGTGCCTGGTAGTTACCCGGTGAAGTGTCCTGCCAATTTCCCGGGCCGGCGATCATTTTGTAGCGGCAACCCGGACAGAACTTCAGGTTAGGATCGCAGGCCGGTGCGCCTGCCGGAGGCGAACAATCAGTCGCGTAATTTTTGACGCCGTCGCCGTTAAAATCCTGCCAGCCCAACCCACCGCCGGCCGCTCCTTCCACGACAGCGATCGGAACGTAATTGCAGAACACGTTGTTCTGAACGGAGAGTCCGGCTGTGGCAGTGCCGCTCATGGCGCGCGCGAGGCCGAGAACGGGAATCGAGAAGAAGATGTTGACGTTAACTGTGGGAGTGTCGACTTTCACGAAGCGAATGTTGTCCATCGTTGCGGCGGTTGCCGCGGGGACGTATGGACCACCGAGGTTGACGGAAAACGTCACGCGCTCGGCCTGGCTCGCTTTTGGCATCACACTCTCAAATTGCTCGCTGTTGAAGTTGTAATTGTTCTTGTTCAGCGTATCGAC
>Ga0105248_10001901_pt1 | contig 23162 bp, 19 predicted proteins | sample KBSS34metaG_FD_81524 | JGI IMG/M metagenome (GOLD analysis project Ga0105248, IMG submission 81524) | Switchgrass rhizosphere microbial communities from Kellogg Biological Station, Michigan, USA - KBS S3-4 metaG | ecosystem: Host-associated > Plants > Roots > Rhizosphere > Soil | place...
GCGAGTACTGGGAAGATCTCGAGCGCTTCAATCGCAACTCGCCGCATCTCGCCGCCGCGAACTTCAAGACGCCGACGCTGGTGATCCACGGCCAGCTCGACCGGCGCGTGCCTATCAACAACGGCATCGAGCTGTTCAACACGCTGCAGAACAAGGGCATACCGAGCAAGTTCGTGTACTTCCCGGACGAGAATCACTGGGTGCTGAAGCCGCAGAACTCGCTGTTCTGGTACGACTCCGTGCGCAAGTGGATCGGGCAGTACGTGCCGCCGGGACCTGCGGCAGCAGCTCCGGCCACGACTACACAAACTTCGAATAAGTGAATCGAGGGGATCTCATGAACCGACGCGAACTGATCCAGATGAGCACTGTCGCTGCAGCCGGGCTGTTGCTGCACGAAGGCGCATTCGCGCAGAGCGCGAAGTCGAAGCCGCTCAAGGTGCTGATCTTCGGCGGCACCGGCTTCATCGGGCCGCACTTCGTGCGTGAGCTGCGCGACGGCGGTCACAAGCTGACGCTATTCAACCGCGGCAAGCGCAATCCCGGACTGTTCCCCGACGTCGAGACGCTGCTCGGCGACCGCAACGAGGCGAGCTCGGTCGACTTGCTGAAAGGCCGCGAGTGGGACGTCGTCGTCGACGACTCCGGTTATTTCCCGCGGCAGGTGCGTGCCAGCGTCGACGCGCTCAAGGATCACGTGCAGCACTACATTTACGTGTCGAGCATTTCGGCGTACGCGGACCTGACGCCGCCCGGCATCGACGAGGACTACAAGCTCGCGCCGCTCGAAGATCCGGACGCGAAAGAAATCACCGAAAAGAACTACGGCGGGCTCAAGGCCGCGTGCGAGCAGATCGTCGAGCAGACGTTCGGCAAACGCCAGGCAGTGATTCGGCCGACGTACATCGTCGGGCCGGGCGACCACACCGATCGCTTCACCTATTGGCCGTGGCGTGTCGCGCGCGGCGGCGAAATGCTCGCGCCAGGCACGGCGGAAGATCCGATGCAGTTCATCGACGTGCGCGATCTCGCGGAGTTCACGCGCCGCTGCGTCGAGCAGCGCATCGCCGGTCGCTACAACCTCTGCAATCCGCCGGGCGCCGTGACGATGGGCGACGTGCTCGACGCCGCCAAGCACGTGACCAAGGCCAACACGAAAATCCGCTGGGCGCCGCTGAAATTCCTCGAAGACAACAAGCTGCTGGAAAGCGGCGAGCTGACGACGTGGTCGCCGCCCACGGGCGAATTTGCCGGCGCATCGCTGGTGAGCTCGGCGCGCGCTGTTGCACAGGGTCTGCGCTTCCGCTCAGTCGAGACGACGGTGCGCGATCTGCTCGCGTGGCACGAGCAGCGTCCCGTGGAACAGAAGCAGAAGCTGCGTGCAGGCCTCACGCCGGAGCGCGAAGCAGAGTTGTTGAAAAAACTGCCGGCGTAACGACGCTCGGGCGGTGTGAGTAGTGGACTCGCGCGCCTGAGGGGGTGAGGATAGGCGCCAGTCGACTGTGGAGTGAATTATGTCCACTCAGCTCACGCGCCTCGTTTCTCCCAACGTTGGTCTCGCTGTCGTCGCAGCGCTGGCACTCGCCGCCTGCAATCGCGGCGAAGCGCCGAAGTCCGAGTCCGTCGCAGCCGCCGCGAACGCCCCGAGCACCAGTGCGAGCACGAACGCGACTGCAGAGATGACGTGGGCACGCGCAGCGATCGAGCGCAATCCGGATCTCGAAGTCATTGCGACCGACCCGCTGACCGGTGTAGTCACGATCAAACATCGCAGCACCGGCGAGGTGGAGGCGATCAAGGCGAACGAGCTCGCCGCGGTAACGCCGTCGCAATTGAAGCCGATGCAGATGCAAGCCGCGCCGCCGCCGGAGCCCGAGCCGGCACCCGCGCAGAATGAATCGATGCGCGCAGCGTCGCAGCATGCAACTGCGCCCGATAGCGGAGCGGCCCAACCCGGCACGATCACGAGCAATGGCGCTTACACGGTCGATCGCAGCGGCGGGAAGCTCCGCGTGAGCGGCCCGGGCGTCAGCATCGAGAGCTCCGGCACGAGCGCAGCGGCGAATAATCAGGCCGGCGGCGGCCGCCGCGCCGTCGATCCGTTCATCTGTGAAGGGCGACGCCAGCTGCAGCTCGACAGTCGCGACATTTACGTCGATGGCGACGCCATCACGGTGCGCGGCGGCTGCGAAGTGTTCATCACCAACAGCCACATCGTCGCGACCGGCACCGCCATCGTCGTGCAGGACGCGATCGTGCACGTCTCGAACAGCCAGATCGAAGGCGGCAACGCGTCGTTCCAGGCGGACGACCGCGCGAAGATGTACGTGCGCGGCTCGACGTTCACCGGCGTCCCGCGCCGCGCCGAGCTGGCTATGGTGCAGGACCAGGGTGGCAATCGCTACCGCTAGCCGGCAAAAGTCGCGCCTTTTGACGGCGTTGTCGAAAGGGCCTTGGCCGCTTTCGACCATAAGAAATCACAGCGGTTTCGCTTCGGTCAGATCGAAAACCTCCACGCCCTTGGCGTGGCGGAACATGCGCCGGCCGAGATCCGGAAAATCCGCAACGTCGAGCTCGCGGCTCTCACCGCCCATCAGGTAGATCAGCTCGCGCTCGAACGGATTGCGCAGCGAATGCGCGACGCCAGGCGTGGGAAATGCCATGAAGTCTCCCGGCCCCACTTCATACTCCGCGCCGTCGATGCGCGCGAGGCCGCGGCCTTCCAGGATGTAGAGCCACTCCTCGTCCTGCCAGTGCGAGTGATAGGGGAACGCTTCCTTGCCCGGCGCGATGCGCGCCAGGTTGACGCCGGTGCGTCGCAGGCCGGTCGCCTTGCCCATCTGGTATCCCGTCATCTCGGAGTTTTCGCTCCAAGGATGCGAGAAGGTCTGCGATCGCGCAGCGATATCGGCGGCCCGCAACAGATACAGATTCGGTCGATTCATGGCGTAACGCTCGAGCGGAGGAGTCGCAGAGCTTGCGCGGCCCGTGCGCCCTCGGCAACCTTCGCGCATGAATCGATGGCGCATAGGCGGGCTCATCGTGCTAGCGCTGCTCGCGGCGGCACTGATCGCGTGGTGGCTGAAGCCCGCACCGCCGCCGGCCCCGCCGCCGCAAGCGCCGGCACGCGAGATCTTTCATAGCTCCAAGCCTCTGCGCATCGAAGTGGCGTCGGCGCGGCCGCCCGCCGAGACCGCATGGCTCGGCTACGAGCTGCGCCATCTGTTGATTCGCGGTCGGATGCGCGTCGCGGCAATCGATAATGCGAGCGATGCATTCACGCTGCGCGTCTCGCTCACGGATTCGCAGAGCGCGACGCTCGCGCTGGTGGCACCCGATAGCGTGATCGAGCGGCAAGAGCAGTTGTCGCTGCCCCAGGAACATCTCGGGATGATCAAGGCGCTCGCGCAGCGCCTGCCGCAGTTCTTCGGTGCACAGGGCGGCTCGCCCGACTGGACGAAGCTGATCGGTACCGACGACGCGAGTGCGTACGACGCTTATCTCAACGATGCGCTGGAACTGCTCGGTGCCAACGGTCAGGGTCTCACGCGCCCTGGTTCAACGCAGAGTGCGCGCATCGTCGAGCGACTCGAAGCGCTCGCGCGTCATCAGCCGCACTTCGTCCGCGTTCGCGCCGCGCTCGCGATCGCGTATCTCAGCCTCAGCGGCAAGGATGAGTCATCGCTCGCGCAGCTCGCGAAGACTAGCGCAGAACGCGCGTTGGCAGCAGACGATGAAATCGCCGAGGCGCATGCAGCGCTCGGGCTCGTTCACCTGCGACGCGCAGATTGGACCGCGGCGCGCGAGCAGTTCGATCGCGCGCTCGCACTCGATGCAAACAGCGCTGCGGCGCTCGAAGGTTCCGGCTGCCTGCTCGTCGATGCCGGGCGCTACGAAGCAGCGCGACCGTTGATCGAGCACGCGGTCCAACTGCAATCGCGAAATGTCGGCGCACGCGAATGCCTGGCGTACTTGGACGCCGGCGCGAGCAAGCCAGACGCGAGCGACAAGCCGCCGACCGAAGTCGCTCGCGTGCAAGCGCTCGCCGCGATTCTCGCGGGCGACGTCGACAATGCACGCAAGCTGCTGCGCGGCGCATCCAGCGACGAGGACTTCCGCGAGTGGGCCGAGCCGCTGCTGAGCGCCGCAACGGATCGCGGCCGCATCCCGGATGCCTTGCAGTCGATCACGCGTGCAGCGAGCGACGGCCGCATCGATGCGACGACGGAGATCCTGTGCGGCACCGCCCTGCGTCGCGCCGAGTTCGTTTTCAACCGCATGGCGCGTTTGCAGCGCGCTCACGAGCCGGTCCCCTTGCGAATGCTGTGGATGCCGCAGACCGAGTTCCTGCGGCATCACGTGCGCTTCGAGCAGATCGTCGGCGCGGCGGGCCTGCCCGCGTTCTGGCAGGAATACGGGCCGCCGGACGTGTGTAAGGCGGATCCGCAGATCTACGGCTGCAAGACGCGGCAGCTGAGTAAAGAAAAGTCGGGCCGCGAGCCCTGAACCGCTGTGCGGGCTTGTCAGGCTGAAGCCTGATCCACAGCAGAGGCGCCCGTGTGGGTCAGGCTTCAGCCTGACTCTTATCTGCCTATAATGCCGGCCCGCCGGACCAAACCGCATTTTCGAAAATTTTCTTGAGGGGAGACTCACGATGGGGGCCATCAATGCCGTTACGGATCTGACCGCGCAGGGCGACGTCGCCGTGCTGACCGTCAATTCGCCGCCCGTGAACGCGCTGTCGCAGCAGGTTCGCGATGGCATCGTCAAAGGCATGCAGCAGGCGATCGCCGACAGCGCCGTCAAAGCCGTCGTGCTGATCTGCGATGGCCGGACGTTCATCGCCGGCGCCGACATCACCGAGTTCGGCAAGCCGCCGCAGTCGCCGAGCCTGCACGACGTCTGCGACGCGATCGAGAATTCGAGCAAGCCGGTCGTTGCCGCGATTCACGGCACTGCGCTCGGCGGCGGTCTGGAAACTGCGCTCTGCTGTCACTACCGCGTCGCTGTGCCGTCTGCGAAGTGCGGCTTGCCTGAAGTGCATCTGGGTCTGCTGCCCGGCGCGGGCGGCACGCAACGCTTGCCGCGCATCGTCGGTCCGGAACAGGCGCTGCAGATGGTCACGTCCGGCGCGCACGTCGATGCGAAGACGTGTCTCGCCGCCGGCCTGCTCGATGAGATCGTGCCGGAAGGCGAGCTGCGCGCTGGCGGCATCGCCTTCGCGAAGAAAGTGATCGCAGAGAAACGTCCGCTGCGCAAAGTGCGTGACATGAACGAGAAGGTCGAGGCCGCGCGCGGCAAGCCGGAGATCTTCGCCGAGTTCCGCAAAGCCAACGCGCGCAAGTTCCGCGGCTTCCTCGCGCCCGAGTACAACATCCGCTGCATCGAGGCAGCGGTGAACCTGCCGTTCGATCAAGGCATCGCGATGGAGCGCAAGCTGTTCATGGAGCTGATGACCGGCACGCAGTCGGCCGCGCAGCGCTACGTGTTTTTCGCCGAACGCCAGGTGTGGAAAGTGCCGGACGTGCCGGACGACACCGCGACGATTCCCGTCAAGAAGGTCGGCATGATCGGCGCCGGCACGATGGGCGGCGGCATCGCAATGAACTTCGCCAACATCGGCATTCCGGTGACGCTGGTCGAAGCGAAGCAGGACGCGCTCGATCGCGGCTTCGGCGTGATCCGCAAGAATTACGAGACGACTGCGAAGCGCGGCAAGCTCAAGCCCGAGGATGTCGAGAAGCGCATGCGCCTGCTGACCGGCACGCTGCAATTCGAAGCGCTCGCCGACTGCGATCTGGTGATCGAAGCCGTGTTCGAGAACATGGACGTCAAGAAAGAGGTGTTCGGCAAGCTCGATCGCATCGTCAAGCAAGGCGCGATCCTGGCGACCAACACTTCGGGTCTCGACGTGAACGAGATCGCAAACGCGACCAAGCGGCCCGAGTCGGTCATCGGTCTGCACTTTTTCTCGCCGGCGAACGTGATGCGCCTGCTGGAGATCGTGCGCGGTGCGAAGTCCTCGAAGCCCGTCATCGCGACCTCGATGCAGCTCGCGAAGAAGATCGGCAAGATCGCCGCGCTCGTGGGCGTGTGCCCCGGTTTCGTCGGCAACCGCATTCTGTACGCACGCCAGCAGCAAGCGCAGGCGATGTTGATGGAAGGCGCGATGCCGTGGGACGTCGACAAAGTGCTGTACGACTTCGGTCTGCCGATGGGACCGTTCGCGATGTCCGACCTCGCCGGTCTCGACATCGGCTGGAGCAAGGAGAAGTCGAAGAGCTCGACCGTGCGCGAAGTGCTGTGCGAGATGGATCGGCGCGGTCAGAAGACCGGCGCTGGCTTCTACGACTACGACGCCGAGCGCAACGCCAAGCCGTCGCCGGTCACCGAGAAGATCATCAAGGACTTCATGGCGAAGGCTGGGGCGAGCGCGCGCAAGATTTCCGATCAGGAGATCCTCGAGCGGTGCGTGTACCCGATGATCAACGAGGGCGCGAAGATTCTCGAAGAGAAGATCGCGATCCGCCCGTCGGACATCGACATCGTCTGGATCAACGGCTACGGCTGGCCCGTGTATCGCGGCGGCCCGATGTTCTACGGCGATACCGTGGGCTTGAAAACCGTGGTCGCGAAACTCAAAGAGTATGGGCCGAAGCTCGGTGCGGGCTTCACCCTTTCACCGCTGCTGGAGAAGCTGGCCGCTGAAGGCAAGCGTTTCCAGGATTTGAAGTAAACCGGGGCAATTTCAATGCGTGAAGCAGTCATCGTCTCTACAGCGCGCACGCCGATCGGCAAGGCCTATCGCGGCGCTTTCAACAACACCCAGGGTCAGGAGCTGATCGGCCACGCGCTCGCGCAGGCCGTGAAGCGTGCGGGCATCGCTGCGGCCGAGATCGACGACGTCGTCGTCGGCTGCGCCATGCAGCAGGGCTCGACTGGCGGCAACGTCGCGCGCCAGGGCCTGCTGCGTGCCGGATTTCCGGTGACGGTGTCGGGCATGACGATCGATCGGCAGTGCTCGTCCGGCCTGATGGCGATCGCGACGGCTGCGAAGCAGATCGTGACCGACGGCATGCAGATCACTCTCGGCGGCGGCGTCGAGTCGATCTCGCTGGTGCAGAACGACAAGATGAATCGCTTCCGCGCCGCCGATCCGTGGCTGGTAAAGAACCTGCCGCAGATCTACATGACGATGATCGAGACCGCCGAGATCGTCGCCGACCGTTATGGCGTCAGCCGCGAGGCGCAGGATCAGTACTCGCTGCAATCGCAGCAGCGCACGGCTGCGGCGCAGGCCGAAGGCCGCTACGACGCGGAAATCGCGCCGCTGACCTCGATCATGACCATCACCGACAAAGAGACCGGCACGACCTCCGAAAAGGAAGTCACGATCAAGCTCGACGAAGGCAATCGTCCGAAGACGACGCTCGCCGACCTGCAGGCGCTGCAGCCGGTGTTCAAGAACGGGCAGCGAATCAAGGAAGGCCGCTTCATCACCGCGGGCAACGCTTCGCAGCTGTCCGACGGCGCGGCCGCGATGGTGTTGATGGAGGCGAAGGAAGCGTCGAAGCGCAACCTCAAGCCGCTCGGCGCCTATCGCGGCATGATGGTCGCGGCGTGCGATCCCGATGAGATGGGCATCGGCCCGGTGTTCGCCGTGCCGAAGCTGCTCAAGGCGAACGGCCTGTCGATGGACGACATCGGTATCTGGGAATTGAACGAAGCGTTCGCGAGCCAGGTGCTGTACATCCGCGACAAGCTCGGCATTCCGAACGACAAGCTCAACGTCTCCGGCGGCGCGATCTCGATCGGCCATCCTTACGGCATGTCGGGCGCGCGCATGGCCGGCCATCTGCTGATCGAAGGCAAGCGGCGCGGCGCGAAGTACGGCGTCGTGACGATGTGCGTCGGCGGCGGCATGGGCGCTGCGGGACTGTTCGAAATCTTCTGACCCGCAACATGGCGACGACCGCAGCCGCCACCCGTACCGCCGCGACTGCGCGCTATGAGCGCAAGAAGCAGGCGATCATCGCGGCGGCGAGCGACATCCTCAATCACCACGGCGTGAAGGGGATGACGCTTGCCGGCGTGGCGAGCCGCGTCGGGCTCATCACGACCAGCGTCACTTACTACTTCAAGAAAAAGGAAGATCTCGCCGTCGCGTGCTTCCTGGATGGAATCGAGCGCTGCGACGCGCTCGCAACCGACGTCCTGAACGCGAGCGGGCCGCACGCACGCGTGCAACGTCTGCTCGAAGTGTGGCTGGACCTGCGACGTCGCATCGCGGCCGGCGCAGCACCGGCGATTGCAGTGTTCAACGACATTCGCGCGCTGGAGAAGCCGCAGCGTGGAGTCGTGCTGAAAGCGTACATGCGCTTCTTCGCGAAGATTCGCGAGATCTTTACTGCGCCCGAGTTGGCGTGGCTCGACGAGCCGGCGCGCACGGCGCGCGCGCAGATCCTGACGGAGCAGATCTTCTGGGCCGTCGCCTGGCTACCGCGCTACGACCTGGAGGACTACGACCGCATTCGCGAGCGAATGTACGACATCTTCGTGCATGGTCTCGCAGCGCCGGGCAACACCTGGCAGCCGCAACCTCTATCGCTCGACGCGGTGCTGCAATCTGCTACGCAAGAGCTCACGCCGCGCGAGACATTCCTGATCGCGGCGACGCGCCTGATCAACGAGCAGGGTTACCGCGGCGCCTCGGTCGAGAAAATCTCCTCGCGCCTGAACGTCACCAAGGGCTCGTTCTACCACCACCACGAAGCGAAGGACGACCTGGTGGTCGATTGCTTCAAGCGCAGCTTCGAAGTCATGCGACGTGTCCAGCGCGCCGTTGGCGACGGCGAGCAGAACGAGCTGGCGAAGCTCGCGACTGCAGCCTCCGCGCTGGTCGATTACCAGCTTTCTGATCGCGGCCCGTTGCTGCGCACCTCGGCGCTTACGGCGCTGCCAGAGTCGATTTGCCTGGAGATGGTGGAGGCGTCCAATCGTGTGAGCGATCGCTTCGCCTCGCTGATCTCCGACGGTATAGCGTCGGGCTCGGTGCGCGCGGTGGATCCGTACATCGCCGCGCAGATGCTCACGGCGACGCTGAATGCGTCGGCGGAGATCAGGTGGTGGATACCGGATGTCGATCGGGCGCGGGCGCCGGCGCTGTACGCGAAGCCGGTGCTGACGGGATTGTTCTCGAGATAAACGAGATGAAGAAGTCGGCCGCTCCAGCGCATCCTGCGCCCGCGGCATTCGCGCATCCCTGCGCAGCAGGCTGAAACCCGACCTACAGCGCAATGACTGTAGGTCGGGCCGTCGCCTTCTTGTTAGTTACCGAAGCGGAACTGCAACTCGAGGCCGTACGTGCGCGGCGCCGTCAGTGACAGCGTGCGGCTCTGCGTGCCCCACGCCGACTGCGTGGCACCCGCGGCTTCGTAGCCCACGTCGTCGAACGCGTTGTTGACGAACGCGATCACCGTGTAGCGATTGTCGCTGCCGTTCCACATCGCGCGGAAGTCCGTCTGGTCGTACGACGGCGCCAGATAGGCTTCTCGCGAGAAGACCGAGTAGTACGCCTCATCCTTGTAGATCCAGGTCGCGCCCAGCGTCAGGTTGCCCAGGCCGGTGAAGAACGTGTAGTTCGCGTTGAACGCGACCTTGTTCTTCGGAGCGCTCGGCAGCGAGCCGCCGTCGATCTTCTGACCGACCTGCGGACCCGCCAGCGCGGCGGTACCCGTCGGCGGGGTACAGAACCGGGAATCCGGCACGATCTGGCCCAGCACGCCGGTGTCCGCACCGTCGATGAAGCAGCGGTCGTCCTTGATCTCGGTGTCGAGGTAGCTGTAGTTGAAGCGCACCATGAGCGCATCCGTGATCGCCCAGGTCGTCTCCAGCTCCGCGCCCATCGAAGTGGCCTTCTCGAGGTTGAAGAACCGCGATTCCTGCAGACCGGTGTTCGGATCGCGCACCGTCGAGGGGTACTGCGCATCCTGGTAGTCGTACATGAAGACCGAGATGTTCGTCGTCAAACGCTGCGCGAAGGTTTCCTTCAAGCCCACTTCATAGGCGTTGATGAACTCCGGCTTGGTGTAGCTGTTCGCGCCAGCCATCGCGCCGGCATTGAAGCCGCCGCTCTTGTAGCCGCGCGTGTACTTGCCGTACGCGAGCGTGGCTTCGCTGGGCTGCCACTCGAGGCCTGCGGTGCCGGTGACCGCATTCCAGTCGCCCTCGAGGTGGCCGCGCACGTCCTCCTGGTAGAACGAGAACGGCAACGCCGGGTTGCCCAGGAACACGACGCGCGTGCGGTACTCGTCGGCTTCCTTCTTGTCTTCGGTGTAGCGCAGGCCGACCGTCGTCTTCCACGTCTGCGTGAACTGCCAGTCGACCTGGCTGAACACGGCGGCCGCGTCTGCTTCGAGCAGCGCGCCGGCGATCTGCAGGTTGTGATCCGGATGCTCAGGCCCGGGCGGCGGGTTGAAGCCGTTCGCCACCGACGGCGGCGCCGCGCGCGGGTTCTGCAGCTCCGGCTGCAGCGGCGCACGGATGCCCTGATTCTGGTTCACCTGCTCGTGGTACTGGTACAAGCCGACGATCCACTGGAACGGTCCTTCGCCCGTCGAGATCAGGTTCAGCTCGTTGCTGTAGTACTCCTTGTCCTCCATGTAGAAGGCTTCGATCGTCGGGAAGATCGTGATCGAGTTGGCGCCCACGGTGCGGACGAACGGATCGCGGTCGATGCCGTCGAAGTCGGAGATCTGCTGGTAGGTGTAACCCTGGTAGCCGCCGACGTACTTCAGGTCGACGCCGCTGAAGTGGTTGACCGTCTCCAGCGTGAAGATATCGACGCCGTCGAGCGTCGTGCGGAACGGCGTGTCAGTGTCGTAGGTGCGCTCGTCGGTCAGCGCGGGATTCTCACCCGTGAAGCCGAACGTCGGGTTCGGGAACAAGCCTGCGGTCGCGCCGGCGGGCCCGAACACTGTGGTCGGCACGCCGAAGAACGAAGGCGCGATGTCGTTCGGCGTGATGCGGCGATCGACGCGGCGCGCCTGATCCCACTCGGACTTCGCATATTTCAGCCACACGTCCATGTTCTCGCCGACGTCGAACGCGAGCTGCCCTTCGATATACGTGTCGTCGTTCTGGCCGCCCTCGGTCTCGTTGCTGTTCGCGTCCTTGAAGAAGCCCTCGCCCTGCCCGCCGCCATAGCCGACGACGCGATAGCGCATCCAGTCGGTGATGGGCCCGGAGATGGCGCCCGAATAGGTCTGCGTGTCGTAGTTGCCGACCGTCGCGCGCACTTCACTCTGGAACGTGTCGGTCGGCCGCTTGGAAACGATGTTCAGCGCACCGCCGATCGAGTTGCGGCCGTACAGGGTGCCCTGCGGCCCGCGCAGCACTTCGATGCGGTCGGTGACGATCGGCGGCTTGCCGGCTTCGACGTTGCTCGCGGTATAGAAGCCGTCCGAGTACGTCGCGATGCCCGGGTCCGAACCGTAGTTGTTGGTCAGACGGCCGACACCGCGCAGGCTCATGCGATCGAGCGTGCTGGCGTACGACAGGCCGGGCGTGAAATCGGTGAGGTCCTGGATGTTGGTGATACCGAGCAGATCGCGCGTCTCGCTGGTGAACGCGGAGATTGCAACCGGCACTTCCTGCAGATTCGCCTGGCGCTTTTCCGCGGTGACGACGATTTCCTCCAGCACCATGGTTTCCGGTGCCTTGCTTTCCTGGGCCACAACGGCGCCCGCCGAGAGGGCCAAGATGCCCGCGATCGCGACGCGAAGCTCCATTCGGTTACGCATGCTCATTCGATGACTCCCATTCGCACGCGGGTGCCGGCGCGCGTTGCCTTTGACGGTGGTGGTGGCTACCCCGACGCCGCTCGGGCACCCGGCGTCGGAAATTTTTACAGGCGGGAAGGTGCTAGACCGAGTCGCAGTGCGTCAACGGCTTTTCGGCGAAAAGAATGCGTTTGTTGCGTCAGGAATACACAAGAAACGTGAAACTGTGACCGACTGCGCACATCTGGCGGCGCTTGCTTTTTTTACAGATGCGTGAGGGAGTTGAACGCGCCCTTCAGCTCGTTCTTGAGGATTTTGCCCGCGGGGTTGCGAGGCAGAGTGTCGCGCCAAAACAAGACCCGCACCGGGACCTTGAAGGCGGCGAGCCGGCTCGCGACCCACGCACGGAGCTCTTCTTCTGTCGCATTCGCGCCTGGCTTCAACTGCACGACTGCGCCCGGCTCCTCACCCAGCAGGCGATGGGGAATGCCGACAAGCGCCGCATCCATGACCGCGGGGTGCTCGAACATAACGTTCTCGACTTCGATGCAGTAAATGTTCTCGCCGCCGCGGATCAGCATGTCCTTCGCACGATCGACGATGTGACAGAAGCCGTCGGCATCGATGCGCGCGACGTCGCCGGTGCGCAGCCAGCCCACGACAAACGTCTGTGCGGTCGCCTGCGGATTGTTCCAGTAACCCTTCACGATCATCGGGCCGCGCACCCACAACTCGCCGACTTCGCCGGCCGGCAGCTCGCGCGCTCCGTCCGCGCTCATCACGCGCATCGCGCCGACAGTCGGAGCCGGTCCGCATGAGGCAGGCTTATTGATGTAGTCCTCTGCGGTGTTGCCGCAGAACGATGCCGACGTCTCCGTCATGCCCCAGCCGTTGCCGGCCTGCGATTTCGGAAATGTCTCGACGATGCGGCGCACGAGCTCCGGCGCGGACGGCGCGCCGCCGTAGCCGATCTGTTCGATGCTCGACAGGTCGTAACGCGCGCGTGCGGGATGCTCGATCAGCTGCCACGCGATCGTCGGCACGCCGCCGGTGAGAGTGACGCGCTCGCGCTCGATCAACTGCAGCGCTTTCTCCGTGTCCCACTTGCGCATGAGCACGAGCTTGCCGCCGCCGAACACTGCGGGAACCATCGAGGCATTGCAGCCGGTGACGTGGAAGAACGGCACGGCGAGCAAGTTGATCCGCTGCGGCAGCGTGGCCGGATCCGGCGGAGTCTGGCCGCGTCGCAGGAACGCGCGTGCTGCCACGGCCGCCGCGGTGAAGATGCCGGTCGTGATGTTCCGATGCGTGCCGAGCGCGCCTTTCGGTTTGCCGGTAGTGCCTGAGGTGTAGAAGATCGTCGCGTCGTCTTCCGGCGCGAGCCCAACGTCCGGCAGCGCACGCTCAGGCAGGCGGCTCCAGTCGTTCACCGCTCCGAGCACGCTCTCCAGTTTGATCACGCGCGGATCGGCGACTTCTTCGCTCTCGCGACAGACGTACACGCGTTCGAGATCGCGACAGTTCGCGAAGTGCTCCTTGAGCCGCTCGAAGCGCTCGGCGTCGACCAACGCCACCTTCACGCCGGCGTTGGTCAGTCCATATTCCAGCTCCGCGCCGGTCCACCACGCATTGAGCGGCGTGACGATCGCACCGACGAGCGCAGCGGCGAAGAAGGCCGCCGGCCACTCGGGCAGATTGCGCATGATCACCGCGACACGATCGCCCTTACGAACACCTTGCGCCTGCAGCTCGTGCGCGAGCGTGGCAACGGCACGCGCGAATGCGGCGTACGTCGCTCGATCGTTTTCGTAAACCAGGAACTCGCGTTGCGGGAAGGCGCAACCGGCGAGGAACACTTCACGCAGCGTCGGCGGGCAGTTCTTCCAGACCTTGGTGCGCAGGCCGTCGATCGTCACGTCGAGCATCTCGAAGCGTGCGCCGGGCGCAGTCAGGCGTGTGTTCGCCTGCTCGATCGTCATGGCCGGCCAGCCTGCCGGGAGCGCGGCGAGAGTCATCGTCAGCGTGCAGTACTGACGATGCGCGCCGTTGCGGTCGCGGTGGCGATGAGATCGCCGGCTGCGGTGCGCAGCTCGCCGGCGAGGAATGCGATCGTGCCGCCGCGCGCGACGAGACGACCTTCGCCGATCAGCACGCCGAGCGGCGCGGGCTTGATGAAGTTGACCTTGAGCTCGATCGTCGGCGCGAAGTGACCGGGTGGCAGCGTGCAGACCAGCGCCGGGCCGAGCGTGTCGTCGAGCATCGCCGCGACGAAGCCGCCCTGCACGACGCCCAGCGGATTCAGAAATTCGCGCTTGCCTTCGAACTGTACGCGGATCGTGCCGCGACTCGGATCGATCTCGAGCAGCTTGAAGCCGAGTGTGACAGCCGCGGGCGGCGGTGGCACGCGACCTTCCATCGCGTCCCAGAACGGACCCTCACGACCCTCACTCATCAGAACATTTCCGACGCGTCCGGCGGACTGATCGTGGTGTCGTGGCGCGCAGCGATGTGATCGCCGGTGATCATCTGGTCGTACCCCTGGCCCGGGCCGACCATCGGATACACGCCGGCATCGGGATCGATGATGACTTCGAGGAACGCCGGGCCTTTGAAGCCGATGAACTCGGCGACCACGCGCGCGACGTCCTGCTTGTGCTCGAGCCGGACGGCGTAGCGGAAACCGTCGGCCTGCGCGGCCTTGATGAAGTCCTTCTTGTGCAGCGACTTGTCGCTCGCCGACAGGCGGCCCTTGAAGAACAGCTTCTGCCACTGCTTGACCATGCCGTCGCCGAAGTTGTTGAGCACGACGATCTTCACCGGCAGCTGATAGGTCGTGACCGTTTCCAGCTCGCCGAGATTCATGCGGATGCTCGCGTCGCCATCGATGTCGATCACCAGCTTGTGTGGATACGCGAGCTGCGCGCCGATCGCGGCGGGCAGGCCGAAGCCCATCGTGCCCATGCTGCCGGACGTCAACCACAGCCGCGCCGAGCGGAAATCGAAATACTGCGCGGCCCACATCTGATGCTGGCCCACGCCGGTCGCGATGATCGCCTCGCCGCGCGTCAGCTTGTTGATCTCTTCGATCACGTGATACGGCTGGATCAGTTTGCTGTCGCGGTCGTAGTTCATCGGATGCGCGCGGCGCAGCTCGGCGCAGTGCGCCTGCCAAGCGGACCAGTCGCGCTTGAAGCCGCTGCGCCGGCCGTACGCGAGCAGCGCGCGCAACGCTTCCGGCAACAGGCCGATGTGACTCCAGCTCACCGGCTTGACCTTGTTGATCTCGGACGCGTCGATGTCGATCTGCGCGATGCGGCGCGCGTTCGGCGCGAACTTCGGCGGGTCGCCGGCGACGCGGTCGTCGAAGCGCGAGCCGCACGCAAACAGAAAATCGCAATCTTCCACTGCGTAGTTCGCGAACGCCGCGCCGTGCATGCCCAGCATGCTCATCGACAGCGGATGCGTCGTGTCGAATGCGCCGAGACCCATCAGCGTCGTGACGACCGGGACGCCGTGCTCGATTGCAAACTCGCGCAGCGCAGCCGCGCCGTCGGAACGAACCACACCGCCGCCCGCATAGATGAGCGGCCGCTTCGCCTCGCCCAGCATCGCGAAGAAATCGGCGCACTGCTGGTCCGACACGACACTGCGCATCAGACGATTCATGCGATGGCGATAACCGCTGACCGGCAGACGGTTCGTACCGTGGAACGTGCCGCGCCAGTTCTGCACGTCTTTCGGAATGTCGATGACAACCGGGCCTGGACGGCCGGTGCGCGCGATCTCGAATGCCGTGCGCAGCGTGGCTTCGAGCTTGGTCGGATCGGTGACCAGGAAGACGTGCTTCGCGACCGATCCCATGATGCTGGCGACCGGCGCTTCCTGGAACGCATCGCTGCCGATCGCTGCCGTCGCGACCTGACCGCAGATCACGACGATCGGAATGGAGTCGGCCATGCAGTCGCGGACCGGAGTGACAGTGTTGGTCGCGCCGGGTCCCGAGGTGACGACGCAGACGCCGACCTTGCCGGTGGCGCGCGCGTAGCCGGCTGCCATGAAGCCAGCGCCCTGCTCGTTGGCCGGAACGACCAGCGGCATCGGGCGGTGCCCTGCACCGGCTTGGTTGTATACGAAGATGGCGTCGTAGGTCGGCAGAATGGCGCCGCCGCTGTAACCGAAAACGGTTTCGACACCCTCGTCGGCCAATACCTGGATGATGATCTCTGCGCCCGACATGGCGTTGCCGGCAAGCGCGTGAGTGGTGTGCGCAGGGCGCGCGGCGAGATTTTCTTTCACGTCCCCCATCTCGAAAAATCCAAAAAAGCCCTGGGAAATTTCGTCGGGAGCCTAGCAGCAACGCCCCGGGATGTATACGAAGCTCGCAGCCTTCCCGTATGCTCGGCCCCTCAAAAGGAAGGCCGGGAATGTCCACGCGCAAGCGCCACATCATTTCGATCCTGCTGCAGAACGAAGTCGGCGCGCTCACGCGCGTCGCGAGTTTGTTCGCCACGCGCGGCTACAACATCGAGTCGCTCAGTGTGGCGCCGACGGATGATCCAACCGTCTCGCGTCTGACGCTGGTGACGAGCGGCACCGAGGCGGTGATCCAGCAGATCGTCAATCAGTCGCTCAAGCTCATCGACGTCGTGAACGTCGACGACGTAACGCGCGATCAACACGTCGAGCGCGAGTTGCTGCTGATCAAGTTGCGCGCAACCGCGCCGCGCCTTGCAGATCTGCAGGCATGCGTGCAGAGGGCAGGCGGCAAAGTATTGTCGGACGAAGCGGAAAGCTTTACCGTCGAGCTTACGGACAGTGAATCTCAGATCAACAAGTTCATCGCCGAAGCGGGGAATCTCGGCGAGGTACTCGAGGTCGTGCGCAGCGGTGCGCTGGCGATGTTGCGGGGAGCAACGACGCTGCGCGCCTGAAGCTTCACGAGACGTCACGAGTCCGTAAACCGTAACGCGCTACTACGTCGACATCGGGCAGGGTGTCGGCAGCGCGCGACTGCTTGCGAGCAGTCGCGTGTACGTAGTTGCGCGTGATGCGGCGCCGCGTGGAGCCACCAGGCCCTCGCGGACATTTATCGAGATGGAGCGATGATGTACCGGTTATACGACTACCTGCCCTCCGGAAACGGTTACAAGGTGCGCCTGGTGCTCAAGCAGCTGGCGCTGCCGTACGAGCTGATCGAGCTCGACATCCGCACCGGCGCGACGCGCACCGTCGACTTCCTCAACAAGAATCCGAACGGCCGCATTCCGTTGCTGGAGATACCGGGCAAGGGTTTTCTGCCGGAGAGCCACGCGATCATCGCGTTCCTCGCCGACGGCACGCGGCTGATTCCCACCGATGCCTTCGAGCGCGCGCGCATGTGGCAGTGGATGTGCTTCGAGCAGTACAACCTCGAGCCGAACATCGCGACGCTGCGCTTCTGGCTGAAGCTCGGCCGGACGCGCCAGGAGCTCGGCGAAAAGCTGGTGGAGAAAAAGAAGAACGGCTACGCCGCGCTCGACGTGCTGGAAGAATCGCTGCGCGACCGCGAATACTTGTGCGGCGGGCACTACTCGCTGGCGGACATCGCGCTGTACGCGTACACGCACGTCGCGCATGAAGGCGGCTTCGATCTCGCGCCGTATCCCACGATTCGTGCTTGGTGCGAGCGAGTGGAGAAGCAGCCCAACTGGGCGCCGATAACTGAAAGATGACTCTCGCCAAGGCGCAAAGACGCCAAGACGGAGAAGTCCGAGATTTCAAATTCGGAGGATTGCTTGTCAGGCCTTGGCGTCTTTGCGCCTTGGCGAGAGTTTCTTACGGCACCAGTACCGTCGATCCGACCGTTCGCCTTGCCTCCAAATCCACGTGCGCCCTCGCCGCCTCCTGCAGCGGATACGTTTGCCCGACGTGCACGTCGATCACCGACTTCGCAACCAGATCGAACATCTCGCTCGCCGCGCGCACGAGCAGAGTGCGAGTCGGGATGTAGTGGAACAGCGTCGGCCGCGTGAGAAACAGCGAACCGCGCTTGCTCAACTCCAACGGCGCCATCGGCGGCACCGGGCCGGACGCATTGCCGTAGGTCACCATCAAGCCGCGCGGCCGCAGGCAATCCAGCGAGCCCATGAAGGTGTCCTTGCCTACCGAGTCGTAGACAACATCGACGCCGCGGTTCTTCGTCAATGCTTTGGTCTGCGCGACCCAATCTTCGCTCGACAACACGACGTGGTCGGCACCGAGCTCGCGGGCGCGCTCGGCTTTGGCGGTCGTGCTGACGACGGCGATGACCTTCGCGCCGAGATGTTTGGCCCACTGCACGAGAATCGAGCCGACACCGCCGACGGCCGCGGTCACGAGCAGCGTGTTGCCCTTGCGCACGCGAAACGTCTGCCGCAGCAACATCTGCGCGGTCATGCCCTTCAACATAAGTGCCGCGGCCTGGTTGTCGCTGACGCCTTCAGGAATTCGCACCAGCCGCTCGGCCGCCAGCACCCGCGCTTCGCTGTACGCACCCGCGGAGTTGAATGCGTAGGCGATGCGGTCGCCGACTTTGAGCTGGGTGACACCCGGGCCGACAGCTTCGACGACGCCCGCCGCCTCGCGACCGAGCACAGCGGGCAGCTGCAGCGGATACAGGCCCGTGCGCTCGTAGGTGTCGATGAAGTTGAGGCCGATCGCGGTGTGGCGCACCCGCGCCTGGCCCTGCCCGGGCTCGGGCACGTCGACCGTCTCCCAGCGCAGGACTTCGGGACCGCCGTAAGAATGGATTCTGATCGCGTGTGTCATGCACGCGATCGTAGCTTAGTTGGCCTGCAGGTCGGGCTTCAGCCCGACTCTTTACTCATGCACGGATTGTCGGGCTGAAGCCCGACCTACAGCGCCTGGTCGTCGGTCTCGCCGGTGCGGATCCGCAGTACGCGCTCCAGCTCGGTGATGAAGATCTTGCCGTCGCCGACCTTGCCGGTCTTCGCCGCGCCGATGATCGCCTCCACGACCTGGTCGACCAGCGTGTCCTTGACCGCGACCTCGATGCGGGTCTTCGGCACGAAGTCCACCACGTACTCGGCGCCGCGATACAGCTCGGTGTGACCGCGCTGCCGGCCGAAGCCCTTGACCTCGGTGACGGTCATTCCGGAAACGCCGATTTCCGACAGGGCGGCACGCACGTCGTCGAGTTTGAAGGGTTTGATGATTGCGCTGATGAGTTTCATTCCCCGTGGCTCCTGTCTCGAATGCCTCGAACCGCAAATGCACGTTCTGTGCCGGCCCGGAAGTGACTGACGGCCAGCGACTGGTCACGAACGGTGCACCAGTTTAGCGCGAGCGCGCGGCGACAGCGCGCGTGTTTGGTGCGCCGGCAGGCGGCGTTCAGTCGAGCGACTTGTGGAAACGCAGAGTCACCACTGTCAGCGCGACTGCCGTGAAAGCGAGCAGCTTATAGATCGGGACCTGCAGCTCCGCCAGCCCGGCGCCGCGCAATACGATCCCGCGCACCAGCTCCACGAAATGCGTCAGCGGCAGCAGCTGCGCGATCCAGCGGGCGACCTGCGGCATGCCGTCGAACGGAAAGATGAAGCCCGACAGCAGGATCGAAGGCAGCAGCACGAAGACCGACATCTGGAACGCCTGCATCTGCGTCTCCGCGATCGTCGAGGCGATCAACCCGAGCGTCAGCGTGGCCGCAATGAACAGCAATGCCGCGAGGTAGAAGGCGAACAGGTTGCCGTTGATCGGCACGTGGAACAGCAGCACGCCTAGCAGCAGGACCAGCGTGGTCTGGATCAGGCCGATGAACACGTACGGGATCAGCTTGCCGAGCATCAGCTCCAGGGAACTGGCCGGCGTCGTTATCAGCAGCTCGAGGTTGCCGCGCTCGCGCTCGCGCACGATCGCCACCGCGGTGAACATCGTCATGGTCATCGTCAGAATGACGCCGATGAGCGCGGGCACGACCTGCACGGCAGTGCGCTTCTCGGGGTTGTACTCGGTGCGGACCTCGAACACTTGCCGCGCGCTGGCGCCATAAACGCCGTCGCGCTTGGGCAGCGGCATGGCCACGAATGCACGCGCGATATTCTCGATCGTCGGCTCGCTGCCATCGACGAGCAATTGCGCCAGCGGCCGGTCGCCGATCAGGCGGCGGCGCTCGAAGTCAGCGGGAATGTAGACGCCGATCGACACGTCGCCGGAACGCAGGCTGCGCCGCAGATCGCCGATGGAGGGTGCGTACTCGGTTACTTTCACCACGCCGCTCGCTTGCATATCCGCGACGAGCGCGCGCGACATCGAGGTTCGCGCCTCGTCGACCACGCCGGCACTGAGACCGCGCACGTCGAAGTTGATTGCGTAGCCGAACAGCAGCATCTGCATCACCGGGATGCCGACGATCATGCCGAACGTCAGCCGGTCGCGGCGGAGCTGGCGGATTTCCTTGGAGGCAATGGCGAAGATGCGTGACATGACTATGCGACCGCCTGCTTCGATGAGCTCTCTTCGTCGGCGTTGAAGCCCGTGGCGGCAACGAACACGTCTTCGAGGCTCGCCCGCACGCGCTCGACTTTGCCCGCTACGCCCTGCTTTTCGAGCAATGTGCGGATGCTCGCTTCCGGATCGCTACGCTGGGGATCGAGCAGCGCGTGCAGTCGATTGCCGAGCTGCGCCACGCTCTTTACGTACTCCTGACCATCGAGCGCGCGTCGTGCGCCGCGCACGTCGTCCGCTTCGATCTCGATCACGACGGCGTCGATGGAGTCCATGAGCTGGCGCGGCGAGCCCTCTGCCGCGAGGCGCCCGCGGTCGAGGATCGCGAGGCCGTGGCATCGCTCTGCCTCGTCCATGTAATGCGTCGAGACCAGGATCGTCGTGCCGCGATCGACGAGCTCGAACAGGCTTTCCCAGAAGTCGCGCCGGCTCTGCGGGTCGACCGCGCTGGTCGGCTCGTCCAGCAGCAGCAGCTCGGGCTCGTGCAGCGTCGCGGCCGCGAGCGCGAGCCGCTGTTTCTGACCGCCGCTCATCGTTCCCGCGCGTTGCCCACGCCGATCGTCGAGATTGTATTGGTGCAGCCGCTCGTCGATGCGCGCGGCGCGCAGCTTGCCGTCGAGGCCGAAGATGCGCCCCATGAAATCCAGGTTCTCCAGCACCGTAAGGTCTTCCCACAGCGAGAAACGCTGGGTCATGTAGCCGATCTTCGTGCGCAGCGCCTCGGCGTCGCGTGGCACCGGATGGCCGAGCACCGTGCACTCGCCTTCGCTCGGACGCAGCAGCCCGCACAGCATGCGGATCATGGTCGACTTGCCCGAGCCGTTCGGCCCGAGGAAGCCGTAGATTGACGCGCGCGGAATATCGAGACTCACGTGATCGACGGCGACGAGCTTGCCGAAACGCCGCGTGAGATTGCGGGCGCTGATGGCCGGGCCGTTGGGCGCGTGCGTGCTCATTGTTTGCCGTTGACGAGCTCCACCTGCACCGGCATGCCGGTCGGGATATTGGCAGCGGCGCTCTCGTCCAGATCGATCAGGGTCAGATAAGAGAGCCGCGAGCGATCGGCCTGGGTCAAGGCGTAGTACGGCGTAAACGCTGCCTCCGCGGAGACGAAGCGCACGACGCCGCTCAAGTCTTCGGCGCGGCCGTCAACGCGGACGCGAGCGCGCGTGCCCGGCAGGAATTGCGTGCGCAGCGGTTCGGGAACGTACACACGCGCGTACGGCTTACCGTCCGCGAGCATCACGATCAGCGGCGTGCCCGGAGCCGGCCGCTCGCCGAGCTTGTACGGAATGGCTTCCACGCGGCCCGGCCGCGGCGCTTTGATCACATAGCGAGCGGCGCTCGTTTGCAACTCGGCCAGTGCTGCCTCCGCTTGCTTGAGTGTCGCGTCGGCCTGCTGAAGCTCTTCACTGCGTGTACCTTCGAGCAGCAGGTGCAGACGCGCAGTGGCCTGCTTTTCGGCTGCAACGGCGCTGTCGCGCGTTGCTCGCTGCTGTTCCAACACGGACTGACTCACGAGCTTATGAGCCACGAGGTCCAGTCCACGCTCGTACTCCTTCGTTTCCGTGTCGAGCGTGCTGCGCGCGGATTCCAGCGCGGCTCGCGCCTCGGTGATTTCCTGCGCACGCGGACCCTTGACCAGCTCGGCGAGCCGACGTTCCGCAACGTTGCGTGCCGCAACCGCCTGATCGAGACGCGCCTGCATCGCACCCAGCTCCTGGCGCAGCAACGTTGCGCCGGCAGGCACGGCGTCGCCTTCGCGCACCATGATCTCGACGATCGGCTCGTTCGACTCCGCCACCAGCTCCAGCCGATCGCGCTCCAGCGTGCCGAGGATCTGTCCCTTGTAAGCACCATCGCCGCACGCCGTGAGAACCACGACACTGCAAGAGAATATGAGAGCAGCTCGTAACTTCATTGCTCAGTGCTCCGAACGCGTCGCACGCCCTGCCGGCGTCGTGCCGACAGCGAACAACCGCGCAGTGTGTGCGATGAGACGCTCGATCTCGTCCTCGTCGAACTTCAGGCCGAGCACCGGGCCGGCAACGTGACGCGCCAGGAACGGAAACATGCACAGCGACAGCAGCGATAAAGCCGCGAGACGTACGTCGAGATCCGCGCGGACGCTGCCGCTCGCGCGCGCTCGCTGCAGCAACTCGATGACGAGCGGTGCCTGCCGGCCCGCCACGTCGCGAATGAACGTGCTGCGAAAGCGCCCTTTCTCCGACAGCACTTCATTGACGATGAGCGTGGCGATCCAGGGATTCGCGGCAGCGGTTTGCATGTGCACGCGGATCAGCACCGACGGATCGACGGCGCCGGCCTGCAGGGATCTGGCAATCAGCTCGCGCACCGGGCCGATCGCGCGCTCGAGCATCGCGCGGAACAGGCCGAGTTTGTTGCCGAAGTAGTAATGAATCATCGCGGGTGTCGTGCCGGCCGCGACAGCAATCTGCCGCGCGGTCGCGCGATCGAAGCCGTGCTTCAGGAACAGCTTGCTGGCCGCCTCCAGCAAGGCGCTGCGCACGTCGCTGTCGGCGTCGACCGGCGGCCGCCCGGGGCTGCGCGGCCGCTGGCGCCTTCGTCGCGAAAGATGTGGACCAGTACTCATTCGGCTCCTCAAGCCGGATATTAAACATCTGTTTAAATCGAAGCCAGTGTCATAACAAGTTGCAAAGAATTCCGACACTCGCGGAACTGCTTCGCGAAAGTCTGTAAAGGATGCTTTCGTTCCTTGTGGGCGGGCCGCGCCTATGACAAAAAGGGCGCACGTTTCCTGGGGAGGAAGCATGTCTGTTCGCAAGGTCTCCGGCGCGGTGCGCGCCGGGCTGTGGGTCGTCGCGGTCGCGGCGCTCGCGCCGTCCGTAGCGGCTGCGAACGACGACGCACGCGCGGGCC
>Ga0105248_10001904_pt1 | contig 23146 bp, 15 predicted proteins | sample KBSS34metaG_FD_81524 | JGI IMG/M metagenome (GOLD analysis project Ga0105248, IMG submission 81524) | Switchgrass rhizosphere microbial communities from Kellogg Biological Station, Michigan, USA - KBS S3-4 metaG | ecosystem: Host-associated > Plants > Roots > Rhizosphere > Soil | place...
ACGGCGCGAGAAAGATCCGAGCGGGTTTGAGACGCTCCGGGCCGTGCTGCGCGAGAGCGACATGGACAAGTTTAAGCGGAAGTGGGAGAGATACGTGCAACAGCTCACGGAAGAGTTTCGGTTGCAATAAGAGCGCTGCAGGCGCGTCGCCCCTGTATCAGTAAAACAAAAAAACCCAATCCTACTCCGGCAAGGGTTTTGACAGGACGCCGGCGATGAATTCGTTCAGGCCTTCCTCGGAGCCGTTGTGGAAATTTTTGTAGAGCTGCGTTAGCTGGGCCATCATCTTCGCGCGCCCTTCCTGCTGCTCCGGCTTGGTGGTGAGCGCGACCGCGCGTGCGTACGCATCCACCGCGCGGCCGCCCACCTGCACAATTCGCTGCAACATCGCCTGCTGCTCCGGTGACGACGGCTTGTTGCCAAACTTCTCGTTGTACTCCGCCGACACCTGCGCGTACTCCTTGAGTATCGCAATACCGAGCAGGTTGTACGTGAGTGGATCGTCCTTGTAACGACTCCCCGACTTCACCGCCCGCACGAGCGCCGCGTCCGCCTCAGCCGGCGACTGCGCGCGCAAAAACCACCCCAACGCGAAGTTCAAAAACCCGCGCGCGTCCTCCACAGTCGCAAACGGGTCGGCATGTGAAAACTTCTCTCCCTCCGCCAACGTCACGGCCCGTTTCGTGTAATCGATCGTCTCTTCGTTGAGCGTCGCATCGCCGGCCTGCGCCTGCGCATAACCCGCCTGGGCCAACGTCGCGAGCACATAAAAATTCTCCGCGTCTTTCTTCAGCGACGCCCGTCCGACTTCAAACGCCTTCGCATACTTCTTCGCCGCAACCGCTTCGTGTACCTCGAAGTTCGCCATCACGCGTTCGTACTCATGCACGAACCGGCGCATCTCGGCGAGGTGCGAATCCTGTTCGCCGCTGTAACGCTTCACGTAATCACGCGCGGCTTCGTAAGCGAGCTTCTGCCGCTCGGCCACCGGAACTTTCTTGTTCTCGGTGAAGCGCGCGTAAAGCTGCTCGCGTTCAGAGTCGCTCATCTGCGACGGCATGGTTGGATTTCGTTGGGCGAGACAAACGGAAGACGACACGAAAAGTACGACGACGATGTGGAAGAAGATACGCATAGTCAGATCACATCCGCGAAGTTTTTGCGCGTGCGCGCAAACCACCAATAACCGAAAACAAAAACCACGAGGGCGACGGCGCTAAAGTATAAAAGACCACGCCAGTCGGGCGCGAGCCCGTCGAGAAATACCCGCCGGTAGCTGCGCACGAGGGAGGTAAACGGGTTAATCCCGATGAACCAGCGAAAGCGTTCGGGAACGATCGACTCGGGATAGATGATTGGCGTGAGATACATCCACGCCATCAGCAGCAGCGTGATTCCTTGCGCGATGTCGCGGAGAAAAACTCCGAGCGACGCGATCAGCCACGCCGCGCCGAGCGCGAAGAGCAGTTGCGGAATGAGCAGCAGCGGCAGCCACAGCGCGGTCAGTTGCAGGTTCTGGCGCACCGCAAGGATGGCGATCAAGAGTGCGATCGTCGCAAAGAGTTGATTGCCTAAAGCCGCGAAGACTTGCGCGGCCGGAAGTGTTTCCAGCGGAAAGACGACGCGCTTGACGAGGTTCGCGTGGGTGATGATCGTGTTCGATGATTGTTGCACCGACTCCTGAAACATGGTCCACGGCAACAACCCGCAAAAGAGGTAAAGCGCGTAGTCCCAATGCGAGTGGCTCGCGCCGAAACGCGCGCCGAAGATCCCGGCGAAGATAAACGTGAAGATCGCGATCATCACGACCGGCGTCAGCACGGCCCAGGCGATGCCGAGCGCCGAGCCTTTATAACGGCCGAGGAGATCTCTGCGCGCAAACGAAAAGATCAGATCGGCGCGTGACGGCAACTCCCAGAGCGGCTGCCAGATGCGTCGATGAGCGGTTTGCGCAGTTAATGACATTACTACGGTATGACTCCCGTGCCGCGCCAACTGTTCTTGTTGTGCCAACTGATCGTCACGTCGCGGGCGCCGGCTTCGCGCCACCAGTCATCAAACTCCGCGCGTGAAATATAAAAAGCCGTCGGCGCGACGAGATGGTCGAAAACGATCGTGTGTTGCTCGCGCCAGCCAAAGGGCGCGATCGCTTTCAGGTAGTCGTTATAAAACAGATGCTTCGCCACTGAAGAACCGTTTCGATTGAGTGGTCCATACACGAGCTTCGTCGCGAGAAACAAACACGCAGCCGGGATCTTCGAAAGATGCAGCAGCGCGCGCTGGTCAATACGCGACGTAACTCGCTCGCGCACCGGATTCACAAAACGCGTGATCCACTCGTTGTTTTCGGCGCCGTAGATCCACGCCGACAAGTGCCCGCCCGGTTTCACTTTCGACGCGAGCGACAAAAATCCGGCGCGCGGATCCGGCAAGTGATGCAGCACGCCGACGGAAAAAGCGTAGTCAAACCTTCGCGCGAGCGGGAGCCGGTAGATGTCTGCCTGAATGATGTGCGCGTTTGGCAACGAACGCGTCGCCGCAAACGCCGTTTCCACCGCCTCGCTGAGATCGATCCCGATAACGTCCTGCGCGCCCCAACGCGCCGCGAGCTGCGTGTGACGTCCCTTGCCGCAACCGCCCTCGAGCACGACTTTGTCGCGAAAGAACTCCGGCGTGACCGGCGCGATCCAACCGAGAAACTGTTCCGCGTAGCGCGAGTCTTCCTGCGTGAAGTGTTGCCACTGCCAACCGAAACCGGCCGCGGTGGCGCGCTTGTCGCTTTCCACCTCCGCGAGATCCGCAAAACGAGGAATACCAGCTTTGATCGGAAACGACGAAGCGCAAGCGTCGCAACGCAAAGCGCCTTCAATTATCTCCTGTTGTTCCGCGCTCTCGACAAACAGCTCCAGCGAACGAGAACAAGCAGGACACACGAGATACGAGAGTAATTTTTCCTTCAAACCGGCAGCGACTTTTCGTTGGATTTAACTTTCCGCGAGCCAACTATAGCATCCCGCCGCAGTCTAGTTGCATTCTCGCGGGTCGTGAGTGGTCAACAGCCCGAAGCGGCTCTGGTACTCGGAGGAATTGAGAAAACCACACGTGACCGAGCGCGCCGTGTCGGCGTCGCGCAGCGGCTTGTTCTTGACGAAGCTTAGCCACGTGGCATAACCGCTTTCATCCGGATCGCGGCGCAGGTAGGCAAAATAGTGAGACATGATCAGCGACTGATTGTACTGCGCGTCGATCAGCGACGGCTGACTGATCGCTTTCGCGAGCACCGCAGCGCGACCGGCAGACGCATCGTCAACCATAGCGATCAAGTTGTTGCGCTCGCTTGAAAGATCGACACCCGCATTCTGCGCCAGCGACAACAGAATCGCATCGACAAACTCCGCCGGTTTCATCGTCGCCGGATAACGGCGTTTGAACTCGGCCCGTTGCACAAACGCGAGCAGAAACGCCATGCGGCTGCGTTCCACGTCGGGATTGTGAGCCAGCGTCGCACGGTCGCTCTCAAACTCCGCAAACTTCGGACGCCGCCCGAAACCCGCGGTGTAAAGTCCGTTCAGAAACACACCGGTCGCCGCGAGATCGTTCTCGAGAAACAGCGCCGCGGAAATGTCCACTCGACGGCCGCGCAAACAGTCGCCTTTGCCGCACTGCGTGAGCTGCATCAGCAGTTTCTCAACCGTCAACTGGTCCGGCTCGCGTCCCGCGAAATCGAGATAGTGCTGGGTGACAAAGAACCGAAGATCGTCGACCGGATTCGCCAAAGCGGCGGTCGCCGCCGGATCGATCGTGATCGCTCCGGGCACGAACGCGGTTTCACCGGAGTTTGACTGCAAGCGAATGGTGTAATCACCAAACGGCGCGTTCGCCGCGACTTGCACCTCGACGCTGATCACCGGAAACGGCGTCGGCAGTTGTTCGCGCGCGAGGGTCGCGGGATCGACGGTGAAGAACGGCGAGTTAACGCCGATGCTCGTGCCGGGCACTTGGTCCACGCCTTCTCCCGCGAGATAGACCTTCACGCGTTTGCCGGGTTCGAGCGGCAACGCGACGGTCGAGAGCTCGGCGTTGAGACCGATCATTCGTGGATTCAGCGACGCAGCCTGCGCGGGTACCACGTTGTAGTTGAGCGGCGTCACGGTGTTCGCTTTCACCGCCACCTGGTTTGACAACTCGAAACTGCGAAACTTCGTTTGCGCCGCGACCTGATCGCCGGTTGCTGACGAGACCATCACGCGATACTGGCCCACGGCAAGTCCGTCGAGCTCATAGCTACCGTCGTCCGCGGAAACGTCGCTGGCAATCACCCGCCCGGTCGTGATGTTTTCGGCCCAGATGTTGACGCCGCTCAGGGGCGTGAACGCGCCAGGCGTGCGGTTGTCGACGAGACGTCCTTCGATGCGGCCGAGTTTTTGTCCGGGTCCATACAGTCCGCGAATCTTTTGCCGATCGTCTTCGCTGAGGGTGCGTTCGGTTAGCGCCGGCAGACCAAACGTGCCGTTGAACGCCTGGCGGCTCTGCATCGTCGCACCGAGCACCGCGGAATGATCGAGACCGAGCAAGTGGCCGATTTCGTGTGTGAAGGTGGCTTCGAGATCGTAGGTGCCGGGCGTGCCGTCAGTGGAAAACTGCAACGCCGTGCCGTCGTCCGCGCGCGGACGCGGATTGATACTGATATCGGCTTCAACGATGGTGCCAGTGTCGGAGTTGTAGAAGACGCGCGTGCGGCCGGTGGTTGAGTCGGAGTTGAACTGTTCGTTTTCCGGAGTGACGGCGACCGTCAGCAAGCTCACGCCGTCGCCTGATTCCGCGGGGCTGACCGAGCTCGCAGCGGTCCAGGTGACGACGAAGTTGATGTTGGCCAGACTGGACCAGCGCGCGAGCGCGCGTCGGGCCGCGCCAACGACGTCGCTATCGGGTTTGATGTTGGCGCCGGGAGCGAGTAATGAGTTGGAGAAAGCGATCTCGATCGTCCGTTTGGGCCAACGGATCCGGTGCACTGTTTGGGGCGCGGGATCGAGCTCGGAAGAATCGCGCGTTTCGAGCCGCTCTCCGGCGCCGAGAGCCAAAAACAGGGCGACGCTCGCTACGATGGCGGCAAGGTAATGCATCAAGAGCTTCCTGGCGAGGACGAGACTGTCAGTAAAAACTTATGGAAGTTGGAGGGCTGGGGAGGCCGGCCAACCGGCGCATGGTATCACCGTTTTGCTCCGCAGCGATCGGAATTTTCCGCCTTTGGCGCGTGGCGTCCAGGGCCACGGCCAAAGGAAGGGGATTTTAAGCGGATTGTCCCGCTACCGAGCGGTTAGTTAATCGTAATGTGCGGTGCGGTTGCCGCGGGCCGGCTCACCGTTGTTATGGCCGGGGCAAGCCGCGAAAACTGCACCTGAACCGGCACGTCTCCCGCTCCGGCCAGCGAAGCCGGAAGCGTGAAATTGATGATGTCAAACCCGGGCATTTCCGGATTTGGCCTGACCGCGGTGATCGCCGCCCCCGAGATCGCGGTTGTGCCCACGGTAACGGTGATGTCGGCAGTCGCCGCCAGGCGCACACCGGTAACGCTGAGTTGAATCACTGTGGGCGCGCCGTCGGTCGTCACGCTGAAAGGCTCGCCAGTTCCGTTGGCGGCGTTTATCGCCGCTGCTCGTCCCCCGGCGTCGCCTGTAGTGGTAAAGATGTCAGGCTGCGCGAGAATGAGCTGCACGAATCCGCGCAGCATTGTGTCAGTACTCGCGCCGGCATCGAAAATATTGACGACGACGTTGCCTAAAGTTCCCGGAGATAATCCCACCGGCATCACGAAGTTGATCTGCTTCTCGGCGTTGCCGACGAAATAGAGTCCAGCCGCAGCGCCGTTCACGGCAACCGAAACGCCGTTGAGCTCGATCGGCAACGCGGGCGCACGCCTTGTTTCCGAACAACAGGTTGTGGGAGACCCGGCCGTGGCATTCGAAGGCGCGAGCGCTACGGTCGAACGAACGATCGTCAATTCACCCGGCGCCAGACCGATTGGCGCGCCCGGAGCAGGACTCGGAAACGGCGTCGGACTCGGAGTCGGAGTCGGGCTCGCACTCGGAGTCGGAGCTGGCGTTGCCGCCGCGACCGGCATGTTGCTCGCGCCCGTGAAGAACGAGAGCACTGCCGCAGACTGCGCCGTCGCTTGCGGACTCAACAGGTAATAGATCTCGATCGAGAAATCGCCGTTACCACCGCCAAACTCGACTCCGCCCTGGCTAAACGTGATGCGCTTTCGCGTCTCGCTGACCGCCGGGAACATGCCGCCAAATGTGTTGACCGCGGGCGTGTTCGTCAGACGAATAAAATTCTGCGGTGTCGCGGGCGGAATCGGCGTCAGGAATAAATTAGCGGATCTGCGCGTGTTCAATCCTTCGTTGTCGTTTGCCTCCGGCGGGAAAGATCCATCGGGCCGGAAGTTCAACGCGGAAACGAAGACCAGGCTCGACGGCGCGAGCGATGCGTTGTAATCCGTAAACGTCGGGAAATGAACGATGTCGGTGAACTGCGTCGGCCGCGGCGAGACCTCGACAAACGTGTCGGTCGCCACCGTGTAAACAAACAGGCCGAGGATTGAGTTCGTCGGAGCAGCATTCGACTTCGGATCCGTGGCGAGCGATTCGAAAGCGATGAAAGCGCCGTTGCGACTCATTCGCCTGCCCGGACTCAGCACGTTTGTATTCCCGATATTATTCAGCGTGCGGGTGACCTGGCGGATATTGTTGACACCGGCGCCAGTAAAGTTCGCCAGATAGATCTCGGCATTACCGTCGGCATTGTTTCCGGCGAGATTACCGGTGGACACAAACGCCACCAGCGAGCCGTCGCTGGATAACATCGGATTACTGTTGAAAGTGAAACCAATGCCCAGTGTTGCGTCCTGCGTCTGGGTAGCCTGGACAAACGCGGCCCCGCCGACGTTGAAAAAGAAGAGCTCGGGATTGCCGTCAGCATTGCCGACACCCGGAACGAGATTACGCGTCGAGATGAAAGCGAGAATACTGCCGTCGTCGCTGACCGTGGCTTCGCGGTTGTCGTCGGCAAAGAACGGCGCCTTCGTGATCGAGCCGGCCGTTGGCAAACGACTCGCGGGCGTATTCGTCACCTGCGTGAACGTTCCCGTGGTTGCCAGATTCAGAAGCGGAAGATCCGTGCCAAGTGTCAGGTCTACGTCAGTCGCAGCAAAGCGATAGATCCAGATCTCGGAATTGCCGTCCTGCGCGAGCGTGCCTTCGCTGCCGTCGAAATTTCCCGGGCTCGGCGCGTTGGAACTGAAAACGATCGTGTAGATGCGTTGACCGTCAACCAGCGCCGGCGCGAGCGAGATCATCGGCCCGCGATTGGCGATCTCGATCTTCACGAGGGTCGGATCGGCGGGTAAGGGCGTCGGAGTCGGTGTTGGCGTCGGCGAAGCCGTGGGAGTTGGCGTCGGTGACGGCGTCGGCGTTGGACTCGGGCTCGGACTCGGATTTGGAACGTTCTTCGTGTTCGTGATCTGGAAGATCCGTCGCTGCGCGTAATCGACCAGGAAGATCTCGCGATTACCGTCGGCGTTGTTTCTGCTTTCGTCAAACCGTTGCGTGGACAGATCGGCGTTGGAGACGAAAACCGCGAAGCGTCCGTTAGCAGTCATGTCGCCGAGGCTCGTGCCAAACGCGGTGTTTGGAACGTTCGTTAACTGGGCAACAAACGGATCGGGGGTCGGGCTGGAGGTCTGGGCAGCGACCGGGACAAGTGCGCCACCGACGAGAGTAGACACGATAATGGCGCACAAAAACCAAAAAAATTGCTTCACGAATTCCTCCGCGATAAAAACGTAGAAACTAGCAGATTAGATGCCCTCGGGGAGCTGAAGAACGGCCATTCTAAGCAGAACCCCTACGCTATCGCAAGCATCTGTGCAATCCGCGGATTATGTGGTCAAATCAGCATCGTGACCAGACGCGCATTGATTACCGGCATCACCGGCCAGGACGGCAGCTATCTGGCCGATTACTTACTCGGTCTCGGGTACGAGGTCCACGGGCTCGTGCGGCGTGTGGCGCTCGAAGCACCCGAAACGAGGTTTAGCCGCATCGCCCACGTCCTTGACCGGGTCACGTTGCATCCGGCGAGTCTCGAAAGTTACGCCAGCATCTTCAGCGTCCTGAGCAAGCACGACTTCGACGAGTGTTACCACCTCGCGGCCCAGAGTTTTGTTGCGGAAAGCTTCGCCGACGGTTTCTCGACGATGAACATGAACATCAATGGGACGCATTATGTGCTCGCCGCGTTGCGCGAAGTGCGCCCGAATTGCCGTTTTTATTTCGCCGGGTCGAGCGAGATGTTTGGCAATGCGACGGAAGTCCCGCAGAAAGAGACAACGCCGTTTCAACCGCGCAGTCCTTATGGAATCAAGAAGCTGGCCGGCTTTCACCTGACCAGAAATTATCGCGATGCTTACAAGCTCTACTGTCTCAGCGGAATCCTGTTCAACCACGAAAGCCCGCGCCGGGGACTCGAGTTCGTCACGCGAAAAACGACCAGCACCGTCGCGCGCATCAAGCTCGGGCTCGCGTCCGAGCTGCGCATCGGAAACCTCGACGCGCGCCGCGACTGGGGACACGCCCGCGATTACGTGCGCGCGATGCACACGATGTTACAACAGGACGAACCGGACGATTTCGTGATCGCCACGGGCGAAACGCACAGCGTGCGCGAACTGTGTGAGCTTGCGTTTGCGGAAGTGGATCTCGATTACCGCGAGTTTGTGAAGATCGACGAGCGCTACTACCGGCCCGCGGAAGTCGACCAACTGATCGGCGATGCGTCAAAGGCGCGGCGCGTGCTGGAGTGGGAACCGACTTACACCTTCCGCCAACTCATCAAAGAGATGGTTGCTTCCGATCTCGCCGCTTTGTCAGTACAGTAAAACTATGCCGCCAGCACTGAGGGTCGAAGGTGTTTCCAAGCAATACCGGATCTACCACCGGCCCGTCGATCGTCTCAAGGAATCACTCACGCGCGGACACTGGAAGACACATCGCGAGTTCTGGGCGCTGCACGACATCAGTTTTGAAGTCGACGCCGGCGCCACCACCGGCATCATTGGACCAAACGGGTCCGGCAAATCGACGCTCCTGCAAATCATCACGGGCACACTCGAACCAACGCACGGCGCCGTCTGGCACGAAGGGCGGATTGCGGCGTTGCTCGAGCTCGGCGCGGGTTTCAACCCCGAGTTCACCGGCATTGAAAACGTTTTTATGAACGCCTCGTTGATGGGGCTTTCGAAAGCAGAGACTGAACGTTTGCTGCCGGAGATCGCGAGCTTTGCGGAGATCGGCGAGTTTATTCATCAGCCGCTGAAGATGTATTCGAGCGGCATGTACATCCGGCTCGCTTTTGCCGCCGCGGTGGCCGTTTCACCGCAGATTTTGATCATCGACGAAGCGTTGTCGGTCGGCGACGCGGTTTTTCAGCATCGTTGCACGCGCCGGATCAAGGAGATGCAGGAAGCGGGAACGACGATCCTTTTCGTGTCGCACGATCCCGGCGCGATTCGCGCGCTCTGCTCGCGCGTGATTCTTTTGAACGCCGGGCGCATGGAAGCAGACGGCCCGCCGGCGGACGTGCTCGATCGTTATCAAAAACTGATCATGGCCCAGGAAGCCGCGTACGCCGAAGCGCAACTCGCGCGCGTGCAGGAAACGCCTCCCGCGGTTTCGGTTGCAGGCGTTGGCGAGGAGCACGAAGTCACGCCGCAGTTTACGTATCGTCACGGAAACCTCTACGCCGAGATCCTGCGCGTCGATCTGCTGGACGCGTCCGGGCGCCCGATCACGATGGTCGAGAGCGGTCAACTGGTCCACCTGCGCGTGCGCGTCGTATTTCACGAAGATCTCGAAGATCCCGTTTACGGCTTCGTCATTCGCAACCGGCACGGCATCAATCTCTACGGCACGAACACGAAAGTTCAAGACATCAAACCCGGTTTGATTCGACGCGCCGAGCGCGTGGAAACGACGTTCTCGTTCAATTGCTGGCTCGCGCCGGATCTCTACTCGATTTCCATCGCGGTTCACAGTCCCAACTCCGTCAGCTTCGACTGGATGGATGGAGTGTTGTTCTTTCGCGTCTTCAGCGAGATCCCGATCGAAGGCGTCGCCAATCTCAACGCGCGCGCCACGACCAAGTCGCTCGGCGCGAACGCCGGCGTGAACGTCGAGATTTCCCAAACGAGATGAAAGACGATCTGTTAAGGCTGGCGGGGATCGAGGACGTGGCCGGGTTCTACCGCGATCGCTTCTACACCGGCGGCGTGCTGGAGGCGAGCTACTTCGACGCGATCTATCGTTTCGATATCAACTTCGCGCGCACGATGTGGGTTTATGATAACGTGCGACACGGCGCTTCGGTGCTCGATCTGGGTTGCGGCGAAGGGCTGCTGGCTTTACTCAAACGCAAGGACGTTTATCTCGCGGGTGTCGATCTGTCACCGGACCTGCTCGGCATGGCGCGGCGCAACGGTTACGACGTCGCGTCGTTAGGTGAGCTGACGGAGTTGCCGTTTGCCGATGGGTCGTTTGATTACGTCGTCAGCCTGGATGTGTTTGGGCACATTGACTTCGCGGGCAAGGATGCGGTGCTGGCGGAGATCAAACGCGTGTTGCGTCCTGACGGCGTGACGATGCACGGCATTGAGTCGCTCGATCGCAAGCTGCACCCGGATTATCAAACGGCGAGTGCGGAGAAGCTGGCGGAGTTTATTGCGGTCGATGGGCACATCGGGTTGGAAGCGGATGAAGATATCGCGCGGCGGTTTGGGAAGTTTTTTTCGTCAGTGCAGACGGAGCCGCGTTACACGCTTTGTCTGAGCTCCGCGGAGTTTATCAAGCAATACGATCAGTACGGCGCGCCTTTTGAGCGTGATTTCATCGACTATCTGCGCGGGCTGTCGTTTGATGAGCGACACGCGTTTGATATGGCGATGGGTTACGTGTTCGGGAAGATTTCGGATCTGCACTTGCAGTTGCCGTCGAGTGGTTTGTACCTGCTGGTGAAGGCATCGAACGTCGTGCCGGAGCCTTTCTATAACGCGCACCGGGATCGTAGCGATCTTTTCGCTGCTGCGACTGCGGTTCCGGCTGAACTGGATCGGCATTCGCGCGCGGTGTTTGGGAACGGTTGGTACACGGCGAATCACCTGCCGCCGATCGCGCGTTGGATGACTGGGCGTTCATGGTTGCGGTTTGAAGCTGAAAAATTTTCTAAAATTAAACTCCAACTGACCACTCACATACCAGATTTGCGTACCTCGCCGATGCAGCTCCAATTCACCCTCAACGGTCAACCGATCGGTCGTCTCTGTCTCTTTGAGTACGGTTGGTTAGAACTGGAATTGACCGTGCCTTCAACTCTCATCGGCGAAACGTCGGAATTCAAACTCGAAATCACCGCCAGCCGCACCTGGCAACCTTCAGTCGCCAATCCCGACAGCAACGACGACCGCCATCTTTCAATCGCCGTCTGCAACCTCGAGATCAGCTAATCACGTCACGGCGGCCGAGTAATTCGCCGCGAAAAGCGCGGTCATGATCCCCAGCAGGATCACGAAGACAAACCTGATCGACTGGTCCAACCGTTCCGTGCGCGCCGCGATCGCGAGCGCCATGAAAACCGGGAAGAACGCGAGCGTGTACCGATCGAGCGATTGCAAAATGCCCGACGAGAGCGGTAGCACGATCGACATCGCGGCGTAGCCCGCGAGCGTCCACTCGCGCCGCCTGATGAGAATGTAGATCGCGACAAAACAGAGTATCGCCGACGCGAAGTTCAGGAGGTTCGGGTTCCACGGCTCGAGCACCTGGTAAGGATGGATCGCATACTTGAACAGACTCGTCAGAAAGAACGTCGGCTTTCGCCCCCAATTCCTCACCGCGTCGCTGAACGCGAACGCGTTTCCGCTCAGTAGCCACGAGTAGAACATGTAAGCCGCGAGTCCCAACGGAATCAGCAGCAGTCCCGCGATCCTTCTGACAGGAAACGAGCGATACATCTGCCAGCTCAACAGCAGGAGCGCCGGCAGCAGCAACACGCCGTTGACCCGCGCCGTCGCCGCCAGTAAACCGATCGCGCCGGCGAGCCACCAGTGTTCGCGCTTCGCGGCGTAGAAGCTCGTGACCGTGAGTAACAAAAACAGGGATTCAGTCAGGGGCACGGAGAAGAAGTAGCTGACGGGAAACACCGCGATGTAAAAGATCGCGCGCGACGCGGTCGATTCGTCGTAGCCAAACGCGAGCGTGAGTTTGTGCAGGAACACGAGCGCGAAAAAGAAGCAGAGGTTCGCGAGCGCTGCGCCGGCGAGCATCACGTCTTTGGTCACGTGACTCAACAGCCAGAGCAAGAATGGATGCAACGGGAAGAACGCGAAATGCCGTGACCGGGCGTCCTGAATGTCAAACGGCGCGTGGAAGTAACCGTTGTGGGCGATATCCATGTAGTGGGCCACGTCCGCGCGCCACATCGTGTCGCGCAACTGCCGCGCGATCGAAACGCGTTCGAAAGAGATGAACGCTTCTCGAACCGGGGTCGGCTGGTTTGGAATCGTGTCCACCCGCAGATGCCCGACGAAGATAAAGATGGCGAAAACGAGAATCCGGGTGAGGAGAAACACGAACAGCGCCGCGCGGATACTGCGGTCCCCCCGCAGCCGGACGAGCCATTTCGAGTCAAGCAGTTTTTGCAGTAGCGGTGGTTTTTGCACCAAAACACTCGAACGCTGAAAGGTGTAACAATCGACGCCCTTGCGTGGTTCTTGAACGCCGAACGCGTTGTCTAATTTTCTTGAACGCCGAAGGCGTTGACTAATTTCAGCCCAGGATTTCCTAACCCTGGGTTACAACGCCGCAGGCGTGGACTAATTTCAGCCCAGGGTTTCCTAACCCTGGGTTACGAGAGCGCCAATAGAGCAACTCTGAACGAGTTGGCCAACTCCTTCGGAGCTGAGTATCCGAGAGATTACATTTCCCAGGGTAGGAAACCCTGGGCTGAAATTAGTCAACGCCTTCGGCGTTCAACGTTCGATCCGCAACGCCTTCGGCGTTCGACGTTCGATCCGCAACGCCTTCGACGTTCAATCCGCAACAGCTTCGAAGTTCAATCCGCAACGGCTTCGACGTTTACGGCCTGCCCTCAACAAATCGTGGTTGTTTTGCTTGCTATTCCAAGTTAATCTTCACGGTCCACGCGGCCTCTTGCGACCATAATGAAACTGCCCCTCCTCGATCATCAACGTCTTGGGAGAGCTTCAGCATACCTCGCGGCAGTCGTCTTGTGCCTGCTCATGACGTGCTTCGTCCTCAAACTCTGGCGCGCCGATCTGCGCGTGCCCCTCCATTACAACGGCGACGCACTCCTGCACGCGATGTTCATTCGCGGCATCATCGACAACGGCTGGTTCTGGCAAAATCCTTTTCTCGGCGCACCCGGCGGTCTGAAAATGTACGACTTCCCCGCCGTCGATACTTCCGCCGCAATCCTCATCTGGCTCATCTCGATCTTCAGCGCCAACGCCATCGTCGTACTCAATATCTTTTACTTACTCACCTTCCCGCTGATCACGATCTCTTCACTCTACGTCTTCAGGCATTTCAACCTGCCGTACGTGCCGTCGCTTTTCAGCAGCCTGCTCTACACGTTTCTCCCTTACCACTTCATGCGCGACGAAAGCCACCTGTTTCTTTCGGCTTACTACTCGATCCCGCTGGTGGTGATGGTCCTGCTCTGGCTCACAACCGAAAAGCTGCGCCTGGTTCCGAGTATCCTGATCTGCGTCCTCGTCGGTTCGACCGGAATTTACTACCCCTTTTTCTCGTGCTTTCTGTTTCTGGTTGCCGGCGCATCGGGCGCACTCACGCGCAAGACTCTGAGACCACTCGTCACCGCCGCGATTCTGATAGCCGCAACTTTTACAACAGTGGCGATCAATCTGTCACCCAGCCTGGTCTATCTTTACCGCCACGGCAACGCCGGCGTGACGAAGCGCGACCCGATCGGTGCCGAGATCTACGCATTAAAAGTCACGCAACTGGTACTGCCCGTGACGGGCCACCGCGTGCGTCTGCTCAATCATCTCAAAGACTCTTACAACAAGAACATCGAAATGACGGAGACCGACGCCGTGACGTTGGGATTCATCGGCACGGTGGGCTTTCTCGTGTTGCTCGCGCTGTTACTCGACCGGCGTCGCACGATTCCGCTCCTCAGCGATTTGAGCATCCTGAACATCTTCGCGGTACTGCTGGGAACAGTCGGCGGGATCAGTTCCCTGTTCGCGGTGCTCGTTTCGGCGGGGCTCAGAAGTTACAACCGCATTAGCGTGTTCATCGCGTTCTTCTCGTTATTTGCGATCGCGATCGGCCTGGACCAGCTTTATTGCCGCCGGGTAAAGACGCGCCACGCGCAAATCGTTTTCTACGTTGTAGTCGCCGTAGTGCTGCTCCTGGGCGTGCTCGACCAAACCACGAGACACTTTGTTCCCGACTACGCGACGATCAAAGCCGAGTTTCTGAACGACGAGCATTTTATTCAACAGGTCGAGGGATCAGTGGTTTCCCGCGGGATGATTTTCCAACTGCCTTACGTTCCGTTTCCCGAACATCCACACGTCAACAAGATGGTCGATTACGACCACCTGCGCGGCTACATCCATTCAGACGGTTTGTACTGGAGCTACGGCGCAATGAAAAACCGCGAGGGGGATCTGTGGCTGCAACGCGTCGCCGCCCTGCCGAACGAGGAGCTCCTGCAAACGCTCAGTCTCGCCGGCTTCAGCGGTGTCTATCTCGACCGCAACGGCTACGAAGACCACGGCGCGGCCAAAGAAGCGGAGCTGGCCGCCGCACTCCAGTCGCAGCCACTCGTGAGCGGCAACGGCCGGTTGATCTTTTTCAACCTCGCCGATTACACTCGGCGGCTTCAGGGCCGTTATTCCGACGCCGAGTGGCAAGCCCGACAGGAACAGGCCCTCCACCCGATCATGCTCGAATGGAAGGGTGGTTTTTCCGGTTTCGAGTCGGGAGACGGTAAAACGTGGCGCTGGTGTTCCAGCGAAGGCGAGCTCAGGATTTACAACACTCTCCCGCGAGCGCGCACTGTCAGCCTGGAAATGTGGTTTGCGTCCGGGCACGAACAACCCTCGGATTTATTCCTCAGCGGGTTGATTTCTGAGCAGTTAAGGGTAAACTCGACGCCGAGTTTTTACTCGCAGACGGTTACGGCGCCTCCCGGCGAGTCAGTCGTCAGCTTCCGGAGCACGGCCAAACGTGTGGAGGCTCCGCTCGATTCGCGGTTTCTAGTGTTTAGAGTAGAGAACTTCAAACTGACCGAACTACAAAAATAGAACTCGTTGACAATGCAAAGAGCCATTCTCTATACTCAAAACGGCTTTTTCGGGTGTGGTAGTAAGCCGAGAGTGACCCCAGCCTCAGGTTCTCTAATCAACGACAATTCCCACCATCTGTCTTTAGGAGCAATGTTCATGCGGAAATGTTTATTCGTGCTTTTAGTGGTGCTTTTTGTGGCTGGTGGAGTATTCGCTCAAAGTCCTCCAACGCTGCGAATCGTCACCGAGACTCCCAATCTCCCATCCGAGCTCTTTTACGGCGACATCAAGGTCAAACCCTTGCGCCTGAGACCCGGCACCAACATACCGATCACGATCGACGACGCCGATTTCTTCGCCGCGCAACACTACATCGACTTCCTGCGACGCTTTCCCGATGCTCCGGGCCTGACTCACTGGACAGGTGAAATCACTGAGTGCAGCGACCCGGCGCGGCGATTCCCCAACGAGTCGTTAGACCTTTGCACCGAACGCAAACGCGCCAACACTTCCGCGGCGTTTTTCCTTTCGCCGGAATTTCAGAACACAGGTAACTTCGTGCTGCGCGTTTACTGGGGCACTTTGGGCAGACTCGAATCCGCGCAGTGCGCGGGTGTTCCGCAAAACCTGCCCGCTTCGTGTCGCCCGACTTACAGCGACTACATCCGCGACATGGCACAGGTCGCTCAAGGCATCGTCGTCAACGACAAACTCGCGCCGGACGTAATAAATGCGAACAAACGCGCGTTCGTTGACGCTTTCGTCAACAAGACTGAGTTTCTGACTGCGTACCCGAACACGATGACCGCAGCACAGTTCGTCGATAAGCTGTTCCAAACGACGGGCGTGACTCCGGCAGCCGCGGATCGCACCGCGTTGGTCAACGAGTTGACCGCTAACCCGAGCGCGCGCGGCAGCGTGGTTTTCAAGGTTGTTGACGGTACGAACACCATCACCGACGGCGCGCTTCAGTTCCAGACGCCATACGGTCAGGCTTTCTACAACAAGGAGTTTGATACCACGTTCGTGTTCATGGAATACGTCGCATACCTGCGCCGCAATCCGGACCAGGACGGCTATAACTTCTGGCTGGCGAAATTGAAGCAATACGGCAACTGGGTTGACGCGCAGATGGTGCTCGCGTTCATTAAATCGCCCGAGTATCGCAGCCGGTTCTAACTGAGCGCTCGCACGTAGACTTCGCGCGTCAGCGCGGCGGTGCGTGACCACGAGAAGCTGCGAGCGTGCGTGACGCCGCGCTCCGAAAGTGATCGTCGCAACTGCGGATCGCTTAACAGTTCAACGACAATTCGCGCCAAGTCCCTGTAATCCGTGGCCGAGGTAACTCGCGCCACGGATTCGTTTATGCTCGGCACCCGGCTGGCCACCACTGGCGCGCCACAGGCCATCGCCTCCAGCGGCGGCAGGCCAAAACCCTCGTAAAGCGACGGATACACGAACGCGCTGCACGACGAGTAGAGCGCGCGCAGATCTTCGTCTGACACAAAGCCGATCCGCTTGATGTGATCGCGAGCCGGCGAACGTTCGAGTTGGGACAGCAGTTCATCAGACTTCCAGCCTACTTGTCCGGCGACGACGAGCTGCGGCCGCAGATCCGTAGTTCGCAAGACTTCTTCAAACGCGCGCACGAGCGTTGCGAGGTTCTTCCGCGGCTCGATCGTGCCGACAAACAGCAGGAACTCGTCCTCGATACCGAGCCGCCGGCGTGTCTCGTTCGTTTCCTCAAAAGACGCGGGTGTGAAAACGGTGCGTGGCGCGAGTGGCGTGGCGAAAACCTTGTCCGCGTGAATCTTCAGGTGCTCGCAGACCTCGCTTTTTATCGACTCCGACGGCGTGATGATCGCCTTCGCCTTGCGCGCCATCAGCGGCAGCAATAGCCTTGCGCGACGGACGGCCCGCGCTTCGTGCGTGCTAGAATGCAGCAGCAATGACAGATCGTGAATCGTGACGACCGCCGGGCAAGGCCCACGCAACGGCGCCTCGTAATTCGTGCCGTGAAACAGGTCGAGTGGATGGTTGCGCAGGTACGACGGCAGTCCGATCGTCCACCAGCGCCGCTGGAGTACGTTTGGTTTTGAATAGACCAACTGCAGGTTGGCGGGCGGAGTTTCGGCGAGCACGAGGGGCGCAAACGGCAACGGTGAGATCAGTTGAAACTCATCCTGCGGCCCGGCCGAAGCAAGCGCTCGAGCGAGCTCGAAGGTATAAGTCCCGACCCCCGTTTTGGGTTGGGCCAGGGCCATCCCATCGATGCCTATGCGCATGATTTCTCCTCAGCTCGACGTTGACGATTTGACGGCCATCATCCGCGAATCAATGCGAGCGCAACAGAAACAGACCGCGGCCGCTGCTGCCACGCCCGCCGACGCTGCCGGCCAAGCCGCTCAATCCGTCGACGGCGAACACAAACTGCCGGCGCTCAAACTGCAACCCGATTTTCAACCGCATCCGAACGACCATTACCACGTCAACGATCTGTTGCGCTATCACGACCGCGCTTTTGTTGAAGCAGCTCATCGCGCCATCCTGAAGCGCTCGCCGGACCAGGCGGAGTTTTTGCGCGATCTCAAACGATTGCGAACCGGTCACTTCAACAAGATCGATCTCCTCGCCGACCTGCGCTTTTCAACTGAAGGCAAAGCAAAGAACGTTCAGCTCGACGGCCTGCTGGTACCGGCGTTCGTGCGTCGCGTAAGTCACTTGCCGCTCGTCGGCTATCCGATTCGTCTCGCTATCGCGTTGTTGCGGCTGCCCAACCTCGTCCGAGATCAACGGGAGTTTGCGGGATATATGCTCGCGCAGAATCAGGAGATGGCGGATTTTATCAATCTCCTGCCGGTTCAGTTAATGGAGCGGTCAGCCGAACGGCAGAGAAACTACGAAAGCCTTGCCGCCGCACGTTTGGACGATCTGCGGCAGGGGATTGCGAAAGAAGTCGCCGAGATGCGTTTTCGTCTTGGGGATTTTACGGACCCGCAGCTCGAGAAGCTCTACAGCGCGCTCGAAGATCGTTTCCGCGGCACGCGCGACGAGATCAAAGAACGCTTTCGCGAATACCTGCCTTACGTGACGGACCAGCGACCCGTGATCGATCTCGGTTGCGGGCGCGGCGAGTGGCTCGAGGTGCTGCATTACTCGGGAATCGAAGCGCGCGGTGTCGACAACAATCATCTCCAGGTCGAGCAGTGCCGCGCGCGTGGTCTCGATGTCACCGAAGGAGATTTTCTGGTCCAGCTTCAGGGCATGCCGGCGGAGAGCGTTGGCGCGATCACCGGCTTTCACATCATCGAGCACCTCTCGTTCAATGCGCTCGTCGCTTTGCTGAACGAAGTGATGCGCGTGCTGCGTCCGGGCGGCGTCGTGATTTTTGAAACGCCGAACCCCGACAACGTCGTCGTCGGTAGTCACTACTTCTACCTCGATCCGACTCACCGCCATCCCTTGCCGAGTGAGCTGATGGAGTTTGTATTCAAACACCAGGGCTTTCAGGAAATCGAAGTGCTCAACCTGCATCCGTGGGACAGCGGGCGTGTGGCCGGCGAAAGCCAACTGGCGGAACGGTTCAACGGTTACTTTTACGGACCAATGGATTACGCGATTGTCGGGCGGAAGGTGGCGGCGTGAGGATCCTGATCGCGACCACCCAGGTGCCTTTCATTCGCGGCGGCGCCGAGGTCCACGCCGAAGGACTGCGCGACGCGTTGCGCCGGTTTGGACACGAAGCGGAGATCCTCGCGATCCCGTTCAAGTGGTATCCCCCGGAAGAGATTCTCGATCACATTCTTGCGTGCCGGCTGTTTGACGTTTCTGAAGCAGCGGGCACGCGCGTGGATCGTCTGATCGGGTTGAAGTTTCCGGCTTACCTGATTCCGCATCCGAACAAGGTTCTCTGGATCCTGCACCAGCATCGCACTGCTTACGAGCTCTGGGACCACTCGCTCAGCGACCTTGTTTATTATCCAAACGGTGCGCAGGTGCGCGACGTGATCCAGCACGCGGATCGCAAGTTGATTCCCGAAGCGCGAGCGATCTTCGCGAACTCGCGCAACGTGGCCCACCGTTTGAAAACGTTCTGCGACATCGACTCGACACCGCTTTATCATCCGCCGCCGGAGGCTGAGAAGTTCTACTGCGCCGCGGCCGAAGATTACCTGTTTTTTCCGAGCCGTCTTTGCGTTCCGAAGCGGCAGACGCTCGTGCTCGAAGCGCTCGCACACACGCGCCACCCGGTTCGTGTCGTGTTTGCCGGAACGTCAGACCAGCCTCCATACACCGACAAGCTCAAGTCGCTCGCGAAGAAGTTGAAAGTGCACGAACGCGTGACGTGGCTGGGGCCGATCAGTGGCGACGAGATGCGCGAGCGTTACGCACGCGCGCTCGGCGTGATCTATCCGCCGACCGATGAAGACTATGGCTACGTCACGCTCGAAGCGATGCTTGCTTCCAAGCCCGTGATCACTTGCAGCGACTCCGGTGGCCCACTCGAGTTTGTCACTGACAGGCGCAACGGTCTCGTCACCGATCCCACGCCCGAAAGTTTAGCCGGCGGCTTCGACACGCTTTGGGACCATCGCGAACGCGCTGCGGCGTGGGGCGAGGCCGGGCGCGAGCGTTACGAGAGTCTCAATCTTTCGTGGGAAACCGTGGTGGACAAGTTGCTCGCATGAAAATCAACTGGTTCTCACCAATTCCTCCGGCGAAGACCGGCATCGCTGATTACACGCTCGGCCTCCTGCCGGCGCTGCGCAAGCAGGCGGAAGTCGTGCTGTGGTCCGATCAATCGAGCTGGGATCAAGCGCTCGAACAACACGCGACCGTGCGGCAGTATGAATCCGAGCGAATGGACTGGGTTGAGTTCAACCGCGCGAACCTGAGCTTCTATCACATCGGCAACAATCACCGGTTTCACACTTCGATCTGGCAGGTCAGCAGGCGCGCGCCCGGGATTGTGATCCTCCATGACGTGCGGCTGCACGATTTCTTCGAGAGTCTTTATCGCGGGCACTGGCAGGACGAGCGCGGGTATCTGGCCCAGATGGAAAAGCATTATGGTGACGAGGGAATGAAAGCGGCGGCGCAGTTCGTCAGTGCGGACCGGCCTGACTACGACGGGATGGCGCAACGTTTTTCGATGATTCCGCTCGTGCTTGAAAACGCGTTGGGAGCGATGGTCCATACGCGCGACGCGTTTACCGAGCTGCAGGAGTCAAAACGCCGGCCCGTCGTGTACGCGCCGTTGCCGTTCACCAATCCGGGTGCGTCGTCGTTTGCCACAAACGGGCGGCCGTGCGAGCCGTACCGGTTGATCATCTTCGGTCACATCGGGCGAAATCGACGGCTCTCCGCCGTGCTAGAAGCCCTCTCGCAATTACCGGAAAAAGATCGTTTTCACCTCGACATCTACGGCGAGATGGACGACGCGAAGAGCGTGCGCCAGCGGATTCAGGCTTTGAATCTGAAACCGCTCGTGAGCGTGCATGGGTACGCGCCGGCGAATGAGTTGGACGGGGCGTTGCGAGCTGCCAGTCTGGCGATCAATCTTCGGTATCCGACGATGGGTGAAGCGTCGGCGAGCCAGTTGCGCATCTGGGAACATGCGCTGCCGAGTCTGGTGACAAAAGTCGGTTGGTACGGGTCGCTTTCCGCGGAGACGGTCGCGCACGTGCGGCCGGATAACGAAGTGGAAGACATTCGCGCGCATCTCGCGGCGTTTCTACAGAATCCGGAACGCTTCGCCGGCATGGGCCGCGAAGGCCGGCGCTTTCTCGAGGAGGAGCACGATCAGGGCAAGTACGTTGAGACGATTGTGTCCCTGGTGAAGAACTCGCGCGAGCTCAACCTGCGAAAGGCCGCCTGCGACCTGGCGCGACGCGCGGGCGAGAAGATGGGCGGGTGGAATAAAGAAAACGGCGACACGCCGAAACGTGTCGCCGAACGCATCCTGCAGATCTGCAGTTAAGTATGCAGTTCTTAACGCCGAAGGCGTTAACTAATTCCAGCCCAGGGTTGGAGCTTGCGACAACCCTGGGATCACAAATACCTTCGCGACGAAACGCCGAAGGCGTTGGCTTATGCGTTTGCCAACGCCTTCAGCGTTATGAGTTTTTATCTTGCTTTAACCCGGGGTTGTGCCAACCCTGGGACCAACACCATATCTTCGCGACGAAACGCCGAAGGCGTTGGCTTGGGTTGCCAACGCTTTCAGCGTTATGAGTCTTTTCTCTTGTTTAACCCAGGGTTGTGCCAACCCTGGGCTGGAATTGGTGAACGCCTTCGGCGTTACGAGTACCCTTGCGGGGTGAACGCCTTCGGCGTTGCGAGCAGTGAGTCAAGGCGCGCCGAAGCGTGACTGAGTTAAGGCGCGCCGAAGCGTGAGCGGTACTCGGGGGAGTTGATGAAGGCCAGCACCATCTGCGCGTCGACCCAGTTGCCAAACTGGTTCAGTTTGCCGAGCCAGAAGTTATAACCGCCATCATCCGGATCGCGCTGCAGATAACCGAAGTACTCCATCTGCACGAACGCCGCGTTGAACAGGTTGTCGTAAAACGCCTTGCCGTAATTCGTCTGGAAGACCAGCGCGCCGTCAGTTACCGTCAACGTTCCATCGACCACTTTGAACAGCACCGACGCGCGAGTCTCAGACCCGTTGCCGAGGCCGTCAATCAGCGCCTGTCGTTCAGCAGCCGTAGGCGTCACGCCGGTCGTTTGGAACAACCGATCGACATATTGCGTGTTGTTCAACCCATCGTAGATCGAACGAAACTCCGTGCGCGTCACAAACTCATTCACAAACGCCTGCTTGTTCGCGTTGATTACCGACGGCGACAGCGCGTTATTCACCACGATTCCCTGCGCGACCGTTCCCGCATCGCGCGTGAACTCGTCGTTTACCGTGCCCGTCCCACCGAAGTGCGGCATGCGGCCCAGCGACCCGCGATACACACGCAACACAAACGATCCCGTGTTCTGATGCTCCGGCGACAGGAAAAACGCCGCGCTCGTGTTCGCGCGTTTGCGCTCCACACACTGCGCTTCAGTCTCATTCACAAAACGGTTCGCGGCAAGACCGCACATCGTGATCTCGGCGGTCCAGTGGTCCCAACCCGGACCATCCGGCTCGCGGCGCAAGAAGTCTTTGTACTGCCAGCGCACAAACTCATGCGGATCGTCGATCGGATTCGCCGGCGGCGGTGTGGAGCTGACCGTGAAACTCAACGCCTTCACCGGCGTGCCCGAGTTTCTGAAATTGAACGTGTACGCACCCGCCGGAATGTTTCCGAGATCGTAGATCTGCGCGGTGTTGGTGATCACCTGCGCCGACCCTCCGGTCCAGCGCTCCACGATCGCGTCAACGGTAAACGTGTTACCTGACTGCACCGGCGTACCCCAATTCGCCACGCGAAAACCGGCGTCCGGGAACGTGAGCTTGACGTAAACCGAGGTGCGTCCGCTGATGGTCCAGCTCTTCAGCTCGACCTGGTTCGCGTTGAGAACAGTCGGCACCCAGACGCTGGCGGCGCAGTTACTCTCGCTCCAGTTGAGCGTGATCGGACCGACCTCGCCATTGAGCGTTCCCGAGTTGTTGAAGCCATCAACCGCGATGCGATAAATCGTCCCGGCGGTCGCGTTGAAAGTGATGGAGCTGGTCGTATCGACGCCGGGATTCACGTCGTCGTTTTTCGCTATCGACGAGAGCGACCCGACTGCGCTGCCCGTGTAGGCCGCGAGCACCGT
>Ga0105248_10001905_pt1 | contig 23138 bp, 18 predicted proteins | sample KBSS34metaG_FD_81524 | JGI IMG/M metagenome (GOLD analysis project Ga0105248, IMG submission 81524) | Switchgrass rhizosphere microbial communities from Kellogg Biological Station, Michigan, USA - KBS S3-4 metaG | ecosystem: Host-associated > Plants > Roots > Rhizosphere > Soil | place...
CACGCTCGGCAACGCCCTTTTCTGGACCAAGATGGCGCTGGTTGCAGGGGCAAGCCTGGTTACGCTTCAGGCTCGGCGTCGACGGGTTACGTTGAGCGAGGACGAAGGGGACGCGAGCTGGGCCATTGCGCTGTCCTGGCTGATGCTGGGGGTGTGGTGTGCCGTGATCTTTTGCGGTCGTTTCATCGCCTACACCTGAGCCGCTCGACCGCAATCTCCCTTCATCGAAAGTGCCCGCCATGATCGACCAAGCCTTTTTTCAGCGTCTGTATGACTTGCCCCTCTCCGACGCCATCCGTCAGAACGCGATGGCCTTTCCCCTGATCGAATCGCTTCATGTCCTTTCAATCACGCTCGTGTTCGGCACGATCCTGATCGTTGATCTGCAGCTGGTAGGGTTTTGTTCGCACCGGCGCAGCGCGCTGCGGCTGTCGGCGGAACTGCTGCCCTTTACTTGGGTCGCCTTCGCCTCGGCGGTGATCACCGGCTTGCTAATGTTCCTCTCGAACGCGGTCGCCTATATCAACAACACAGAATTTCTCGTGAAAATGGGACTGATTGTCGTTGCTGGTCTCAACATGATCTATATCCATTCGACCATCTACCGCAGCATCGCCCATTGGGACGAGCATCCCCGGGCACCGACCGCTGCGCGTGTTGCGGGTGCGACATCGCTGATATTGTGGACGTCGGTGATTGTCTTCGGGCGCTGGATCGGCTTCACCCTCGACATGCTGTTCTGACAGGAGAACGGTCGATACTAAACCGGTTTGCGCAGGAATTTGCCGGGGGACTGGCCGGTCCACTCCTTGAACGCGCGCGAGAAGGCGGCGGTGTCGGAATAACCGAGTTGCTCCGCCGCGACCGTCAGCGACATGCCCGCTTTCGAGAGGATGGTGAGGGCGCGCTCCCGGCGTGCTTCCTCCAGCAGCTCTCGAAAGGACGTGCCTTCCTCCGTCAGGCGGCGCCGAAGCGAGCGCTCCGACAGCTTGAGCTCGGCCGCGACCGTGGTGACATTGACATGGGTGCGGCCGAGCCAGCGACTGATCACGTCGCGGGTGAGGGACACAAAGCTCTCGCTCGGGGTGGATTCCGGCCCCATCAAATCCAAAAGGTGCCATTCGAGTATGGTCCTCAGCTTCTGATCCTCGGAGGGCACCGCGCTGGCAAAAGGCCTGTCCAGGTCCCGGTTGCGGATCACCAGCGCATTGGCAAGCTGGTTGCCCAGCACGGGCGCGCGGAAATACCGCGCGAGCCGTTCTTCGCGCCCTTTTATGCTATGTTCGAAATGCACAGCATCGGGCGACCATTTGGGTGTGGTCAGCTGCCGCACGAGATTGGCATAGCCGGATATGGCGAACTCTGAATCCTGCGTTCGGGGCCAGATGCCGTCATCCTCGATCCGATAGCTGTAGGTCGTCGTCTCGGTGTCGACCTTACTGTCGAACAGAGTTCGGCTCTGCAGTCTGGACTGAAACAGCACAAGATAGTTGAGCGCGCCGCGCAGAGTGCCCGATGCCCTCAAAAGCGCATAGAATGGTCCCAACTCCGCAAGCCCGAATGCAGCGCCCATTTCGATGCCCAGATAAGGACGATCGAACTTGCTCGCCGCCTGCTCGATCAGCGCTACATATCGGTGGAGCGGTACGACGTCATAGGGGGTCTCCAATTGAGCGCGGAACATGCCGTGCTCCCGCAGCAGCGGATCGATGCGCTTGCCATCGGCCAGAACGTCGAACAGCGCCTTGAGGAACAGGAGTCGGATGGTGCCCATTCCGGTCCTGGCCGTGCCGTCCGGCGAAGGGGGGGAGGAGGCGGATGGTGCGGTCATCACGGAAAACTACTGGCCGATTATGCAAATGGTCAATCCCGAGCTGCAATTTACTCCGGTCCTGTGCGCGCCGAAACGCTAGATTGACCCTAGCGGTCAGGAATTCTGTGGCGATGTAGGCTTTGGAGAGGCGCGTTGTCGGATGTAAAGTTGGATTCCCGCTTGGCGGGAGTGGCCGAGGCGGGCGCAGCGCTGTCCGAAATTGCCAAAGTCGATGCGGCACGGGTTGGCGCGCTGCCGCGGATCGATTTCCTCTATCTGTCGGAACCGGACATGATCCGGGCAGGCGTGACGGACATGCGCCGCTGCGTCGATGCCATGGAGGAGATGTTCAAGCTTCTTCACGCCGGTGATTATCGCATGGCTGGCGGGAACAATAACTCGCATGGCGCCATCGTGATCTTCCCGGAAAACTCGCCCTTTCCAGACATGCCGAAGCCCACGACGGACCGTCGCTTCATGGCGATGCCAGCCTATCTGGGCGGATCGTTCCGCACCGCCGGGATGAAATGGTACGGATCGAATATTGAAAATCGCGGAAAGGGACTGCCCCGCTCGATCCTCACTTTCATCCTCAACGATGCCGATACGGGCGCACCGCTGGCGCTCATGTCCGCGAACCTGCTATCCGCTTATCGTACCGGCGCCGTGCCGGGGGTGGGTGCCCGGCACCTTGCTCGCCCGAATTCGCGCGTCGTCGGGATCGTCGGGCCGGGGGTGATGGCGCGCACGTCGCTCGCCGCCTTCATCGCGACCTGTCCGCAAATTGACACGGTCAAGGTCAAGGGACGTGGGCGTGCCAATCTCGATGCCTTCACTGCCTGGGTCCGCAAGGAATATCCGCAGATCACCACCATCAGCATCGTCGACACGGATGAAGAGGCCGTGCGGGATTCGGATATCGCCACTTTCTGCGCATCCGTGGCGACCGGCGATCCGTCGAAATATCCGACCGTTCGCCGCGAATGGGTGCGCCCTGGCACGTTCCTGTCGATGCCAGCGCCATGCAACATCGATGAAGGGATGCAGCACTCCGATATCCGCAAGGTGCTCGACTTTACGGGTCTTTACGAGGCCAATCTGGAGGAATTGCCTGCTCCGCGCCACAACTACGTCCCTGCCGTGGGCGTCCGCTACTTCGACCTGGTCGAGGAAGGTGTTCTGTCGCGCGACGACCTGGAAGATCTAGGCGCGATCGTTTCCGGCGCCACACCCGGCCGCCGTAGCGAAGAAGAGATTATCATCCTGTCCGTCGGCGGCATGGCTGTGGAGGACGTGGCCTGGGGCACGACGGTGTATCGTAACGCTGTTGCCCGCGGGATCGGCATCCCCCTCAATCTCTGGGAAGAACCGGTGCTGAAATAGCGACCGCGCATTTCCCTTTTTTCTTCATTGGCGAGGAACCCCCATGCCCAAGGTCATCAAGGTCAAGACCGGCAATACGTTTGAGGAGCATGGCTCCTATTCCCGTCTGGTGGCTGTCGACGACATGATTTTCGTGTCCAACACCGCCGGGCGCAATCCGCGCACGAAGCTGATCCCGGATGATCTTGCCGAGCAGACCCATCAGGTGCTCGACAATATCGCCGCCGCGCTCGCCTCCGTGGGGGCTGAGCTGGGCGACGTGGTTTCCGCCCGAGTTTATGTGCAGTTTCCGCAGGATGTGGAGGCGATCATGGAGACCTATGGCAACCGGATGCGGGGCATCAACCCGACGCTCACCATGACTTGTCCTCCCCTCGGATCGACGCAGTACAAGGTGGAGATCGACGTGGTCGCCATTCGCGGCGTTTCCGGTGCGGAGACGGAAGAACGCCTCATCTCCCTTTGAATCGTTGCTGCGCGTCGGCGGCTGTTCCCACTTCGAAGGTATTCAGCGCATGGCACCACGTATCGCTCCTGTCGAAACCTCTGGCGTGCTGCCGAAAGAGACCAGCGTGGTCGTCATCGGCGGTGGTATCGTCGGTCTGTCGACCGCGCTTTGCCTCGCGGAGCGCAATGTGCCGGTGGTTGTCGTCGAAAAGGGCCGGCTTGCCGGCGAGCAATCGTCCCGCAACCTGGGCTGGGTGCGCAAGGTCATGCGTTCGCCCGTCGACCTGCCGATGGCGCAGGCGGCGGAGCGGCTCTGGGCGCAGATGCCGCGGCGCGTTGGTGACGATTGCGGATTTCGTCAGGCCGGGATTGCCTATGTCTCGCGCACCGAGAAGGAGCTGGCGGTGCATGAGGCCTGGCTGGACAGTGTGAAGGGGGCGGGCGTCGACTCGCGCATGCTCACGCCGGGCCAGATTGCGGATATGGTTCCCGGCAGCACAGAGCGCTGGGCGGGAGGGATTGTGACGCCTTCGGACGGCAGGGCCGAGCCGACGCTGGCATCGAGTGCGATTGCCCGTGCCGCCCTGGCCAAGGGCGCGGCGATCGTGGAACAATGCGCCGTGCGCGCGCTGGCGACGACGGGCGGCGCGGTGGGCGGGGTGGTCACAGAGCGGGGAGAGGTGCGCTGCGATCATGTCGTGCTGGCGGGGGGTGTCTGGTCGCGCCGCTTCCTGGCGAACCATGGCGTAAGTCTGCTCACACTGCCGCTGGTCGCGGCGGTGCTGCGAACCGAGCCGATGGAAGGTCCGGCGGACTGCGCCGTCGGCGCATCCAACTTTTCGTTCCGCAAGCGGCTGGATGGCGGCTACACGATCACCCAGCGCGGTGCGCTGTTCGCGCCCCTGACGCTCGACCATCTGCTCATCGGCATGCGGTATCTGCCGACGCTTATCGCGCAGTGGCACAATCTGCGCGTGTCGTTCGGCAAGAATTTTTTCGAGGATCTGGCGCTGGGCAGGCGGTGGACAGCGGATAGCGCTTCGCCGTTCGAGAAGGTACGGACGATGGACCCGCCCGCCGACCAAGGCCTTATCGACGAGGCGATGGCTAACCTGATCGCGGCGTGGCCGATATTCGCCAAGGCCAGGATCGCTGAGCAGTGGGGCGGAATGATCGACGTTACACCCGATTCGATGCCTGTTATCGGGCCGGTGGAGGGTCTGCCCAACCTCACGCTCGCCACCGGCTTTTCCGGCCACGGTTTTGGCACTGCCCCGGCGGCTGGCGAGCTGGTCGCGGACCTCGTCATGGGTCGCAGCCCGCAAATCGACCCGACCCCTTATCGGCTGGATCGCTTCTGAGCATCGGCTGTCTCTTCCGGATGTAGCCCACCGATCCTGGCCATTGCCCTGTGGAGCGGCAACGGCGTTGTCTCAAGGGCGTTGGCGGGCGGCGCCCCGACGATCGCGGGCGTTGTCATCGCGCAGATCGATTCAACTGCGGATAGAAGGCAACGTAGGCCGGAGGGATAGCGATGATGGCCGCAAATATCATGGACGCAATCGCGGTCCGCCGACAGTCTGATGGGATATCGGAGGACGAAAGATGATCTCATCTATTTGCAAGGCCTGGCAGACGGCCCGCTCGATTGAGGGCACTCCGCCGCTGTCGCCAGACGCGCTGAACCCAGATGTGACGCGCTCGCAGGTGCTTCGCGGGATCACTGCAGGGGCTCTGGTTGCCGGCGTCACACTGACCGCTGAGCAAGCGATCGCCGGGGAGACCGGGCGTGCAAAGGCGGTGATCGATATCGACAAGGTGTATGACGCCTGGCAGGATTGCTTCAATGCTGGCGACCTGGATGGATTGATCGGCCTTTATACCTCGGATGTCCTGTATGTGGATCCCAAGGGCAACGAACTGGTCGGCAAAGCCAATGTCCGGGCCAACCTCGCGGAAATTGTCGCGCTGAAGCCCACAATCATTCTCGGCGATCGCAGGCACCTGCTGTACCGGGACATCGCGCTGACCACCAATCACTGGAAGCTTACGATCCCAGGCCCCAATGGCAGCAAGCAGGAAATACCTGGCGGGGGCATCGAGGTCATGCGCAAACAGGCCGATCGGGGATGGCGATATATCATCGACGACGCATCGCGTTCCGCAAATTAAAGCAGCGTACGGTCCTTGCGGATCTCGTGACTGCATCGGCAAGACAGGGACGGTGGACGGCATATGGCGCGCGCCACCATAAGGTTCGATGAGTAGCTCGTCTCAAAATTTGACCGACAGGGAAATCTTGATCGAACAGGGGCAGCGTTTTCGCGCTGCGATTGAATCAAAGCGGTCCGACACTCTGGTGCGCCTGTTCGATTTCCTTCTGGAGCGCTCCTTCGACCCCGAATGTCCAAAGGAATCGGAAATAGCCCTTGCTATCTTGGGCGATATTCAAGGGGCGATCGGCACCCAGGGTGCTAATATCCGCGTCTATATCCTGCGGCTGCGCAGGAAACTCGAAGAATATTATGGCGGTACGTCAGGCGAGCGCCTGATCATCCCACGCGGCGAATACCGGATCGTCCTGGAGCGCCCTGTCGCCGACGAAGCGACGGCCACCCCGACTCTGCCCATCGTCGCTCGCCTGGCGTCGCGGCTGAACAGGCGACAGGCGCTGGTACTCTGCGGTATCCTTGTCGCCAATCTGGCCCTGGCGGGGATCGTCTGGACGAACCGCGCGAGCGCGCCAGCCTCACTTGGCCAGAGCAGTCTGTGGGCACCGCTTGCCGGGCAGGCCAAGGCAACGAAGGTCGTCGTCGCAGACTATTTTCTGTTCGGCAAGCGGCGGGGTAATGGACTGCCGACAGAAATCATCCGGGACATGTCGATTGCCTCCCGTGATGATTACCATAACTATATTTCACGCGGATCAGGCGAGGTCCAGGATATGGTTGACCTCGATCTGCATTTCGTGAGTTCCAACGTCGTATTCGCACTCAGATGCCTTTGGGAGGCGTTCCGGTCGGTCAATGGACCCACGGTCGGCGATGTCGAAATAGTGCCAGCATCGCAAGCCGACCCGGAAATATTGAAGGCTTTCAATCTGATTTATGTCGGGCCCTTTGACGCCCTCGACAAGTTCGTACGCAATCCCCTCTTTCAGATGTCGGGTTTCAGGATCGGATCGACCTACAATAGTCTGATCGACAAGGCTTCAGGCCAGCAGTTTCTGGCCGACGGTGCGATACCCGCCGGCAGCCAGGTTCCGAGGAAGGAATTTGGCTACATAGCACTGATACCTGGTCCCGGTGCGAAGCACATCATCATCATATCCGGCACAGGTGACGCCGCCACTGCCCAGATGGCCGATTTGGCGGGAGATCGGACCAGACTGGCCGAGCTTGCGAAAAAGCTGGGCAGGAGAACAGATGCCTTTGAAGCATTGTATCAGGTTCGCACGATGTACAGCGAAAGATATGGCGCTGACCTTTTAATAGCCCGTAGAATTCACGGCGATGGCGCATGGGATAAGTCCAGGGCCAGCCAGATATTCCCCAACGAGTTGGTTGTCGAGAAGCCCAAATCGCGGCGCTGAAAAGATCGCGTTCAAAAGGAATTCCGTCGGGGTACTATTCGCGGCCACACAGCTTTCTGGCCCGCCGGAGCGCCCGCTGGCCCCGCACCGGCAGGCTCAGCGGGCAGTCGATTTGGGTCAATATTCAAGACGATATTGCACGCCAAGTTGACGCGGGCGGCTGACTACAATGCGTGGGATACGCAGGGGGTCACTCCCATCATCGAAGAACTGCTGCCGATCAAAGCCCGCTGAAGGCTGGTCGCCATAGTTCAGACGCTTGTCGAGCAGGTTCTTCCCATAGAGCATCAGTTGCGACGCACCGAAGCGTACGCCGACATTGCCGTTGACAATGTTGAACGGCTGCCGGTCGTAGAACCCGCCCACGCCGTCTGGCACCTTGACCGTGCTGGTGTAGCTGTAGTCCGCGCTGATGAAGAAGTCGATCTTGTCATTCAAAGCGGTATCATAATTTCCCGAGATCGTTCCCGTCCAGCGAGGCACCTGCCCGAGGCGGGTGTTGGGCCCCTGAAGAAGGACTCCGGGATCGCGCAGAATGGCATCTGTATAGCCGAGACCAAGCTGTATTGTCAGCGGAACCGTACCAAACGGGCGACCCGACACCTCGATCTCGCCGCCGCGGATCCGCGCCTTGCCGGCGTTGGTAACGAAGGCTTGGACGCAGGTGGGCAGCAGCACCGCCTGCTGAATGCGGGACCAGTCGATCTGAAAGCCAGCGGCTGACACGTTCACCTTGCCATTGGCGACCCGGCCTTTGGCGCCGAGCTCGTAACTCCACAAGGAATCCGATTTATACTCCCTGACATCGTCGAAGCCGAGGCCCAGGCGGGCAAGGTCGGCGGTACAAATGTCCGCCAAGCGCTGCTGGGAGCCGCCGGTTCGGAAGCCCTTGGATGCCGAAGCGTAAATATTGCCTTGATTGCCGATTTTGTAGGAGACGACGGCCTTTGGCACGAGGCCCGATTGGCGCGACCGCAACTCCGGGTTGAAAATGCCATTAGGCCCGACGATGAAGCCCGTGTAAGTCACTGCGTCAGTGCTTTGTCTTATCCGGTATTGGCGCAGTCCCAGCGTGATGGTCAGCTTGGGCACGACTTCGTAATAAACCTCGCCAAACACGGCGAAGTTGCTCTCATGGTCTACCTTTCCGCTTTCGCCTAGATAGGGCGGGACTATGCCGGCATCGGCCAACGCCTGACTGAACTGGCCCGGGCTGACGGTGTCGGTGTTGGTTTTCTGGTAGAACAAGCCGGCAATGCCCGAAATGCCAGGCAGTATGGCGCCATCGTCAAGACTCACCCGGGTCTCGTGCGTGAAGCGGGTCTCTTTCTGGTCGGTCAATGTCGCGAAGGGTGGGTTGCCAATACCAGAGCCAAGAACGAGTTCAACAAACTGGTTGCTGCCCTCGGTGTCGTCTTCTTTCTCCTTGATCCGTCGCGAGAAGAGGCTGGTGGATGAAACAACCGAAAGTCCCTCGCCTGCATAGTTGAGCACGAGCGAGCCTATCGCCCACCTGTCCTTGGAATATTCGTTCACATCCCGATCGCGTACGGCGGTAAGCGAAGTGGCCTTGTAAGCCGGAAGCGCCGCATAGACCGCCGGGAACCCGTCCAGGTCGGAAGTTTGGCCGAGGAGGTTGATGCTCGCTTCCAGCGCATCCGAGAATTTGGCGCGGATCATCATGGACCCCGAGTAAGTGTCGTTGCGGCCTTGTCCGTCCCGGTAAGTCAGGTTGGTCATATCTGGGTTATTGGTGGGAAAGGCCCGGGTGACATACCCAGATTCGTGCGTATGGCCGACAGCGACATCAACCGCGAGTTGCCCTGGAACCAGAACGACGCTTGCTCGCGCGTTGCCATCAAAGTCGAAGCCGCCGTGACGGGTGCCGCCGCCCTGCACCTGGACGGTGCCCTCATTCGCATCGAGCGCTGGCTTTTTGGTGATGAAGCGCAGGTTGCCACCCATCGAACTAGCGCCGAAAAGCGTCCCTTGGGGGCCTTTAAGCACCTCGATCCGATCCAGATTGAGCACTTGCGGACTCACTGAAGACGGTACTGGGGTGTCGTTGATATAATAAGCGGTGGTACCCGCGCCCACGACGCCACGGATGGTGGTCTCGCGGCTGCCGCTCCACAGCAGAACGCCCCCTTGCCCATATTGGAACGTCAGGTTCGGGACTTTCGTTGCATAGTCTGCAAAGCTCTGGATATTCTGCTTTTGCAGAATATCAGACGAATAGGCGGTAATCGATGCGGGAACGGTGGTTAAAGCTTCATCACGACGACGAGCAGAAACGATGATTTCCTGCGTTTCTGTCGCTCTGTCATTCAAAGAGGCGTTTTGGTCCTGCGCGATAGCCGAGCCGGCTGGGAGTGCGGAGCTACCCAAGAGGACGGCAACGACGGCACCAACACCACGACCACTATCCGATGAAGTCTTAGTGCACCCTCTATTCTCGATCGATGTTCCTGTTTTCATGACTTTGTGGCCCCCATAATTTTTGCTGAACGATGATGCTGGCAACTAGGCGCAGACGGCAACGGCAGGGCTGCGAACAATTGACTTTAAGCAACAAACGGTATCATAAGGAGGAACAAGATCACATTTGTAAACGATCTCGGTGCTAAAAACTGTTTCTGAAACGTTACGCAGCGCGGGTATGAGCCCCATTATGGACGCGAATGATCAGTCGGCCTCAGCCATGGCGATCGAGGTGCGGCGCTTTCGGGCCGTACTGGAGGCCGAAAGCCGAACGATGACGTTGTTGCACCTGTTCGAATATCTTTTGGAGCATTCGACCGAAGCTCGCGCGCCGAAGGAAATCGAAATTGCGCTTGCCGTCTTCGGCAAAAATTCCGGCTTCGACACGTCGCAAGATTCCGTGGTTCGGGTCCAGGTCTACCGGCTGCGAACGCGATTGGAGCGATATTATTCCGATCGTTCCGGCCCGAGGCTCGTCATCCCGAAGGGGCAATATCGCATTATCCTCATCGATACCCCGGCAGCTCTGGAAGATGGTGCGCCGGCTCGCCATGGCGGGCTGTTCTGGCGGTACACGGCAGCCGGTGTGGCGCTCAACGCGATCCTGTGGGGCTGTTTCTTGGTCATCAAGCAACCAAGCCAAGCCGTTGCCAAAGCGGCCCCCGCGGGGTTCTGGCGTCCGATTGCCCTAGCAAAGCGCCCGCCTCTGGTGGTGGCGGGGGACAGCTATTTGATGGTGCAGAGCGACGACGGAACGGACATTCGGCGCATGATCATGCGAACGAATGTTCAGTCGGAATTGGACATGGATCGCTACATCGCCAAACGACCGAGCGGATATCAGAAGTTGCACAATATTTATCTCAACTACATGTCCACGAACACAGCGGCTGCGGTATGGAATGTTCTATCGGAGATCTCCGATATGCGGCGGGATAATGCGGTCCCGGATGTCACCCCGGTGTCCCGGCTTTCGCAGCAGAGAATCAATACGAACGACATATTGTATCTGGGGCGGATCGATGAGATGGGCGCTCTCCGGCCTCTGCTCTCCGATCTCTCGAGCCTGAAATTCGACACTGTGTCGGGAACGATCACGGACAGAAAATCCGGCCGACGGTTCGCACCAAAAATCCTGGCTTTGTTGGAAGATGATGCCCGAGACGGCGCGGGAAGCGCCAGCGGTGTTGACTATGGATATATCGCCAGCTTTCCCGGATCATCGGGAAACAAGATCTTCATCATCGCTGGCGTCCAGGACACTGCATTCCCCCAGATGATCAAAGTCCTTTCGGACTCGACGCAGCTTGAGCACCTCGCTCGACAGACCGGAAAGGCCGGAGCGTTCGAGGCGCTTTATCAGGTGCAGTCCTATGGCAATCTCAGATTCGAGGCGAAGCTGCTATTCGTTAGGCCGGTGGCCTAGGCGGCGTGGACATGCCGCCTAGAGGCAAAATCATCCGGCTCGACCGGCGCGCGCGCTAATCGTCTATGTTGAACTGGACTGTTCCGTCCGGTCCAATCGTATATTTATTGTTGTCGCAGACATATTCCATGACCTTGTGTTCGTCATGGCGCGTGTAGGTCCAGGTGAACTTATACGGTTCCTCCAGAACGAGATCATCTTTGTAGGTGAATTGTATCTCCAGACGATCCTTATCGATCATGCGGATTCTTTCATCTACTTCCGATTTTCCGGTGTTGGGGATATCCGCGAAACTGATATCTGGTCGTATCTGAACCGTGTTAACGACGAGAGTATCTCCTTCCCAATGGCCTGCGGAATATCCCGCATAGCTCGGAGTTATCTCGTTTGCGGGAGGCATTTTGTCGATAAAGATCCGTCGGACCAGACTGAGTTCTTCCGCGACGATGACAAGCTTTTTCGGTGTCTGTACGATTTCGATGGGCAGGATCCCGCGCATCATCTTGGGCATGCCATCAGGACGGCACTGGATTTCCGTGTCCGTCAGGATCTTGTCCTGCTTGAGCTTCTCGGCCTTGAGAGCGTCCTCCTTCTCCTTCTTCAGGCGATAGGGCTCGCGCAGCTTCGGGGCGGTCGCTTTGGCTTTCGGATCTAAAACTTCCCCCTTTTGAAAGAGGTCGTCAGCAGTGTCGCTCACGCGGTTGAGATTTTGATCCGAGTACCAGACACCCGAGAAGTCCCGCAGCGGTCCCTTGGCGAACGCGGCGACGGGAAGGAGTACAACCGCCAGCACGCCGCACAGCAGTATGTCCTTCAACTTACTGCGCACTATACGTTACTCCATTGGTCGCGGTGATCTTGTACAAGAGGCCCCCGGGTCGACCGTCACGCAGAACATAGAACGTCACCGTGACGATATCGCCGGCCTTTACCGTGTCCGTCTTCCAGCCCCACCGCATCAATTCGTTGGGCCCAGCGCACTCGAGAAGGTACTTCGCTGGCTGTCCCTGGGCGTCCCGTGCCTGCAGGACCACGTAGGTATGTGGGTTCTGCCACTGGATCTTCGCAACCTGTCCTTTGACGGTGAGCGATTTTGTCTGGTCAAACATCGCAAAGGAGTGATGGGCCGCCGCTGGGACGGACATGTCTGTAAGCAAAGCTGCCGCCAGAATGATCGATAGGCCAAATCGCTTCATGGATGCTCCTCTCCGTCCTTGGTCGAACGGCGATTGAAAACCGAAGGTGTCGTGCGTCTACGCGTGTTGTGCAGGATCGTCGTTCCCGACGCGCTCGCAATACAGCCTCAGGTTCGCGAATTCGGCCCGGGGCAGGCCGCGAGCAACGTTAAAAGCGGTTGCAGAACCGTTAAGCAGGTGGAGGCAGCGCTGCCGGGGCTGTTTCCGATGCGCCCGGGCATCAGTTAACGGTCAATGTGACGTGCACATTGCCAGGCGTGGCGTTGGAATAAGGGCATGGCTCGCGTGCGTCAGCCACCAGTTCCTTTGCGAGCGCGGCGAGGAGGCAGCGGTTGCGCGTTATCGATCGACCGGTGTGACGGCCAGCCGCGTGTCGGATCTCCGGCTGCAGGCACCGGTTGTCCTGGCGCAGTATGGCTAAAGGCGTGCCACTATCGTTCCCGGGTTGCTGCCGGGACGCACCTCAGGATGACAGCACGTCCTCAAACCGTTCCATGAGATAATCGACCTCGCCGCGTGTGATCGGGAGCGGCGGGCGCACTTTGAGGGCGGCATTGTCGCGTCCAGCTCCGCCAATGAGCACGCCCGACGCGCGCAGGCCGTTGACGATCCGGCTCGCAATGGCTCCGGACGGCGTTTGTACCCCGACGAACAGCCCGGTACCCCGCACGCTCGTCAAAATGTCGGGATGGCGCACCGCAAGACCGGAAATCCTCTCCCTGAGATAGGCGCCCACCGCTGCCGCATTTGCGATCAACCCTTCGCGCTCGATCACGTCCATCGTCGCCAGCGCCGCAGCACAGGAGACACTGCTGCCCCCGAAGGTGTTGAAGTAGCGCTGATGGCGGGTGAAATCCTCGGCAATCTGGCGCCGGGTGACGAGTGCGGCGACCGGATAGCCGTTGCCCATGGGCTTTCCCATGGTGACAAAGTCCGGCACGATGTCGTGCCGCGTAAAACCCCACATGCCCGCGCCAGTACGCCCGAAGCCGGGTTGAACCTCATCGGCGATGACAAGTGCGCCCTCCTGATGCATCGCGTCGACCGCGCCCTTCAGGAACCCCGCCGGGTCGGAAACCGCACCGTCGCTGCCAAAGATGGTGTCGACCAGAAGTGCGGCCGGCTTTACTCCGGCGTAGCGCATGCGGTCGAGCGCGTCACGCACCAAAATGGTGAACGCGGCAGGGTCGGACATCTCAAGCGGCAGGCGTATCGTGAACACATCCTTGCCCAGCGGCAGGCCAGTGACAGGCGACATTCCCTGGAGCAGGTCCGATGTGCCGTGATAGGCGCAGTCGGTTACGATCACACCGGTGCCGCCGGTCACCATGCGGCTCATGCGGATCGCCAGGTCATTGGCTTCGCTTCCCGAATTGGTGAGGATGACGCAGCCCATAGCTGCGGGCATCGTGGCGAGCAGCCGCTCCGCAACCATTACCGGGAGTTCGGTCAGGTACCGGGTGTGGATGTTGAGGACGGACGCCTGCTTCGCGACCTGCTCGATGATATAAGGATGGCAATGGCCCGCGACGGGTACATTGTTATAGGCATCGAGATAACGCCGCCCGTCCGCTTCATAAAGCCACACGCCCTCTCCACGCACGGGATGCAGCGGTTCCTCGTAAAAGAGGCGATAGCTTGGCGACAATACCCGGTTCCGCGTCGACAGGAGAGTGTCGTTATCAACTGCATGGCGTGCCATGGATGCTCCTTCGTCTTTCTCTACGCGGTTCGTGTGAGCGCGAAGAGCTATCGTAAGATGGGGCTATAGTCGTAACAATATACTATTATGGGCAGTGTATGTTTCTGACTTCGAACAATTTGACCGCGTACTCATGATGAGACCTGACCTGCCTCCCTTGTGACGATATCCAGCTTGCGGGTCCGCTTAGAAACGCACGGTGTTGGAGATCAGGGCCTGCGCGAAGTCCTTTCGCCATGCGAAATATTCGACGTCGAAACCGACGAAATGCCCCGCGTCGGGTTGGCGGCTGCGATACCAGGACGTCATCACGATATTCTGAACGATCCGCGCAGCCACCAGCCAGGGTAGCAATTGCTTCTCCAAGGTTTCCACCGGAGAGACACTCTCATAAGCGGCTACAAAGCTATCCATGGCGAGGGTGGCACAATCCGGGGCGGAAAGCTGACCGATCACACCCACGGCCACGTCGGCGATCCGGGCCGTGAAGAGTGCATCACCGAAATCGATGACGCCGCAAATATGCGAGTCATCCTCTGCGCTCACCAGGATGTTGCGTGCGTTAAAATCATTGTGAACGAACTGGTGGGGCAAACTGGTGAGGGCGCCCGCGATATCGCGCGCGAAAACATCCAGAAAGTCGAGCAGGAAGGGTCTGAATGCCAAGTCGGGAAGCTGGTGAACGATCCCGCGCAGCGCAGAAACATTGCGCAGGTCCCAGATCAGGAGACGATGCATCGCCGGATGCTGAAACCCCCGCAGCGCGCGCGCCAGTTTCGCCAGCAACGCGCCGCTTTGCCGATATTGCTCCAATTGCCGGGGCGCATCCATCAACGGCTTGCCCGGCAGGAAGCTGTACAGGATTGCCCGCCGGTTGCGCCCATCTTCGTCCTGGAACCTCAGGATAACACCGGCCTTCCCCGCCATCAGCCGTGGTACGGGAAGATCGAGGGCCCTTCGCTCCAGATAGGCCAAGGTTGCGGCAAGGAGGCTCGCCGCTTCCTCTGCTCGGGAAGGACCGAATATCTTGAAGATCGCGTCGTCGCCGCTTGTGGTTCTTACGCGAAAATTCTCGTCCAGCTCTGCGGTCAGTGGGCTTAAGTCTCCCTCGATCTCATAATGTTGCCCCATCAGTTTGCCCGCTGCGGAGGGTCCGAGTTTGCGAGCAGGCGTGCCTTCCAGCGTCGACAGGAGATCCCGTTCCCAAGGTGACAACGGGTTGGAGACATCAGCCATGGGTCCGGTTCCAAATGGAGGGCCGGCGGGCAGGTTCAGCCAAAGGCGTCGTTCCCCCCGATCCGCATGCACACCGCTCTCGGCTCGGTATAGGCGTGGATCGCCTCGGTGCCGAATTCCCGGCCTAGGCCAGAAAGCTTGCTGCCGCCAAACGGCATCGCCAGGTCGAGCACATTGTGCGTATTGAGCCAAACCGTGCCCGCGTCGATCCGTTCCGCAAGGAGATGAGCGTGATCGAGACTGCGCGTCCAGACGCTCGCCGCCAGACCAAAGGGTGTGTCGTTGGCCAGTGGCACGATCTGCGTCCGGTCGGTGATGCGGGTGGCGCAGACGACCGGGCCGAAAATCTCTTCGCGCGTCACCGTCATATCGGTCGTGACGTTGGTGAGAACGGTGGGCCGGTAGAACCAGCCATCGCCTGCACCGGCTCCGCCACCGGCGACCACCTCGGCACCTTCGCCAACGCCCTTGTCCACCAGACTACCCACCCGGTCGCGCTGGCGCCGGGAAATCAACGGCCCCATTGCTGTCTCTGGCTCAAACGGAGACCCGAGCCGCAGATTTTCAGCGATGTTCGCAACGCCCTCGATCACTCGGTCATAGACGGCGTCCTCGATCAGCAGGCGCGAGCCCGCCGTGCAAATCTGGCCCGAATTGGCGAAGATTGCCGCCGCCGCGCCGGGGATGGCGCGTTCCAGGTCGGCGTCCGCCAGGATGATGGTCGGTGACTTGCCGCCCAGTTCCAGTGTCAGGCGCTTCATCGACGAAGCCGCAGCGGCCATGATCCGCTGACCCGTCGCGGTCGATCCCGTAAAGGCAATCTTGCGCACCAGCGGATGATCGACCAGCGCCGCTCCTGCTTCGTCGCCATAGCCAGTGACGATGTTCACCGCGCCTGCCGGAAAGCCCGCTTCGACGATCAGTTCGCCTAGCCGAAGTGTGGTGAGACTGGTTTCCTCCGACGGCTTGAGGACGACGGTACAGCCAAACGCGATCGCAGGCGCGAGCTTCTGGATGGCTTGCCCTATCGGGAAGTTCCAGGGCGTGATGCCGCCCACCACCCCTACCGGGCGGCGTTGCGTATAGGCGCGGTACAATGCATCCTCCGCCACCAGAGGATTGTGAGTGACAAACTCGCCGTTGATCTTGGAGGCCCAGCCGGCGAAATAGCGCAGGCCGTCGATCGCGAACTGTAGGTCGATGGCGTGCGTGACAGTCAGCAGCTTGCCGCTGTCCAGCGATTCCAGCGCTGCCAGATCCTCACGGTGCGCTTCCACGAGCAACGCAAGCTTTTCCAGCAAACGGCCACGATCAAGCGGACGCATCCTCTGCCACGCGCGGCTTTCGAAACAGGCATGGGCGGCGCGCGCGGCCCGGTCCACATCCGTCGCGCTGCAGGCGGCAAAGGTCATGATCGGGCGTCCGGTCGCGGGATCGATGGCGTCGATCATCCCGCCATCGCCGCAGGATTCCGCCAGCGTGCCGTCAAGGAGGATCTTGCCACTTGGAAGCGTGATGGCGGGGGCAGGGACGGACGGGGCGGTGATCGATGACATTATGCTTTGCACTCCGACTCAGGCGAGGGCGGGCGATGCGGCGGGCGCGGGGGCAGGGGCGAGGTCGCCCTCCACATGGGTCGAGCCGACCTTGGCGTAGATCGCCGGGCGATACCGGCGCAGCCACAGGCCTTGCAGCAGGCCGAGGGTCACTACGCCCAGAAAGATCAACGGCAGTCGGTTGACGATGGTGAGGGTCGTTCCCGTCAGCGCTGAGTAATTGGCAAGCGACAGATAGGTTATGACCGCGATGCTGATGCACGCGATCAGTGGGGCTCCCACCGTGCCAAAGCCGATGTCGCCACGGCGCACGAAAAAGGCGGGGATGGAAAGGGATGTCGTGGCGAGCAGGATTTCCAGGCCAACCGCGCCCATCGAAGAAAGGCTGGTGGAAAGGCTGAGCAGCGGGTCGAGGCCGGCCACCGCGAACAGACCGATAATCGCCGCCAGCGTCATGGTCAGGAAACTCGCAGCGACATGCGGCGAGCCGTGGCGGTGGTGGGTATGGCTCAGCGGTGCAGGGATCAGCCCGTCCCGCGACAGGGCATAGAGATAGCGGGTGATGTTGTTGAAAAAGCCCAGTGCCGCCGCGAACAGGCTAGTGACGGTCAGCAGGCTGAGTGCATCGCGGCCCGGTTCGCCTAAGTAGCGCAGGGCGATGCCAGATGCGAGCCGTCCCGGATCGGCGGCGGCGGCCTGCTGCGCCTGTTCCGGCGTCAGGGCCACGATCAGGCACCAGGAGGACAGCACGTAGAAGGTGCCCAGTATCAGAACCGCTCCATAGGTCGCGCGCGGGATCGTGCGTTCGGGATCGCGGGCCTCCTCCTGGTAGATCGCGGTTGCCTCGAATCCGATGCAGCCGCTGATGGCGTAGATGAGGGCGACGCCGAGGCCGGGGGCAAGGATCGCGTGCGGCGTGAAGCTCGTGAGGCTCAGGCTGGACAAGCCCGCCCGATAGAGAATCATGCCGTCGATCAGCAGGATCAGTCCGACCTCCAGCAGCAGCGCGACCGTCAGGACATGCGCTGCCATGGTGATCTTGTGATAGCCCAGCCACGCGATGGCGAGAATTCCGAGCGCTGCCCACCATTCCCAGCGCACGTTCATGCCGGTCACAGTGTGCACGAGATCGGAGGCGAAGAAGGCCATGGCACCCAGGACCGAGGCCGCAGCGCAGATATAGGCGGTGACGGCGACATAGGCGGCGGCGACGCCGGCCTCCTTGTTGAGGCTGAGGGCGATATAGGCGTAGAAGGCTCCCGCATTTCGAACATGCGGGATCATCCGCACATAGCCCATCGCAAACAGCATCATGACGAGCGAGACGACAAGCTGGGTGCCGGGCACCCCCACGCCATTGCCGAGACCGATAGCGAGGGGAACAATTCCGGCCAGAACCCCCATGGGCGCAGCGCAGGCCAGGATCATGAAGATGATGTCCCCGGTCCCGAGAAGGCCGCGCAGCAGGCCGCTTTCGTTCTGTGTGCCCTGTTCGGAAGCGCTCATGGCTGCTGGATGATCCCCTCTCGTGGCGCGCCCTTGGGCATTCTCGCTCACCATCGGCAAAAGCCGACTTTGCACCATTGCAATGAAATCATCGCCAAGGGCATTTTCGGCCAGTGGCGTCGCCTTGCCGCTGTGCGTTCAGGCCATGTCCGCCGGCGCAAGCGCCATCACCCGCAGCGGGCTGCCCGATCCTCCGGCGATCTTGAGCGGCATGGCAACGATCACTGCGCCAAACAGGGGCAACTGGTCGAGATTGGTGAGGCACTGCAGCCCGAAACGGCCATGCCCGTGCAAAATGGAATGGGCTGGCAGCGGCTCGTCGAAATGGCTCGCCTGGCCCGCATCCGTGCCCACCGTTTCCACGCCCAGCCCGACGCATTGCCGTTCCAGCACCAGAAAACGCATCGCGTCGGCATCCGGCCCCGGCGAATGCGCGCCGTCCTGCCTGAGGTTGAGATAGGACAGGGTGCCGACCCGTTTCGACCATCCGGAGCGCAGCAGGATCCAATGGCGGGGCGGGATGGCACCGTTGTCCGTTTCCCATCGTTCGAGAAACGTGCGCGTGACGATGAAGTCTTCGTCCTCCGCTGCCTCGCGCGTGATGTCCACGACGACCGCAGGGTGGATGAAGTCGCTGGGCGCGATGGCATCAACCGTACCGTTGAGCACATCGCGCCCGGTAATCCAGTGCGCCGGCGCATCGAAATGGGTGCCGGTGTGCTCGTTCATGGAGATATTGTTCCAGTACCAGGCCGGGCCATTGGCATCATAGCGTGACACGGTCTCCATGCGGAACGGTTCGCACTGGCCGAATTCGGATGGCAGCACGATCACGGGAAAGTCGCTGGAGAGCGTGTTGGTAAGATCGATGCATCGGATTTCGCCGCTGGCGACACAGGCCAACATCTGTGCGAGCGCGGGGTGGGGCGTGGCGGTCACAGATTTCTCTCCCTTGTATAAAGGGCCGGGTCGGCCAGCCACCGTGTCATGGCGTCGTTTGCCACTTCGCCCGCGCAGCTCTGTTCCCGACCCTGTTGCAGCGCGTCGATGGCGGCGGCAGCGATGCGCGCAGGCGCAACCTTGGGCGGGGGCACGGACTGATGATGTTCGTCCTCGACGGGGCCGGTAAAGATGGACAGGACGCGAACGCCAGCCTCGCGCATCTCGTGCCGAAAGGCCTGCAGCAGCGACAGCCGTGCAGATTCTGCCGCAGCGAACCCCGCCCGCTGGGACGAGCCGACAAGCGCATCGATGGAGAGGATGTCGACGAACGCACCATGCGGTCGACCCGCCAGCATCGGAGCGACGCCTTGGGCGAGGCGCATCAGGCCCATGGCGGCGACGTCGAACGCGTGACGCTGCTCGACGATGTTGCCGTCAAGGCTCACCCCGCCGTCGCGCGGGTGTCGAGCGGTGTTGATCACGATATCGAGCGGCCCGGCGATCTTGCTCAGCGCTTCGGACAGGCTTTTCTGGTCGGTGATGTCGAGCGGAACGGTCTGTACGCCGGGTGCGATGAACGCCGGTTGTTCGGTATCCGCAGTGCGTGCGGGAGGCGCCAGGCCAGCCACCACCAGCCCAGCCCCCGCCTCGCACAGCGCTTTGACCATCGCCAAGCCGATTGCGCTGCGCGCGTCGCTGACCAGAATCGTGCGTCCCTCGATCGGTACGAGAAACTCGCGCAACTGGGGATCGCTCATGTCCAGATCTCCGTTGGGCGGAATGGCAAACATCGCCGCGTTTCCGCCCCGGTCGAGGAGCAGGCGCACCTCGGCCCGCTGACCCACAGAGAGGTCGTGGTGGAGGTGAACCAGCGCCACCGGCCCGACATCCAACGCGACCTTGCCCATGCGCCAGGGCATGTGGTCGCGGAAATAGAGGTCAGTGGAGGTGCGAATGACGGTCTCGCACAGCACTATCCCGCCGTTGTCGCAATCCTGCCAGGCGAGTTCGCCCCAACAGGACGGGCAGACATCGCGCGGCGGATAAGTGGCTTCACCGCACGAATCGCAGATTTGCAGCACGAAGCGGCCCTGCGCGGCGCGTGCGGACATCGCATGCATTGCACGGCTGCGGGCGGCGGGGGAAAGGTGGCGTGCCTTCTTGCGCGCCAGCGGATCGCGCTTTTCGCGCGGGCGGGGGGCTGTCATCGCAGCGCTTTCAGGGCAACGGCGCCCGTGCACACACCGCGGTCATAGTTGACGAGGCCGAAGCCGGAGACGAGGGCGATGTCCGCATCCGGCACCTGATCGCCCAGCGGTTGGCGCAGGATTTGCCGAAGGCCTTCGGTCACATTCTGGAACCCGCCGGCGGCCCCGGCCTGGCCGGCGGACAGCTGGCCGCCATTGGTGTTGAGCGGCAGCTCGCCGTCGATTTCGAACCGGGTTCGGCGGATAAAGCCTGCCACCTCTCCCTTCGGGCACAAGCCCAGATCCTCGATCTGCATGGCGACGATCACCGGATAATCGTCATAGACCTGAAGCGTGTCGACATCGCCAGGGCCGATTCCCGCAGCCTGCCAGAAGCGGTCGATTTCCATCGCCCAGCCGCCGCGCAGCTGCACAGGGTCGTCGGGAAAGGCATTGTGCCGCTCGGTGGTGGCCAGCACCTGCGCTGCCGCCAACCCGCGCTCCGCTGCAATCTCCGGGGTGGTGACGATAAAGGCTTCGGCGCCAGCGCAGGGCATCACGCAGTCGAAGAGATGGACTGGATCGGCAATGGGCCGCGCCACCATATAGGCTTCCAGCGTCAGCGGCTTACGCTGGAGCGCGAGGGGGTTGGACCCGGCATTGGCGCGCTGGGCGACGCACAGCTTGCCGAAGTCGGCGCGCTCGACTCCATAGATGCGCATGTAGGCATCTGTAATGAGCGCAAAGGTCGCGTTCGGGCCACCGAACCCATAGGGATAAACCGCATCCTGCGAAAAGCGGGAGAAAGCGGACAAGCTGTGGCGAAAGCTGTCTATCTGGTTCGTATCGGCGGCCATGCACACGACAAGTTCCGCATCGCCGCACTGCACTGCCCGCGCGGCGCGGCGCAGCGCCATGACTCCGCTGGCACCGCCCGTCGGAATATGATCGAGCCAGCGCGGCGACAGCCCCAAGTGCTGCACCATGCCCACGGCTGTGTCAGGTCCGCAGGAGAAGCTCGAAAAGCAGAACCCGTCAATGTCCGCGGGCTTAAGGCCGGCTGTTTGGGCCAAGGCCCTCAGAGCCTGCCCCGCCCACCAGTGCGCAGTCTCGGACGAGAATCGGGTATAAGGCACGGTGAGCGGTGCGCAGACCGCCACGCCGTCATAAGGAGCGGCTGTGCGCCTCATGCGCTCCGCTTCTTGAAGGCGCGGGTGTCGTGCATCGCGCCCGCGTCAATCCGTGCCGCGACCAGATCCTTGAGGGCGGCACGCAGGATTTTCTCGGTGGGCGTGCGTGGCAGTGCGTCGACAAAGCCGATCCAGCCTGGCACCTTGTAATAGGCCATTTCGTCGAGCGCCCAACGGGCGATCTCGGCCGCCATGTCCGGCTCTGCTTGATCATTATCCGCAACGACCAGCGCCGCTACTTCATCGCCGCGCAGGGGATCGGGCGTAGCTGCCACCGCCACTTGCCGGATCCCGGGGTGCTTCGCCAGGATGGATTCCACCTCGACCGCGGCGATATTCTCACCCGATCGGCGGATCACGTTCCTCTTGCGGTCAACGAAATGGAGGTCGCCATCGGCATCGCGCGAGACGATGTCGCCGGTGTGGAACCAGCCGCCATCCCATGCTTCCGCAGTGGCGGCAGGGTTCTTGAGGTACTCGCGGAAAAAGCCGTAGCGTGGATTGGCACCCGCGCGCCGAACCAGCAATTCGCCGGGGGCTTCCCCATTGATGTCGTCTCCGGCCTCGTCCACGATCCGGATTTCCACGTCATCGGTGGGACGGCCAAAGCAGCTGGTGCCGATCTTGCGGGGGTCGCGATGGGCGCTGATCACCCCGCCGCTGCCAGTTTCCGTCATCGCCCAGGCTTCGACCAGCGGCATGCCAAAGCGCTCCTCGAACCTGGCGTGCAGTTCGGACGGAACGCCGGGGCCGAAGGCGAAGCGTACGCTGTGCTGACGGTCGTGTTGGCTGGTTTCGGCGTTCAGCAGCATCGCAGGCATCACGCCAAGCGCGTGCAGGCAGGTGGCGCGGCTTTCGCGCACCGAATCCCACCATGTGGAAGGGTGGAAGCGGTCGAGCACCGTGAGGCACCCGCCCACGGTGACCATCGCCATTACCGAAACAGCCATCGCGTTCATGTGGAACACAGGCAACGGTGTCAGCATCCGCTCCTCGCCCTCGCGGAGGCTAAGGAGGCCGCCTACATCCCGGTACCAGTCGCCCGAATGCAGGAAATATTCGTTGGTCAGGACGCAGCCCTTGGGACTACCGGTGGTGCCAGAGGTATAGAGCAGCGCCGCTTCCCGCTGCGCGGCATCGTTCGATATCGGCCCGCCTCTTTTCAGAAGTGGGCGTACGGGCGCATCCTGGGTGGTGGGCACCAGAACGCTGCGCACGGCGCGCGCTGCCTCCGCGACTTCGGCAAGACGCTCGGGCACGACAAACGCCGCCGACATTTCGGAATGGTCGATGAGATATTCCAGCTCGCCGCGCCGAAGGTCGGGATTGATCGGCACGACCGAGGCCTCAAGGCTGTTCGCGGCGAACCATATTTCGATGAAATCCGGGCGGTTGTGCAACAGCAGTCCCGCGCGAGTTCCCTGCCCAAAGCCGGCCGCCGCCAATTCGCTGCGACGGTCCTGGATGCGGCGCATCATTTC
>Ga0105248_10001908_pt1 | contig 23128 bp, 21 predicted proteins | sample KBSS34metaG_FD_81524 | JGI IMG/M metagenome (GOLD analysis project Ga0105248, IMG submission 81524) | Switchgrass rhizosphere microbial communities from Kellogg Biological Station, Michigan, USA - KBS S3-4 metaG | ecosystem: Host-associated > Plants > Roots > Rhizosphere > Soil | place...
GAGGACCTCCGTCACCAGCGCGTGATCGATCGTTTCGACCGCCCGCAGCGCCCGGACGCGCTCCCAGAGCACCCGGCCAATCTCGCGTCCGGTTGCGTCTCCTGCATGCAGCACGCGGCGCACGCTGTGCGCCGCTTCGCGCCCGAGCGCCGGGCGTCCGTCCGCGCCGCGCTCGAACCGCGCGCCCCAGTCGAGCAGCTCGCGCACGTAACCGGGCCCCTGCTCGACCAGCACCGCGACCGCGTCCTCGTCGCACAGCCCGTCGCCGGCGCGAACGGTGTCGGCCGCGTGCAACGCCGGCGTGTCGTCGTCGCCGACCGCCGCGGCGATGCCGCCCTGCGCATAGCCGGTGTTGCTCTCGGCCGGTTCCGCCTTGGTGAGGATGAGGACGCGGCCCGCCGCCGCCAGACCGATCGCTGCCCGCAGGCCGGCGACGCCGCCGCCGACGATGAGGAAATCTACCGGAAGCACGCGAATGTTATCCTACCATCCGCATCCGATGGATCCCGTCCGCATCGACGTCTCCACGCCCTCACGCCCGTACGCGGTGACGATCGGCGACGGCATCCTCGACCGTGCCGGCGAGATACTCGATGCGATCGGCGCACCGGCGCGGCGCATCGTGGTCTCGAGTCCGCTCGTGTGGCGGCTGCACGGCGAGCAGCTGTCGCGCGCGGTCACGCTCGGCGAGCCGATCCTCGTGCCCGACGGCGAGCGCTTCAAGCAGCTCTCGACCGTGTCGCGGATCTACGACGCGCTGGTCCGCGGCAACGCGGATCGCGCGGCCACCCTCATCACGTTCGGCGGCGGCGTGATCGGCGACATGGCCGGCTTCGCCGCGGCGACCTATCTGCGCGGCATCGCGGTCGTGCACGTACCGACGACGCTGCTCGCGCAGGTCGACAGCGCGATTGGCGGCAAGGTCGGCGTCAACCACGCGATGGGCAAGAACATGATCGGCGCCTTCTACCAGCCGCACGCCGTCCTGATCGATCCGCTCGTGCTCGGCACCCTGCCGCGGCGCGAGTTCCGCGCCGGCCTGTACGAGGTGATCAAATACGGGATGACGTCGAGCGCGGCGCTCTTCGATCGCGTCGCCCGCGACCGCAAGGCGATCTTTGCGCGCACGATCGAGGCGTTGATGCCGATCATCACCGAGTCCTGCCGGATCAAGGCCGAGGTCGTGACTGTCGACGAACGCGAAGCCGGGCCGCGGCGCATCCTCAACTTCGGCCATACGGCCGGCCACGCCCTCGAAGCCGTCACCAGGTACCGGCGCTTCCGCCACGGCGAGGCGGTTGCGTACGGGATGCTGGTGGCGGCGGAACTCGCCACGGCGCGTGGCGCGCTGGCCGACGGCGATCGGCAGGCGCTCGCGGCGGTGATCGCCAGCCTCGGTCCGCTGCCGCCGATCGTCGACCTCTCGGCTGGCGCCATCCTCGATGCGATGCAGCACGACAAGAAGGTCGTCGCCGGCCGGCTGCATTTCGTCCTGCCGACCGCGATCGGCGCGACCGCGATCGTCGACGACGTGAAGGAGCCGGAGCTCAGGGCTGCGCTGAAAAAGATCGGTTTCGCGCCGTAGTCATTCGAGGCCGTGCTCTTTGAGTTTGACCGTGAGCGCCTTGAAGCTGACCTGCAGAATCTCGGCGGCGCCGCCGGCGCTGCCGCCGGACTCTTTCATCGCCTGCTGAATTTTCCGCCGCTCGACTTCCAGCAGCGTGCGCCGCGACGCTTCGGCCAGTGTCCCCGAGAGATCGATCTTCGACCACGGCCCGCCGTCTTCGTCCACCGGCGCGGCCAGCGATCGAAACGACAAACTCAGGTGGCGCGGATGAATCGTCTCGCCTTCAGTGAGAATGGCTGCCCGCTCGATGCAGTTCTGCAGCTCGCGCACGTTTCCCGGCCACGGGTAGGCGACCAGATCCTCTTCGGCCGCCGGCGACAGTACGAGCGGCCGCTTGTTCAGATCGCGGCAGAACTTGTCGATGAAGTAGCGGGCGAGCGTGGGAATGTCCTTCGGACGGTCGCGCAGCGGCGGAATCAGGATCGGAAAGACCGACAGCCGGAAATAGAGATCCTCCCGATACTGCCGCGCCGCCACCGCCGCCTTCAGATTGCGATTGGTCGCCGCGACGACGCGCACGTCCACGTGCAGCGGTGCGGTACCACCGATGCGCTCGAACTGCTTCTCCTCGAGCGCGCGCAGAATCTTCGGCTGCAGCGACAGGGGCAGATCGCCGATTTCGTCGAGGAACAGCGTGCCGCGATGCGCGAGCTCGAACTTTCCCGACTTGCGCTGCGAGGCGCCGGTGAACGCGCCCTTTTCGTGGCCGAAGAGCTCCGTCTCGAGTAGATTTTCGGGGATCGCCGCGCAGTTGATCGCGATGAACGGACCGTCGTTGCGCGGGCTGAGCGCGTGCAACGCGCGCGCGAACAGCTCCTTGCCGGTGCCGCTCTCGCCTTCCAGCAGCACGGTCGTGTCGGTCGCCGCCGCGCGGTGCAGCGCCTGCGACACCTGCTTCAGCTTCGGATCGTCGCCGACGATCAACGGCGCGCCGCGGCGTTGCGCGAGCTCGTCCTTCAGGATCATGTTCTCGGTGGCGAGCCGGCGCTGCACCAGCGCGCGCTCGACCATCAGCAGCAGATGATCCGGATCGACCGGCTTCGCCAGAAAATCCAGCGCACCTTCTTTCATCGCCGCGACCGCGTCCTGAATGCTGCCGAACGCCGTCATGACGATCACCGGCAGCTGCGGATCGTGCTCCTTGGCCGCGCGCAGCACGCCGAAGCCGTCGCCTTCGGTCAGGCGGAGGTCGGACAGAACGATGGCTGGATTACTCGCCGCGAGCGCGGCTTCGGCTTCGGGCTGATCGCGCGCCTCGACGACGGTGTGCCCCTGCGCTTCCAGCGCGTGGCGCAGCATCGTGCGCAAGGAATCCTTGTCCTCGACGATCAGGATTGGCGGATCGACGGACTGGCGGGTTCGGACGCTCATCCCTCGACCGGCGGCGGGATGAACCCGCGCGTGTGCCGAGCGGTCACCGCATCCAGCCGGGCGGGACGCCCGCGCGGCGCGCTTCTTCCTCGAGATCGGCGATCGCTTTCCTGGTTTCCAGGACGCTTGTTTTCAGGCGGCCGAGCTCGGCGAGCGCCTTCTGCCGATCGCGTTCGATCACCGCCCGCTGGGCGGGATCGTCGCGGTTCACGAAATCGGCGTTCAGCGAATTGATGCGCGTCTGCATCGCGTCGGCATAGTTCTGATCACGCAGAAGGGCGTCCTGCAGAGCCTTATACCGTGCCGCCCAGTACGCCTGGTCCTTGACTGCCGTCTTGTCGCCTGCCTCCGGCGCCTTGGACCCTTTGCCCTTGGCGTCGGGGTCCGCGTCCTTGTCCTTGTCCTTCGCGGCGCCGTCTCCCGCCTTTGCGGGGGCCGGCGGCGGCGGAGAGCCGGCTGGCACAGGATTCAGGTCCTTGTTCGTATAGACCTTCGCAGGCGCCGTCACGCTCTTGCGACGCTCCTCTTCCTTTTTCGCGACGTCGGCGAGCGATTGCGCCCGTACCTGTGGGGCAAAGGCGCTGGCCCCGGAAAGGAACAGCGTTGCCGCGACGAGGACCTGTGCGCGCGAAGCGGTTCTGGCAGACATGAGTGCGTCCTGTTCGGTTTATCGGCTCAATCGCCATTTTACCTGAGGCCGGCACCAAGTGGCCTGTCGGCCACTAGCGGAACTCCCGCCACGACAGGAACCTCGCCCGAGCCGTTCCTGCTGCTCTGCCGGCTGTCGCCTCGACCACGGCGTGGGAATTGCGCGGCCCGAACGCCTCGGCGCGCAGGGCCACGGCATTCCAACCCGCGGGCGCGACGGCGGCACCAGCGAGCAGAACCACGTAATACGGTGAATCGATCGTGGATGACCCCGGTAGAAGGCCGCGCACGGCGCCGTACGCGAACAAGACCCAGCGCGGGTTGCTCGTGCCCCACGGCCGGTCCGCGGTCACGGCGTCCATGTCGGCCGTCGAGCACAGCGTCGGCTTCTGGCAGTTGGCCAGATTCACCATCTGCGTCAGGTCGATGGTCGAGCCGTCAGCCAGCGTACGGGTGCCTGGCGCGACGCCGTCCACCCACGACGATCGGACCGCGCCGCTGATTACCAGGGTCCAGTCGACCATGCCACCCAGATCGTCCATACCGCGCTCGACCATCGCGCCGGCGGCGTACCGGGCCTCGACGGTGTCGCGGAAGTGCGCCGCGATGATCGTCTCCGACGAGGACGTCAGGATCAGGACGCTGCCGATCGCGGCCATCAGCAACAGCGCCATCATCGCGACGAGGATCGCGACGCCCTCTTCCGACGCGAGGCCTCTCACTCCCGTGCCAGGCTCATGTTGCGGGGCGAAACCTGAAAGCGGATCTCCTGATCCGGCGCCCATCGGGCCGGCTCGCGCGACGTTCCGCCGTTGGTGAACAGCACGCCGGCCGGACCGCGCAGCGCGGACAGCGCCGCCTCGACGCGAATTCTGATCTCGACGCGACGAATTCTCAGCAAATCCGCGTCCCATCGGTTCGGGTTGACCGCATCGGGACACCACGGGCCGTCGACCAGTTGCGCGGCCGTCAGAGGCGCAAGCGCGGTTGCCGCGGTCAGCGTCTGGAGGCGCGGAATCCGCTCGCCACTGGGAGGATCGATCAGGAACACGCAATTCTCTCCAGCGGGGTAGGCCGTCGTCTGCGCACCGACGGCAGGCGGCGCCGGTCCGTACGACGCCTGCCCCGCGGCGGTGAGGGTCGGCGGCAACGGATCCCCGTGGAACGCGAACGTGAGACCGACGATGTGATCTACGACAGGAACGTCGCCGTTCGCCGTTCCGTCGTAGTGCATCAGCTGAAATGTCTGCGACGCGAGATCTGCTTTCAGGTAATAGACGTGCAGCGAGGCTTCGACCACATTCGACCCGCGCGTGTAGGTCGTGGCCGGGGTGTTGGCGAGGCGCGCCGTCAGCGTCAGTTGTGCCGCGGCATCGTCGACTGCTGCGATCGTGAAGACGCCGACGTTGCCCGTTTCGTCGTACACGATGACCGTCATGCCAGCGGCGAACCCGCAGAGGTTCGAGCCGATTGGGCAACCAGGTGCGGTGGCCGTTTGCAGCGTGAGCGTTCCCGGTATCAGATCCGCCGCCAGCGTTGTCTGCGCGGCCGTGGACGGCACCGAGATGAGCGTGATCGTATCGGTCCGAAACGTCCCCACCGGGTCGGCGCCCGACTGACCCTGACGAAACGGCAGCACCGGTGCGAACGTGTAAATCAGCGGTCCGGCACGCCCGGCCGCGTACGCGCCCGAACCGGCCATCGCCAGATCCCGTGTAAGCGTGTCCACCGCGACACGGAGGCGCTGCTGGATGTCGGCGACCTCCACCGCGGTCTGGAAGGCGCCCCGCGCCGGGTGCAGCATCGCGAAGACTCCTGCGAGCACCGCGGTCGTAAGCCCGGTGGCGATGACCAGCTCGATCAGCGAGAAACCACGGCCGCGCACCATCAGTAGGCCTTTCCGACTGCCGCAGCGACCACCCGGGCGTCGCCAGGCAGGCGGACGCTGGATGGAATGGCGTTGGCTGTGGCGTGGTGGCGCAGGTCGATCACGAGAACCTGGAGAATCGAGGTGTGGGCGGGACTCGCCGGCAGCGGTTCGATCGACCACCGCCGCGCAAACGCGCTGTCAGCCGGCGGCGAGGGGCCCACGCCGAGCGGCCGTCCGGCGCGATCGACGAAGTCGCAGTAGCCGGCGACATCGCGCGCGAGCGTGCCTGCTGGCGATGGGGCTAAGCCGCCGACGGCAGCCTCCGCAACCAGCTCTTCGACCTTCTGCTGGGCGAGAACGGGCGCAACGGTCGTCTGCCGTGCCCGCACGTTCGCGTACAGCGACAACGCGGCGAGCTGCGCGAGCGCGGCGATGCCGACGGCCATGATGCTCGTCGCGACGAGCGCTTCGAGCAGCGAAAAACCCTCTTGGTTAGATGGCGCGCCCGCATGTGTGACGAGCATGCTGGGGCGGAGTGCAACCCGCTGTCCAATGCCTGCTCTTCACGGATGTCCCGGATTTTCGAGAAAAATTACGAGGCGCTCGCAAACTTGACCGGCGCCGCTGGCAATAACTGCGTGGCGGGATAGCGTGGTGATCGTGAAACTTGCGACCGCGTGTGTCGAGGCCGTTAAGGGCTTCCGACGGCGCCAGAGTTGCCGGTCGAGAGCGCCTCGATGCGGACCCTCGCCCGGTCGGCATCCCGCCCCTGTGGTGTAGCGGCGACAAACACGCGGTATTCCCTGGCAGCGTCGGCGAATTGCCCGACGTTCTCGTAGGCGGCGGCGAGCGGAAGGTGAAACGCGGCCGCGGCCGGCGCGAGCGCGACCGCTCTTTGAAAGGTCGCGATCGCGTCGCGCTCGTCTCCGCGGCGGTGAAGCGCGAGCGCGAGATTGTACTGGGCGGCGGCATCGCTGCGCGACAGCCTGGCGGCCACGGCATATTCCTGAATCGCGTGCGTCCACTGCCCCGCGTCGGCGGCACTGCGCGCTACCTTGAAGTGATCCCACGTTTCCCGGTAGACAGCGCCATCTCCATCACTCGGACCGCTGGGCGTGTCGAGAAACGGCTCGTCGCCGTTGGCAGGACGGACCGGCTCGGGCCGCTCTTCGGCGGGGGGAGGCGGTGCGAAGACGAGCTGCGGCCGCGCCACCGCTATCGCTGTTTGCGCTTGCACCGGTGTCGATTGAGACGCGGCGGTGCTCCACGTCGGGCTCGTCTGCCAGAGGATCAGGAGTAAGAGTGCCGTGACAGACGCCGCGGCCCCAGCCATCAACTTCGTGCCGGGAGACCAGGTCAGCGCCACGAAGATCGACGGCCGCAACGACATACCCGGAAGCGGGAGCGGTTCGAAACAGCGCAGGCAATGGGGCCGGCCGGCCTTGATGCGCGTCCCGCAGGCGGGACACACCACGAAAGAAGTCACGTCAGTATTTTTTCCAGCTGAAGGAGCTCATCATCGCGTTGCCGACGACGAAGAACTGACCCTTGAGGTGACTGTCGTAGTGGATTTTCATGCCGCCGGTGTCGTTGACTGTCGCGCCGACCACGGAGCCATAGAAATCCGCGTTGCCACTGGACTCAATCGCGGCATTCGGCGCGTAGATCATCGCCACCGAGTGGCTGCCGCCGGTGAACTTCACGGCACCTGTCCCGGCGTACTGAATCTGGAAGGTGGTGGGATCGTAACTGTCGTTCGTGAAGCCGTTACCGAGGAGCTCAATGGGCGAATTGTCGCCGGCGCCAACGACGTTGAGGATGACTTTTCCCAGAATCTGGATGTGGGCGCTGCCGCTCAGCTTGATGCTGTTGACATTGATCGTGGTCACTGCGCCGGGGGCGCTGCTGCCGAGCGTCAGCGTCGAATTGGCATTGACCATGACGTCACCGAACGAGCAAGGCGGCGCTGTGGGTGCGCATGAGGTGTCGTTCCATGCCTGACCGTTGCCGCTCACATTTCCCGTGGGCACACCGGTAGGCACCGTCACCGCCGGAAGCGTCACCGCCGCCGGCAGGTGGATGATGTCGGCAATTGTCGGCGGCGAATGGCCGTTGACGGTGGCGCCGCCGCTGCTCGACAGCGCGTCGACGTTCCCGGCGCTGCAGGCCCCGATGCCGACGCGCGGGCTGGACAGCATGCCGAAGATGTCCGCCTGGCCCCCCTCGCTCAAATTCCCGTTGGTGCCGACATCGCCACCGGACTGCACGATGGTGGGAGCCACGCCGGGCGCCAGACCCAACGAGTTATAGCTGTCGGTTTGTGTATTCTGACCGTGGAAGTCCAATGCGCCGCACGTGGCGGACGTCGCGAAGGCGGCGTACATCGACGCCGGGAATTTTGGCGTCTCGACAATGGCCGACACTTCGGCTTGTGCCGTCTTGCCCTGGGTAATCGTGCCGGTCGAGACGATCTGCCAGGTTTGAATCGTCTGCTGGCCGCCGCCGTACACGTTGACCTGCTGCATCGAGATCAGCTTCGCGTATGGTGCGAACGCCACGGACGTGTTGCCGGCCGGGAGCGCGCCTGCGGCTTTCACGGCAAAATCCGCCTGGACCGTAGCGACCGGATAGTTCGAGGGTTGATTGGCGTTCGCCGACAGAATGACCGGTTGGTTCAGCGCGGGACAACCCGCCACGCAGAGCACCGGCGACTTCGTGATGTCGTAGTTGGTGATCGGATCTGACGCCGTCCCAGGTGCGGTCGCCGGATAGGCGTAAAGGATGTAATTCGTTGCCATGTGCACGCCCGATTCGGCGCCGTAGCGAGCCTGCGACATCAGGCGGTAGTTCATGCTCGAATAGGTTTCGGTCTGCGACAGCAGCATCAGCGACGCAGCAATGACCGACATCGCGGCTATCAGGAAGAGGCTCAGCACCAGCGCGATGCCTTGTTCGCCGTTCGTTTTCATGACTGGTTCCCAGTGCTCACGGCAGCAGCAGCGCGTTGACGGTCGGGGGAATCGGCTGCACGCGCCCCGTCACACCAGCGCTCGCCAGCTGCCAGACGTTGAAGACGTTGCGCGGTGAGACATTCAGCAGCGCCTTGGTCTCGGTCTGGTACCGGTTGGTGATCGGATCCTTGACCTGTGTGCGCACCGTCAGCGTGATGGCGACGTCGAGGACGAACGTATCCGCGCCGACGACGGGCAGCGGGTTGGGCATGTAGGTGAAGCACGCAGTGCCGCCGGGATTCACCTCGATATTGCTCAGCAGCACCTGACCGGCGTTGGCGGCGAGCTTCGCGGTGGTCTGATCGTAGGGCATCACGTTTCGGTACAGATTCCCCGTGCCGGGCGGGACTGCGGTCGGCGCCGCATTCGCCGCCATCGGATCGCACGTGTACTCGACGTAGACCATGTTGGCATCGCCATTGATGTCGCCGTACAGCTTCAGGATCTTGTCGGTCGATCCGTTGACAAATCCTGGCGGCACGATGCCGCTCGCAAACCCGCCGAGGGCCTGAACCGGCGCGCCGACGCCGCCGGTCAGGAGATGGGGGTAGGCGAACGTCGCCGTGATCGTCTTTGCCGCCGTGTTGACAGTGATTGGCACCGTTTCCTGGCATGGCAGCGCGACAACGCACGGCGTCGGGCCGCCGACGTCGATGACCAACAGCTCACCGTCGAAAAAGCCGTTCATCGTCAGCGGCGCCGCACCGTCAACCCTGATGGCGACCGTCTGCGTGCCGGACGCGACCGCGGCCGCCAGCGTGACGCTGTTGCCGGGGAGCACGATGCGGCCCGCCTGACCGACTTCCTGTTGCAGCAGTTCGGTCGCGCTGCGGACGCCGGCATGCAGCTGCGTGCGGTTCCAGATGGTCTTGTTGGAGCTCGTCATCTGCAGGAGCGCGGAGGTCACCGTCGCCGAGATCATCAGCAGCAGCGTGACGGAGATCAGCAGCTCGGGCAGCGAGAAACCGCGATCGGACCGGAGACTCATTGGTTTCATCAGCAGCCCGTCGGGCAGTTGGTCTTGTACGCCGACACCGTCGATTGCGAGAGCTGCGCGCGCGCGACGCTGCGGCGCACGATCGCGGTCACCGTGATCTGTTTCAGGTTGGCGGACGGGCTCGTGATCTGCCACATCCGCTTGTAGTACCAGTCGGTCGGAGGGGTCGCGGTGCACGGAGACGCCACGGTGCAGAGGATGTTGCCGTTCGAGTCCAGATAGTCGACGAAGTCGACTACCGGCGCGGTCGTCACGACGCTTCCACCCATGCTCAGTCCAGTGCCGCCGCTGTTCACCGACGGAAACACGGTGGTGTTGCTCTGGGCGTCCCCGTAGGTGAGCTCCAGCAACTGCTCCATCTTGTCCACGGCGTACTCAGTGGTGCGGGCGCCGAGGTGCCCCTGGTTTTCCGTCGTCGAAGTCGCGATCGACGAGATTCCCATCAACCCGGCCATCACGACGAGCAGCATCGCGGTCGCAATGGTCGTCTCGATCAGCGTCGTGCCGCGCTCACCCGCGAGCCGCCCGCGCGCCCGATGCACCGCGTTGTGGACGATCATTGCAGCGACCATGACGCGGAAGAAATGTTCGTCCTGTACAAGCTGCTTTGACCGGTCGCCGACAGCGTCAGGCCGTACACGGCCGTGCCGTCGGTGAGATACAGCGCGTCGTCGCCGGTCGGGGCGCCGACGTTCGGCGCGGGACCGGACGGAGCGACGGGGATCCCCCGCGAGTTGTAGAGAACGCACGCGGTATTGGCGATGGCTGCGCCGGCGGCGGTCACGCACGGAGCAGCTTGGTTAATGAGCGTTTGAGTATTCAGTGGCGGCGAGGCGATCGCGCCAAAACCAAACGTGACTCCGGTCGAGAGCGTCGTGTTCCCGCCCTCTGTGATCCATGCCACCACGGGTACCTTCTGCAACGTCTCGACGTGAAAGGTTCGCGTGGTCAAATCGACGAACAAGCGCGCCTGACTGAAGTTGGACGCGGCGCGGAGTTTGGCCAGAGCCATCGCGCTCGCCACGGAATGGGCGTCGCCGCTCAACCGGAAGTTGCCGATCGAGCTCGACATCATCGGCACGGCCATCGCCGCGATGACGGTCGTGATGCCGACAACCATCAAGAGCTCGATGAGCGAGTATCCGCGATGGTCTTTGGTGAAGGTGCTCATGAGCGATACCGATGAATGAGCAATGCGGCTGCCATACCTCGACCGCTCCGGAATTAGACGATTAACCCCGTTTCATTCATCGACTTAGCACGTTCCAGGGGTGCGCCCGCGCGGGCACCCGCGAGGGGTGTGTTCAAGAACCGCCGTGTTGATGACGGTTTTGAAAGTGGGGCCTCAGGGCTGGCTCGGCAGCGTGATGAGGAAGCTTGCGCCGCCCGCCGGCGACGCGCCAACCACGATGCGGCCGTTGTGAAAGACGACGATCTTCTGCACCAGCGCCAGGCCCAGACCGGTGCCGTTCCGCTTGAGCGTGAAGAAGGGCTGGAAAATGCGCTCACGGTTGACGTCAGCGACGCCGGGTCCGTTGTCGGTGACCGCAATCCGCCAGGCCTTTTGCGCCGGATCCCTCTCCGAGTGCACGACCACGCGCGGTGTCGTGCTGGCACCGGCGCACGCCTCGAGCGCGTTCCGCAGAAGGTTGCTGAACGCCTGACGCAACAGCACCTCGTCGCCATCGACGACACCGAAGTCGCCGTGCACGTCGACGTCCCCTCCAAGCGCGCGCGCATCGCCTCGGATCTCCTCCGCCGCCCGGTCGCAGATGCCGCGCAGGTCAACGCGGGTCAGCGTCAGCTGCGCGGGCCTGGCGAAATTGAGGAAGTTGGTGACGACCTCGCTGAGCGACTGCGTCTCGGATCGAATGCCTTCGATGTACGCGCGGTAAGACTCAGGCAGCGTATCCAGATCGAACAGCTTGCTGTAGCCCTGAATCGTGGCGAGCCCGTTGCGGAACTCGTGCGCGATCCCGGCGGTCAGCTCGCCCACGGTGGCCAGGCTCTCCTTGAGCCGCAGCTGCTCCTCGAGATGCTTGATCGCGGTCAGATCGGTGAACAGGCAGATGGCGCCCTGCGGCTGTCCCTGCGGATCGACGAGCGGCGACACGCTGACGCCGAGATACGTCGTCCCCTGTTCGCCTTCCGGCAGCACGACCTCGCGTCGCACGATGGACCGGTGATCGTGCAGGCACTCGTCGATCACATCCATCAGCGGCTGCTCGTGGGCCGACCGCTGGTAGGCCTCCGGGCGGAACGACTCGGGCAGGTTCAGCATGCGCAGGCCCGCGGGGTTCAGAATGCGCACCTCCCCGTGCAGGCCGGCCACGAGCAGGCCGGCGTTGAGGCTTGAAATGATCTCGCCGCTCAGGCGCTCTGACGCGTCGGCACGCGCGGCGGTGGCGCGCTCCTGCGCCTTGAGCTTCGTCACCGCTTCCTGCAGCGCCGCCGAGAGCAGGGCGGTTTCCTCGCCGGCGCCGCGGGTGCGGCCGCGAGCGGCCGCAGCCGCGGCCGAGAAGCGCAACAGCGCGAACACCAGCACGCCGACCAGCGCCGCCACCATCGCGGTCAACCCGAGAAGCGTGTAGGCCGACGGTGTGAGCTGCATCAGTAGAGGCCGAGATACCAGTCGATCAGCGGCGCCCCGACGCTGGCGGCGACGACCGCGCCCACGGTCAGAAAGCAGCCGAACGGCAGCGCGTACTTGAGCGAACCGCGCCCCGCCGCAATCATCCCCAGGCCGACGACCGAGCCGGTCAGCGAGGCGACCATCAGCGTCACGAGCGTGAGCTTCCAGCCGAGAAAGGCGCCGATCATGGCGAGCATCTTGGGATCGCCCATGCCAAGGCCTTCCTCGCGGCGCACCCAGTAATAGACGACGGCAATCGCGTACAGCGCGCCGCCCCCCGCGACCAGGCCGATGAGCGACGCGACCCAGCCGGGCTCCGCAAAGAAGCTGAACGCAAAGCCGACGGCGATACCCGGCAGCGTAATGACGTTCGGCAGCAGGTGATGCTCGAGGTCGATGGCGAACAGCACAATCAAGGCGCAGCCGAAGATCACGCGCGCGGCGAACAGCACTCCGGGGCCGTACTGCCACCATGCGAGCATGAACATCACCGACGTCAGCGCCTCGACGAGCGGATAGCGGCTGCTGATCGGCTCACCGCACGTGCGGCATCTCGCGCGGAGAAACAGATAGCTGACGACCGGGATGTTCTCGTACCACGACAGCTCACGCGCGCAGTGCGGACAGGCCGATGACGGCCAGACAATCGACGCGCCTCGCGGCAGACGATGAATGCAGACGTTGAGAAAACTGCCGATCAGCGCGCCGAACGCGCCGGCGAACACGAGCGTCAGCGCTGGCGGCAGCGTCCCGATCATGACGGCGGCTGAACCGCGACTGCCGGCTCCTCGGGCAACGGCCACAGCGGCGACGACGTCGACAGATGCACGCGGCCGTCGCTGAGCTCGAACGGCGTGCCCGTGGGATCGAGCGGCATGCCGCGCAGCACCCGCGCGCTGACAAGCGCCTGCCAGTCCGGCTGGACGCCGCTTCGCTGCGCGTAGCTGGTGATGGCACTCTGCAGCTGATCCATGACGTCCAGCGCCTGCAACTGCAGCAGGCGGCGGTCGGCATCGTTACGCAGCCACTCCAGTTCGGCGGACTGCCGGATCGCCGTCCACATCGCGCGCGACGACTGCCGATCACCCCCCTGAGCCAGCGTCGTCGCCGACATCGACCGGAGCCACCACGGAGCGCCGGGCACGTCGCTCGCCCGCTTGAACCAGTCGGCCGCGGCGCGGAAGTCGTGGCGGAACCAGTAGTGGACAAAACCGATGTCCTCCATGTACTCCCACTTGTCGGGCCGCTCGCGCAGACCCTTCTCCAGCAGCGTAATCGCCAGGTCCGGACGGTTGGCGCCACGCGGGTAGGACTCGGCGAGATAGATCGCGCCGAACCGGTAGGCGATGTTGAACCGCGGATCGAGTGTCGTCGCGATATCGAGCAGAGGATAAAGCAGCGGGTAGGCGTCGGCCGCCGGCGCCAGCGGCGCGGAACCCGGCCGCACCGCCCCGAGGGCGTCGAGCCGCTGCTTGGTACCGCCGTAATACTGAATCGCCCGGATCCAGTACAGATCTGCGGCCAGCGCGTTGTAGGCTCCCGTCATCCGGCGCAGAGCGATCCCCGAGCGCAAGTACAGCGACTGTTCCGTCTCTCTCGCCTGCGGATAGACGCGTTCGCGTGCGGCCTGCAGCTGGACAGCGGCGGCAAGCAGGACCCCGACGACCCCGATGGTGGCGACGACGGCGCCTGGAGATCGACCGATCATTTGAAGTCCCGCCGTGAAAAGACCAGCATCGAAATCGCCAGCAGCATCGCGATGTAGACCGCCGCATACGCGCCGGTCATCGCCAGGTACCCGACCGGCACGTGCACGCCGTGGACGACGTCGTTCTTGACGTCGAACTGCGCCAGGTTCGGCAGCACCCAGTAGAGACCGCGCGCGAAGCGGGCCGCGGCCGGCGAATCGACGACCTGCTGGAAGTTGCGCAGGTCGCCGCTGAAGTGACCAACGATGTAGAGGCCAAAGGTCAGGGCCGCCGACAGCATCGGCGACGAGAACGTGGAGAAGAACAGCGCCAGCGCGGTCACCAGCATCAACTCGAAGAAGATCAGCAGCACCGCCTTCATCAGCGCAGGGTCGAGCGGCGCCGTCTCCCAAACCAGGCGGGCCTCCGCAGACAATCCCCACGTCATGTAGGCCAGGACCGCGTACAACGCCAGCGCCATCACGCCGATGTTGACGGCGAGGGTCAGCGTCAGGCCGCAGTATTTGCCGAGGACCAGTTGTCCGCGCGTGATCGGCTTGGCGAGCAGGGAATAGATGCTGCGGCGCTCGACTTCCTTCGAGACGAGACCGATGCCGATGAACACCGCGATGAAGAGACCGAAGAGCGAGGTCGCCGAGAGCCCGAGGTCCTTGATGATCTTGACGTCCTGACCCGCCGTCAGCTGGCCGATCAGGTACGACGACGCCGTGAGCAGCATGGCGAAGAACACGAGGTTGTAGAGCACCTTGTCGCGGACCGACTCGCGGAACACGCTGATCGCGATCGCGGCGGTGACCCTCACCGCCGGCTCCCCGCCGGCGGATCGATACCGCGGCGCGCGCTCAACACGTCCGGCGCGGTGACGCTCTCGACGAACACGTCCTCCAGCGTCTCGCGGATCGGGTTCAGGGACGCGAGGTGCGCGCCCCCCGCGGTGAGCTCGGCGAGGAGCTGTTCCGGCGGCGGGTCGAGCGGCAGGTCGAGCGTGTAGCGCCCTTCGCTGATCCTGACGGCGCGGTGGATACGCGAGCCGAGAGAAGCGATCAACGCGTCGGTCGCGCCGGCGACGACCAGCTCCCAGCCGCCTGCGCGCAGCGCGAGCATGTCGGTCAACCGGCCGGCCGTGATCAGACGGCCCTTCGCGAGGATCGCGACGCGGTTGCACAGCGCTTCGGCGTCGCTCAGCACGTGCGAGCTGAAGAACACGGTGCAGCCGGCGTCGCGCAGGCGCAGGATGAGCGCACGCACGTCGCGGCGTCCGAGCGGGTCGAGCCCCGACATCGGCTCGTCGAAGATCACGAGCTCCGGGTCGTTGATAAGGGCCTGGGCGATGCCCACGCGCTGCAGCATGCCCTTCGAGAATTTCCGCAGCTGAAGACGCCGCTCGCCGCCGATCCCGACCTCGTCGAGGAGGCGGCTGGCGCGGGCGCGCCGCTCGCGCGCGCCGCGGATGCCGAAGAGGCTCGCGTAATAGACGAGCAGTTCTTCGGCGGTGAGGTAATCGTAGAAGTAGGGATTCTCCGGCAGGTAGCCGATGCGGCGCTTGACGGACAGATCGCCCAGAGGCCGCCCGAAGATCTCGGCGTCGCCCCCGGTTGGAAACACCAGCTGCATCAGCAGCTTCAGTGTCGTCGTCTTGCCGGCGCCGTTGGGTCCGAGGAACCCGAACACCTCGCCCGACTCCACGTCCAGCGTCAGCCGATCGAGGGCTCGGTACGGACGCTTGCGCCAGAAACCTACGCGGTAGTCCTTCGTCAGGTCGTGTGTGGCAAGGGCGCGCACGTCACTTCGAACTGGCGCGCTGCAGCTCGATGGCGATCGCCTGATCGAAGTACTGTGGCGGCAGCGCGCCCTCGACTTTCACGCCGTTGATGAAGAAGGTCGGCGTCGACTTGATGCCCAGCTGGCGGCCAAGCGCGACGTCACCCTTGACGAGGCTCAGGGTCGATTGGAACCTCGCGTCGAAGTCGGTGATCTGCGCGATGTCTCGCGCCGCCTGACGCACCGACGGCGGCGTCATCGCCGGCTGGTGCGTGTAGAGCCACTCTTCCATCGCCTCGGTTTTGTTGTGCGCCAGCGCGAGCCGTACCGCAACCGCCGCCTCACACGCCGCCGAGTGAATCGACTGCCCGATGGCATCGTTACAGTCGCGGTTGAGCGGATAGTCCTTCAGCACCAGCTTGACCGCGCCGGGATGTTCGGCTTCGTACTTCGCGAAGATCGGCTTGTACTGGAGGTACGACTGGCCGCAGGCAGGACATTGGAAGTCGTTGAACTTGACGACGAGGACCTTGGCCCCCTCCGATGGCACAACGAGTGGCACGCGCGGCTGCGAGGTGTACCAGCGCTGGAACTCCGACGTTTGATCCTGGGTGGGCACCGGCGCCGCGGTCTGCCCCGCCGCAGCGCCGGGCGCCGCGGCCACTTCGCGGGGAAACCAGGCCAGCGTCGAACCGGCGCCCGCGAAGAACAGGATGGCGACGACGATCGCGAGCGGACTACCCGCAAAAATCCGGACGTCACGGGAGACGCGGCGAGGCAATGTGGTCATGGGAAAAGACGTGGCCGCGCCAGACACGAGGAAGAGCCCGATCACGGCGGCGTATGTGGTCAGGCACAGGAGACAGACCGCTTTCAGCAGCACGAACGACGCGTAGCCCAGATAGAGGATCACGGCGAGAGAGAGTGTAGACAGCACGAAGAGATAGCCGGGGACGTTCTCGCGCACGGCTGGCCGCGCCGTCAGCGCACTCGTGGCGAGGAGGCCGGCCGCGGCGAATGCCGTCGCGCCGAACAGGGCGACCGGGATGCCACGGAGGGTGCTGAAGCGGCTCAGATACACCTGCGTGCAGCTGATGGTCTCGTTGACGTCGCAGAAGCTGCGGTAGGCGGGGTCGTACAGGAGGTGATAGTGCGTGTAGGCGGCAGCCGCCGACGCGCCCAGGCCGACGAGCGAACAGAGGAGCGCAAAGAGGGCAGCGCGTCTACTCATAAAAAAATGGCGGGCTGGCAATCATACCAACCCGCCAATTGTATCGCGGCGTAGCCGTTACTGAACGGGGGTCGCGGTCGTCGGAATCGTCAGGCCGATGGTCGCGCTGTTGCTGAAGAAGATGGTGCCGCGCGTATCGGTCGCGAAGTAGCGCGTGCCCGTGCTGCCGGGCGTCACCGGGTCGGCGGTCGCCGCAAACGAGCTCCACGAGGTGGTCGCGCCGTTGCACGACGTCCCGGGCACGGCCGCTGAGCCCGCCGTGCCGTCCTTGCCCAGTGTCACGGTGTAGCCACTCTTCACGATCGATGAGCCTGCCGCAGCGGGCATGAGGTCGGGGCTGATGAACCCGGACGTGCTGCCGGTCGGCGGCGTGCCCAGGTCCGTCAACGTCACGGCGTAGCCGCCACCGGCGCAGCTGGACGAGTAGGCCGCCTCGCCGCCGTTGATGGCGCGCAGCGAGCCGATGGCCGACGCTTCGTTGCCCGACATACGGGCACGCAGCAGCCCCGGCACGGCGATCGCCGCGATGATGCCGATGATCGCCACGACGATCAGCAGCTCGATGAGCGTGAAACCCTTGGTACTACGAACCTTCATGTTGACTCTCCTTCTGAAAACTGTGAATTTCGAAATGAAAACTGTTAACGCTGTTCCCTTGTTACCGGTGCTTAGAGCAACCGTAGTGCCAGCATTCAATCAGTACGATAAGTCATTACTATGACGTCACTTAGTCGATTACGGCCGGGCGAGACAGAGGCGATTTATTGCTGAACTGACAATCTGGGTCAGCGGGGGCGACGGAAAAATGTCACTACTCGAAAGCCTGAGGAGGCTGAAAACGACGCGAAGGCGGCGGATGGTTTCCCATCCGTCGCCCTCGTCTGAATCTCGCCGATGTGACGGTTACTGGACGGGGGTCGCGGTCGTCGGAATCGTCAGGCCGATGGTCGCGCTGTTGCTGAAGAAGATGGTGCCGCGCGTGTCGGTCGCGAAGTAGCGCGTGCCGGTGCTGCCTGGCGTCACCGGGTCGGCGGTCGCCGCAAACGAGCTCCACGAGGTGGTCGCGCCGTTGCACGACGTCCCGGGCACGGCCGCTGAGCCCGCCGTGCCGTCCTTGCCCAATGTCACGGTGTAGCCACTTTTCACGATGGATGAGCCCGCCGCGGCAGGCTTCAAGTCGGGGCTGATGAACCCGGAAGTGCTGCCGGTCGGCGGCGTTCCCAGGTCCGTCAAGGTCACGGCGTAGCCGCCGCCCGCGCAGCTGGACGAGTAGGCCGCCTCGCCGCCGTTGATGGCGCGCAGCGAGCCGATGGCCGACGCTTCGTTGCCCGACATACGGGCACGCAGCAGCCCCGGTACGGCGATCGCCGCGATGATGCCGATGATCGCCACGACGATGAGCAGTTCGATGAGCGTGAAACCTTTGGTGTTACGAATCTTCATGTTTTCTAATTCCTTGAAGCCGGGGTTACGGGGTTCACCGACTTCACCGCAACGGTTGTGCCAGCATTTCCAAAGTGTTAACTAGCACGATTAAACGACTTACGTCGAGCGAGGAGTTCTGCGGCCGACATTAAATGGCAGGCAGACAATTTCTGTCACCGCAAATTGTACTTCTTCACGTAGTAACGGAACGACCGGAAGCTCATGCCGAGCAATTCGGCAGCCTTCACCTGAACCCCGCCCGCCTTTTTCAACGCTTCGGCGATGTACCCGCGTTCGATCTCCTTCACGTGTGCCTCGAGGTCGAACCCCGCCGCAGGCAGTCCCTCGGCGGTCGACGTTGGTACGTGCGGCGCATTACCCCGGATGATCGACGGCAGACTGTCGGACAGGATCGTCGGCGTCGGCTCGAGCGCCACGGCGCGCTCCATGACATTCTCCAGCTCGCGGATGTTGCCCGGCCAGTCGTACTGGCGGAGCAACTCCAGCGCCTGTTGCGAGATGGCGGCGATCTCCTTCCCCATCTGCTCGTTGTATTTCGCGAGAAAGTGCTCCGCGAGCAGGCCGATGTCCTCCCGCCGCTCGCGCAACGGCGGCAGCGAGATCGGGATGACGTTGATCCGGTAGAAGAGATCCTCGCGGAACCGCCCCTCCGCGATCAGCCGTGCCAAATCCTGGTTGGTGGCGGCGATGACGCGGATATCGGCCTGCATCTCCTCGAGGCCGCCCACGCGCCGGAAGCGGCGCTCCTGCAGGACGCGCAGCAGCTTGACCTGCATGACCGCGCTCATTTCGCCGATTTCGTCGAGGAAAACCGACCCCCGTTCGGCCACCTCGAGCAGCCCCTTTTTGTTGCTGTCGGCGCCGGTGAAGGCGCCGCGCATGTGGCCGAACAGCTCCGATTCGAGCAGATTCTCCGGCATCGCGCCGCAGTTGAGCGAGACCATCGGCTTGTCGCGGCGCAGCGAATGAAAATGGATCGCCTGCGCGACCAGCCCCTTGCCGGTCCCCGACTCACCGGTGAGCAGAATGGTGCTGTTGGTCCGCGCCACGGTCTCGATCATCTTGAACACGGCGAGCATCGATTCACTGCGCCCGATCATGTTCGAGAACTGGTGCGAGAGCCCCAGTGTCCGCTTGAGCAGCAGGTTCTCCTGCCGGAGCTGCCGGTTCTCGATCTTCTCGCGCACCTTCATCTTGAGCAGATCGATGTCGAACGGCTTGCTCAGGTAATCGCAGGCGCCCAGCCGCATCGCTTCGACCGCCGTCTCGGTCGACGCGAAGGCGGTGATCATGATGCCCAGGATGTCCTGATCGATTTTCTTCGCGGCGCGCAGCACCTCGACGCCGCTGAGGTCCGGCATCTTGATGTCCGAGATCAGGATGTCCACCGGCTCCCGCTCGAGGAGCTCGATCGCCGCGCGGCCGTTTTCCGCCAGCAGCACCTCGTAGCCTTCACGGCGCAGGACGATTTGCAGCATCTCCCGCATCGACCGCTCATCGTCCACGACCAGGATCCGGGGCGGACGTCGATCGGTGGCCGGCGCGGCAGGCTGCGCCACAGTGTTCATGAGGTCACCGCCGTTCGGGCCGGCAGGCGGACGGAGACGGTGGTGCCCGCGCCCGGCTCCGAGCTGATCTGAATCTCGCCGTTGTAGTCGCTCACGATGCGGTGCACGATCGCCAGACCGAGCCCGCTGCCCTTGGCGAAGGTGCCATGAAACGGCTGAAAGAGCGCGTCGAGCTGCCCCGCCGGAATGCCGATGCCTTCGTCACTCACGGTGAGGACCACTCCTTCTGACGACGGCTCGACCGATCCGGCCAGCCGGAGCCGCCCACCTTCCGGCATCGCGCGCAGGCCGTTGGTCGCAAGGTTCCAGATGATCTGCTTGATCTGCCCCTCGTCTGCGTCATACCAGAGCTCTGTCGCCGGGACGTCCGTCACGATCTCGTGGCCGTCGAGCACCTCGGCGCTGTTGCGCAGCAGCAACGCCGCGTCGTTGAGCGCACGGCGCACGTCGAACCGCGCGATCTGGAAGCGCTGCGGTCGCGCATACGCGAGGAACGATCGGATGGTCGTGTTCAGGCGCTCCGACTCGCGCAGCACGATGTCCATCAGCTGCTCCTGCTCGCTGCTGAGCCGCAATTCCTGACGGAGAATCTGGATCGACCCGGACATCGACGCCAGGGGGTTGCGGATCTCGTGCGCGATGCCGGCCGCCATCTCCCCCACCGCCGCGAGCCGCTGCTGAATCGCCGCGTCCCGCTCGAGCTTCTTGATCGCGGTCACGTCCTGGAACGTGAAGAGCAGGCCGGCGCGCCCGCCCGGCGTCTCCAGATGCGTCGCGGTCAGCCCGATCTCGAGCTCGCCGCGTTTGTCGTCCGCCCGGTACCAGAACTCGTGGCGGCGGCGCGTGACCTTCGATCCCAGGTCGTTCTGGATCGAGGCCATGACCGGAGCCGAAAGCTGGAGCACGGCATCGATGCCGCGGCCGATGGCCGCCTCGCACGGCACACCGGTAATGGCCTCGGCGCCGCGGTTGAACGTCAGGATGCGCAGTGAGGCATCGGTGGTGGCCAGCCCGCTCGGCAGGCTGTCGATGACGTGCTGGTTCAACGCCTGCAGGCCGGCGATCTCGGTCGACGCCTGTTTCAGCCGGGCACCGGCGGACCGCAGGCTGTTGGCGAGCGATCCGCCGAGCAGGGCGACAGCGAACAGCCCGAAGACGTTCAGCGCGACGGTGTAGCGCGCGACCGATCCCGGCGGCAGCGCCTGCGAGTAGGCCGCCAGCCACGAAAAGGCGCGCAGGCCCGACGCCGCCAGGTACTGCGCCACCACGAGTCCGCCGTAGAGCACCGTGCTCAGCGCGGCGACCAGCACGCCGCCGCGCCGGAACTCGAACGTGCTCGCCGCAATGACCGGCAGCACGTACAGCGACGTGAAATAGCTGGTGATCCCGCCCGTGAAGTAGATGAACGCGGAGACGACGACCGCGTCGATGCCGAGTTGCAGGAGCACGAGCCAGCGGTGCCGCTCCACGAAGCGCAGCGCCAGCGCGTAGCCGATGGTGAGCGCGTAGGTCAGGCCGATCAGGAAGAAGAACGGATCGACGGCAAACGACTCCGGCACGGTCACGCGCATGATCGTCGCGGAGCCGAGCAGGATGGTGGTGATCACCACGCGGAACGCGATCAGCCAGGCGACGTTCCGCCGCACCGCAATCTCGTTCATGGCTAGGTCAGCTTGCTGATCAGGTCGAAGATCGGCAGGTACATCGCGATGACGATGCCGCCGACGACGACACCGAGCACGGCGATCATGATCGGCTCGAGCAGCGTCAGCAGCCCGGCGACGGCCGTGTCGACTTCCTCCTCGTAGAAGTCGGCGATCTTGGCGAGCATGGTGTCGAGCGCGCCCGTCGCCTCGCCGACGCCGATCATCTGCGTCACCATCGACGGAAAGACCTTCGTTTCCTTCAGCGGCGCCGAGATCGTCTCGCCGCGCTCGATGCTCTTGCGCGTCGCCATGATCGCGTCCTCGACGATCGCATTGCCCGCCGTCTTGGCGGTGATCTCGAGGCCGTCGAGAATCGGCACACCCGAACTGATCAGCGTCGAGAGCGTGCGGCAAAAACGGGCCACGGCGATCTTTCTCATGATGTTGCCGAGCACCGGCAGCTTGAGCACCGTCCGGTCGATGGCCCGGCGTCCGTTGTCGGTGGCGTAGTAGGTCCGGAAGCCGTAGGCCGCCGCCCCGCCGCCGACGAGCAGAAACGGGAAATAGCTCACGAGGTTGTTGCTGAGCGAGATGACGACGCGCGTCGGCAGCGGCAGATCGGCGCCGAGGCCGGCGAACAGCTGGGCAAACGTCGGGATGACCTTCCACAGAATGACACCGACCACCACCCCGGCGATGACGATGACCGCAATCGGATAGATCATCGCCGACTTGACCTGGCCGGCCAGCTTGACGGCCTTTTCGATGTAGGTCGCGAGCCGCTTCAGAATCGTGTCGAGGATGCCGCCCGCCTCGCCGGCGGCGATCATGTTCGTGAACAGCGGATCGAACGTCTTCGGGTGCTTGCGCATCGCGTCGGCCAGCGACGCGCCCGACTCCACGTCCATCCGCGTCGCGCCGATGACGAAGGCGAAGTTCTTGTCCTCCTCCTGCGATCCGAGAATGTCGAGGCACTGCACGAGCGGCAGGCCGGCGTCGATCATCACGGAAAACTGCCGCGTGAACACGGCCAGGTTCTTCGCCGCAACCTTCTTGCCGGTTTTGCCGGGTTTTTCTTTCTTGGCCGCGTCGGCGTCCTTGCGCGCGGCCGGCGCGATGCGCGTGACGTTGATCTGCTCGCGGCGCAACGCCGCCGTTGCGGCGTCCACCGAGTCGGCGACGCGCTCGCCGCTGACGGTCTGTCCCGCCCGGGTTCGGCCCGTATAAGCAAAAGTAGGCATACGCTAACCTCGCAGCGGCGGTCTCGCCGCCGGCGCCGTTCCCGCCGGCCGTCCGATCCCGGCGCCGGCCACCACGCCGACGCCGCGATTGATCATGTCCTGCAGTTCGTCCTTGTTCGACGAGGCTCCCAGCGCGATCTCGAGCGTGATCTGCCGCTTCATGTACAGGCTCGCGAGCGACTGGTTCGCCGTCTGCATTCCGAGCTTGTCCTGCCCGGCCTGCATCGACCCGTAGATCTGGTGCACTTTGTCGTCGCGGATCAGATTGCGGATCGCCGGCGTCGGCACCATGATCTCGAGCGAGCACACGCGCCCCTTGCCGTCGGCCCGCGGCAGCAGCGCCTGGCAGACGATGCCTTCGAGGACGAGC